>JGI12659J15293_10000501_pt1 | contig 12695 bp, 8 predicted proteins | sample JacPinW_OM2H0_O1_FD_15293 | JGI IMG/M metagenome (IMG submission 15293) | reverse complement strand
ATGGTGGTGGGGCTTCCGCTGATCGATCTGGTTTACCGGCGGGGAAAATTTCTCTTCGCAGACGCACAGACCAGTGCAACTTACTTCTTCTGGTTCTCGCTTTCCCTGGCATTCTGGTCAGCCCAGGGACTCTATGCCCGCGCATTCTATGCGGCCGGGGACACGCTGACTCCGATGGCGGCGGTTAGCGTGATTACGGTAGCGTCCTTGCCCGTGTATTCGTTCCTGTTTCATACCTTTGGGGTGGTGGGGCTGGCATGGGCGTCGGATCTCGGGATCGGCCTGAATCTGGTAGCCCTGGCCGGACTGCTGCACTATCGGAAACTGGTTCCCCTGAGCGAATTGCGATGGTGGGAACTGGGCAAGGCGGCAGCGGTGGCGACAGTGGCGGGAGGAATCAGCTTTGAAGTGGCGAAGGTTGTGCCGCTCGCGATTTCCGGCCATGGCAACCGTGAGGTAGATCTAACACAATTGGCGCTGGTCTCGGTTACGTGGGCGGCGGCGGTGGCCGGGGGATTGTGGTTGGTGCGCTCGGAACTGCCGCGGGATTTGCGGCGACGCTAGGGCGCGGTGTATCCGGAAGTGGCCCAGGTAGAAGCCAAGGAGATCCTGGGGGCCGGGAAGTTAAGAGTAATTTCGTAGTCTGTTTCCATTGCTCCGTGAGCCGACGAGTTGGTTAATTTAACTAGCTGTATGAAACGCACTTCAACGAATTATTGAATATGGTTTCCAAGGGCGAGACGATTCTGATCACGCTTCGCCGGATTCCCGTGGCCGAGTTAGTTCGCAGCGAAGATGGCGAACCCAAGGATCCGAAAAAGNTGGTTCGCGAAATCCGACAGGGAGCAAGCCTGGGAGTACAGAAGCAATCCTCGACTCGCTGGCGAATGGAGCGGAAGCGATAACCCCTGCGATTTGGCCATTGGAACCGGCGAACGCTTTGCTTGTCGGGGAACGACGGAAACGCGTGAGCATGGCACAGTTCCGCTCGCTTCTGCGGCACATCGGTGCCCTCCCCATTTCGGTGGATCCCGGGCGAGTCGATCATGCGTTTGAGCCCGTCCTATGGTTTACGCAGCAACAGCAACTGACCGAATATGAGGCTGCTTATCTCAAACTTGCCCTGCGCGCGAGAGCTTCCCCCCTCGCCACCCTCGATAACAGAATAAAGCGCGTTAAAGCGCGCCGCCAGGAATGCCGATCGCTGTGGTTAAAATCTAATCATGGAAACAAGTCGGCGGGAAGATCGATCGAAAGAAGAGTGCCGCGCTATACTTTATCTGCGGAGAGCACCATGACCACCGCGGTAAAGTCAGTTTCTATTCAAACTCTCGTCGAAGCCCTTCGTCAGTTCCCCGAGTCCGCCTTCGACCAGACCGAGTCGATTCGGCGCCTTCTTCAGGACACGCCCGTGAGCGCTGACTCGCTGGCTCCGTACTTGACTTGGAATCGGCAGCACTACACCCGGAACCTGATCGACCGCACGCCGTTGTATGAATTGATGGCGATTTGCTGGGAGGTTGGGCAGGCAAGCTCGGTGCACAACCACCGCGACCAGAATTGCTGGATGGCGGTTCCCCTCGGGCGCTTGCAGGTGGAGAACTTTCACCTCATCCACCAGGACCTGCAAGCGGGACGCTGCCGGCTGGAGGCCAGCAACACCGTCGAGATGAATATCTCGCAGCCGTGCGCTGTGGACCCAGCGGATCCCGTGCATCGTGTCGTGAATCCCCGAGAATTCAATGCGCGCGCGGTCAGCCTGCATGTGTATTCGCGGCCTTTCGATATCTGTGTCGTGTATTCACCCGAACAAGGCACGTGCGGGGAAATTGAGCTCCACTTCAATACTGAATACGGCGAGCCGAAGTAGCTCCCCGAAACTTCCGCGCTACCTCTCCGACGGATTGGGCCGGGAAACTGGTGCGGACTTTCGGACGAACCTCCCTCTGCCTTTTCTGCTGCTACACTAAATGAGTTGCCCCCACGTAAAAAATCACCGGTTCAGACCCCGCCAGCGGCATCTTCGGTCGGAAAAGGTGCGAATGGCAAAGCCACGCCCAGCGCGGCATCCGGGACCGCGGCGGCCCATGGCCGCGTTTACCTGATCGACACCATGTCATTCATCTTCCGCGCCTATCATGCGATGGTGCGGCAGCGTCCCATGTCGACTAAGACCGGGCTGCCGACGGCCGCGATTTACGTCTTCGTGAATATGCTGCGCAAACTGCGCGACGATTTTTCTCCGGAATATCTGGCGGCCGTATTCGATGTGGCCGGGCCGACCTTCCGCGACGAGCAGGCGGACGCGGTGACCAGCATCAAGAAGTTCGATATCAAGACACAGACTTTCACCGAAGTCGAATACAAGGGCTATAAGGCCAATCGTGTGGCCATGCCGGAAGACCTGGTGCAACAGGTTCCTTACATTCGCCGGGCACTGGAGGGGTACCGGATTCCGATCCTGGAGGTCATGCGCTTCGAGGCCGACGATGTGATTGGCACCCTGGCCCGCAAAGCTTCTGAGGCGTCGCATCCCGTGTACGTCGTTTCCAGCGACAAGGACATGATGCAGCTGGTGAACGACAAAGTACAGATTCTGAATCCGCCGAAGGACAACCTGATTTGCGATGCTGCGAAGGTGGAAGAAATTCTGGGCGTACCTCCCGAGCGCGTGATCGACGTGATGGCGCTGCGGGGCGATGCGATCGACAACATTCCCGGTGCGCCGGGCATTGGCGACAAAGGCTCCGTGGAAATCATCAAGCGCTTCGGTACAGTCGAGCAAGCGCTTGAGCGTGCCGCTGAGGTCGAAAGGAAAACTTACCGCGAGTCGCTGCTGAACAATCGCGACACCATCCTTTTCAGCAAGAGCATGGCCACCATCGACACCAATGTTCCGATCGAACTGAATGTGGAATCCATGCGGGCGGGAGAGCCGGACGTGGATGCATTGCGCGCGCTCTTTACCGAACTCGAATTCACTTCGCTGCTCAAAGAGCTCCTGCCGGTGGCCGAAGTGAGCGAGACGCACTATACCGAGGCGACGTCGGCCTCGGATATCGAGAGCGTGCTCGGTGCAGTTATCGACGGAGGCGCTCTGGCCGTGGCGGTCGAGCAGGTGGAAGCCGTCACGGCGCGAGAGCCGGAGGAAGAAGAGAAGGAGGAAGAGATGCAGACCGCCCAACTATCTTTCACGGAGAGAACGATGGGCGGAGGCTTGGACGGATCGATGGGGACTTTGGCAGACTTAATGTTCACGTCGGCGCCCGCTCCCACGTCGCGTCGCGTCGCCATCTCGGCTGCGGTGGGATCGGCCGTGATCGTGAAACTCGATTCCGACAACACCGCCGAAAAGCTGCGTTCTGTGCTGCGGGACGCGGCGACGCCCAAGTCTGTGCACGACTACAAGGCCGCGATTCACGCTCTGGACCCGCTCGGGATTTCTCTCGCGGGCGTGCGTCACGATCCCATGCTGTATTCGTATCTGCTCGATCCGACTTTCTCATCGCACCGGCTGGCAGACGTTGCTCTGCGGCGTTTCAACTTGAAGGTGGCCGAGGAACTCGCCGAGTCCGCCGATATTACCGGGAGGTTGGCTGGCGCCCTGCGTAGCGAAGTGGAACAAGCGGGACTGGATAAGCTTTACGAAGAGATAGATTTGCCGCTGGTTCCGGTGCTGGCGCGTATGGAGCAGGCCGGAGTCAAAATCGATACGGCCGCGCTTTCGCAGATGTCGAGCGAACTGGAACGCGAAAGCGCGGCCAAGGCGAAAGAGATTTACGAAGTTGCGGGGATGGAATTTAACGTGGGCTCGCCGAAGCAACTGGGCGACGTTCTGTTCAATCGCATGAATCTGCCCAAGCCGGTCAAATACGGCAAGGGGCGCACCATCTCGACCGCGGTCGACGTGCTCGAACAGCTTGCGGAGAATCATCCGATCGCGCGCATGGTGCTCGATTATCGTCAGCTCACCAAGCTAAAGTCCACGTATGTGGATGCGCTACCTGCGCTCATCCATGCGGTGAGCCGGCGCCTGCACACAACTTTTGGGCAGACTGGGACTGCGACGGGCCGCCTGTCTTCGGCCAATCCAAACCTGCAAAACATCCCGATTCGGACCGAACTAGGACGCGGCATCCGCGCCGCCTTCATCGCCGAGCCCGGCCACGTGCTGCTGACCGCCGACTACTCGCAGATTGAGTTGCGCCTCCTGGCACATTTTTCGCACGATTCCCTCTTGGTCGAAGCTTATCGCCGCGGCGACGATGTGCATACGCTTACGGCTTCGCAGGTGTTTGGCGTGCCGCCGCTGATGGTCACGCCCGACCACCGGCGACAAGCCAAGGTGGTGAACTTCGGCATAGTTTATGGGCTCTCGCCTTTTGGACTCTCGCAGAACTTGAGCATCGAGCCCGGCGAAGCCAAGCAATTTATTGCCGCTTACTTTGAAAAATACAGCGGCGTGCGCGCCTTCATTGACAAAACTTTGGAAGAGGCCCGCCGCGCCCTGCAAGTGAAAACCCTCTTCGGCCGTATCCGTCCGATTCCCGACATCAACAGTAAGAACGCGAACCAGCGCGGCTTCGCCGAACGTACTGCAGTGAATACGCCGCTGCAGGGCACGGCGGCTGACCTCATCAAGATTGCGATGATCCGCATCGATGCTGCTCTCCGCGAGCGGGGTCTGAAATCAAGAATGACGCTGCAGGTGCACGACGAACTGGTGTTCGAAGTTCCCGAGAATGAAGTGGAAATTATGCAGCCGCTCGTGCGGGAGCATATGGAAAAAGTGCATGGGCTGGCCGTGCCGCTTCAGGTGGAAATGGGCGTTGGCCCGAACTGGAGAGATTTGGAGTAGCAGGTCGAACCGGCCTGGGCCGGTGTCATCCTCGGGCACGCGCTTTTGCCGGCCGAAGGACCTCTGCATGGCACCGGAGAGCGGCACAGATCCTTGCTTCACTGAGGATGACAATCGGCCTATTATTCTCTGACGTGGTGTAGAATTGCGATGTGAACCCCTCCGCCGGAGGCTGATGGTTTTTCTTTGCGATCGTCGCTCGGTGGAATCCTTCCTCGTCGGGACGTGGCTCAGCCTGGTAGAGCACTCGCTTGGGGTGCGAGGGGTCGGCAGTTCAAATCTGCCCGTCCCGACCAATAACTTCGACGGTACCGCAAGCCACTGAAGGTAGAGTTTCGAAAATCGGTACTGCAGTGCCTTTTCATCTGTGCGAATCACTTCCGGGTTAAGCCCATGACTCGCCCGCAAAGCTCCCGCGAAGCCGACTCATCAATACCGATCCGCAACTCTCGGCTCTGATTACCTCGGCTTTCAAACTTCCTTGACATCACCCCGGTTCTTTTTTTTGTAGCATAGTTCTACGCCGGACGGCGACGTGACCTAATCGGGAAGACCTTAGGAGGGATAGAAATGCTGCAGCGGCGGGATTTCATGAAAACGTGCTCGGCGATGGGACTGGCCGGAACGCTGTTCCCAGGAGTGTTATGGGCGCAAGCCGAAGGGCAAGGCGCGCAAAGAATCACCAAAGAGATGATTGAAAATGCTGCCGCTATTGCTGACGTGCTGATCCCTGACGAGAACAAACAGATGATGCTCGATGACCTCAACAAGCAGACCAAGGGCTACGAACAGGTATACCAACTGCATATTCCCAATTCTGTAGCACCCGCACTGCTGTTCGATCCCGTACTACCAGGCATGACATTCGAGACGGTGCGTAAGGCGATACGAATATCGAAGGCCCCGAGCATAGCGGCACCGAACAATTTGGATGATTTGGCCTTTGCGAGTGTAAGACAACTGGCCGAACTTGTCCGGACAAAGAAGGTCTCCTCGTTCGCTCTAACGGAGATGTACTTACGACGCCTGAAGAAATACGACCCAACGCTAAAGTTTGTCGTGACATTGACAGAAGATCGCGCGTTGGCGCAAGCGAAGAAAGCCGATGCGGAAACTGCCGCAGGAAAATACCGAGGTCCGCTGCACGGATTGCCGTGGGGCGCAAAGGACTTGCTTGCGACTAAAGGCTATAGGACGACATGGGGCGCGGGCGGATTCGAAAATCAGATGATCGACGAGGACGCGACCGTGGTCAAAAGGCTGGATGATGCCGGCGCGGTGTTAGTCGCTAAACTGACCCTCGGCGCACTTGCGCTGGGGGATCATTGGTTCGGAGGAGTGACCCGAAATCCGTGGAACACCAGTCAAGGATCGAGCGGGTCATCAGCTGGACCTGCTTCGGCCACCGCAGCAGGCTGTGTTGCCTTCAGCATTGGTTCCGAAACGCTTGGCTCGATTTCGTCTCCTTCATCACGCTGCGGTTGCACAGGATTGCGTCCCACGTTCGGGCTGGTCCCGCGCACCGGATCCATGGCGCTATCCTGGACCATGGACAAGCTCGGACCGATTTGCCGCACGGTGGAAGATTGTGCGCTGGTGCTGCAAGCCATTCACGGTCCGGATGGACACGATCGCACGGTGCATTCGGTTGCGTTTAATTGGGACGCGAATCTGGAGTGGAAACATTTGCGAATTGGCTACTTGAAGGCCGAATTCGAAGGCAAGCCAGCGCAGCCGCTAGAACCAGACAAGCCAGAGCGACCAAGAACTCCCGACGAGCAAAAGAAGATCAACGAACAAAAGACGCGACGAGACGCGTTGAGAGCGCGTGCGGAATACGACCGAAAATACAACGAAGCAGCATTGGCGAAGCTGCGCGAAATGGGAGTCAATCTGATTCCTGTGGAATTCCCAAAATTTCCTTATGATGCAATCAGGGTCATGTTGAATGCGGAGGCCGCGGCGGCATTCGATGAACTAACGCGCACGGGCAAGGACAAGCTTCTGACTTCACAGGAAGATCATGACTGGCCGAATGTATTTCGCACGGCCCGATTAATCCCGGCGGTGGAGTACATCCAAGCGGCGCGCGCCCGCACCCTCGTCATGGAAGCGATGGCGAGAGTCTTCGACGGAATCGATGTGATTGTGGTACCTACGGCCGGCAGCGACCAGCGGGAAATTACGAACCTGACGGGCCACCCAGCAGTGATCTTACCCAACGGACTCCGCGGACCCGACGCGCCCAAGTTCCCGTTCGATGATCCCAGCGACCTACAAAATGCAGGCGGCCCGGGGACGCCAACGAGCTTGACATTTTTAGGAAGGTTGTACGGCGAAGCGGAGCTCCTGAGTTTTGCGAGTGCCTACCAGGAGGCCACTGCATTTCATTTGCAGCACCCCAAAATGATCTCCGAATGAAGGTCAATCCGAAGCGGTCTGCTAGGGCGTCACGATTCGATACAGTTGTATCTTAAGCCACTGGAAACTCGTTCCAAGCTGTCGGTCCCCATCGGAAAAGTTCGAAAATCGTCTGCTAGGGCCGACCATTGTTTTCCCATTGTTTTTGCGCTCTTTCGCTTCTTCCTTCCCTCTCGCCGCTTCCTCCCATTTTTCTAATTTTGACGTGATTGTGACGTTATCCAGCGAATCGACCGCCCGTCGCTTCGCCCTCTGCCGGATGTGTGAGTAGTGCTCCAGCATTTCCCGGCTCACGTGCCCGGCGATGGACATGATCGTTTGCTCCCTGGCTTCGGACGATTCTGCCAGCTTCGTGATCGCGTCGTGCGGCCTCAGTCCCTCAATCCCGGCTTCTTCGGTCAGCTTCCTCCACGCAGTTCTCCATGCCCAGCGGCTCGGCGGCTTGGTGGGATCGTACAGCTTGCCTCCAACTCGCCGGGGAAGCAGGTAGTGGTCTGGGCTAATTGCTCCCAGCGTGTGTGCACCGGTTGAGCGGAATTTTCCTGACCCGGAACCTGTTCTTGCCCACGCGGACGCCCAGAGTTCACAGGGGAGGAGTAACAGACCCTCTGCGGGCTCACCTAGATTGATCCGATCGTGAAGGTCAGCCACTCGCCTTTGGATCCGCGGAAGACGCTGAAGACCTTGAAGCCGGGGTGGTGAGGCAACTCCAACTGCTTTTTTCCACCCTTGCCCATTACCGGGACGATGGCATACCAGCTGTCGATCAAGCCCTTTTTTGAGGTGGACTCCACACAGATGAGGCCGGTGTGGTCGTAGACGGAGTTTCCCTGGCCGTCCAGGTTGCCTGTCGTGAAGCCGCCGAATGAGTTGAATATGAAAGAGTTCTTCGTGAATTTGTTCGGTTCGGAGATGACGATGTGGGCATGCTCTGCGCCGTCTTTTGCGACGATATGCCGGTTGGAAGGATCCAGCAGGCCGAAGACATATGTCTTGCTGGGAGTAATGAGATCCACATCGCTGAGCGGGGAGGTTTCGTTCAGCAGGATGGCATCGATTTCGGCGTTGGAGCCCTCGTCCTCTCCGGGCATCTTGTCTGGCCAACTTCCAGCGCCGGTTACATACCAGAGATAATTTCCCACGAATCCCGTACAGTCCAGACCCATGTTCTGGTTGCAGTAATTCTGCAGATTGGCTTTCGTTGTTCGCCCTTGCAGGACCGCTAGTTGCGCTCCAACCTGGCAGTCTTCGGGCGATCCCTTACCTTCGAAGGCGTAGTGCAAGATTCGCCGCAAAAGGCTTTCGTTGTCGATGCCTGCAGGCTGACCGTTGACGCTGACGGTCAATTGGAAACTCGGGTCTTTCTTCTTCTGTTTCTGAAAATCCGCAACGGAAGCGTCGATCAGGTGGTCCGCCTCATTGGTCCACGGAGTGAGGGGTTTGGCTTTTGTGCCATGTCTTCCTTGCAAATATTGATCGATGGAAATAGTAACGGGTCCGTCGCTAAACCCAACGGTGAGAGACCTGTATTGGTTCGCGTATTCTAGAGGTGTGGTCATTGTGATCACGTGCAGGAAGAAACTTTCCTGCCTCCTACTGAAGAAATCGGAAGCGGCATACCTCTATCTGTAACAGCGCAAAGCTACCCCAAAAACGATCTTTCGCGAAAAGACTTTTTTGGGGGGGTGTTTTGTAGTGGGCTGTGGTTGGCGAAAAAGCACAATATAATCCGTCACTGTATTTACGTTATTGAGTACTAAGCCATTGCCCTTCAACATATTAGACCGCTTTACAGCGCAAAGTGTCACAAACTTGTGGAATCAATTGCCTTATGGGGCAGGCAAACTTCGGCGTTCTTGTCACTTGAATCCTTGGAAGGCAGAGAGAGATGGGTAATGGCCCGTTCGTGCCAATCACGGTCGATTTGGGAACGCCAAAAAACGTACCAAAAGGCATCAGGCTAAACTGTTTGTTCTCTGTCGCCGGGGCTCCAAACTTAGTGACCGTTTTGGGAACGGTACTTGACTAGGATGTTGCCAGCCTCACCAGCGAAATTCACGTTGCTTATGTCCAGCGGGTGATGGCTGCAGTCCAGATCGCGCAGCTATGGCTTCCGGGGCGCTTGGCGGTAGGGTATTAGAGCGGCTGCCGTATCAGGGTAGGCACCGCCGTCCGTGCCCTACAAGAGAGAGTTTTCTGGTACCCCAATTCTTATTTGGGAAGGAGCTTGTGTCAGAATGGCCCTTGTGGAGGATTGATCCGACGGCATATGAAAAAGCTGATCTTCCGCTATGCACATATCCCTCGTCGTAGCACCCACGGCGTAAGCTGTTGATTCGCGGTTTCCGTGAGAACCCATTAACAGACTGCTTACATCCACTATGCCGACATCCAGCGATCTGAGTACAAGCGATCTGAGTACAAGACAAAGATACAACCGATTCCTTCTACTCGTCGCCGGACTGGGCGGTTTCCTCTACGGCGTTGACGTCGGTATCATCGGGGGCGCTTTGCCCTACTTGGAGGCGACCTCGAAGCTGACTGGAAGCCAGCTTTCGATCGTCGTTGCCGCCGTACTGCTGGGAAGCGTTTTCTCGACGCTCTTCGCGGGACTGCTGGCGGACTGGCTCGGGCGCAAGCCCTTGATGGTCATCAGCGGGGCTATCTTCGTGGTGAGTATTCCGGTGATCGCGCTTTCACAAGGCTACGGACCCTTGTTCTTCGGCCGGTTGCTGCAGGGCGTTAGCGGGGGCTTTGTGGGCATCGTGGTGCCGCTCTATCTCGCCGAGTGCCTATCTGCTAACGATCGCGGCAAGGGCACGGGCATTTTTCAGTGGTTGTTGACTCTCGGTATCGTCTGCGCTGCTTTCATTGGAATCTTCTACAGCTACCGGGTAGCGGAGATCATGCGCACGGGCTCACAGGCGGCGATCTTTCTGGTGAAGGACAACGCATGGCGGCGCATCTTCTGGATGTCGATGCCGCCTGGCCTTCTGTTTGTAGTCGGCAGCGTGTTTGTGTCGGAGTCGCCGCGCTGGCTCTTTAAACGCGGGAAAAAAGAGGCGGCCCGCAACGCTCTGCTGCGGTGCGCAGCCCGGCGCAGGGTGAGCTCGAATTAAAGGAGATGGAGCAGACCTCCTCGCTGGCCTCGGCAAACCCAAGGTCCCGTGGCTCGGCGAAAGACTCGCTGCTGCGTCGCAAATATGTGCTTCCCTTCTTGCTGGCTTGCGTGATTCTCTTCTGCAACACGGCCACGGGGATCAACTCCATCATCGGCTACAACACCGACGTCCTGCTACAGAGCGGGCTTTCAGACGTGCACGCGCACTGGGGCTACGTACTATTTACCCTTGTTAATTTCCTGATGACGATCGTTGGCGTGACTTTGGTCGACCGAAAAGGACGCAAGTTTCTGTTTCTTCTCGGGACCTCAGGCATCATCGTTTCTTTGTCGCTGGTGGGGATGCTCTTCCTGCACACGGAGAAGAATCGTTACGACGTGGCCAACGCAATTCAATCGGTGATCGGGCCGAGGACCGGGATCACCGCTGCGGCGACAGCCGGAAATAACCAGAGCCTTTCGCTACGCTTCGACGCGGCGGAAGCAAAACGACTTGCGGCGGCAACTGGGCTTAGAGACTATCCTGCGTTGGACCGGATGTCTTTGTCGATCATCTACTCCTACGGCGGGTTTACCGCTGCGACCCCAACGGCTCGGTCCGATGATGCGGGCGCGGCACTGTTGCAAATAGACCGAAACAGCTGCGTTCCTTCGAACAAGGTCGAGGCGTTCTTTCGCAATCCTTTCATCGATCTGGCTATTGCGCGCACGGCGCCGCTCCGCATTGAACATGCCTACATTGCTCCCGTGCCGGACGCACTGAATGGCTGGCTGGTCGCACTCGGACTCTACGGATTTGCAGCATTCTTTGCTCTGGGGCCGGGTGTTTGTGTTTGGTTGGCGCTCTCGGAGCTAATGCCAACCAGGATTCGCTCAAACGGGATGAGTGTCGCGCTCGTGATCAATCAGATTGTCTCAACCACCCTGGCGGCGATTTTTTTACCTGTCGTCGGAAAGTATGGCTACTCGACCATGTTTTTCCTCTTTGTAGCATTCACTGTGATCTATCTTCTGACGGTGGCACTCTTTCTGCCAGAGACGAAAGGCAAGACGCTCGAAGAGATCGAGGCCCACTTTGAGGCTGCGTAGAACGTTGATACTGCACATTGAATCGGAATAGATGGCCGGTCGTCCCGTAGCAGGCTGGACGAAAAAGTTGGCATTTGTACTTGATTTTGGGTGGCCAAGGTTCATGCCGCGATCACCCGAGGCACCTTCGCGCGAGCAGATTAATCTCGATTTCAGTGTCGGCTTATTGCCAACGTAGCAGCAACGCCGTATAGCCGCGAATGGAGAAGGTGCTTCCAGAGGGCGCTTTCACCTTGGCCAGAGCGACACCCTCCTTCGCATCAAGTCCCCGTCCACTCAGGCACATGGCGTGGCTGGCACGGTGCGCGGCCAAGGCGCCCTTGAGTTGCACCTCGACCGGCGCGCCGTCCTTGTTGATCAATGCCAGCTGCTGTTCTTCACCGCTGTGGGCGAGCCAGGCTGTAAGGCTTGCCTCTCCTTCAGGNTTGCAATTCTGGAGTTCCCACCCGGCGAACTGTTCGGCGAACTGCATCCCGAAATAGAGTGGTCGCAACTCAGTCGAAAGATTTTCACCAATGGCAATCGGAGTGTAGAGGCCATCACCGCCGCCGTGCAGGTGTACCCCGCGGTATCCTGCCAACGCGCACGTCAGCATGTAATCCGCCCCCCATAACGCCGAAGCGAATGCGTCGCTGACACCCGGCTTTCCTCCTCCAAAGCAGGAGTTCCCTTCCGTCATGCGGAAAGGCAAGCCGCCTGAGTGGGTAAAGGCTTGCTTCGCCTGTTGGGTCTGTTGGTCGAGCCTCTGGTTGTGCGAGAGCAGAAAGGCTGCGTCCATGCTGGGGTCCTTTGCCGGGCCCATCGCATAGAAGTGGCTTGAAAGCATCACGGCCGAGGTTTTCGCGCGCCGGCCGAAACGGTCGACCCAGTCCATGTTGGTCGCCGTATCCGGTCCCGCAAAGGGAGCTTGCGGGGCCTTGAGGTGCACTGCGTCGACAAACTCCTGGTACTCCCGAAAGTACTGATCGAATTCGTATGGCTTCTGCCGAAAGAGCCTCCGAGCTCCGAAGAAGTCGACTTCATTGCCAACCTGGAAGGCCAGGAGACGGTCGCCGGCCTCTTGCGTGACGCACATGGCCTCGTCGGCAGCGCGCTGCGGCGAACCGCACCCGAAGTTCAAGCCGTAGATCAGTTTCCAGTTCGTGACACGGAGAAAACGGCCCAGGTTTCGAATCGCTTCCGGCGTGATCGCACCGTTCCTGTTCG
>JGI12659J15293_10000500_pt1 | contig 12716 bp, 12 predicted proteins | sample JacPinW_OM2H0_O1_FD_15293 | JGI IMG/M metagenome (IMG submission 15293) | reverse complement strand
TGCCGAAAGAGCGAAATTGGCCGATGTATAAACGGAGTTTTGGCCATGATCAGCGCAATGGCGACCCGGCGCACGTAGGGCGAATCAAGCATCCCGATCAGTTGCAAGAGGTTTCCTCGCGCAAGCGCGGGGTACCTAGCGGAGGAAACAGTCAAAACGCAAGGGACGTCGGGAGGATGGGAGAAAGCGACCGGGGGCGAGAGCTTGCGCTCACAGGCCTTGCGGGGTAACTAATCTCACGGCCCGTTCGACTCAACACGGGCGTCAAAAGCGAGCGAAACCCCTGTTTTGACGACCTTGGCGGCTTCTTTTCCGCGGCTGGGCTCCCGCGGTGACCGCGCCACGATCGGCCCCGACCTCGGAGTCGAGCCGCCGATCCGATTGGGCGACGATCGGCTCGACCGCAACCAGCGCCGCCTCGCGTCGCTGAGATGGCTGGCCGGCGCGACGCTGGCCGGGCTCTGCGGCGTGACCCTGATCGGCGCGGCTCTGTATCTCGACCTCGACAGCCAATATGATTTCGCCGAGGCGCCTGAATTCGCCGCGTCGCAGCCGCCGGCAGACTCACAGGAAGCGGGTGTCAACCCCAGCAAGGGTGATCGGCTTCTCCGGCCTGTCGACATTGTCTCGGACAAACAGACATTCAAGGCCCCGACGATCATCAAGGTCGGCGACAAGGAAGTGGTGAAGTCGCGACCGTTCACCCGTCTCGAAACGACTTTGACCATGACCCCGACCGGGTTCGCCGACGCGGTGCCCCCCTTCAACCCGCTCAAAATCGTGAACGGCGGAACGGACGTCGCCGAGGCGCCGCCCGACCCCGGTCCGGTGCAGGACAGCGCGGAGGTGACATTTCGCGTCGAGGATTTTGGTCCGGGCGACGCGGAGCAGATCTCGGGAGAATTGACGCAGGCCGAGGCGGAAGCCCAGGTCGTGGAAACGCTGAAAGCGCCGACCGAAAAGGCGGCTTCCCAATCGTTGCCGCCACAGCTCTTGCTGATGCGGACGAGCCGGGCCAGCGAAGCCCTGCGTGAGCTCTCCGCCTATGCGACCGTGGGCAGCGAAAGTCCCAGCACGCCGTTCGCCTCGATCGAAGTGCGTATGATTCCCGAGAACGTGAGCAACGTGGTCAAGGCGAGCCCCGACGACGCGTCTCCGAACGAGAAACTTGTTCAAATCCATCACGGTGAGACCTTCGAGGACGTGCTCAAGGCCAACGGCGCAAGCCCCGAGGCTATAGCGGGCATCCTGGCGGCCTTCGGCGTCAAGCACGGCGAATCGCCGGTGGGTGAGGGGCAAAAGATCATTCTCCTTTCCGAGGAGCCTGCCGTTCGTGGCGAGAAGCCGGGAATAGCCCGGATCTCCGTGTACGCGGACGACCAGCTCAGGGCGACGGTCGCAGTCACCGACAGCGGCGGATACAAGCCAGTGGCGCTGCGCGCCGCACAGCCGCCGCGAAAGCCCAAAGCGGAGGACGAGGAGAGCGTAAGCGGCGGCATGAGCCTCTATCAGAGTCTCTACGAGACGGCGCTCAAACAGGGGCTGCCGCGATCGATCATTGACGTGTTGACGAGGGTCTTCGCCAACGATGTCGATTTCCAGCGCGCAACGGCGCCGGGCGACTCGGTTGAGGCGTTCTTCTCCGATCCCGACGACATCAATCCGCGGCCGGAGCTGCTACGCGCCTCGATGACGGTCCGAGATCAGACGTTCAAGTACTACCGCTTCCAAACGACCGACGACAACATGGTCGACTTCTACGATGACAACGGTCGCTCGATGCGCAAGTTCCTGGTGCGCAAGCCGATCGCCGAGGGCGAGATGACCTCGCCGTTCGGGATGCGCTTTCACCCCATTCTGCATTATGCGCGTATGCACACAGGGGTCGATTGGGCGGCGCCCATCGGCACCCCGATCTATGCTGCAGGCAATGGCTCCGTCATCAAGGCAGGGTGGGATGGCGGTTACGGACGGCGGGTCGAGATCCAGCACGCCAACGGCTATGTGACGGCCTACAATCACATGTCCGGCTTTGGTCGCGGGATCGTCGAGGGCGCGCATGTCGTTCAGGGGCAGACTGTAGGCTATCTCGGTGATACCGGACTAGCGACCGGCCCGCACCTCCACTACGAGGTGATCATCAACGGCAACTTCGTCGATCCGATGGCGATCAAACTGCCGCGCACGCGCGAGTTTGACGGCAAAATGCTAGCGGCATTCAAGCGCGAACGCGAGCGCATCGACCAACTCATGGGCGAGGCGCCCTCTGCCGTGGCGATGTCGGCGGAGAAGCCCGTATCCGCATCACTGCCAGCAATTGCGGAGCCTCAACCGAACTCAACCGCAGGTCCGACGGCGGCGCCCGAACAGAACCCCAACGCGGCGCGAACTCCTTCCGGCGCCAGGCCTGTCGCGCGCAATTCGGCAAGCGACCAGGATTGACGGCTTTTCGATAGCTTTTCTCCGGTCAGGTCGAGAACGAGCCGGTGATGCCGATAGCGCGGCTCGGAAAGGCCAAGCAACGCCTGCAGCAGGCGGTGGACCGCAGTCGCAGCAAGCAGGTCCCTGCCACGCACGACGTCGGTCACGCCCTGAAGTGCGTCATCGACCACCACCGCAAGATGGTAGCTGGCGGCTAGATCGCGCCCACGGAGGACGACGTCGCCCCAAACCTCTGGGGCCGCCGGATGCTGTGTCGGAATGGCTCCTTCGCCAAATTCGGTCCAGCAGAGACGCGCCGGGTTGGAGTCGATCGCACGCCGCATGTTGAGGCGGAACGCGGCCTTGTCGCCGCGGGCGAGACGGTCGCGTGCTTCTGCCGGAGCGAGCGCGCGGCAGGTTCCGGGATAGAGCGGGGCGCCGTCCGGGTCGCGTTGCCCGTTTGCGGCGCGGGCAATCTCCGCGCGGCTGCAAAAACAGGGGTAGACCAGGCCGCGCTGATCGAGGCGGGCAAGCGCCGCGGCGTAGTCGTCGCCATGCTCGCTCTGTCGCCGCGGCGGCGGAAACCGAAGCCCGAGCCAGGCGAGGTCGTCAACAATGGCGGCCTCGAATTGCGGTTTGCAGCGCGTGCGGTCTAGATCTTCAATGCGCAGCAGCACGCGTCCCTTGGTGTCGGCGCCGATGCGCTCATTCATAAGCGCGGAATAGGCGTGGCCGAGATGGAGCGCCCCGTTTGGCGACGGCGCAAAGCGGAGGACGGGGACAGTCGCGAGGATTTCATCGGCCATGGGGGCAAAGCGAATACCTAAGCCGGAGGTCCGAGCAACCCGGCGCGCCAAACGCCGTCCAGCGAAGACAAGGATCTACCATCCCGGTCCCCCGATCGCCGAGGAGGCCGGGCTGCATGAAGCCGCTGAGCGTCTGCGCGCCAAAGATCCGGAACTCATTGGGCGCCTGATTGCGATCGGCGGCCCGCCGCCGCTTCGCCGCAGGGAGGCGGGGTTTGCCGGGATGGCCGCGATCATCGTGGCGCAGCAGGTGTCGACGGCCAGCGCCACCGCGATTTTCGGCCGATTGCAGGCGCGCATCGTCCCGCTCGAGGCGGCTGAGATCGCGAAGGCGACCGAGGAGGACTTGCGCGCCTGCGGATTGTCGAACGCCAAAATCCGCGCTTTGCGCGCGCTCGCCCAAACGATCGTCGACGGCGGCCTCGATCTTGCTGGCCTCGGCGGTCTCGACGCAGAGGACGCTCATAACGCGCTGGTCGCAGTCAAGGGCGTGGGCCCCTGGACGGCGGACGTTTTCCTCCTGTTCTGCCTTGGCCATCCAGACGCCTTTCCCGCCGGCGATGTGGCGCTGCAGGAAGCGGCCAAGCTCGCCTTGAACCTGAAGCGGCGTCCTGACGCGGAGAGGCTTGAGCGTATCGCAGAACGCTGGCGACCCTTAAGAGGCGTCGCCGCGCGCATGCTGTGGGCCTATTATCGGGGCGTCAAGGCGCGCGCGGGGATGGCTCTTGCGGACGGTTCGCGATAAGCGAGACTAGATCATCCCCGGAGCCTAAATCCAATGACAGCCGCCCTAGACGGACCCCGCATTCCCGCGGCTGCCGGTCGAACCAGCCAGCTGGTGGTGTTTCTGCACGGGTACGGGGCGGACGGCGCCGATCTCATCGAGCTTGGGCGCCAATGGCGCGCGCTTATGCCCGAGGCCGCGTTCGTCTCGCCGCACGCGCCCGAGCGCGCCCCGGGAGCGCCGATGGGCCGGCAATGGTTCGCGCTTTCCAACCGATCGCCGGACGATACCGCAGGCGGCGGCGAGCGGTGGACAGGCGCAGTCAAGGCGCGCGGCGCGATCGACGCCTTTCTTGACGCCGAGCTTAAGCGGCTGGGCCTCGACGATTCGAAGCTGGCGCTGGTCGGCTTCAGCCAAGGCTGCATGATGGCGCTGCATGTCGGTCTCCGGCGCCCGCGCGCGCCGGCGGCGATTCTTGGCTTTTCCGGCCTGTTGGTCGGCCCCGAACATCTCAGCGAAGCGACGGCGCGCGATGCGCGCGGCGCCGCGCCGCCCGTCCTGCTCGTCCACGGCGATCAGGATCCGACGATCCCGTTTGACGCGATGTTCATGGCGGCCGAAGCGCTCGCCGGCGCCTCGATTCCGACCCAGTGGCATCTCTCGCTTGGCGTCGGCCATGGGATCGACGCCGAGGGCCTGCGCCAGGGCGGGCTTTTCCTCGCCAAGGGGTTCGCTGACCGAAGGCGCTAGGCCGCTTTGCATTTGGATGGAGTCGGTTAGGCCCCGTCTCGGCGGCGGAAAGCGCAGCTCGCTCCGGGCGGTCCGGGCGGCGGTAGACCGCGCAGGGCAGAGTTCCGCGCGCGATCACGCCTTTTCAGAGGCTTAAGACGGATGTTCCGGCCCGGCGGCGCTCGGAAGGGCCCCGAGGCGCGGCGCTTTCTCCTCCTCCGGATGTGACGTGGATCACAGCGGACGCTGCGGCATGGTGTTAATTCCTCATTAACGAGTTGAGAGGAATTGCACTATGAAGAGGATTCTGGTCGCTGTGGCCTGCCTCCTCCCGTTCGCGCTGGCCGCGGAAGCAGGCATCAACCGACATTCACCCGAGGCGGCCGTCACCGCGGTATACGCGGCCGATGAAGTCGCCATTCAAGGCCGTGGCGACGGCATCATGGGCGACAACACGCTGCGGGCGCGGGTTTTCTCGCGTTCGCTGTTGCGCTCGATCGCGGCTGAGGAGATCATCGCCGGCGTGCGCGAAGGGCCGCCAGCCGCCCTCCGCGATCCGTTCAGCGACTTGGCGCCCCACCTTGTCGCCCTCAGCGTGGCCCCGATTTCGGAAACTCGCGACGCCGCCAAGGTGCTTGCCGAGTTCGCCCGCGGCGACGGCGCGCGCGAGCGGTTGACCTATGCCTTGCTGTTCGAACGGGGCGAATGGCGCGTCGACGATATCGTCTATTCCACGCTGGACGGCGAAAGCCATACCCTGCGCGGCATGCTCGCGGCGAACTAGCGCAAACGATTGCCAGCGGTTCGTCGCGAAACTCAGGCGCGAGAGGAGGCCTAAATCAAGGATGCGTCATAGGGCGTAAGATCCCGTTTCAATGGGCTGCAGACGCACCGCTAGCGGCGGTCTTTTTCGGATCGTCCTTGATTTGGTTCTCCTCTCGCGTTTTCTTGCGCTGAAGCTCGAGACCTTGCGTCGCGCCGCTTTCGTTGCCGCCGGCAACAAGGGCTCAGGCTGAACCGACGCCACTCTTCAAATCCAAGTGACTGCGCACTGACCTCTTCCAGCGCGCGTCTTGTCGCCCTATGCTTCCCTCGCGGGGCGCGGAGGACGTTATGGATCGCAGAAAGCTGCTCGGGACCGCCGCAGCCGCGGCGGCGACGTTGGCCACGCCCAATCTCGCGCGCGCGGCCGCGCCTTTGACGCTGCCTTTCGGGCATTTCGCGCAGGACGACCCGAGGGTCGCTGCGAGCAGGCCTGTTATGGTCGACGCCGCGATCGTGCTGGCCGCGGACGTTTCGCGCAGCATAGACGACGAAGAGTTCGCGCTGCAGCGACGCGGCTATGCGGACGCGATCCAGAGCCAGCAACTCATCGATGCGATCTCCACCGGGCCGCACGGCGCAATTGCGCTCTCTTACGTCGAATGGGCCGGCGACGGCGAAGAGCGGCTGGTGGCCGACTGGGCGGTGATCCGCAACCAGACCGATGCGAGCGCTTTCGTCGGCGCGATGACCGGAGCGCCGCGCTCCTATCTTGGGCGGACCGCGATCGGCACGGCGATCGATTTCTCCCTCGCGCTGTTTGCCGAGAGCGCCTTTGAGACCGATCGCCGGGTGATCGACGTCTCGGGCGACGGGACCAGCAACCAGGGACGCCTCGTGACNGAAGCGCGTGATGCCGCCGTCGCAGCNGGCGCGGTGATCAACGGGCTCTCAATCTTCAACAAGAAGGCGGCNGCGATGGGCGGCTATCTTGCTCTGCACACCAATCCGCCGGGCGGCCTCGCCAAATATTACCGCGAAAATGTGATCGGCGGCTCCGGCGCGTTCGTGGTGCAAATCGACGATTTCAAGACCTTTGGCGAAGCGATGATGCGCAAGCTCGTCAACGAGGTCGCCTATGCGGGTCAGCCCGGCTGAGCGCGGAGGGGTCAAAACCCAATCAGCCCGGACTGGTTTCGCCCCTGAGGGCCGCCCTGTAGCTCTCCCTCTTTTTACGACGGCCTGTTCCTGTTCGCAGCCCGTAGAACAGCGATCAATAGGAGCACTGTGACGGGCCAGTGAAACCAGATGTGGCGGAAGCCGCTGAACATGTTGACCACAAACAAGAAGACGGCGATGGCGATCATCACGGCGCTGACACGAGGCAGCCTCGTGTACCATTCCCAGGCGCGAGAAGGTAAGCCGGCCTGCGCACTATCCGCGGGAGGTGAAGGTATCGTCGGTTCCCTTCTCACGTTGGACTGCGATGGGATTGGCCGCGTCGCCGCATCGCCCTGGAGGACGCGATAGCCCGTTACCGGGTTGGCGACGTTCTTCAACTGCTGCTGGCCGAGGCAGTCGAACCCTATGGACAGCTTGTTGTGCACCTGATCATAGACCGGGCCGGAGATCAGGATTCCCCCCGGTTCGGCCAGCTCCTGCAGTCGCGCGGTGATATTGACGCCGTCGCCATAGACATCATCGCCCTCGACCATCACGTCGCCCAGATGGATCCCGATGCGGAATCTCATCCGTTGCGATTCGGGCAGGCCGCCGTTGTAGCCAGAGAGCTCCTGCTGTGTCTCGACCGCGCATTGCACGGCCTCCACGACGCTGGTGAACTCGGCGATGACGGCATCGCCCCAGGTGTTGACGATGCGCCCATCGTGGCGCTCCATCAGCGTCGCCATGGCGGCGCGGTAACGGCGCAGCGTCGCCAGCGTACCCGCTTCGTCGGCCCCCATGAGGCGAGTGTATCCCTCAACGTCGGCGCACAGGAGCGTCGTCAGCCGCCTTCTTACCTTCGTCGTCATGGCGGCACGGTAGCGCAAAACTTTGCGGACGGCACGGCATCCTCACGGATCCGACCGACCCCTATAGACGCGCTTCCCGCCCGAAGGAGTCGGTCTCCGCGCTCGGTCGATTGAGTTCGGCCCTACTGCAACCGCGGGCGCTTCATGAAGGTCGAGCGGTCGGCCGAGCGCACCCGCAAGCCTATAGCCCGGCCGTCGCGAACGATTTCGAGCGGAATCTCGACCCCAGCGGGACCGCGGCTCCAGACCTTGTGGTAGAAATCGCCAAGACCTTCGATCTCCGATCCCCCAACGCCGGCGAGAACATCGCCGCGGCGGATTCCCGCTTCGGCGGCGGGGCCGTTTTCAGCAACGCTCGCGACGATGATCTCATCGGCATTTTCCGCCGAAAAAACGCCAAGCCAAGGCCGTGCGGGCTTGTTGACCCGGCCGTAGGTGAGCAGATCGTCGAGGATCGGCGGCAGAAGGTCGATTGGCACGATCATATTGATGTCGCGCGGGCCGCCCTTCGCGCTGAGCTGCTCGACATGCAATGAGCCGATGCCGACCAGCCTGCCCTCCGCGTCGATCGCGCCGGCGCCGCCCCAGAACGGATGGGCGGGCGAGGTGAAGATCGCCTCATCGAGAAAGTATTCCCAATAGCCTGCGAATTCCTGCTTGCCGACAATCATCGCGCGCACCGGTTTTGTCCCGGCGCCGGCGGCGACCGTCACGGGATCGCCGAGCTTGGCCTCGCTCGAGCGGCCGAGCTCGAGCGCCGGGCAATTCAGGTCGCCGAGCGCCTGGACGAGGCCGAAGCCGGTCTCCGCATCGATGGCAAGCGCGTGAGCCGGGGTGACCCGGCCCTCGGCGTCGGCGAGCCAGACATGCTCGGCCTCGGTGATCAGATACCCGATTGTCAGCACCAGGCCGCTCTCGCGGATGACCACGCCGCTCCCCGAGCGTTGCTCGCCCAGCGTTTGGGCGGTGAAAGCATCCTCCGGAATCTGGGATTGCACGGTGACGATCGATTTGAGCGCGCGCTTGACGTTGGAGCTGGGGCCCCCGTTTGGCAAGCCGGATTGCGGTTCGTCGCGGCGACGCTTCTCGGTCATCGGCCTATCCTTTTCCCTTCGGCTCCAAGGCGCGGTTTAAGACACCGGCTCGACAACAAAGGCGCCGGCGATCGCCACACGCGCGTTGGCCAGTCATTTGACGTCGATCGAGGTTTTGACCGCCGACCCGCATATCTGACCCATAATTGTGGCGCAGTTCGTTCCGTTCGCGCAACGCGGGTTCCAGAAGGGTTGATTCTAAATCAGCGCCGCGCCGGAACCCTGGCTGCGCTCGTCGAGCACCGACTGGAGATATTGGCCATACGAACTCTTGCCGAAGCGGGCGATGAGGCGCTTGAACTGGCCGGCGTCGATGAGGCCGAGGTCGAAGGCGATTTCCTCCGGGCAGCTGATCTTGGTCCCCTGTCGCTGCTCGAGCGTTCGGACGAAGCTTGCGGCGTCGATCAGCGAGTCCGGCGTGCCCGTGTCGAGCCAGGCGTAGCCCCGTCCCATCCGCTCGACGCTCAATTCTCCGGCTTCAAGATAGATGCGATTGACGTCGGTGATCTCGTACTCGCCGCGCGCCGACGGCTTGAGCGCCTTGGCGATCTCGACGACGCGCGAATCGTAAAAGTAGAGGCCGGTCACCGCCCAGTGCGACTTGGGAGCAGCGGGCTTCTCTTCGATCGAAATGGCTCGGCCGGTGGAATCGAATTCAACCACCCCGTAGCGCTCCGGATCGGGCACGTGATAGGCGAACACGGTCGCACCCTCATCGCGTCGCGTCGCCCGGCGAAGCTGCTCGCTCAAGCCTGCGCCGTAGAAAATGTTGTCGCCGAGGACGAGCATCGCCGGCTCGCCGCCGACGAACTTCTCGCCGATAACGAAGGCTTGCGCCAGCCCGTTGGGCTCGGGCTGCTCGGCGTACTCAATCCGGATGCCCCATTCGGAGCCATCACCAAGGAGGCGGCGAAACATCGGCAGATCGTGCGGCGTCGAAATGATCAGCGTCTCTCGGATCCCCGCGAGCATGACCACCGACAGTGGATAATAGATCATCGGCTTGTCGTAGACGGGGACGAGTTGCTTCGAGACCGCAAGCGTGATCGGATGCAGCCGGGTGCCTGCGCCGCCCGCCAGAATGATGCCCTTCATCTCTTGGAAAATCCTGTTCGTCGCTAAGCCCAATCGTCGCTAAGCCAAAGTCCCGGCCTCGGCGATCACGCCGAGACGCTCGCCCGCGTAGACCTTTTCCCGGAGCGGGCGCCACCACCACTCGTTGTCGAGATACCAGCGCACCGTCTTCTCGATCCCGCTCTCGAACGTTTCGCGCGCGCGCCAGCCAAGCTCGCGCTCGAGCTTGGCGGCGTCGATCGCATAGCGGAGATCGTGCCCGGGCCGGTCGGTGACAAAGGAAATGAGGGAGTCGTGCGGGCTTGGCCTCGGCCGAAGTTCATCGAGGATGGCGCAAACGCGCCGCACCACATCGATGTTACGCCGTTCGTTGCGGCCGCCGACATTGTATTTCTCGCCGATCCGCCCGCGGGTCACGATGACATCGAGCGCCCGCGCGTGGTCCTCGACATAGAGCCAGTCGCGCACGTTGGCTCCCGCGCCATAGACCGGCAGCGGCTTGCCGTGGATGGCGTTGAGAATGATGAGCGGAATGAGTTTCTCAGGGAAATGATAGGGGCCGTAATTGTTCGAGCAGTTCGAGATCACGGCCGGGAAGCCGTAGGTTCGAGCCCAAGCCGAGACCAAGTGATCCGCCGCCGCCTTCGAGGCGGAATAGGGTGAACTCGGATCGTAACGCGTCTCTTCGACGAACGCGCCCTCGTCTTCGAGAGATCCGTAAACCTCGTCGGTCGACACGTGCAGAAAGCGGAATGCGTCCCGCCGCTGGGGCGGCAGCGCCTGCCAATAGGCTCGCGCCGCCTCGAGCATCGAGAAGGTGCCGACGATGTTGGTTTGAATGAACGCGTCGCCGGCCGTGATCGAGCGATCGACGTGACTCTCGGCCGCCAGATGGATGACCTGATCGGGAGCGAACGTCTCGAACGCCTCGGCGACCGCGCGCCGGTCGCAAATGTCGACCTTGGCGAAGCGGTAGTTCGGCGCATTGTCGATCGTGGCCAGCGATTGCAGATTGCCGGCGTAGGTGAGCGCGTCAAGGTTGAGCACGGACGCGCCGTCGGCCACCAGGCGCCTGCATACGGCCGAGCCGATGAATCCCGCGCCGCCGGTCACAAGCACTTTTCGCTGCATGGACACCCCTGAATGATTTTTTAGCTACAATCGTCCAGGCCACTAGCCCATTCCGGCGATCATGACAAAAGGCGGTCGCAACAAGCCGCTGCCGATTGGCGCCATTCCGGCAGCCTGACGCCGTATACGCGAGCAAGCTTTTCGTTGTCGAGGCGGGAATTCGCCGGCCTTCGGGCAGGCGTGGGGTAGTCGGAGGTCGCAATGCGCTTGACATGGGTTAAACGTCGGCCTCGCGCCGCGGCCTCATGAAAGATGGTTTCAGCCAAATCGGCCCAGGTCGCCTCGCCCGAGCCGGTCATATGAAAGACGCCCCGTAACGCCGGTGATGCGTCGTCCTTCATCCTTGCGGCAATGGCGATCACGGCGTCGGCGATGTCGAGCGCCGATGTCGGATTGCCGCGCTGGTCGGCGACCACGCCAACCTCGTCGCGCGTCTCGTTGAGCCTGAGCATCGTGCGGACGAAATTCGCTCCGAACGGGCTGTAGACCCAGGCGGTGCGCAAAATGACGCTGTCTTCGCAACGCTCAGTGACCGCCTTCTCGCCGGCAAGCTTGGAGCGCCCGTAAGCGCCCGTGGGGGCGGTCGGATCGTCTTCCCGATAGGGGCGGTCGAGCGCGCCGTCGAACACGTAGTCGGTCGAAAGATGCACGAGTGGAACGCCGAGCCGCGCCGCGGCTTCCGCGACGTGGCCTGCCCCCTCGCCGTTGACCCGAACGGCGTCGGGCTCTTCCGCCTCCGCTTTGTCTACCGCGGTATAAGCGGCGGCGTTGACCACGACGTGCGGGCGTACCGCTTCGAGTCCCGCGACGACGGCGGCGCGGTCGGTTAGGTCGAACGCCGGCCGGCCGAGCGCGACGACCTCGGCCTTAGCCCCAGCGCGCTCGATGAGCGATGTCGCCACCTGGCCCTTCGATCCGGTGACCGCGATCCTCATCATTCGAACAGCTCCGGAGNGTCCTTGAGCCGTGGCAATCGGCGNTCCTTGTCCGAGAGGACCGGGCCTCCGGGAAGGGACGGCCAGGCAATGCCGATGTCAGGATCATCCCACGCGACGCCCCGGTCGTTTGCGGCCGAATAAGGCGCAGTCGTCTTGTAGAGAACTTCGACGTCGGGCTCCAAAGTGATGAAGGCGTGTGCAAATCCGATCGGAACCAGCAATTGACGCCAGTTTTCGGCCGACAACTCGACCGCGACATGACGGCCGAAGGTCGGCGACGAGCGGCGAATATCAACGGCCACGTCGAGGATCCGGCCGCGCGCGCAGCGCACCAGCTTGTCCTGGGCGAATGGCGGCGTCTGAAAGTGGAGTCCGCGTAAGGTGCCGGCTGCAGCTGAAAACGAATGGTTGTCCTGAACGAAAGTGAGTTGAAGACCGGCCGCGTCCCAATCGGAGCGATTGTATACCTCGGAGAAAAACCCACGGGCGTCGCCGTGCTTCTTCGGCGTTACGATCTTGACCGCTGGGATAGCGGTGTCTTCCACGAGCATCACGCACCCCCGTGCTTCCGCCCGATCGGCCGAGCGCTGCCCTTCTGCCAGAACGCGCTTCGCCGGATCAAATCAAATCGTCATTGTGCTTGGAGCGAATGTGTTGATGAGAAGCGCCGCGACCTTGCCGCAGCGCTCGACAAAGATCGACATTTTCTTGACCTGCCGGATCGCCTGTGTTACTGTTTTTCAGAACGAAACAAACGGCGCTTATAGCGTTAGCTGTTGGCAAGAAATTCCGCATGTTGTGGCGGCGCGAGACGGGCCCGAAGCGTCATGGCCGGGCTTGTCCCGGCTACCCACGCGTTTCGGCGCAGAGAACGACGGCAAGGGGCGGTGAGGGCGAAAAAGCGTTGTTTCTGAGGCCATTGGGACCATGCGCGGCGCTGCCCGGACTCGTCTCTGAGGCGGCGCGGCGTGGATGGCCGGGACAAGCCCGGCCAGGACGGGAGA
>JGI12659J15293_10000499_pt1 | contig 12726 bp, 9 predicted proteins | sample JacPinW_OM2H0_O1_FD_15293 | JGI IMG/M metagenome (IMG submission 15293) | reverse complement strand
GCCGAGCTCGGCTTCAGCGACCAGGAGCGCCCGCAAGCCGTCCGTAGGAATCAACAAGGTCTCGACGTCGCCCTCCGCCGCGCCGTCGACCAGCGCCGCGCGAGTGGAAAGCTGGCCGACGTCGGCCAGGAACTGACCTTCGCCCTGTTCGGCGATCGGCGTCACATGGCCCAAGCCATCGCGCTGAGTGAGCGCCACCATGCCCTTGAGCACGACGAACATGCCGGGGCTGACCCTTCCGGCCTCGAACAGCTTCTCGCCATCCGAATATTTGCGTAACGACCCATAGCGGCGCAGTCGGTCGATTTCCTGCGCCGTCAGCGCGGGAAACGTCTCCTGGTAGCGAGGCAACTGAGCGGGGTGCACAAAATCGGCCATAGGTCTCGACTATTCGCGCCGAACACTGAGTAGATTGACGAGCTCAACTGATATCGAACTTGCGCTGCGAAGGGCCGTAGGTTGGCTGAGCCGCGCTCCGCCCCGCCGCTCGATTGCCTCAAGCGTTGCCCCTTATGAGCCGATTTTTCAAGCCCGGCTGCATGCATGCCGGGATAAGACCTCGGCGCTTGGCGGCGTCGCCCCGTGCAGAATAATACTTGCATCGATGACTGTCGTTCCCGATGAGGAACGTGGCGCGGCTGGAGTCTATTCGACGATGACCGAGACGTTTCAAATCCTGATCCTGCTTTTGGCCGTCATATCCCTGGTCGGCGTCATAGCGAAACGATTGCAGATTCCCGCCGCCATTCTCCTTGTGATCACCGGCGTTGGGCTTGCGCTGATCCCTGGGCTGCCGAGCCTGCAACTCGCGCCCGATCTTGTCTTGCTGCTCGTGCTGCCGCCGATCATCTATTGGGACGCGGTGAAGATGAGCTGGAAAGAGTTCCGGTTCAACCTGCGCCCGATCGCGCTGCTCGCGATCGGTTGTGTCGTGTTCACCACGGTCGCGGTCGCCGCCGCGACCCATTTCCTGTTGGGCTTTCCCTGGGCCGTCGGCTTCGTCCTGGGCGCCATCATTTCGCCTCCCGACTCCGTCGCGCCGCTGGCGATCGCCCGGCGAATGCAGCTTCCAAGGCGCCTCCTCGTCATCCTCGAAGGCGAGGGACTGGCGAACGACGCAACGGCGCTCGTCCTTTATCGCTTCGCGGTCATGGCGGTGAGCGCGGGATCGTTCTCGTTTGTCACGGCCGGCGGCAGCTTTGTGGCGATCGTTGCAGGGGAGGTCATCTGGGGAATCGGCGTCGGCTGGCTCTGGCTTCGCCTACGCCGTTGGGTCCGCGATCCCGCCATCGAGATCATGCTCTCGATCCTGACGCCGTTCGTGGCCTATTGGCCCCCCGAGCAGCTTGGCGGCTCCGGCGTGCTCGCCACTTTGGCGGCGGGGCTCTATGTCAGTTGGAACGGCTTGCGCTTGATTCCCGCTGCGACCCGGCTCCCGGGCGCGGTGTTCTGGGACTTCCTGACTTTTCTGATCGAGGGCATGGTGTTCCTCATCACCGGTCTTCAGGCGCGCACGCTCATTCCCAGCATTCGCCATTACTCACTCGCCGACCTGTCCATGGCCGCCATTGTCGTTTGCGGGGTCGTCATCCTGGCTCGCTTCGTTTGGATGTATCCGGCGACTTACCTGCCGCGTTGGCTCTTCCCGGCGCTCCGGCGCAACGACCCTTATCCGCCGTGGCAGCACCCGTTCCTGACGGCGTTTGCTGGCATCCGCGGCATCGTCTCGCTTGCCGCTGCGCTTGCAATCCCCTTCACCGTCGCTGACGGGAGCCCATTTCCAGATCGCGATTTGATCTTGATTCTGACCTTCACTGTTATCTTCGTCACCCTGGTCGGCGAAGGCTTGACCCTTCCCGCGGTAACCCGCGTGCTTGGTCTGTCGAACGCAGGACGCCGTGAGCGACAGGCCGAGCGGGAGGAGGAGTTCAAGGTCCGCAGACGCGCGGTCGAGGCGGCGATTGAGCGACTCGAATCGCTCGCCGAGAGCCGCAAGCTCGGCGAGACGGTGGTTGGACCGATCCTCGCTCATCTGCGCAACCGGCTCGAAGATGTCGAGCATCGCAAGGACGGCAACGAGCATCACAAAAAAATCGCTGAGCTTAGCGATGAAATCGAGCTCTCGCTGATCGAGGCGGAAAGGGACCTCGTCAACAATCTTTACCGCGCCGGCGAGCTGAAGGATGAAGGCCGCCGCCGCATCGAGCGCGAGCTCGATCTGCGCGATACGCTTCTCGCCAGCCTGAGCTCAACGGAGTGAGCAGTTCAGCCGGTCGAGGGTCACGTGCGAAAATTAAGGACTTTCGCACCATCCCGCGAGAGGTGGAGGGCTGAGAGCAGCGCGTCCTGAGAATGCCGCTTTTTGGTTTGCTAGACTGAAGCCGTGATGGCAGTGGCCGAGGGCGAGGAATGAAGCGAAGGGCCTGCTTTCTGCTGTTAACTGCGCTTTGGGGAGCGGGCCGCGCAACTTTGCGCGCCGCCGAAAACAATCCGGCCGTGACTGAAGCACGAACAGGAGACGCTTCCTCGATGTCAGAGCAATCAATGATGCGCGATCTATTCGACCGGTGGGAGCGGGTTTGGCGCGAAGGCCGATTCGACTTGGTGCAGGGGTGTGTGGGGGAACACTACATCCGCCACGATGAGCAAGGCGACCGGACCGTCACGCGCGAGGCCTATGCGGCGGAGATTGCAAAAATTCGGCAGGAACGCCCTGACATCCGTGTCGTCGTTTACGATCACTCCTTCGAAGGTAACCGTGCGTGGTTTCGCTTTGCGTTCAAATGGACCGATCCCAAAACGGGTGAGCCGCGCAGTCGAGCGGGCATGCAGTCTTATCGAACTGAGGGCGGCAAGCTTGTAGAGACGTGGCTGTCGATGCAGCCGTTATGCTCGGCGTGGAGCGATGCCGCTGCTCAGGAGCATTGGACGAGTCCGCCCCCAATTAAGTGACGCGTGCATAAGATTTATGCACGATTGCGCCAAGCCCGGAACTTAACGGCCTCGAGTGTGCAAAAGTCGAGTGCAGAACTGAACGACTTTCGGCGGTTGTTCCACATCGGCGAGATGAGGGACACCGAGATTCCCCTGCCGGGAGCGGTGCTCAGGTCGTCCGCCATCCGATTGAGCTCGGGAGCGTCCCGACGGACCGGCGTCTGTCCGACGTCCGCGCCTTGCTGGCGGCGACGGTCCCGGCAGGCCTGCGGACCGCGTCGCGCAGCAGCAAAAAGCCGACCAATGTCGAAAGAGTCGACATTTTCTTTTCTGAAAACCAGATCCGTGCTATAACTTTCCCATCGCCGGATCAGGCGGCTGGACAAAGGTCAATGACGAAAGAGGGTCGTGGTAACCCGAGAGAGACGCTGGGATGGTCGGGAGACGGCCAAGAAAAATTTTGCTCCAAACCGCCGTAACCCATTGAAAAGTCACGATTAGAAAAAATAAACGCTAGTAAACGCTAGCACTTTTACTAGCGTTTATTAGCGTTTATTGGCGTTTACTGTCTCTTATGTTCGCCGCGGATAAGGCCGCGATCGCGGACGATTTGACGTGGCCAGGCGTTATCGGAGCGCCGCCGACCCACAGACTAACCCGCGGAGACCTCGATCTCGTCGTAACCGTTGACGCGGTAGACGACATACGAGATCCCCCAGGCGGCCACGAACATGCCGACGATCACATAGCCGAGCGCGCCGAAATTGTCGTTGAGCGAACCGATCGCGCCCCAGAACCCGCCACCCTCGATGAGGCCCAGTCGATCGCCGATCAGATTGAGCGTCTCGAGGCCGCCCACGATCATCGCGACGAGGACCGACACGGCGGTAATGGTGAGATTGTAATAGAGCTTGCGGATCGGCTTGATGAAGGCCCAGCCATAGGCCCCAAGCATGAGGATGCTGTCGGTCGTATCGAGCAAAGTCATGCCGGCCGTGAACAGCGCGGGAAAGACCAGGATCGACCAGATCGAGAGGCCCTGCGACGCTTGACTGGCCGAGACGCCCAGCAGGCCCACCTCCGTCGCCGTGTCGAAGCCGAGGCCGAACAAGATTCCGAGGGGATACATCTGCCAGCTGCGCTCGATTAGGCGAAAGAAGCGTCGGAAGAGGCGCCCAAGCAGGCCCCGACTCGCTAGCATGAGGTTGAGGTCTTCCTCGACGAACCGGCCGCCGCTCTTGACGGTTTGAAACGTCCGCCACACCGAGACAAGGACGATGATGTTGGCGATCGCGATGGCGAACAGGAACAGCGCCGACACCAGCGTGCCCGCCACCGCGCCGAAGCTCTTGAGCATCTCGAAACGACCCTGCAACGTCGTTGTCGCGACCGCGATCGCGACCGTCAGCGCGACGACGATCGTCGAGTGGCCGAGCGAGAAGAACAATCCGACCCCTACCGGGCGACGGCCTTCCTGCATGAGTTTTCGGGTCACGTTGTCGATCGCCGCGAGGTGATCGGCGTCGAAGGCGTGCCGCAGGCCAAAACTATAGGCGAGCGCGGCCTTGCCGAGGAGGACCGGATAGTTATGGAAGGCGACAATCGCCCACAGCCATGCGGCGGCGTTGCATACGAACAGGAGGACGTAGAGTGCGAGGACTTTGCCCCGGATATTCTCCTGCTTGTCATTGAAGAGATTGGCTATACTGACCATCATTCCGGAGGCTCCCGCTATTCGCGCGCAGACTATCGGAGCTTGGTTGCCGCACCAATGGTTTGGAGGCCGTATCGCGAGTTTTTGGACACGAAGTGCTGCGTCAGAGAGACCTTCGTTATTGCCGCCGTTAATTTTATCTCAACGCGATTGGCGGAATATCGCGCAAACCGTTGGGTAAGCGACGCGCTGTCGCTAGGACACGCATCCCGAGCCACGCTTCAGCGTCGAGACCAAGAGGGCGGATATGCTTGCGTGGTTGCTTTGGCAACTCGAAAAGATCGAGCGAATACGCTCGGCTGCCTGCGCGCTCATGAGCGAATTTGGCGATGAGGCCTATGCTGAAGCGCGGCGTCGGGAAAGCGCGGCCGATCGCGGTGAGACGGCGGAAGACTGGAGACGCGTCGCCCTGGTCGTCGCCCGCCGGACGTCTGCGCGCGTCGACCTCGATCCCGCGTCGCACCCGCCGCCAAAGCTTAGTCTACTCGACGAGCAATCGCGGACTGTCTCGGAACAGCCGCGGACATTCCGGATCCAGTTTGTTTGCGGGACGGTCGACCGCGGTCCGACGAATTTGACGGAGAAACAGATCCAAGTGGCGGACGCGCCTGCCGCCATCATTGCCGCCGCAAACATAAAGTGGCCGCCGCAGACGATCGGAGTGCGGATCCTCGATCGCGAAGGCCACGAAGTCTTCGCACGACAAAAAGCCAGGCGCGCATAGAACCTATTTTGGCGCGCCCAACGGGAATCGAACCCGTGTTTTCGCCGTGAAAGGGCGACGTCCTGGACCGCTAGACGATGGGCGCGGGTTCGTAGAGGAATCCGGTTCTGCCGGACCGGCGCGATGCTATAAGGTCGGCCGTTCGCGCTGGCAAGCCTCCGCTGGCGTATCAGATCACAGCAAGGATTTAAGAGGAAACGATGCGCGCCATCCGCATAGATCAGCCCGGCGGCCCGGAAGTTATGCGCCTTGAAGAGGTCGAGTTGCCGCCGCTGGGCAAGGGCGAGGTCAGACTCCGCCAGCATGCGATCGGGATCAACTTCATCGACATCTATCATCGTACGGGCTTCTATCCGCCAGCGAAGACGCCGTTCACGCCCGGTTCCGAGGGCGCGGGCGAAGTGGTGGAGGTCGGTCCGTCGGTTGAGGGACTGAAGCTGGGCGACCGCGTCGCCTACGCCGGCTCTCCAGGCGCTTATGCCCAGGAGCGCAATATCGAAGGCAGGTTCCTGTTCAAGCTGCCGCGCTCGATTTCCTATGACACTGCTGCGGCGATGATGCTCAAGGGCCTCACGGCGCAATATTTGGTCCGCCAGACCTATCGCGTCAAAGAGGGCGACACGATCCTGGTCCATGCCGCCGCGGGCGGCGTGGGCTTGATCCTGTGCCAATGGGGAAAAGCGCTCGGCGCGACGGTGATCGGCTGCGTCGGCACGACGGAAAAGGCTGCGCTCGCCAAAAAGTCGGGCGCAAAGCACACGATCCTCTATCGTGACGAGGATTTTGCCAAGCGGGTCGGCGAGATCACCAAGGGCGCGAAATGCCACGTGGTCTATGACGGGGTCGGCAAAGCAACCTTCCCGGCGTCGCTCGATTGCCTGAGGCCGTTCGGCGTGTTCGCGAGCTTCGGCTCCGCCTCCGGAGCTGTTGAAGCATTCAACATCAGCCTCTTGGCGCAGAAAGGCTCGCTGTTTGCGACTCGGCCGACATTGACCACGTTCATGGCGGATCGCGCGATAGCCGAGAAAATGGCGCGCGACCTTTTCCGCGTGGTGGCCAACGGCGACGTCAAGATCCGGATCGGTCAGCGCTGGCCGCTGGCGGAGGCGCCGCAGGCCCACATTGCGCTCGAGAAACGCGAAACGACTGGCTCCCTGCTTCTCGTACCGTAAAGCGAGGCCGTGGCCTTTCTTGCGCCAAGTTTACGCGTCACCAGCCGGAGCTTGGCGCAAGCGGCCCGCCTTTGTATAGGAGGCGCGGGCGGCCAGCGCCGAGTGCTGCGTGGACGAGACGAGGAAGGCGTATTGACCCGAATGATCGAACCGACCGTGAAATCCGCCGACGCCGCCGTCCCGTCCGTCAAGAAGGAGGAGGGCTGGTGGGAAACCGTCAAGGTCATCATCGAAGCTCTCTTGATCGCGCTGGTGGTGCGGACGGTCTTGTTCCAGCCGTTCAACATCCCTTCTGGTTCATTGGTGCCCACTCTGCTGGTGGGCGACTACCTGTTCGTCTCCAAATATGCCTATGGCTATTCGCATTTCTCGCTGCCGAGCTTTCTCGATCTTGACCCGTCAGCCATGCCCGGCCGCATCTTCGCCTCCGACCCAAAGCGCGGCGACATCATCGTGTTCAAACTGCCGAGCGATGGCCAGACCGACTACATCAAGCGCCTGATTGGTCTCCCCGGCGACAAGATCCAGGTCACCCACGGTCGCCTCATCATCAACGGCGAGATGGTGCCGCGCGAACCGATCCAGCCTTTCAACACCGTTAACCATTTCAACAAGCCGATGGAGGCTCCGCAATATCTGGAAACGCTTCCAGGCGGGGTCCAGCACCGCATTATCCAGATCGATGGCGACGATGGAACCTTCGACAACACGAAGGTCTACGAAGTGCCCCCCGGCCACTATTTCATGATGGGCGACAATCGAGACAATTCGAGTGATTCCCGCCTTTCCGGGGATCAGGGCGGGGTCGGCTACGTGCCGTTCGAGAACCTGATCGGCAGGGCCGAAGTTATCTTCTTTTCGATCGACGAGGGGACGCCGGCGTGGGAGGNGTGGCGTTGGCCATGGACCGTGCGCTGGGACCGCATCTTTCAGCGGGTCCGTTAGACGCGGACAATCGGGCTCCCGCAAAGAACCCGAAGGCGATATAGTCCCGCGGGGGGTCTTTCCTTCCTTCCTGCCTGTCTAATGGCGGCGCCAGGGCGCGACGATTCCTCGATCGGTTGGACAATGAACAAACAGCCGCGCGCCGACTTGTCCGCGTTGGAATCCCGGCTCGGTTACCGCTTCCGCGATTCCGCGCTCGCCGTGCTGGCGCTCACGCATCTTTCGGCGCAGAATTCAAGCGGACAGGGCAGGGTGCAATCCTACCAGCGGCTCGAGTTCTTAGGGGACCGGGTGCTCGGCGTCGTGATCGCGAGCCGCCTTTACCAGGCCTTTCCGAAGGCGAGCGAGGGCGAATTGTCGATGCGGTTCGCCAAGCTCGTGCGCCGCGAGACCTGCGTCGAGATCGCCACGCAATGGGACGTGGGGCCGCATGTCGCGCTGGGCTTGGGCGAAGCGCGCGGGGGCGGCCGCAAGAAGGCGGCGATCCTGGCCGACGTGTGTGAATCTCTGATCGGGGCGGTGTTTGTCGACGGCGGCTTCGCCGCGGCCGAGGCTCTCGTCCTCAGCGCCTGGGGCGACCGCGTCACTGCCGGCGCCGAGCCCGCCCGCGACGCCAAGACCGCGGTGCAGGAATGGGCCCAGTCGCGCGCGCTGGCTCCCCCTCGCTACGAGGAGGTCGAGCGTAGCGGCCCGGCGCACGCCCCCCATTTCGTCATGCGGGTCGCGCTCGAGGGCTTCGAGCCCGAAGTCGGCGCGGCCAGCTCGAAGCGGGCCGCGGAACAAGCGGCGGCCCAGGCCTTTCTCGACCGCTGGGGCGGAAGTTGAGCGAAATGAGCGAGACCCGATGCGGGTTCGTCGCCATCCTCGGCGCCCCCAACGCCGGCAAGTCGACCCTTATCAACGCGCTGGTCGGCGAGAAGGTCTCGATCGTCACCCGCAAGGCGCAGACCACCCGCTCGACCGTGCGCGGAGTCTTGACCCGGGGCGAGGCGCAGATCGTGTTCGTCGACACGCCCGGCCTGTTCGCGCCCAAGCGCCGCCTCGACCGGGCGATGGTCGCCTCCGCCTGGGGCGCCGCGGCCGACGCCGACGCGCTCATGCTCATCATCGACGCCCGCAAGGAGGTCGATGAGGCGAGCCTGACCGAGGAGACGCAATCGATCCTGAGCGCGGTCGGCCAGACCGGCAAGCCGAGGTTCGCCGTCCTCAACAAGATCGACCTCGTCGAACGGCCGAAGCTGCTCGAACTTACGGCCAGGCTCAATGCCGCGCTCGCCTTCGACGAAACCTTCATGGTCAGCGCTGCGACCGGCGACGGCCTGACGCAACTCCTGGATCACCTCTCCGCGATGATTCCCGCCGGTCCCTGGCTCTATCCGGAAGACCAGATCACGGAAGCGCCGATCCGTTCGCTCGCGGCCGAGATCACCCGCGAGAAGCTGATCGAGCGGCTGCATGACGAACTGCCCTATCAGGCGACCGTCGAGACCGAGGAGTGGAAGGACCAGCCGAACGGATCGGCCCGGATCGAGCAGACGATCTTCGTCACCCGCGAGAGCCACCGCAAGATCGTGCTCGGCGAGGGCGGGCGCACGATCAAGGCGATCGGCACGGCCGCCCGCAAGGACATTTCCGAAGCCCATGGCGCGCCCGTGCATCTCTTCCTGCACGTCAAGGTGCGCGAGAAGTGGCTCGACGACCCCGAGCGCTACCGGGCGATGGGGCTCGACTTCCCCAAAGGATAGCGCGCACCCCTTCGCCGCGCGCGGCGACGCGCGGAATAAACGTCAATAAACGTCAATAAACGCTAGTAAAAGTGCTAGCGTTTACTAGCGTTTATTTTTTCGAAATGAGACTTTTCAATGCGTTACGGCCGATTCAAACAAAAAATTTCTCCGCTCGATCTCCCGTCTTAGATTGTTGTCTGGGCCGCGCGCTCTTCCTGCATGTGCTTTTCCTGTCGCCGCTCACGCTTGGCGGGGACCAAGGGTTTCGATCAGCCGAAAGCATACCTAGGTTTCCGGGTTTAGCCAAGCTTCTGTTTGCCACAATCGTCATGGCGCAACGAAAGATCGAGCTTCACCAATGACTTGGCGGCGACGAAAGCGATGCAGTCGGGTCTGCGGGCGGGAAGGTTGCGGTCCGATTTTGGGCGCGTTTCGAGGAAAAATCCCCGCGCCTTTCAGTTGGCCCTCTCGGCCTCACACCTAGGACCCTTAGAGAGTTAGCTGTTGTCACTTTTTTGGCCGCGCCTCTGAGCCCTGGTCATGGCCGGGCTTGTCCCGGCCATCCACGCCGCACCCGCCAGAGACCGGTCCGGCATGTCTCCGCGCTGGCAAAAGGCTTACTGGGACAAAGCTTTTCGTTCCTTGCTGCTGGCCTGTGGCATTCGTTGCGCCGAATACGTGGATGGCCACGCTTGGCCGGGACCAGGGGTTTCGATCAACCGAAAGTATACCGAGGCTTCCGGGTTTAGCCAAGCTTTTGTTTGCCACAATCGTGATGACGCAACGAAAGAGCGAGCTTGGCCAACGGCTTGGCGGCGATGAAGGCGATGGAGTCGGGTGTGTGGGCTCGGGCAGGTTGCGGTCTGAGCTCGTTTCGAGGAGGTCACCCGCGCCTTTCGGTTGGCCGTCTGGCCCTCTCGGCCTCACGCCCTAGAGCCGATTGCAGCTTGGTCGAAGCGGACTTGTGGACGCGGTCGTTGACCGCGTAGCCGCGCTCAGCGAGCGCGGCTACAATGGCCGCGTCGACCCAAACGCAATCGGCGCTGGCGGCCCGGCGCCGCCTGGAACGTCCTTCGAGACGCGCCTTCGGCGTTCCTCAGGACGAGGCGGAGGGGGGCGGAACCCGCCCCGAATCTATGCTTTCGGTGGCCGGCTCTCCCTTCGGTTGCGCCGATAGGCGAGGGCGCCGAGGCCGGCGAAGCCGAGCAGCAGCATCGCCCAGGTCGACGGTTCCGGCACCGCGGCCGGGCCGAGGGAGGTATCCAGTTCGCCGGTGCCGCTCGGCACTCCGTCGTTCCCGATCAGATTCGCGAAGGCGTCATTCAGGGAGCCGCCGCCCCCGCCGCCCTCAGTGCCATCGCCCCCGGGAAGGGCCTGTCCGATTATTCCGAGCGCCGTTTTCCCCGGGCAAGCGGCAAGCCGAACCTGGGGGGTCCACGAAAATGTGAGGCGGCGGACAGGACCGGGCGTTTCTCGACACTCGGAAAGTCGGTATTAGCAGGCCCTCCCTTAGGAGACTCGCCATGGCTTTGTCTTCCAGCCGACTGATTGGCGCAATTCTTGGATTTTCACTCACTGTTTTCGCCACGGGCCTGTTCGATGCGAGAGCGCAAGAGACCGCCGCTGGCGCCGCGCCGGCCGGCGCGTGTCCGAACGATGGCGCCGCCGCCTTCGCTGATCCGCTGAACAAGCCGCATTGGAACGGGTGGGGGGTCGATTCCTCGCAACACCGTTTCCAACCGGCCGACATGGCGCGGCTCGCTCCCTCCGATGTTTCCCGCCTGAAACTGAAATGGGCCTTCGGCTTCCCGGGCGCCGCCAGGTCCGTCGCGCAGCCGACGATTTTCGGTGGGCGCGTGTTTGTCGGGAGCCAGAATGGAAAAGTCTATTCGCTCGACGCTAAAAGCGGGTGCACGTATTGGCAGTTCGATGCAGGCAAGCCCGTTCGATCGGCCGTCGTCATCGGCCCGCGCGGCGATGGTTGGGCGGCGTATTTCGGCGATTTTGGCGCGAACGTGCGCGCGGTCGATGCGCTGACCGGCAAGGCGCTGTGGACCACCAAACTCGACGACCACCCGGCGGCGATCATCACGGGCGCGCCGACATTGGTCGGGACGACCTTGTTCGTGCCGGTTTCGTCATACGAAGAGGTCACGGGCGCCAAGCCGTCCTATCCATGTTGCAGCTTCCGCGGGAGCCTCGTGGCGCTGGACGGGTCAACCGGCAAGGTCTTGTGGAAGACGTTCACCATCAAGGAGGAAGCTAAGGCCAGCGCGACGAATTCCGCCGGCGTTCAGCAAATGGGGCCTTCGGGGGCGGCGATCTGGTCCGCGCCGACCTTCGACGCGGCGAGCCAAAGGGTCTACGCGACAACGGGCGATAATTACTCCGACCCGCCAAGTGGGACCTCGGACGCAATCATCGCTTTCGACGCCAACTCCGGGGATTTGGTGTGGGCGCGACAGATCACCTCGGGAGATGCGTACACCGTAGCCTGCCCAAACGGGATCAACTGCCCCAAATCTCACGGACCGGACTTAGATTTCGGTTCGTCGGCCGTCCTCGCGAGCCTCCCCAATGGCAAACATCTTCTGATCGCTGGGCAAAAGTCCGGCGTGGTGACCGCCCTTGATCCAGACCACGGCGGCGAGATCGTGTGGCAGAAGAGGCTCAGCAACGGCGGCAGGCTGGGCGGGGTGCAATGGGGCGTCGCTGCCGATGGGAGCAATCTCTATGTCGCGGTGTCGGACCCTAGTTTCCACCCCGTGGCGGCTGGAACTCCTGGCGCGCAAACTCTTGTCCTCAATCCAGGCGTCACGTTACTCATCGATAGCAAAGCGGGCGGAGGACTTTGGGCCCTTAACCTCGAAACGGGAGAAGAGGTCTGGCTTACTCCCCATCCCGGCTGCGGCGACGTGCCCGGATGCAGCCCCGCACAATCGGCTGCGGTGACTGCGATCCCCGGGCTTGTGTTTTCGGGCGGACTCGACGGGCGCCTTCGCGCCTACTTTGCCGAAAACGGCAAGATTGCGTGGGACATGGACACCAAAGGCGACTATCAGGCCGTCAATGGCGTTGTGGCCAAGGGCGGCTCGATTGATGGCGGGGGAGCCGTTGTCGTCGATGGCATGGTCTATGTCGGATCAGGGTCAGCGTTCGTCGGCACCGCCCCCGGCAACGTCTTGCTCGCATACTCGGTCGATGGAATGTAACGCTTCGGCTCTTTCGGTTTCATCCGCCGGCGAGCGTCAAGTCACGCTCTTCCGCCCTCCAGGCGGCGTACCGAAGCGTTTGAAGACTGTCTTCCCGCTCGAGGTGGGGTAGCCGGAAAGAAGATCGCCGATCAGACCGCGATTGATCTCGTCCAAGATCGAGCAATGGGTGCGGCTGGCGGCTCATCCGGGCGTTAGAGCAGATTGCGTTTGGGTCGCGCCGCGATCGTCATTGCGAGCGAAGCGAAGCAATCCAGGGGAACAATAGAGCGCGCCCGCGACTCCTGGATCGCCACGT
>JGI12659J15293_10000496_pt1 | contig 12772 bp, 12 predicted proteins | sample JacPinW_OM2H0_O1_FD_15293 | JGI IMG/M metagenome (IMG submission 15293) | reverse complement strand
CAATGGATCGCTCGCCACCAGCCCGAAGCGCTCGCTCGCGCGGCGACGCTGCTCATGCCGAAGGATTACATCAATTTCCGGCTGACCCGCCGGCGCGCCATGGACGAATCTGACGCCTCCTGCACTTATCTATTCGACTCGGGGGCCAACGCCTGGAGCCCGCTTCTGGCTGGGAGGCTCGGCGTCGATCCGGAGTTGCTGCTACCCGTTCAACACGCATCGGCGGTCATCGGCGTAGTCACGTCCGAGGCCGCCGGGGATACCGGGCTCCTCTCTGGCACGCCGGTCGTCGCGGGCACGAGCGATTTCGCTGCGACGCTACTGGGATCAGGCGTCTCGAGCGAGCATCGCGGCTCCGACATCACTGGCACTTCGACGCTGATCGCCGCTTATGCGCCGCAACCCCTTAAAGACCCAATCGTCACCAACATGCGTACTGCCGACGGGGCCTGAGCGGCTTTCACGATCCTCGACGCCGGGGGCGACGCGATGCGTTGGGCGCGGCGCGCGCTCCATCGCAACGAGGCGAGCTACGAGGCGAGCGGCGCGATGGCAACGGCGGCGCCGCCGGGCGCGGACCGGCTGTTGTTCCTGCCCTATCTCAACGGCGAGAGGCTCGGCGGGGCGGCCAACGCACGTGGCGAGTTCTTCGGCCTGACCAGCGGTCACGACGCGGGGCACATGCACCGGGCGGTCATGGAGGGCGTCGCCTTCGCCGCCAAGCGCAATCTCGCGGTCCTCGAGCGCAAGATCGGGCGCATTGAAAGCATTGTCGCCGCGGCCGGGGGCGCACGTGGAGTGTGGTTGGAGATCAAGGCAAGCATCTATGACCGTCCTATCCTCGTGCCGGCAGAGGCGGAGGCCGGCGTGACTGGTTGCGCGATGATCGCCGCGATCGCGGGCGGCGCGGCAGCCGATTGGGCGGAAGTCCGGAAACGCTTCGTCGCCTACGCCGACGAAAGCCGTCCCAAGCCCCAGTGGCGCGACCGCTATCTGCGCTACGCCGAACTTTTCGACGCGCGCTATGAATCGAACCGCACCCTATGGGAGTGGCTCGACGCGCTCGACGCGAGCGGTTAGGGGGAGGCCGCGACGTCTCGCGTCCCAGAGATGGCCGCACCCAGAAAGGCGTCGCGCCGCGCCGCTGTCGGCAGGCCTTCCATCGCTCCCGCAGCGGTCGCAGCAAGGGCGCCCGCGGCGCACGCGCGACGCGCCAGCCGCTCCAATCCGGATGGGGACGCAAGGTCAGTTTGAGATGCGGCGAGGTCGGCGAGAAGGCTGGCGGCAAAGGCGTCGCCGCAGCCCACCGTATTGACGACCGTGACGGCAAAGCCCGGCGACCGCGCGCGCCGCTCGACAGTCGCCAGCAGAGCTCCGCGTGCACCGAGGGTGACCGCGATGAGGCGTCGCCGTGGTCGCCACAAGCGTGCAAGACCCTCCTCGATATCCGCTACGCCAGCCATGATGGTCAGCTCTTCCTCACTGACCTTGAGGACATCGGCCTCCTCGGCCGCTTCGAGAGCGACGGCGCGCATTTCCTTCTGGTCCCGCCACAACGACGGTCGCAGATTGACGTCGACGGAGACTAGGGCACCCGCCTCACGCGCGGTTCGCACGGCGTGGCGTTGCGCCGCGCGGGAAATCGGCTCGCCAAGCAACAGGCTGCCGACGTGCAGCACGCGCGAGCAGCGGATGATGTCAGTCGCGACCTCCGCCGCCCCAAACGTCGATTCAGCGCAGCCCTTACGATAGAGCGTGAAGTCGCGTTCGCCGTCCGCGGCGACAGTCACGACTGCGAGCGAGGTGTTGCCTTCGCGCGTCGTCAGCACGCCCTCAGTCGCCACTCCGTAATGGACGAGTGTGGCGATGAGGAGCTTTCCGAAGGCGTCGTCGCCAACCTTGCTCAGCATCGCCGAGCGGCCACCGAGCCGCGCCACGCCGACCGCGACATTGCCCGGGGCGCCGCCAGGCTTGGGGGCGAAACACGTTTCTCCGGCTGCACCGCGCGCCGGCACAAGGTCGACGACCAGTTCCCCAAAGGCGACGACGTCGTAATGGAGCGATCGAGGCGTGGCGCGGCGATTTTCGCGACCCGGAGCAACGGAAGTCATGGTGTACTCTGCCATCCCGCGCACGTTCGACCAAGCGCCGCATTCCGTGACGCGATGCCCCAGCCTGGGCCAAACTTGGCAGGCCGCCGCTGTTCTCTTCCCGTGACGCGTTGACGCGCTCCGGAACCGCTCGCTATAGTTTCTGATTGATCGTTCAATTGATTGGCATCCGGCGCATGGAGCGACCAGTTCCCTGCGCCGGGTGGCGGCCTATCGAGCCGCAGGACGAACAGCGGTCGGCAGTTGTACAACGACCATAGGGAGGAACGTTATGATGGCGAAGACCTTTTGTTGGACGAGTGCCGTGGCGGGAGCGATGTTCGCGATCGCGTACGCGCCTGCCTGCGCTGGACAGTTCGACGGCGTTACTGTCAACGTGATGACGCAAACCGGCGCGATTCAGGAGCCGCTGCAGCGGCGCGCGCCCGATTTCGAGAAGATGACCGGCGCAAAGATCAACATCATCGCCGTGCCCTTCTCGGACCTCTACCAGAAGGTGCTGACCGACTGGGCGAGCGGCACCAATTCGGTGGACGCCGCGGTGTTCGCGCCGCAATGGATGGTCGACTATGCGGCTGGCGGCTATCTTGAGGAGCTTACCCCGCGCATCGCCAAGGACAAAGATCTCCAATGGGATCAGATTGCGCCGTTCTTTAAGAATTTCTCCGCTACTTACGGCGGCAAAACCTATCTCATTCCACTCGATGGCGACTTTCATATGCTTTATTACAGAATGGATGTGCTCGACAAGGCGGGCCTCAAGCCGCCGCGCACGTGGGATGAATATCTCGAGGTCGCCAAGGCGCTGAACGGCAAGGATTTCAACGGCGACGGCACGAAGGGCTACGGCTCCTGCATCGCCAAGAAGCGCAACGCCCAAAGCTACTGGTTCGTGACCGACATCGTCGGATCGATGGTTCAGTCCAAAGGGACCAGCCAGGGCACGTTCTTCGACACGAAAGACATGAAGCCCCTGATCGACAACGAGGCGTTCCGCAAGGCGCTCGACTTCCTCAAAGAGTCTGGCAAATACGGGCCGCCGGACGAACTCAACATGGACGTCAGCGACACGCGTCCGCTGTTCGTCTCGGGCAAATGCGCGCTCAACCTCGACTGGGGCGATGTAGGCGTGCTGGCGATCGACCCGAAGGCGTCGAAGGTGATCGACAAGACCGGGTCGGTGATCACGCCTGGCTCGAAAGATGTGTTGAACTGGGAGACTGGAAAACTCGAAGCCTGCACCAAGGACACCTGCCCCTACGCCATCGACGGCGTCAACCACGCGCCCTACGCGGCCTTCGGCGGTTGGAGCGGCGGGATCAACGTCAAGGCGAAAGACAAGGTCAAGGACGCTGCTTACGCATTCCTGTCCTATGTGGGGCAACCGGCGCAGTCGAACGTCGACGTGACGATCGGGGCGACCGGGTTCAACCCCTACCGCACGTCTCAAATGGCTTACAACGACGTCTGGAAGAACGCCGGCATGAGCAAGGTGGCCGGCGACAGCTACCTCGGGGCCATCGGGGATAGCCTCAATAGCCCGAACATGATCCTCGATCTGCGTATCCCGCAGAATCAGAAGTATCAGCAGGTGGTCCTCGACGAGGCGGTCGCGCGCTTCCTCGCCGGCGAAATCGACAAGGAAGCGACCGTCAAGGCCGTCCTCAGCGGCTGGAACGATCTCAACGAACAAATCGGCGTCGACAACCAGTTGAAGGCCTATAAGTCGACGCTCGGCGTCCAAAAGTAAGTTGCACAAGTGGCAAATGGCCCGGCGCGTGACGCGCGCCAGGGCAGTCTTCGCGTGATTCGGCGAACGCGCCCGGCGATGCAAACCTGAAGACAGTCGAGAGAATGGCCGTAGCTGACGCCGCCGCAACCGCCGCCATCTCTTCGCGCGAGACCCGCGACGAGTGGCTCGATCGCAATTCCGGGCGCATCATGGTGCTGCCCGCGGTCATCATTCTTCTGGCCTTCGCAATCTTTCCGCTAATCGTCTCGATTTATCTCTCTTTGTGCCGCTTCGCGCTGGCCGGGGGCAGCTTTACGCTGACTTTCATCGGGCTGTTCAACTACAAGCGGCTTCTCTTCGGCGCGCAACAATATCATCTCATTGGTACAATGAAGCCGCTCGAGACGCCGCAGTGGATCGCGCTTGGGGTCTATGCGGTCGTGATTCTCTACTTGCTCGGCCGCTATGTCGCGACCAGCTTTTCGGTTCTGGGCTTCGTAGGGCGGCTCATTTCCGCGAGTTTGGCCACAGGGATTGTTATCGCAGCGCTCGCGACAATTCCAGCCGGCGGCTACCAAGGCACGCTGATCACGACTTACTTCTATGTGCTCGTCGGCGTCTGCGCGCAGTTTCTGATTGGTCTCGGCTTGGCGCTGCTCTGCGCACAGCCCATTCGAGCCCGCAACTTCTTCCGGGTCGTATTCTTCATTCCGCTGATGGTGACGCCAGTCGGCGTCGCGTACATGTTCCGCATGCTGGCTGACATGCAGAAGGGGCCCTTCGCCCCCCTGAGCGCGGCGTTTGGACTCTCTGCGTGGTCCTGGGCGACGCAGGCCTGGTCGGCGCGCCTGATGGTCCTCATCGGCGACACCTGGCAGTGGACGCCATTCATGTTTATCGTGCTGCTCGCCGCAATCGAGAATCAGCCGCGCGACCAACTGGAGGCGGCGCGCCTCGATGGCGCCAGCGGCCTGCAAGTGTTTCGCGACATCACATGGCCGTCGATCGCGCCGATCGCCGCAACCGTCGTGCTGATCCGACTCATTGAGGCCTTCAAGATCATTGACATTCCCAACGTTCTGACGGCCGGCGGCCCCGGGCTCGCGACGGAATCAATGACGTTGCACGCCTTCATCGCTTGGCGCACACAGGATCTGGGCGGCTCGGCGGCTATCGGCTACCTACTTCTGTTCGTGTCGACGGTCACCTGCGTCTCGTTCTTCAACTATGTGGTCCGTTGGACGCGGAGACACCAGTGAGCGGCGCAGCGGAGAACCCGGGCCTTGCGCGGCGCCTGTTCGAGGCCAAGAGCCTCGACGAGATGGCGATGGTTCCGAAACTGGTCGTCTATATCCTGCTCGGGCTGTGGACTCTCGTCGTCCTGTTTCCGCTTTACTGGGTCCTGGTGACCTCGTTCAAGATCGAAGTTCAGGTCGACGGCGGGCCCTATTTTCTGCCGTTCATCGATTTCACGCCGACCCTGGAAGCGTGGAACTTCATGCTGCTCAAGAACAACACGATCGGCCCCTACCTCAATTCGATCGTAGTGGCGCTTTCGAGCACCCTGCTTGCCCTGCTGATCGGTTCGCTCGCCGCCTACGCGTTGGTGCGCATTCGGTTCCAGGTCAAGCTTGCCGCCGTACTAACCTTCCTAGTGCTGCTTGTCGCAGTCATCATAGCGGTGGCGGCGCTCGGGGTTCCCTGGGCGCCGGCCGCCGCGGTGGCGATCGCGCTCTTCCTCCTGGCGCTCGGCACGTTTGTACGGCGCTTCAATGCGGCCATCGGCAACAACGACATCGAATTTTGGATGATTTCCAACCGGATCATGCCACCGATTGTTGCTGTATTGCCGATCTACGTCATGTTCCAGCATCTCAAACTCCTGGACACGCAGATTGCGCTGATCGCCACCTACACCGGCGTCAACCTCCCGATCGTCGTCTGGCTGACGCGCGACTTCTTCGCCGGGATCCCGCTCGATCTCGAAGAGAGCGCCGAGATCGACGGCGCCTCGAAATTCCGCGTGTTCTTTACCATCGCGCTGCCGCTGGTCCGCTCTGGCCTAGCGGCGACGTTCATGCTTGTGCTGATCCTTGCCTGGAATGAATTCCTGCTTGCGCTGTTCCTGACTAACGCCAACGCCCAGACCATGCCGGTGCTGGTCGCAGCGCAGAACACGACGCGCGGGCCGCAGTGGTGGTACATGTCGGTGTTGATCGTGGTCATGATTGCGCCTGTCATCATCATTGCCGCATTCCTGCAAAAGCATATCGCGCGGGGCCTCCTCGTCGGTGCGGTCAAGGGGTAGGGCCGCACGATGCGGGTGAGGCTAGTGAACATCCACAAGTCGTTCGGTGCCGTGGAAGTGGTCAAGGGACTCGAACTCGAGGTCCAAGACAGCGAGTTCCTCGTCTTGCTCGGCGCCTCGGGTTCCGGGAAGACGACGGCGTTGCGCATGATCGCCGGTCTCGAATCGGTCACCTCCGGTCGCGTTCTCATCGGCGACCGGGACGTCACCAACGTACTGCCGAAATACCGCGACGTAGCGATGGTGTTTCAGTCCTATGCGCTCTACCCGCACATGACGGTGTTTGCGAACATCGCGTATCCGCTGACCGTACGCAACCAACCGAAGGCGGAGGTCGAAAAGAGCGTCACGGAGGTCGCGCGTCAGGTGCAGTTGGATTCGCTGCTCGATCGTTATCCGCGCCAACTCTCGGGCGGCCAGCGTCAGCGCGTCGCCCTGGCGCGCGCCATGATCAGGCGGCCCGCGGCCTTCCTGATGGATGAGCCGCTCTCCAACCTCGACGCGAAGTTGCGTGGCTACATGCGCGCCGAACTCAAGCATATGCAGCACCAACTCGGAATCACCACGATCTACGTGACTCACGACCAGATCGAGGCGATGACGCTCGCGCATCGGGTGGCACTGCTCGAAAAGGGCGTGCTGCAGCAACTGGACACGCCCGCCAAGATCTACAATAGGCCTGCAAACCTCTTCGTCGCAGGATTCATCGGCTCACCGCCGATGAATCTGCTCGACGGCGAACTCGCGGACGGCCAGTTCTCCTCCGCCGCCGGCAATTTCCCGACCCAGAGCCGCGCCTCGCCACGCGTGGCCGTCGCCGGAGTGCGCCCCGAGGATTGCACGGTAACAGAACCCGCGAGTGGCAAGATTGTCGGCGAGGTCTATGCGACTGAACTTATGGGGGACCACAGCTTGGTCACCTGCCGCGTCCTTGGCGGCACGATGATCGTCAAGGCCGATAAATCGTTCAACCGCCCTGACGGCGAGGCGGTCGGCGTCGATTTCGCGGCCCCCGCCGTTCACCTGTTCGCCAAGGCCTCGGGCGACAGGATCGAGTGACCTCGAAAAGCGCTCGATCCGCCCAGGACCCCACGACCCAAAGTCGCAAACCAAACGACGCTATCCAAGTCGACCACGCTCGACGTTGCCGACGCCGAAGCCGGGGTAACGCTCTTGAGCTGCATCAAGGGCGATCCGACTCAACAGTTCGAACGAAGGGCCGGCGGCCGAAATATCGATATCGAACACCTCTGCGATAGCAGACGTCCAGCCGTGGATGAAGTAGATCCAACCATCCACGACGCGCAAAGGTTGGTGCGCCTGCGCCGCCTTCGCCTGTTCGAGGAATACGAGGTTTCCGCGATAGTTGAATTCCCACGCGACGCCGTTTCGTGGGAAGACTGCGGCGTCCGTGAGGGGCGATCCCGGGCGGTCCTTGCCAAGTCCAGTCGCGTTTACGACCATCGAGCCTCGGGGCCGTCTCGTCAAAAGGCGATCCGCCGCGGCGGGCTCGGGCGTCACCGCGTAGTCAATCGGAAGGGCGATACCGATGCGACGGTGGACCTCGCGGATGTCGGCAAGTCCGTTCCCGTCGAGCGCCGTCACGACAACGCGCGCTGGAACGTCGCGGCCCGCCTTGGCCTTGGTATGAAGGTAAAGCGTCAGCGCCATCGACGATCCGCCGGCCCCGAGGTTAAGAAGCTCTCCGCCGGTGCGGCGCCAATATCCCTCATCGACAATCGCCTCTAGCGCCCTTCCCACCGTGATCGGATCCTTGGCATGGCCACAAAGTCGGCCATGGCGCTTCGAAATGCTGCTGATCTCGCCAAGCGTCTCGGCGTAGGGATCGAGCTCGTCGAAGAGATCACGTGATGCCTTGAGGAGGTTCACCTTATGCGTCGTGACGAGAGCACCAAGAGAGAGCGGATCGCGCTTGATGAAACGCACGGCTTCCCGGTATCGCGGGGCGCCTTCGTCGGGAACAAAATCGATGCCCTTGATAACTGCGTTTAGCTTCAGCGCTTCGGCCCAGCGCGGAAAGACTTTCATAATCGACGATGGCCCGGGCGTCGTGCCAATGAAGTAGATCGTTCGTTCCGTCGCAGGTGTGTAGGACATGGTCCGTAGGTCCAATTGTGCGCGGGACAGCATTGGTTTCAGACGGAAAGCTGTTTCGCGCTGGTCGTCAACAATGCGCCCTCCCGCCGCCTAGACTCGAGGTGCCACTGGGTTGGCGACTGCGGCGAAGTCGGCGTCTCCTCGCTGTGCGGATCGCGTTTGCCGGACGCTAGACAACATGTCCAGATGAATTCAGAGGGGCTCTGGGGCCAGGTGAACGCCGCCCGCGTCGTTTTAAGCCACCGTTGCGACCGCGAATTCGATCCCGAAATAGGCGATGTTGAGAAGGACCACCAGCCGGACGGTCCGGCGCAATGCATCATCAGTTGTCATATGCACAAGTTTCCCGTGATCAGGCCCATTATGACCCGGCTAGGCTCCGCTCGCCATGACAAGGCATACCGGCCAGTCCAGCGCCAATCGCCCGCGGGGAAAGTTCCCGCGGGCCGGTCGGATATTGACCTACGCCGCTTTGGGGAGCTGGGCCTCCATCTGCCTATTCCCTCTCTATTGGGCCGTGGCAACTTCGCTGAAAGGGCCACTGGAAATCATCGCTGGCCCCGTCTATGCGCCCTTCGTCGATTACACCCCGTCGCTCGACGCATGGGCCTATATTCTCTTCGATTCCAACGACGATCCTCTGCTCCGGTATTTCAACTCGGTTGTGGTCGGACTGGCATCGACGGCGCTGACGGTGGTTCTCGGCGGGCTTGCCGTCTACGGGCTCACGCGCTTTCAACACGCGATATCCGGACTGGCCATCGTGTTCGCTCTCGTCGCAGCCGCTTTCGCCTGCAGCGCCTATTTTGCCGGTGCACCGGCTATACGACTCTTCTTCACCGCCCTTACACTGCTGACGCTTCTCGCCGCGATCCGCGCCCAGCACGGCAGGGGGCCGACGCTTGGCAGCAACGGAATCCTGATCGCCATCCTGGCCACACGCATCCTGCCGCCGGTCGTGATCGTTCTGCCGATCTACCTGATGGCTCAACAGACCGGCACTCTCGACACACGCTTCGCCTTGATCGCAACCTACACCGCCGCCAATCTTCCCGTGGCCGTATGGCTTTTGCAGCCGGTGCTGGGTGAAGCCGCAAGCGATATGGAAGAGGCGGCGCAGCTCGACGGCGCGTCGCGCTTCCGGATTTTCTTCGAGATCGTGGTGCCCCTCGCCGCGCGTGGCCTCGCCGCGGCGGGGTTGCTGATTTTCATCCTGTGCTGGAATGAATATCTGTTTTCTGTTTACCTTGCCGACAATCACGCCATGACAATGCCGCCCTATCTCGCGGCCCAAATGTCGGTGCGCGAGCAGCAGGCAGGTTCCGATGCCGAGGAATGGGCTCGCCTATCAGCGGCGATTGTCCTCATGGCGGCCCCGTTGATCTTGGGGACGGGTTTCGTTCAACGCTTGCTAGCACGCCGCACTCTGTGGAGCGGCTGAACCCCGTGTGCAGAACTCAAGCAGACCGTGCGAAAAGTCACCGTGAGCGGATTCCTTCGCGCCGGGGTGCGGGCTAGAATCGCGCATGAGTCACATTGCCGGATTCTTGCGCGACCAGCTCTTGCGCGAGTTCATCCGCGCCGCCGACGAGCGGCTGGATGATTATCTTGCGCGGCTCGACGCGAGCGACATCGAAGACGGCGCGACGACCAGCGGGGCGCGCACGAAAAATCTTGCCGAGAAGATCGAGGCCTTGCGCAAGAAGCGCGGTCGTTACGAGGCGATGCTGGCTCAGCTTGACCGGACCGGCGAGGACCAGATCTCGCTGACCCATCCAGACAGCCGCGCCAGGGCCGCGCATACGAGGGTCGCCGTTGGCTACAACGCCCAGGTCGCGGTCGATTCGAAGAACAAGATGATCGTCGAGCAGGCCGTGACCAATCAGGTCGTGGACATGGGCCTGCTGACGCAGACCGCCGAGCCGGCCCGTGAGATTCTGGACGTCGAGACCATCGATGTCGTCGCCGATCGCGGCTACTTCAAGATCGAGGATGTCGAGGCCTGTGAGAAGGTCGGGTGCGTTCCGCACGTTCCCAGGCCGCAACGCGGATCGTCGGTACGCGAGGGCTTCTTCCGCAAGGACGAGTTCCGAGCGCGACGCCTACGTCTGCCCGGTCGGGCAATTGCTGAGGCCGATCCGCCACGGCCGGTTGCGTGATCTCGAAAAGATCGATTACGGCAACCCGAAAGCCTGCCGTATTTGTCCGCTCCGTCCGCGATGCACGAATGACGTTCGCTCGGTCTCCCGCCTCGAAAACGAAGGCGCGCTCGATCGCATGGCCGAACGCCTTAAAGCGAGACCTCAGATTCTCGACCGTCGCCGCGAGATCGTCGAGCATCCATTCGGCAGCATCAAGCAATGGATGTATCAGGGCGCGTTCCTGATGCGGGGCCTCGATAACGTCCGCGCCGAGTTTAGCCTGACCGCGCTCGCTTACAATTTGCGTCGCGCTCTCAACATCCTGGGCGTGGGGCCAATGACGGCGGCGCTTCGGGGGTGGAAGCCGCTGCCCCGCCTGCCCGATCAGCTTCTACGGAGCCCGCGCCGGCGGCCACACGGTCGACAGAGCCCCTACCGCACCCGAAAAAGCCAAAAACGCGCCGCCAGCCGCCCGAGCGCGCAAAGACCTCAACGCAAGCAGTTTTCGCACGGTCTGCAAGATTTTTGCACGGCGAATCGACGTCAGTGAAGTCAACAGGATACGTAGTGCAGAAATCAGGTGCATAAAGGTCCGCTTTCGGGTCCAGATGAGGCGTCCCGAGTGGCCGTCTGATAGGTCCGCTTCACGTGTGCGCCGTGACAAGGCGGCGCTTTCCAGAGGGTGCAAGCCCCACCCGGCAGTGCTCCAGCTGGAAGCGACCGGAGCAGTCATGCGGGGTGACGAAATCGCTGAAGCCTTCGGCGTAGCAGGTCACGTATTGGTGACGGCGCGAGTGTGCGGGCCGCACCGCGAGAGTCGGCCCGATCGACGAGATAATACGGATCGTCCGCGACTCAGTGACAGACTCGACACATCAGGCTAATTCGCCGAAGTTTCCAGATCGTCGCCGGCGACCTGGCGGCCGGAGATAACGCCTACGAATGCTGCCCACATAAATGGACCCCAACCCGATGTCGGCCCTCATCGATCCCAGCCTACCAGTCGGAATTCGATCTCGTCACGTTCAGATCGCAACCGGGCTGAACATGCACATCTTGGAAGCCGGGGAGCCAGACGGCCGGCCGCTCATCCTATTGCTGAACGGCTTTCCGGAACTCGCCTACTCCTGGCGCGAGGCGATGACGCCTTTGGCCGACGCCGGGTACTACGTCGTGGCGCCTGACCAGCGGGGCTATGGCCGCACGACCGGCTGGGACGATCGGTTCAACGGTGACCTCCAATCATTCACGATCTCGCGGATCGCCATTGACGCTTTCGCGCTCGTTCGTGCGCTGGGCATGAAGGCGGTTCATACCGTTGTCGGTCATGATTTCGGTTCGCCAATTGCTGCCTGGTGCGGCCGGACGCGGCCGGACGTTTTTCGATCATGTGTCATGATGAGCGCACCTTACAGGTCCGCTCCGCCAGTTGGGTCGAGCCGCCTTGGCATGCCGAAATTCGTCGGTGGTCTCGCTGACCTGGAACGCCCTCGCGAGCACTACGTCTGGTACTACTCGACACCGGAAGCCAATGACGACATGCGAGATGCGGTTGGCCGCGCGCCAGGAGAGGAGCGCCGCCCTGGTCGCCGCGCTCGAAGCCTGGATGCGCGCCGAGCGCGCAAAGCTCTCTCGCCACGCTGCGGTCGCCAAGGCGATGGACTATATGCTCACGCGCTGGGGAGCCTTCACCCGCTTCCTCGACGACGGCCGCATCTGCCTCACAAATAACGCGGCCGAGCGCGCCCTGCGCGGTTTGCCTCTGGGCAGGAAGTCGTGGTTGTTCGCCGGATCGGAGCGCGGCGCCGAGCGCGCCGCTCTCATGTACACGCTCATCCAGACCGCGAGACTCAACGACATCGATCCACAGGCCTGGCTCGCCGGCGTCCTCGCCCGCATCGCCGACATGCCGCAGACGAAGCTCACCGATCTCCTTCCGTGGAACTGGCTCGCCCAATTCCCCCGCCAAAAAGCCGCCTAACCGCGGCCTTCGCCGGATGGTTACTGGAAGGGCTCCGCGGCGAGGAGAGCATCGCGAACTCTGTCGCCGCGAGGGCATAGCCTCGGCGATGTACTGCGGCTGGTCGAAGGAGTTCCTCAAGGCCGGGAAAAGGCAGCTTGCCGGCGACACCGCGCGCGCCGGGACCTCCGACGAGGTGAAGGATCTCCGCCCCGAAGCGCAGGCGCTGAAGGAAGTGGTAGCTGACCTCACCCTCGAAACCGAGTGGCTTCTTGATTTCCGCTGAGATTTGACCCGGGATTGGAGTGAACCCCTGCCGCTGGGCCACTTGGCGCTCAGGACTGATACACTTGTTGGACCTTCGATCAGGAGAAGGTCATGTCATCACGAGGCCCGTATCGG
>JGI12659J15293_10000495_pt1 | contig 12772 bp, 10 predicted proteins | sample JacPinW_OM2H0_O1_FD_15293 | JGI IMG/M metagenome (IMG submission 15293) | reverse complement strand
ATGCTCGAAGCCCCTCGGATGCTACCTCTGCTTCACCGAAGCAGAAAAAACCCGCGCCAATATGCTCAACCCCAATACCGCAAACGTGAGGATTAGCGCACCGGTCCACGCTAGCTTTTGTTGTTCGGCGTAGGGGCTGCGAGCGAATTCGTAGATGATGAGCGGCAGCGCAGACATCGGCCCGCGAGGATCGGCGGTAAACAGCGAATTGCCAAGCGCCGTGAAGATCAGCGGCGCGGTCTCGCCGGTCATGCGGGCAATTGCGAGAAGCACGCCGGTAATCAAGCCGGACATGACGGCCCGGTAGGCGACGTGCCGGATGACGAGCGAACGCGGCATGCCGAGCGCCGACGCCGCCTCGCGCAGAGTGTTCGGCACGAGGTTCAGCATGTCTTCAGTCGTGCGGACCATGATCGGCGCGCCCAGCACTGCGAGCGCGACAGCGCCCGCGAGGGCGGAGAAATGCCCGACCGGGACCACCAACAGCTCGTAGACGAATAGGCCAACGATGATCGAGGGCGCGCTCAACAAGATGTCATTGATGAAGCGCACGACCGAGGCGAGCCGCGAGTTTGCGCCATATTCGGCCAGATACGTGCCGGCGAGAATGCCGATCGGCGCGCCGAGGGCCAAGCCAATCCCGGTCATGATCACGCTGCCTACGATCGAGTTGAGGAGACCGCCAACGACTCCAGGCGGCGCGGTGTTCTTGGTGAAGACGTCCAGCGACAGTCCCCCGAGACCGTTCCACAGCAGCGTGACCAAAATGATCGCGAGCATGGCCAAGCCCAAAGCCGTCGCCGCATAAGCAAGAACTGTCCAGACGCCATTGCGTGTCTTGCGCCTGGAATAGGAAGCCGCAATCATCGACCTACGCCTTCAATTGCATGCGGGCCAACATCCAGCGCGCGGCCGCGAGGACCAGGAACGTGATGACGAACAATATGAAACCAAGCGCGAGCAGCGAGGAGGTGAACAGTCCCGGATCGGCGTCGGCGAACTGATTTGCGATCATCGCCGAGATGGTCGTGCCCTGGGCAAGAATCGAGGACTGAATCTTGGTGGCGTTGCCGATGACGAAGGTGACCGCCATCGTCTCGCCGAGCGCGCGGCCAAGCGCCAGCATCACGCCGCCAATCACCCCGACCCGGGTGTAGGGAATGACAATGTTCCCAACGACCTCGAAGGTGGTCGATCCAATGCCATAGGCGGCCTCCTTGAGCACGGGCGGAACCGTGTCGAAGACGTCCCGCGACACGGCGGTGATGAAGGGCAGGATCATCAGCGCGAGCACCAGTCCCGCAGTCAGCACGCCATAGCCGAACGGCGGCCCCTGAAAGAGAAAACCAATGATGGGGACGTTGCCGAGCGTATTGATGAGGAACGGCTGGATGTAGCTCTGCATCACCGGCCGGAAATAATAGACGCCCCAGATGCCGTAGATGATGGAGGGAATCCCCGCGAGGAGCTCAATAGCGATCCCGATGGGTCGGCGCAGGGGCAGCCAGCAGAGCTCCGTCAGAAAAACCGCAATGCCGAGTCCGACTGGAACGGCAATCAGCATCGCAATCACCGATGTGACAAGCGTGCCGTAGATCGCGGTCGCGGCGCCGAATTGCTCCTTCGGCGGACTCCATGCGTCCGAGAACAGGAAGCCGACGCCGAATTCGCGGAACGCCGGCAAGGCGCCGAGGAACAAGGAGACCACAACACCGAGGAGGAGCACTAGGACCAAAACCGCCGCGCCGAGCGTTAGCCAGCGGAAGCTGTTGTCCGAGAATTTGAGCCGACCAAGCGCGCGGGAGCGGTCCATCGGCGAGCTGTGAGCGGCGCTCGAGCTTTGCAATGCGGTTGCGGTCATCGCTAGTCTTCAGCCTCGCTTTGAAAGCGTGGGCAGCGAAACGCATCCTCCCGGACGCGTCCCCGCCGCCAATGCGCTGACGCTTATTACTGCTTAATGTCGGACGCCCACATCTTCTCGACGAGCGCCACGACCTTGTCAGGCATCGGGATGTAGTCGAGGTCTTCGGCCATCTTGTCGCCCTTCTCGTAAGCCCACTTGAAGAAGTCGAGTGCGTCCTTCGCAGCGGCCTTATTCGGCGGATCCTTGGGCAGGAGAATGAATGTAGCCGCGGTCATCGGCCACGACTTGTCACCGGGCTGATTGGCGAGGATGTTGTAAAAGCCTGGAGAGTTCGCCCAATCGGCATTGGCCGCGGCGGCCTGGAAGGCGTCCATCGTGGGAGCGACAACCTTGCCCGCCTTGTTGGCCATGCTGGCGTAGGTCAACTTGTTCTGATCCGCGTAAGCGAATTCGACGTAACCGATCGCGCCCTTTGTGGTGGCGACATTGTTGGCGACGCCGTCATTGCCCTTGGCGCCAATGCCGCCCGGCCAGTCGACCGTCGTCGCCACCCCGACCGCCGATTTCCAGTCCGGCGAGACTTCGCCAAGATAATAGGTGAAGTTGAACGTGGTGCCCGAGCCGTCGGCGCGATGGATGGGCACAATCGGCAGATTCGGCAGGTCGAGCTTGGGGTTGATCGCCTTGAGCGCCGGATCGTTCCAGGCGGTGATCTTACCCAAATAGATCTGGGCCAGAGTCGGCCCATCGATGACGATGTCGCCCGGCTTCACGCCGGGGAGATTGACGACCGCGACGATGCCGCCCATCACCATCGGAAATTGCGCAAGACCAGCCTTCTCGAGTTCCTTCGGCTCCAACGGCGCGTCGGTCGCGCCGAACGTCACGGTTCTCGCCTTGATTTGCTTGATCCCGGCGCCCGACCCAATTGACTGATAGTTCAGGCCGTTCCCGGTATCCTTCTTATAGGAATCAGCCCATTTGGCATAGATCGGAAATGGAAAGGTCGCTCCGGCTCCAGAAATATCGGCTGCTTCCGCAATAGTGACCGTCGCGGCGCCGACGGCGAACGCAACTACCCGAATGAAATTGGTGAGTCTCATTGAACGCCTCTCAAGCGTTAGCAGTGATCGAGTCCGGCCGCGACGAGGGCGCGCGACGAACGCGCTTGTAAGCTCGCTCGATATGTCTATTGCGACAGAGAGACGACAGTTTTACGACAGCGAGATTCGCGTTGCTGCTCGGCCTGCTTATGCTCATGTTGAGCGTCGCTGCTGGCTTGCGATCTGCCGGGTCAAATGACGAAGCGACTTCCTGGCTTTGCGCGCAATCGCATTGTACGCCAGTTCAAGGCAAGCGCTGCTTACGGCGCTAACGCCACAGCACAAACCGGCGGGTAGGCGCCGCGAGTCACTTCTTCGTGCGCACCCTTGTAGTTCTGGAATTCGCTTCCCGGCCGTCCTGCTCCTCTGGCGGCGCCGCTACGCCTTATCTTATAGTCGTCGACCTCTTTGGCGTTCGGCTGCCCGTCTTCTCTTGTGTGGTTGTGCGGCAGGCTCGGCGGAGGTTCGGAGCCGGGCGGAGGGGTGCGCTTGGCCATCATGGCTCTCCTTCTTGCGGCGATCCGCTCCCGAAACCCGTTCTTGATCGAGATCCCGGTTCGCTGAACTACACTCGGCGCCCGCGTCTGAACAGCTCGCGCAGCTTTTCTTTCGCCGATTCGAGGGTGTGTTTCCGTTCGGCAGGCAGGTTTCGCCCCGCGCGATTGATGTAAAGGGTCAACATCGACATGGCCGACTGGAACGGGCTTGATTTCCGCCGCTCGCTGGACTCAGCCGAGCGCTTGAGCGACTTGGCGATGCCCGTGGCGTTTTTCTTCTCGAACACTTTTTGTTCCAGATCGAGCGCATCGGAACGCTCGGTCACGTCCGCCGACCAGCGGCTTTTTCCGTGGGCGCCTGGCATGACCCGCTCCTTTATGCGTTGCTGATCGTTCACAACTCAAATCGCGCCGGACGGTTCCATGGACGCAGTCCGAGCGCCGCGCCTCGAGGCGGCGGCGTCACGCCGCCAGTTCGTGCACTCTCGCCTCCGGACACACCGCCTTGGCAAGCTCGGCTAAGTGCTGATGGTGGGTGAAGTAGATGACCTGGCCGACGCGTCCCATGTCGGCGAACAGGCGCAGCGCCTCCTCGGCGCGAAAATGATCGAATGTCTCCATGATGTCGTCGGCGACGAAGGGCGCCGGCGCCCGGGTCTTGGCGAGCTCGTGATAGCCGGCCACACGCAGCGCCAGATAGAGCTGGAAGCGCGCGCCCTTGGACAATTGCGTCGCCTCTTTCGACCCGCCGTCCGCGCCAAGCGCGATCAGCGTTTCTGATTGCCCATTTGGCGCGGTCGTCAGCGCGCGATAGGCGCCCCTGCTGATAAGGCGGAACGCCTCCGACGCGCGATCCATCATCGCGCCGCGGTGCCGGTCGCGAAAGAGCCGCAACGCCTCCTCCGCCGCCGCGATGCCGGCGCGCAAGGTCAGGTAGCGCCGCGCCCCGTCGTTGACCGCCTCGAGAATGGTGCGCCGCTTCTCCTCGAGCCGAGCGACCGCGTCATCGCCGCCGATTGCCTCGAGCCGCCTGAGTGCCTCTCGATAAGCGCTGTGCGCCTCGGCATGCGTCTGATCGTCATGCGGCGCGCGCGCCTTGAGCGCTGCGAGTTCCGCCATTAGCGCCGCCGCGTCTGCTCGCTCAAGGAGGAGGCGCGCTGGTTCGAGCGAGCCGGCGACGTTGGCGGCGATGATGGCGCCCTTCTCGCGCGCGATTTCCGCTCTGAGCGCATCGCGGCGCTTGCAATCCTCGAGTTTGACTTCGACCTCGGCCAGCGTCCCCGCGGCGAAGAACGCCGTCATGGCTGAAGCCTGGCGCGCGTTAACCTCAAGCTCTTCCACGATCGGCTTGAGCCGCCCGCGCGCCTCCTTGAGTGTGTCGGCCTTCTCGGCCCGGCGGCGCGCGTTCTCGCCCGCGCGCGCGACGCGCTCCTCGATAGCGTCCACGCGCTGGCGGACGTCGCCGGGAACGCCCTTGAGATCAAGCGCCGCCGCGACGGCGCCGACCTCGTCGGCGAACAAGAGCTTGTCGCGCTCCATCTTGGCGATGCGGTCTTCGAGCTCGGCGCATACGCTCAGCGTCACACGCAATTCGTCGAGCGCCTTCAGCGATTGCTTGACCGCGCCGAGCGCGGGCTCCCCCTCGGTCTCGCCAAGCCACGTCCCGGCGCACGTCTTTCGCCAAGCTCGAAGCCAGTTGGCGTCTGCTTCTTTTGCGGCTCCGAGCTTGGCCTCGACGCGGGTAACTTCGGCGCGCCGCTCCTCCGCCTTCTGCCGCAACGCGGCAAATTGGGCCTCGGCGCCCAGCGCCGTTTCCGCCGCTTCGATCAGCGCCTCGAGGTCGCTGTTCTGGTCAGGTACAACGCCGGTGGTGGGCAAAGCCGCGCTCAGGCGTTCGCGCATGCGCTCGCCCTCGTCCCTCGCGCGGCGCTCGGCGTCCTCCGAGCGCTGCAGCGCATCGATGAGTGTCAGCGCCTCGTTGCGTTTAGACCGCCACGCGTCGATGAAGCCAAGCGCGTCCCGCCCTTGCGGCGACGCGACAGGCGCAATCGTCGCGATCTCGAGATCGAGCGCAGCGACCGCATTGCCTGCCGCTTCGAGGTCGGCTTTGGCGTGCTCCCGTTCCACCTCGACGCCCGCCAGCTTGATCGCGCGCTCGCGCAAGGCGGCGAGTTCCCGCGCGCCGGCCACTCTCGTCGCGCCGGCCGCGTCGTCGCGCCGCATCGCCGCCTCGAACACATCGGCGCTCGTCTCATCAAGGGCGGCGCGATGGGTCACCCACGCTGCATCGCGGGCCGAGCGAACCTCCGCCGCAGCCTCGTCGCCGAGCAGATCCGCCGCACGCGCCGCCGCCGCCGCTTCGACCTTCAGCCGTTCTGCTTCGCGGGTCTTGGCTGCCAAGAGTTCTAAAGCCTGTCGGCGAAACGCCTCGGACCGCGCTACGCGACCGCGCAACTCCGCCGTCTCCACTTCATCCGGGACCACGACCCGAGCTAGCGCTTCCTTATTGCCGCGCCACGGCGCGAGCGCCGCGAAGACCTCTTTGAGTTTGCGCGTCGTTTTGTCGATCTCGTCGCGCGCCGCGTGCAGCCGGGCGGTGGAATCGTCGCGCCGCGCCTCCATGAGACGCGCCTTCAATGACGCCATGGCGGCGGTCTGGCGGTCGTCAATGCGCTGCGGCAGGTCCTTCAACGCCTGGGCGTACGCGCTTCGCGCCGCCTCCGCTGCTTCGCCCGCCGCCTCAAGCTTCGACAGCACGCCGGAGCGCGCGGCGATCAGATCCTCGAGCGCGCCCACGACCGGCGCCGAAAGCGGAAGCTTGCGCGGATCGGCCTCACCCCCGCGGCCGAGGCGGCGCAAAATGTCCACGACCGCGTCGCGCTTGGCGGCCAGTTCGCCCTCGCGCACGGGAATGTCCGCGGCGCTGTCGTAACGGCTGCGCAGCTCGCGCCACGCCTCAACCCGACTCGCAATTCTGAGCGCCGCCGCGTCCAGATCTGTCCGCTCCAACTGATCTTCAAGCGTTCGGATAGCGCTTTCGGCGCCCTCTTTCTGCACCGTGAGTTTGATCGCCTCGGTCTGCAACCGAGCGACTTCCTCGCGCCACCCTTCCGGCGGCGTTGGCAAGCCTTCGAGCAGCGCGCATTGGCTTTCTGCCTCGCGCAACGCCGCGAGATGAGGAAGGGCGCCAAGTTGGCGCTGGATCTCATCTTCGCGCGCGCGCCGCTCGCTCAAGCTCTTGGCGGCGGCCGCCTGAGCATCCCGGGCTGCGTCGCGCTGGCGGACGAGCTCAGTATAGGCCGGGGCGAGCGTATCGGCCTCCTCGCGCGCATGCTTCAGCGCGTCGAGTTCACGCTTCAGTTCGGCGAGCTCGGTCGTCGAGGCGCGCGGCCGGTAGAACTCGTCCGCCTTCTTGCGCAGCGATTCGAGCCGGCCGCTAATTTCGGCGAGCCCCGCGCTTGCAGAGAATAGCAATTGCCCGAGGTCGCCATGGCTCGCGAGGATCGCTTCGCCACCCTTTTCCAGGCTCTCGTCGTCGAGCGAGAACATCATATGGAAAGTTTCGCGATCGGCGGCGGCGAGGGCCACGGTCAGCATGTTCTCGTCGAGCGGCCGGTCGTTGGCGTCGACGAGGCTGTTCTTGTCCCGCTTGAGGCGGGCGACTTCGTAGTCGCGCCCGCCGATTTCGAGCCGCGCGCCAATCCGCATCGCGTTGTAGGCATGCCAGTTCGGGACGCTGGCGCGTCCCCTTCCGACGCCATAGGCGGATTGCTTTTTAATGCCGAACAGGAGATCGAGGATCGCCGCCGCGGCCGTCGACTTGCCCGTCTCGTTGAGGCCGTAGACGACATGAAAGTCCGAGCCGCCGGGCGCCGCGGCGCCGAAGTCGAGTTGATAATTGCTAAACCTTCCGTAGCGCGTGAGATCGAGGCGTCCGATCCTCACGCGGCAAGGTCCCGGTCCGAAGCGCGCAAGTGTGCGAGCACGTCTTCGGCTCCCTCGCGCGCCACCGCGCGCAGCATATTGGCGAATTCCCCAGAGTCGCGCCCGAGCAGCCCGTCGCGGGAGCCATGCGGCAGGTTGCGGCTCAATTCCTCGGCCATTTCGCGTAGCGCATCCTGAAACGCCTTCGACTGCGCGACCTCGGTCTCCATCAGCGCGCGGAGCTCGGCAACGGGATCGCTCGGCGGCGCGCTCTCGTTCGCTCGCGGCGCTACGCAGTCGAGCTCGATCTTGTCGATCCAGGTCTTGCCGATCGCAGCGCCAAACCTGCGCGATTCCTCCGCCAGCATGTCGGCGTCCGAGCGCAGCCGCCAGGCGAGCGGTGTTGCCCCGGTGAGCTTGAGCCGAGCCACCAGATGCTCGCTCGACGCCGCAGCGCGCGCGGCGAAAAGCCCATTTTCGATTCGCTTAAGCACATCCCTCCAATCGTCGGCGCCGGCAAGATCGATAAGAAGGCGCTCAAACTGCGCAACGCTCGTCGGCCGCTCTTCAACCTGGATCTTGCGGTCATCGCCGATTGACACCAGCGTCGCCGACTTCGAGCCGGCCTCGTTGATGTCGCGCCCTTGAGGATTTCCCGGCATCACGATCGCTGCCCTGCCCCGCTCCTCGAACCGCTGATGAACGTGGCCGAGCGCCCAGTAGTCGAAGCCTGCGCCATGGAGATCCGCAAGCCGGCAGGGCGCGTAGAGGCTGTGAGCCAACGAGCCGTCGACGCTCGTGTGCAGCATGCCGATATTGACGCTTCCGGAAACCGGCGGATGGAATTTCGGCAACAGGCTCTCGGGCGCGTGCCTGTTGGCGAAACTCACACCATGAACTGCCGCCTCGAGGCCGTCGCGGGCGAGCAATACGGCTTCCGCGCGACCGACGAACACCTTGACCGACTCGGGCAGGGTCAGCTCCCGGGTGATGCGGGACTCGGCGTCATGGTTGCCGCGGATGATGAAGGTCTTGACGCTCGCCTCGTGGAGCCGCCGCAGTTGATCGACAAGAAAGCGCGCTGTCTTCATCGACGTTTGTTCGCCGTCGTAAAGGTCGCCGGCGATCAGCAGCGCATCGACCTGTTCCGAAAGGCACAGATCGATCACGGCGACAAAGGCCTTTCGCGTCGCCCCGCCAATCAACTCCGCGAGCTCCGGATCGCGCAGCGCCAGTGTCGCCAGGGGCGAATCGAGATGGATGTCGGCGGTATGAACGAATCGGAAGGCCATGGCCTCACCGGAGCTAGACTCCGAAGAGGGCAAAGTCACGCGGACGGCCTCGATCGGTGTGGATAAGGCGCCCTTGTCGCTGCGGGCGCGTTCGGGCATAGACCCGCGGCTGAGCAGGCAGGCGGTGCCTGCGCTATTGGCGTAGGATTGGGACTTGTCAGACAGCCAGCGGAGCGGCGTGGCGCGCGATCTGATCGAAAACGAAAAGCTGGTTCGCCTCAGTCGATCGCTGCATGCAGCCTGGCGCGACGTCGTCCGCACGCCGTGGCGGAATTTGCGGCGCCGTCTGCGCGATGCGCTGCCAGTGTCCAGCGAGGGAGTTCCAGTCGCTCTCGACGAAGCGACAGATCTGGCGGTCGTCCCCTATGAAGGGCGCTTGCCACGCCCGCTCTCGCAGTGCGAGGTCATCGCGCGTTCCCAATACCGCACCCGTATGCATCCGCTCAGCGTCAATTCGACGAACGCCGAGCGCGTCCATTATGTCGATCACATCGTCCACGCGCCGGGGATGACGCTTGAGCATGTCGTCAATCAATACTGGTTTCCGGCCTTCGGCCTGCTCATTTCGCCAGAGGGTCGCGTCTGGCGCCATTCGTTCCTCGGCCCCTTCCGGGAGGGGTACTTGTCGTCAATCAAGGCGATCATCGAGCGGCCGCGGGCGGACGGGAGGCTAGAGCGCCGGCTCCATCTCGAGCGGCTCGCGTCCGCGCCTCGTATCTCCGGCGAGCATTTGCTGATCGCCGGGTCCGACAAGCACAATTACGGCCATTATTTGCACGACATCGTTCCGCTGATCGATCTCGGCGCGAGGATGGACGCGCCAATGCTGACCTGGAGGCTGCGACCTTGGCAGCGGGCTCTGATCGCCCGGCTCGAGGCGCCAAAGGGCCTCATCCGAGAGATTCGGCCAAGGCCAGTCTTTCTCGAACATGCGATCACCTCGAACAGGTTCACGGGCCTAAACAGCCAGAACGCGCATCCCCAAAGCCGCGAAGCGTTCGCTCGTATCCTGGCCAACGTGCGAAAGCGTGCGCCGGCAATGAGTACGCCGCCGCGCGTGCTCATTTGCCGGAGCCCGTCAAACAGCCGAAACGTCACCAATCGCGGGGCGATGATCGAGGCGCTCAAAGCCCTCGGTTTTGTCGCGATCCAGCCGGACAAGCTCGGGTTCGACGAACAGGCGCTCCTCTTTGCTCAGGCGGAGATCATCGTGTGCGAGTTCGGCGCCGCCTTGTCGAACGCCTATTTCTGCCCGCCGCATACAAAGATCGTCGAGATCATCGCCGAGGGCCAGCACGACCCGTGGTCCTCGCATTTCTGCGCCATGCTGGGACTTGAACACGTCGTCCTGTTCCAGCACCAGTCCGACGAGATCCTAGCCAGCATGCCTCGACATGTGAAGGATTCGACCTTCTCCTACGCGGTTAACATTCCGACGCTGGTCGAGACGGTGAAGGCATTGATTTGAAGCAGAGGCGAATAGAGCACAGTTTCTTGACGCTGGACACGGAGCTGATTCGCCGGAACAAAGGCCCCGCTTCAATGCATTGAAATGCAGGATTGCGCCAGGATGGCTCGCCCATGCAAGTGAAGTATCGATCGTTCACGCCGGGACTCAATCCGCGGCGTACAAAGCTCGAAGTCCCAGGCTGGGGCGGCGAACGCCAGCCCCGAAAAGACGGGTCGATAGAGCAGGCCTGGCATTGCCTCCCGTTCTCGGAAGGCGCTCGTTACGGAATCGAGCTGATCTACCCTTATGAAAGCGAACTGCGCGTAAGCGTGAGCGGCGGGAAGCTCGCGCTCGACGGCGATTTTGGTCCTGCGCCGGAAGAGCAAAGCGGACAATGGCCGCCATTCCGCTCCTTCGGCGATCTTTACTACACCTACCAGCTCTCGCTTGACCTCAAGGTTGACGAAGGTTGGGCGATCCGGACAGAGCCGCACCCGCGTTTCTACACCGACCCGACCGATACGACCCCCATTGCCGTCCCGGCGCTGATACGCCGATGGTGGCCGATGACCTTTTTCTTGGTGTTCAAATCGCCGCCGGAGGGTAAGACCCATATTTTCCGCTCCGGCGAGCCGTTCGCCCAAATTCTTGTCATTCCGGAGGAGGCAAAATTCGACCTCGTCCCGATGTCCGACGAAGAGGCTGCCGAGCGCGAGCTCCAATCACGTCGCATTTTCCAGAGTCGCAGCGTTTTGTCCGCGGACACGCAGTGGAAGTCGGCGACAAATACAGTTTTCGACGGCACCTACCGCCATATTCTAGGCGCGGCAAGCGAAAAAGCGAAACAGGGCCGATAGTTGGATGCAGAACCACCGCGCGCCAGCTATGGCGCGCGCCCGAGAGCCCCGTCTTCAGTAGTAATGATGGTGGTAGTGGTGATGATGGTGGTGATGGTAATAATGGTGATGATAGTGGTGGTGATAATAGTGATGGTGATGGTGATGGTATTGAGCCATCACAATAGGCCTGTCTTCACTCGCGGCGGCGGCATCCTTCGCATCCTCGGCCCTCAGAACATTCTGAGCGTTAGGAATGGGGTCTAACAACTCGGCAAATGATTGGGCCGGTTGCAAGGTAGCGACTTCGTCGACGGCGGGCGCGGCAGACGCCTGAGAGCCGCCGAGGAGCGCGAGCGCCGAGGCGCCGCTCAACAAGCTGATTACGGTCTTATCCAAGTTGTGATCCCTCCACTTATGGCGAGCACCGACTCATAACGCCCACGCATGGAAAAGAGTTCCGTCGCGAGGCGGCGCCTCAAGGTTTTCTTGGTGGACAAAGCCTCGAGGGCGTTTGCGCAACCCGGATCTACTCGCGGGCCACTCGGGCCGACACGGGCGGCGGCTCCAGTTTCTCGTCGGCGAAGCGCTGACGGTAGACGCCCAAGTTCTCGCTGACCCGTTCGACATAGTCGCGCGTCTCGTCGAAGGGAATGCGCTCGATCCAGTCAACGAGATCGACCGCTCCGTCACGCGGATCGCCATGCGCCGCGATCCATTGCGCGACCCGACCTGGACCCGCATTGTATGCGGCGAAGGCGAGTTCGCGTGAGCCGCGTTGGTCTTCGATCAATTGGCCCAGGAGCGCCGCGCCGAGCTGCGTGTTGAAAGCGGGATCAACAATAAGGCGGGCGTAATCGAACTCGACGCCGGCGCGCCGTGCAGTCACGACCGCGGTCGACGGCAGCATCTGCATGAGACCCTTCGCGCCGGCCCCCGACGACGCATGCCAGATGAATTCGCTTTCCTGCCGTGCGACTGCGTAAACGGTCGCCAGGTCTGCGGAGCGAGGCAGCGGAAGGAAGGCCGGCATGCCCAGGGCCGGAAACGCCATTGCGTCAAGTGGGTGACCTCGCATGACGGCGAACTTGGCGAATTGCACCTGGGTCCCGGCTTCGTCGTGGCGCTTCACCACCTCGGCCATGGCGGCGAGCTGTGACTCATCGCGCCATTGCCGCGCGGCGTCAAAGGCGAGCGCCGCCGCCACCTCGTCAAGTCCGTCGGCATAGAGCGCCTCGACAGCGCGGACCGCTTCGTCCCGCCGCTCGCCTTCAGCTGCCGCTGCTGGAGCGCGGAAGGCGAGACGATTCTCACCGAGACGTTGCGCGGCAAGCTGGCCGTAATAGGCAATCGGTACGGCGGCGGCTCGCGCGTAGAACGTCTTGGCCGTCTCCGAGTCGCCCATAGCCTCGGCGGCTCGCCCCTGCCAATACGCGGCGCGAGCGACGGACAACGGATTCTCGGCGGCCTCGGCCGCAAGCGCAAAGCGTTTCGCCGCTGAAGGAGCGTCGTTCAGGAAACGCAAGGCGATCCAGCCGGCGTGGAACGCGGCGTCCACCTGAGCTTCAGACGAGTCGGGTCGGACCGTCTGGTCGCAGACCTCAAATGCAAGACGCGGCTCGTCGAGGTCTAGGAGCGTANGGGCGATCATCNTCCGCTCGCTCCACCACCGATCCGGGCTGACCAGCGCGGCGCGATCGTGCGGCGCGAGGCTCAAAAGGGCCGCCGCCTCGTAGACCCGCCCTACGCGCCGCGCGTACTGGATTCTGGAAAACAGGAGGCCGGGATCGTTGCGCAACGCTGGCG
>JGI12659J15293_10000493_pt1 | contig 12780 bp, 8 predicted proteins | sample JacPinW_OM2H0_O1_FD_15293 | JGI IMG/M metagenome (IMG submission 15293) | reverse complement strand
GGTTGTCGCGCTCGCGCGGGTCGCGGTTAAGGTCGAACAGCTGGTCGGGGTCGACGGGCGAGTGGATGAACTTGTATGCGCCGCGGCGGATCATCACAATCGGCGCGATCGCGCCTTCGGCAAGATATTCGCCGATCGCTTCCTCATGTCCTCCGGCGCCCCGGAGATGAGGCGCAAGGCTGCGTCCGTCGATGCTAATCCCAGGCGATTGTGCATTCCCGCCCGCGAGATCGATGAGCGTCGGCATGAGATCGACGAGCGAGACGCTGGCGGCGACGCGGCGCGGCTCGAAGCGGCCGGGACTGGCGAGGACCAGTGGCACGCGGCATGCGCCCTCGAGAAAGCTCATCTTGTACCAGAGGCCTCGTTCGCCCAGCATCTCGCCGTGGTCGCTGGTCAGGATGACGATTGTGTCCTCGGCCAAAGCGCCGGATCGGAGCGTCTGCATAAGCCGGCCCAGCAGGTCGTCGACATAGGCGATCGCGCCGTAATAGGCGCGCCGCGCAGCGCGCACCTGCGCCTCCGTCACCGGTTCGGCGTCCATCGCGTAAACTTGGCGGAGGCGACGCGAGTGCGCATCGAGCGCATCCCCGGGCGCCGGCATGTCGATGTCCTCGTCGCGGTAATGGTCCCAGTACCGCTGCGGCACGGCGAACGGGTCATGCGGATGCGAGAATGAGGCGACGAGCAGAAAAGGCCGCTGATCTCTCGATCGCGCGAGATCGAAGATCGCCCGCTCGGCCATGAACGCCGTCTCATCGTCGAAGTCGAGCTGGTTCGAGCGCACGCATAATCCCGCGTTTCGAACCGAGCTCATGTTGTGGTACCAGCTCGGACGATGGTCGGGGCGATCCCAGTCCGGCGTCCAGTTGAAGTCGGCGGGATAGATGTCGGTCGTCAGCCGCTGCTCGAACCCATGCAGCTGATCGGGTCCGCAGAAGTGCATCTTGCCCGAGAGAATGGTGCGATAGCCGCGAAGCCTGAGAGCGTGAGCAAAGGTCGGAATGTCAGCTGCGAACTCAGCCGCGTTGTCATAGACCCGCGTGCGCGACGGCAAAAGGCCAGACATGAACGAGGCGCGCGACGGCGCGCACAAGGGGCTCGCGCAATAGGCGCTGTCGAACACGACCCCGTCTCGCGCGAGCGCCTGCATATTCGGCGTGCGGACGAGGGGATGGCCATAGATAGGCAAGAACGCCGGCGCCATCTGGTCGGCCATGACGATGAGAATGTTTGGCGCTTTGGCGGTCATTTAGGGATCCTCGTTCGACCGTCTCTATCGCGACGTGGGCGGAGGCGCCCTACCTTTTTTGGTTCCCCAGAGACGTGTGTTGTAGCGGATCACAATTCGGGAAACCGGCAACTGGCGAGCAACCTCGTTCCGACTGCCGCCCGGTGTCTTTCCGGGCCAGTCCTCTTGGCGAGTCAAAGAGGCTGTGGTAGAAACAAACCATGAACATTCAGATCGAGGCAAGCCTTCATCGCAAGCTGGCTATCCTTGCAGACGCCGCGAAATACGATGCTTCCTGCGCGTCCTCCGGGGCGAGCGGCCGAAACTCGCGCGACGGCAAAGGGCTCGGATCAACGACCGGTTCAGGCATCTGTCACGCCTACACGCCGGACGGGCGGTGCGTTTCTCTCCTCAAGGTGCTTCTCACGAATTTTTGCGTCTACGACTGCGCTTTTTGCGTCAATCGCCTGTCGAGCAACACGCCGCGCGCCCGCTTCAAGGTCGAGGAGATCGTAGCGCTCACGCTCGGCTTTTATCGCCGCAACATGATTGAGGGATTGTTTCTTTCGTCGGGAATAGCGAAATCGGAAGACCACACGATGGAGGAGATGGTCCGCGTCGCCGAGACGCTGCGCCGCGACCACGACTTCCGAGGCTACATTCATCTCAAGGCGATCGCCGGGGCGTCGCAGGATCTGATGGAGCGCGCCGGTCGGGCGGCGGATCGGCTTTCGGTAAATGTCGAATTGCCAGTCGACGAGGCGCTCGTCCGTCTGGCCCCGCAGAAGGATGCACTCGTCATCCGCAAGGCGATGGGCGGCCTTCGGCTGCGGCTCGACGAAACGAAAGAAGAGAAACGGAAAACGCCGCGCGCTCCGCGGTTCGCTCCAGCGGGACAAAGCACGCAAATGATCATCGGCGCCGACGAGGCGAGGGATCGGGACATCATCGCTCGCTCGGCCTTACTCTATGCGTCGTACGGCCTGCGGCGCGTCTACTATTCCGCCTTCAGCCCTATTCCTTCCGCCTCGCAAAGCTTACCGCTTCGTCGTCCGCCGCTGATGCGCGAGCATCGTCTTTATCAAGCCGACTGGCTGATGCGCTACTACGGCTTTGCGCCAGAAGAAATCGTTGATGGCGCGAGCGATGGCATGCTCGACCTCGAGCGCGACCCGAAACTCGCCTGGGCTTTGCGCAACCGGGCTCTCTTTCCGATCGACGTCAACCGTGCTCCCCGCGAGACGCTCCTACGCGTGCCAGGCTTGGGAGCCCGGGTTGTCAAGCGCATCCTGACTGCGCGCCGGCATGTCACGCTGCGGATCGATGATCTCGCCCGTCTCGTCCGCTCGCTAGACGCCGTGCGCCCCTTTGTCGTCACGCCGGACTGGCACCCGACCGGCCTCATCGACTCCGCTTCGCTCGTCGGCAAGCTTGCGGGTCGCGGCCCACGCCAGCTCGATCTCTTCGCGTGAGTGGGAGCAGGGCGCCATGAAGATCGTTACTCTGAAAGGCGAGATTGATTTCGAAGGCTTTCGCCAAGTCGCGCGTTCAGCGGCAGCGAGAAACGTGGGGGCCGACGCAATCCGTTTTGTGACGGGGAATGCGGAGGAAGAGAACGACCTCTTCTCGGAACAGGAGCCGCCTGAGCCCTCGACGGCAGGCGCGCCGCTGCGCGTGCCTCCCCGTTTCCTCGATCTCGCCGATCTGGTTTGCCGACATAAGGAGCCGACCCGCTACGATCTGCTTTACGCAGCCCTGCTCCGACTTCGGGAGACGCCGCGCTTCCTGGAGATCGCCAGCGACCCGCTGGTGCGACGGCTCGAGGACATGGAGCGCGCGGTGCGGCGCGATCGGCACAAGATGACCGCCTTCGTCCGCTTTCGCGAAATCGATGCGCCGGAGGGCGCGCGGTTCGTCGCCTGGTTTGAGCCCTCGCATTACATCGAGGAACTCACAGCGCCATTTTTTGTCGACCGTTTCGCTTCGATGCAGTTTGCGATCCTGACCCCGCGGACCTCGATCCTGTGGGATGGAGCATTGCGCTTTGGTCCCGGCGCACGGCGCGAGGACGCGCCGCCGCTCGACGACTTCGCTGGCGCGTGGGACGTCTACTACCGCTCGATCTTCAACCCCGCGCGGCAGATGAAACGAGCCATGCTCAAGGAAATGCCGAAGAAATATTGGGCCAATCTGCCGGAAACGCGTCAAATCCGGGGCATGGCGTCAGTTGCTCGGCTTCGCGAGGATCAGATGGTCGCCGCACCGGCGGCGAAAGCCGAGCATGGCGCCGCAAGAGTCGCCGCGCGCTTCGCTGAGGCCCGCACGCCGCGCGAGCCCGCTGACGCTTATGAAACGCTTCTGCGCGAGGCGAAAGCTTGTCGTCTCTGTTCCCTGGCCGATTGCGCGACGCAAACGGTGTTCGGCGAAGGTCCGATGCAGGCGCGCGCGATCTTCGTCGGCGAGCAGCCCGGGGATCAAGAGGATCTTCAGGGCCGTCCCTTCGTTGGGCCGGCGGGCGTGCTGCTACGCTCGGCTTTACGCGACGCGGGCTTCTCAGAGGCTGAGTGCTACCTCACGAATGCGGTCAAGCACTTCAAGTTCGTCCCGCGCGGAAAACGACGCATCCATAAGACCCCTGGCGCGCGCGAGATCGATCACTGCCGCTGGTGGCTGGACCGTGAGCTTGCCCTGGTGGAAGCGCCGCTCGTCGTCACGCTGGGCGCGAGCGCGCTTCGCGCTGCGGCGGGGCCATCGGCGCGGCTTGCTGACATGCGCGGACGACCAATCGCGCTGGGCGCGCGGACGTTGCTGCCGACGATCCATCCCGCCTATCTGCTTCGGCTGCCGGACCCAACCGCAAAAGAGGCTGAGGCCCGCGCCTTCGCCAATGACCTCAAGCAGGCAGCTTTCCTTGCCAAAGGAGGCTTGCAGGAGAGTGACGATCGATCGCTTCCATCGAGCGGGCAACGGCTATCATACGCTCGTCGTTAGCGAGCAGAGCTGCTCGGCCGCGGCAGCGCCGGGAGATCGATGTTCCCTGTATTACATATCACATAGGTAATAAAGTGTCGTTTAAAGTTGCAGAAAAATGAGCCTAAGCCGTTGAAAACAGGGAGTCGCGCGCAGAATCGTTCACCCTTCAGGACAACGCTTGGCGCTTCGCGTGGGGCTCCGATTGCGCGAGGCGGGCGTCCTCGCTAGAGCAGGCGCCAACGTTGCTCCTCCCGCACAGGAAAACCTCCGGCCAGAAATCGATGACCCAGTTTTCTTTCCGGTTCCCGCGCGCCTACCGGTTAAAGCCCGTCGGTGAGAGGGAGGAGGACGCTCTTTCGCTTGTCACGATCGGCGCCAGCAACCAAAGCGTTCTGGCGCCTTATTCGCCGGATCTGGACTACGTCGTTGTCTCGCGGGGCGCGGCGCTTCCAATCGAGAGCCGCGACTTTCGCGTTGAAGCGCTGGGGGCGTTGCCGTCCCTATGGGCGCGGCTGCGCCTGGCATTTTTCTTCAGGAAAAAGAAGTACCTGAAATACGATGAGTTCTCCCTTTTCTCCATTGGGCCAAAAGCTGAACGCAAGCGCTTTACCCGATATAACCAGGATTGGATAAACATTGGCGTTACGGTCGATAGCGACCTTGCCGCCAAGCATCCGGAACTTCTCTATGGCTGGCCGGCGGGGGCGGGTCCAGCTCAAGTCACGGATCGGCCCGCATTCGTGCCGGTGGCCGTCGTCGCCCACATCTACTATGAGGACACTTGGTCCGACATTGCGGGGGCGCTTCAGGGCCTAACAATTCCTTTCGATCTGATCGTCACGACCGTTGCGGGTCGCGAACGGTTGATCGAAATGATCCGACGCAGCTATCCTGCCGCCGAAATTGAGATCATGGAGAATCGTGGCCGCGATATTGGCCCGTTCCTGACCCTACTTGAACGGGGCCGGCTCGATAGCTACCGCTACATTTGCAAGGTCCACGGCAAGAAATCGATCGACGGCGGTCGCAAGATGTATACGGGCGAGATGTGGCGGCGACGGCTGTTGTTCGATCTCCTGGGCGCGCCGGGCGCTGCAAACGCCGCCATCGACATGTTCGACCGCGAGCCGTCGGTTGGAATGATCGGCGCGAAAGTGTTCCGATTGCCGAAGGCCGGTTATTCCGAGGATCTCTCCTGGTCGGCCAATCGGCCCATGACGTTGAAGATTGCTGAACGTATGGGCATGCCGGCCGATAAGTTCCAACTCGATTTCTTTGGCGGAACAATGTTCTGGGTTCGCCCGGAAGCGTTGAAGCCCTTGAGGGACCTGCATCTTGCCGCCGAGATGCCTTACGAGAGCGGGCTGATCGATGGCGACCTCGCGCATGCGGTTGAACGGGTGTTGCCGACTTCGGTCTTGGTGGCGGGCTATAAGCTCGCCGACAGCGAGGGTTACGAGGCGATTCAAGCGCACGGAGGAACGGATGGGATTGCGCATTCGACTGGAGCAGGCCCGCTAGCCGCGTCAGTCCGCGCCTGAGCGCCTCTGGAGTTAGATCGGCCGGACTAACTACTCCGCTGCAGGTGCGTGACCTGACTCGGACGCACCTTCGGTCTGTCTGGCCGTAGGTTCGGCCGGAGAGGGGCGAGCGTCCAAACTAGACCCGGCACCATCCCGCTTCCGATCACCGCCGGACCGAGCGAGCGTTCGTGCGATGGCGAGGCCGATGGCGCCCGACCCGACGGGACCCTCGAGCGACTCATCCGTCAACTCTCCGAGCCCCTCGATCGATAATCTTCGAACGCGTCCGGCCGATAGGCTCAGTTCAGCCGGAATTCCGCGCCGACCGCCCTGAATTCCGCCGGCTTGATAAGACGCGAATGCGCCACAGTCACGGAATGAAGCAGGCCGTCGAGTTCGCGCGTCCAGAAGTCGAGGAATTTCTTGAGTTCTGGGAAGTGCGGATGCAGGTCGTGATGCTGCCAGATGAAGTTCTGCAGGATATCGGGGTGATCGGGCATGCGGTAAAGGATATTAGCTGTCGTCAGCCCAAACCCCTCGAGCTGGCGGCGGAAGTTGGCGGTGGCCATGCGGGCTCTCCTGATTCCCAGAGTGCGATGGTGTCATTCCCAACGCATTCTGGCAATCGTTTGTTCCGCAAAAACTGTGCCAAATCAGTCTGTTAGCAGCAAGATTGCTGAGTGCTAGCGGCTAGAACGCTGAAGCCCGCTAGCCCCTTCCGTTGAAGCGTACGCGGAAGCGCTCACGCCGCCGTTCGCTTCTCGTTGTAGGAGCCGTAGAAGGTCTCGCCGCGCTCGGCCATGCGGACGAGCTTCTCCCCCGGCTCAAATTGCGGACCGTATTTAGCCGCGAGCTCTTTGGTGCGCGCGACGAAGGCCTTAAGCGCCATGCCGTCGACGAAGGACACGGCGCCGCCCGAATAAGGCGCATAGCCAAAGCCGAGGATCGAACCGACGTCGGCCTCGCGCGGATCGGTGACGATGCCCTCTTCCATGCAACGGGCGGCCTCAAGCGCCACGGTGAAGAGGAAGCGATCCTTGAGGTCCTTGACACTGATGGCGTCGGGATCGAGCCGCTTGCCGACGATCTTCGCAAGTCCGGGCCACAGGCTCTTCGGCCCATTCGCCGGGTAGTCATAAAACCCCTTGCCGTTCTTGCGGCCGGAGCGGCCTTCCTTGACCGCCATGGCCTCGATGAGCTTCTCTTGGGCAGGATTGACGGCGTTCGCGCCGAGGTCCGTCTTCGCAGCCTGAAGGATTCTCCAGCTCAGATCGATGCCGACTTCGTCGTTGAGCGCGAGCGGCCCGACCGGCATGCCGGCCATCTTGGCGGCATTCTCGATCATCGCCGGCGGCACGCCTTCCATCACCATTGCGTGCGCCTCCACCATGTAGTTTCCAACGCAGCGGTTGACATAGAAACCGCGGCAGTCATTGACCACGATCGGCGTCTTCTTGATCGCGCGGACGAAATCCATCGCCGTCGCCAGCGCTTTCGCGTCGGTCTTCTCCCCCATAATGATCTCGGTCAGCATCATCTTCTCCACGGGCGAGAAGAAATGCACGCCGATAAATTGCTCTGGCGTGAGCGACGTTTCGGCGAGTGACGTGATCGGCAGCGTCGAGGTGTTGCTGGCGAACACGACGTCGGGTCCGACGACGGCCTGCGCCTTTTTCGTCGCTTCCTCTTTGACCGCGCGATCCTCGAACACTGCCTCAATGATGAGATCGCAGCCCTTAAGCTGAGCATAGTCCGCAGTGGGGGTTATGCGCGCGAGAAGCGCCTCTTTGTCGGCAGTCTTGGCGCGGCCTTTGGCGATCTGGGAGCTGATGAGCTTGTCCGAATAGGCCTTGCCCTTGTCGGCCGATTCCTGGTCGCGGTCGATCAGCACGACATCGAGTCCGGCGTTCGCCGAAACGTAGGCGATTCCGGCGCCCATCAGACCCGCGCCGAGCACGCCGACCTTGCGCAAGTTCGTCGCCGGCACGCTGGCCGGGCGCCGCGCGCCCTTGTTAAGTTCGCCCATGGACAGGAAGAGCGAACGGATCATCGCCGCGGCTTCCTTCGACAACAGGATGTTGGCGAAGTGCTTGCTTTCAACCGCAAGCGCCAGGTCCATCGGCAGCTGCAGGCCCTCGAAGACGCTCGTCAGAACCGCCTTGGCCGCGGGATAATTGTCGTAAGTCTCGCGGCGATAGATGGCGTTGGCCGGCGGCCAGATCATCATGCCCTGAGGCGAAAAAACCTTGCCAGAAGGGGGCCTGAACTTCGGGTCGTCCCAAGGCGCCTTGGCGTTCGAGTTCGCCTTCACCCAAGCCTTGGCGAGCGCGACGATCTGATCGGGCGGCGCGACCTCGTGCACGAGGCCCATCTTCTTCGCCGCGGCGGGGCGGATCTGATCGCCCTTGAGCAGCATCTGCAGCGCGTCCGGTGTGGGCATGAGCCGCGCAACGCGCTGCGTGCCGCCTGCGCCGGGAAAGAGCCCGACCTTGATCTCCGGCAGTCCGACGCGCGCCTTGTCCGCGTCGGCGACGATGCGATAGTGGCAAGCCAGCGCCAGTTCGAAACCGCCCCCCATGCACACGCCGTTGATCGCGGCGACCAGCGGCTTGCCGCAGGTCTCGAGCCGACGGTAGACGAGCGACAATTGCTTCGTTCCGTCGACGAAGGCGCGCATAGCGGCCTCCTTGCCTTCGGCCTTGGCGTGGCGCGCGTACTCCTTGCCCGCGGTCTCGAGCATCGTCAGGTCCGCGCCCGCCGCGAAGCCCTCTTTGCCAGAGGTGAAGACGGCGCCCTTGATCGCTTGGTCGCTAGCGATCTTGTCGGTGATCTCGCCGAGCTCGCGGACGACGTCGGNGTTGATCACGTTCATCGAACGGCCCGGCATGTCCCAGGAAACGAGCGCAATGCCGTCCGCATCCGTCTCGAAACGAAAATTGGTCAGGTTCATGAGAAATCTCCGTCTCGCGATCAGACGCGCTCGATGATCGTGGCGGTGCCCATGCCGCCGCCGATGCACAAAGTGATGAGCGCCGTGCCCTTGCCCGTGCGCTCGAGCTCGTCCAGCGCCGTGCCGAGGATCATGGCGCCGGTCGCACCCAGCGGATGGCCCATTGCGATCGCGCCGCCGTTGACGTTGACCTTGCTGTCATCGAGGTCGAACGCCTGGCGGAAGCGCAGTACGACCGAAGCGAAAGCCTCGTTGATTTCGAACAAGTCGATGTCATCGATCGACATGCCAGAGCGTGCGAGCACTTTTTTGGTTACGTCGACCGGTCCGGTCAGCATGATCGCGGGCTCGGAGCCGATGTTGGCGAAGGCGCGGATTTTTGCGCGCGGCTTGAGGCCCGCTTTCGCGCCCGCCTCGCGCGAGCCCAACAGCACCGCGGCGGCGCCGTCGACGATCCCCGATGAATTGCCCGCGTGATGAACATGGATAATGCGCTCGACGTCCGGATGCGCCTGAACGGCGACCGCGTCGAAGCCGCCCTGCTCGCCCGGAATGACGAACGACGGCTTGAGGGAAGCCAGTGACTGCATGTCCGTGCCAGGGCGCATATGCTCATCGCGGTCCAGCATCGGCAGGCCGTTGACGTCGAGGACCGGCGCGATCGAGTTCTTGAACCGGCCCTCTTTCCAGGCCGCTGCGGCGCGTTTCTGCGACTCGACCGCGTACTCATCGACGTCGTCGCGCGAGAAGCCATATTTCGTCGCCATCAAATCCGCCGACACGCCCTGAGGCATGAAATAAGCGGGAATCGCTAGCGACGGATCAGTCGGCCAAGCGCCGCCGGACGCGCCGATGCCGACGCGGCTCATCGATTCGACGCCCCCTCCGATCGTGAGGTCGTGCTGTCCGCTCATCACCTGAGCGGCGGCGAAATTGACCGAATCGAGGCCCGACGCGCAGAACCGGTTGATCTGCACGCCCGGCACTGTGTCGCCAAAGCCCGCGGCGAGCGCGCCCATGCGGGCGATGTCGCCGCCCGCTTCGCCGACCGGGTCGACGCAGCCCATCACCACGTCATCGACATCAACGGGATCAAGATGATTGCGATCCTTGATCGCCTTCAACGCTGTGGCGGCCAAATGGAGAGTCGAAGCGGTATGCAGCGAACCGTCGGGTTTGCCGCGTCCGCGTGGCGTTCGCACGTGGTCGTAGATGATGGCTTCGGTCATCGTGTCTCTCCATGCGGCTTGCGGACCGCGACGCTTCGTCAGGTTTCGTGATCCGGATGCTGATGCGAACGAACGGCGCGGCCCTCGAGCGCGGCCGTGAAATCTCGAACGGGCAGGCTTGATATGGCGTCGGCCCACGCTAATTTCGACTCGACGCCGTATTGCATCGTCGGCGGAATGTCGCCTGCCCGGTCGAGGCTGCCGATCGTCACGGAAATCCAGTCCCGGCCGGGGATGAAATAGCTCAGCGGCGTGCCACATTCGGCGCAGAATCCGCGTTTGGCGATGTCGGAGCTGGCGAAGGTTTTTGGCGTCCCGCGCGTCCAGACGAAGTTGGACATTGTTACGCCCGCGAATGTCATGAACGGAGCGCCGGCCGCCTTTTGGCACATGCGACAATGGCAGACGTTCGAGCGCGCCGGCTCGGCGTCGAGACGGTAGCGCACCGCTCCGCACTGGCATCCGCCGGTCCAGCTCATGCCCGTCGCCTCCGCTCCCTCTCAGAACGCGTCGGCGGGGAGCGCCATCAGGGCGTCCGCGCCGGCGCTGAGGCGCGCCAGATGCGCAGCCGTTTCCGGCAGCATACGCTCGTTGAAGAACTTGGCGAGGGTCAATTTCGCATCAAGGGCGGGTGTGCCCTCTGAGCTCGTCTGTCGAGCCAACACCGCCTTGACGATCCGCGCCCACATGTAGCCGAGCGCGGTCAGGCCCATGAGATGCATATAATCATAGGAGCCGGCCCCGGCGTTATCCGGATTCTTGAGGCCGTTGGCCGAGAGCCACATCGTGGCTTGCTGCAGATGACCGAGCGAGGACTTGAGGCCGGTAAGGTAAGGCGCAAGGGCTGCGTCATCCTTGTTGGCGGCGAGGAAGCCGTTGACTTCGCCGAAGAACGCCATCACCGCGCGCCCACCATCCTTCGCCAGCTTGCGGCCGACGAGATCAAGCGCCTGCACGCCATTCGCGCCTTCGTAGATCATCGCGATGCGTGCATCGCGCACGAATTGCTCCATGCCCCATTCAGCGATATAGCCGTGGCCGCCCAGCACCTGCTGCGCTTTGACCGCGTTGGCGAATCCATAATCGGTGAACACGCCTTTGAGCACTGGCGTGATCAACCCGAGCCGATCGTCGGCCGTCTGTCTCGTCTTCGCATCCGGGGCGTGGCGCGCCTCGTCTTGGGCAAGCGCGATCCAGACCAGAAGCGCGCGCGCCCCTTCGTTGAAAGCGCGGACTTCTAGCAGCATGCGTCGAACGTCCGGGTGGACGAGGAGGAGGTCGGCTGGCTTATCCGGGTCGATGGGACCTTTGAGCGAACGACCCTGTCGGCGCTCCTTGGCGTAGATTGCAGCGTTCTGATAGGCGACCTCGGAAATCCCGAGACCCTGGACGGCGACGCCGAGCCGGGCGCCGTTCATCATCACGAACATCGCGGGTAAACCGCGGTGCTCTTCGCCGACCAGCCAGCCTTTGGCGCCGTCATAGTTCAGGACTGCGGTCGAGTTGCCGTGGATGCCCATCTTGTGCTCGATCGAGCCGCAAACGACGCCGTTGCGTTCGCCGACGCCGCCATCGGCGTCCGGCAGGAACTTTGGTACGAGGAAAAGCGAGATGCCCTTCGTGCCCGCCGGCGCTCCGTCGATACGCGCGAGCACGAGATGAACGATGTTATCAGTCAGATCATGCTCGCCGGCCGAGATGAAAATCTTCTGGCCAGTGATCGCGTAGGAGCCGTCCGCTAACGGAGTCGCACGGGTCTTGAGAAGGCCGAGATCGGTGCCGCAATGTGGCTCGGTCAAGCACATCGTGCCCGCCCACTCGCCCGTCGTCATCTTCGGCAGATAACGCGCTTTCAAGTCATTATTGCCGTGCGCCATCAGCGCCGCGACGGCGCCTCTAGTGAGGCCCGGATACATCGAGAAGGCGATATTCGCCGAGCACTCGTATTCGCCGAACAGAGCGGCCAGAAACATCGGCAGGCCCTGGCCGCCATATGCGGGATCGCCTGCAAGCCCGACCCAGCCGCCCTCGACCAGGCTCTTGTAGGCTTGGCTGAAGCCCTTGGGCGTCGTGACGCTGCCGTCGTCCTGCCGCTTGCATCCTTCGATGTCGCCAATGCGGTTGAGCGGCTGAACGACCGCCTCGACGAATTTCGCGCCTTCGGTCAGCACCGCCTCGACAACATCGATCGGCGCCTCGGAAAAGCCAGGACTGTTCGCATATTTGGCGTAGTCAAACACATCGCTCAGTAGAAAGACGGTGTCGCTCACCGGCGCTTTGTAAGTCGGCATCGTCTTCTCCAACAGAAAACGGAAGCCGCTCCAAGAGCGGCTTCCGCGAACATTCGCCAGAATAAGGTTCATATATGAACTATCTCGGTTGCCTTTGCAAGGGCAATCGCGACCTAGCCGCGCGGCCAATGGCTCGATCGTTTCGAGGCGCAGAAAAATGAACTTAAGCAGCTGAAGAGATTGAGTCGCGCGCAAAACTGTGCACCGCGCGCTCTGAACAATCTTTGGCCGCGTCGAGGCAACGCCTCGTCCGTCAGGCGCGCCGGCGAGGCACGCTCGCGATTCCATCCGCCGCAGTTTTCTCCAGCCTCTTTGCGAGCTAATGTCTGCCGGCGCCAAGGGTGAGCTTCCGAATGGATCGACCGTGCCGACGTGACGGATTGGGACGGGCAACGCTGCGATGGGCCATCGCGGCGTATGTCTTGGCGACGGCTAGCTTCGCCTGTGCGGCCGCGGCGTCGCCGACCTTGTTGGCGGTCAAGGCGCGCGGATCCTTGGTCTGCGGGGTCAATGAAGGGTTGCCCGGGTTCTCCAATGTCGACGAACGCGGAATGTGGACGGGATTTGACGTCGACTTCTGCCG
>JGI12659J15293_10000492_pt1 | contig 12794 bp, 11 predicted proteins | sample JacPinW_OM2H0_O1_FD_15293 | JGI IMG/M metagenome (IMG submission 15293) | reverse complement strand
AAGCCGCATCTCAAGGTTCCGTTCGGCGTCAATTACCTCTGGGATCCGCTCGCCAGTGTCGCCATTGCGGCCGCGACGGGCGCAAGCTTCGTGCGCGAGATCTTCACCGGCCTGTTCGCGTCCGACATGGGGCTCTGGCAGGCCGACTGCGCCGGCGCCCTTCGCCTGCGCCGCAATCTCGGCCGGGACGACCTGAAGCTCCTCTTCAACATCAACGCCGAGTTCGCGCATTCGCTCGACGAGCGGCCAATCGCCTTGCGGGCGAAAAGCGCCGTCTTCTCATCGCTTGCGGACGCGATCCTGGTCTCGGGCCCCTTGACCGGAGATCCAGTCGACCGTTCGAACCTCAAAACCGTGCGCGAAGCTGTTCGGGACGTTCCCGTCCTCGCCAACACCGGCGTCACCATCGACAATGTGCGCGACATCCTCGCCATCTCCGACGGTGTGGTCATCGGCACGCATTTCAAGGTCGACGGAAGCACCTGGAATCCGGTTGATGGCGCGCGCGTGAAGCGCTTCATGGACGCCGTGGCGAAGCTGAGGTGACGGCACTGGAACACAGCATGTCATTCTCGCGAACGCTCGAATCCAGCGGAGCTCCCGCGATCAGGCGCGAGTCCGGATACCCGCTGGCGCGGGTATGACAAACATACGAGCCGTCTTCCCATGCCCTGCGTTCTCGGCCTCGACATCGGCACGACCTCGACCATCGGTGTACTCATCCGGCCGCCACACGAGACGCTCGCTCTCGCCTCGCGCCCTGTCACCCTGCGCTCGGACCATATTGGTTGGGCGGAGGAGGATCCCGAGCAATGGTGGAGCAACGTCGGCGAAATCGTGCGCGAGCTCTTGCCGCTGACCGGCGTCTCTGCAGCCGAGATCGCCGCTGTCGGCGTCACAGGAATGCTGCCGGCTCTGGTGCTTCTCGATTCGTCCGGGCGCTTGCTGAGGCCCAGCATTCAGCAGAGCGATGCGCGCTGCGGAGCGGAAGTCGAGGACCTTCGCGCCGAGATCGACGAAAAGGCGTTCCTCGCCAAAGCCGGCAACGGAATCAATCAGCAGCTTGTCGCGGCGAAGCTCCAATGGTTGGAGCGGCACGAACCGGAGGTCTTCGTGCGCATCGCCACCGTGTTTGGCTCTTACGACTACATAAACTGGCGGCTTACCGGGGAGCGCGCGATCGAACAGAACTGGGCGCTGGAGGCTGGCTTCGTTGACCTCGCGACGCATGCGATCGACGATGCGCTGGTCGCGCTCGCACATATCCCGCGGAGCGCGCTGCCGCGCAAGGTCGCCTCGCACGAAATCCTCGGCGCGGTCTGCGAACAGGGCGCGGCGGAGAGTGGCTTGAGAGCCGGGACGTCGGTTATCGGCGGCGCCGCCGATCACATCGCATCCGCGCTCGGCGCAGGCGTGGTGAGCGCTGGCGATGTGTTGCTCAAGTTTGGCGGCTCAGTCGACATTCTGACCGCGACCGATCACGCACGCCCCGATCCACGCCTGTTTCTCGACTACCATCTGAAGCCTGGCCTCTTCGTCCCCAATGGATGCATGGCGACCGGAGGCTCCGCGCTCAATTGGTTTGTCCGCCAATTCGCCGCCGGCGAGGCGCCGGCCGCCAAGGAAGCCGGCGTCTCGATCCATCAATGGCTGGACCAAATCGCCGAGGCCCGGCCCGCCGGCAGCGACGGCCTCATCGTCACGCCCTACTTCCTCGGCGAAAAGACGCCGATCCACGACGCCAACGCGCGCGCGACGTTTGACGGCCTTACGCTCTCGCACGACATCGGGCATCTTTGGCGAGCTTTGCTCGAGGCCTACGCTTATGCACTCGCGCATCATGTCGAAGTCATGAACGAGATCGGCTACAAGACCGAGCGCTTCATCGTCTCCGACGGCGGTTCGACGAGCCGCGTGTGGATGCAGATTGTCGCCGATGTTCTCGAGCGCCCCGTGCAGCGGCTCGCCGGCCATCCCGGCTCTTGCGTCGGCGCGGCCTGGACGGCCGCGATCGGCGTGGGTCTCGCTTCCGACTGGTCGGCGATCTCCGCCTTCGTACGCCCCGCCGATCGGATCGAGCCCCGGCCCGAGACTGCCGACGTTTACCGCCGAGGCTATCGGCGCTTTCGCGACCTCTATCGCTGGCTGGCCGACCGGTCTGAGCTCACCGCATTATGAGCCTCTTTCGCGCGGTCGCGTGGGATATTGACGGCACGCTCATCGATAGCGAGCCGCTTCACGAGCGTGCTCTGGCGGCCGCGAGCGCCGCCCTTGGCGCCGATCTCCGCGATCTTGAGCCGGATGCGTTTCGCGGCGTCCACGCGCTCGACATATGGAAGGCGCTCAAGCCGCGCTTTCCCGCGGGCTCGTCGTTCAAGACATGGATCGCGGCGATCGAGGGCTATTATGTCGCTCATGCGGGAGAGCTCGAGCCCAATCCGGGCGCCCTCGAGGCGATGCGCAAGCTTGCCGAGCGCGGAATCGCACAAGCTTGCGTGTCGAATTCCGGGCGCACCATCGTCGATGCCAATATCGACGCGCTGGGAATCGGCAAGATCATCGCGTTCTCACTGAGCCTCGATGATGTGTCGTCGGGAAAGCCCGATCCCGAACCCTACCGCGAAGCTGGGTGCCGCTTGGCCCTGCAAGCCGCAGAGGTCGTCGCGGTCGAGGACAGCGGCGCGGGGGCCCGTTCAGCGCGTGCGGCGGGGCTTTATGTGGTCGGCTATTCCCCGTCGGGCGAGCCCTTCGTCGGCTCCGACCGATCGATCATGAAGCTGATGGAAGTTGTGGCTTTATTTGAGGCTTGATCGTCTCGCCCGGGCCTTGCGCCTCACCTGGCCTTCAGCGCCGCGATCACGGCGTCCGCCTTGGTGACCTCGGCGACATTCTGCATGGCGTAACCGATCGAGGCTTTGTGCCACTCGGCGTTCATCGTTGCGCAGCAATCCTCGGGCGTGATGATGACATAGCCCTTGTCGGCGCCGGTGCGGGCGGTGTGCTCGATCGACATGTTGGTCCAGGCGCCGGTGTTGATGATCGTGTCGCGGTGGAGCGCTTTGAGAATCGTCTCGAGCCGGGTGCCCTCCCACGCGCTCATGCGCATCTTCTCGACGACGAAATCGCCAAGATCAGGCTCGAGCCCTTCGACAGGCGCTGCGCCCCAGGTCCCGCGCACCACCGCCTTGTGCTCGGCGAGCCCCTTGAACAGCGGCGCGTTCAGGGTAACGCCGGGCGCGCCCGGCTCGACAACGAACCAGACATGAATGACGGGAACGCCATGAGCCCGAGCCGCTGCTGCGACGCGGCGAATGTTTTCGACGACGTTCTGCGCTTTGGCGTGGCTCGGCGCGCCGGATGCGGCGAAAGCGCCGTCCTCGCTCACCGCGTCGTTCTGCATGTCCTGAATGAGCAGGACGGTGCGGCGCGGGTCGAGATCGAGCCCTTGCCCCGCAGGCGCAGAGGCATCGTTCGCGGCCGAATGCGCGCGCATGTATGGCTCGATCCGGGGGCCGACTTTCGTCGTGACTCGATAGACCGAGTGGGTGGCAGTCAGGAATAGCGTGCGCAATTTGGCGCCGCCCCAGGCGAGATTGGCCACGCTCTCCGGGATGTGCAGCTTGCCTATCAACTCACCCGACGGGGCGTAGACCCAGACGCCGCCTGGACCGGTGACCCAGACATTGCCGCGCTCGTCGCATTTCATCCCGTCGGGGCCGCCATGCTGCGATGACGACTGGATCTCGCTTGCGAACAGACGCTCTCCCGACAACGATCCATCGGGCGCGACGTTGAAAACGCGGATCAGCTTTTTCGCGCTGTCGTTAACGTAGAGCAGCTTCTCGTCCGGAGAAAGGCAAAGGCCGTTCGGCTGTTCGAACAGGTCACGATCGGCCACGAGTTGTAGGCCGCCATCGGGCGCCACGCGATAAACAGCCTGAAAATCGAGTTCGCGCGGCCGCTCGACGCCAAAGACGGGGACGCGCCCGTAGTAGGGGTCGGTGAAATAGATCGAGCCGTCGGAGCGCACGCAAACGTCATTCGGGCTGTTGAGCTCCTTGCCCTCGAAATGGCTCGCGAGAACCTCGCGTGCTCCGTCCGGCCTCTCGCGGATGAGCAATGACGTGGCATGTTCGCAGACGATGAGGTTGAGGTCGGCGTCATAAGTCATGCCGTTGCATTTGTTCGACGGGCGCTTGACCTCGATCACGCCGCCGTTCGGGTCCCAGCGGCGGCGCACGTCGCCCGGCATGTCAGAAAACAGCAGGAAATGATCAACCGGATGCCAGACCGGCCCCTCGGTGAACACACAACCTGTCGCCACCTGGATAGCCGGCGCGTCGAGCTCGACCAATTCTTCGAACTCCGGCCGCAGAGACGTATGGCTCATTGCTTCGCTTCCTCCCAACGACAATTACGAATCCCCGACCCGTCGAAGCCGCGCGAGCGCGATACGCGGCGGCGCGCTGCGTCTGTCTCTCCTACGGGTTGCCGATAATGCCCGGATACTAGACCAAGTTGCGCGGCCGGAAAAGCGCGCGATATGCTCTGGAGATCGAGCCGCCGCCCGCCGTCTTGTCACGCTGCGGACTCCGACGAATGCGCCTGTCACCGCCAGACTGCGCCTCAGTGCACGCCCTGTGTCAGCCCCTGGACGAAATAGCGGTTGAGCAGGATCATCATGGCGACAATGGGCAGCGTCGAGAAATGCGCGAGCGCCCCGAGCGTGCCCCACGAAATGTCCTTCGTGCCGTAGGCGGAAAGAAGGGCGACCGAGATTGTCTTCGTGTCCGCTTTGGTCAGGAACATGGCGTAGAGGAAGTCATTCCAGGAGAACATGACGCAGAAAATGGCGCTCGCGATCAGGCCGGGAACCACGGTTGGCAGGGCGATCCGGAAGAAGGCGCCGAAGTCCGTGCAGCCGTCCGTCCGCGCCGCCTCCTCAATGGAAACCGGCGCGGTGCGAAAGAAGGAAAACATCATCCAGACGACGAAAGCGCTGTTCAGCGCGGTGTTGAGGATGATCACCGCCCACCAGGTGCCCAGAAGCCCGATGTCGCGCATCAGGAGGTAGAACGGGATGAGCGTCGCGATCGGCGGCACGGTGCGGATGATGAGAAAGAAATAGGCAAGCCAGATTGCGCGCGGACTTTCCGATCGCGCCAGGGCATAGCCCGCCGGGGCGCCGAGAAGAAGCGACAGCGCCGTCGACCCGATCGCAATGATAAGGCTCGACTCGAGCAGCGCGCCAAGTTTGAAGTAGCGAAANACGCTCTCAAAATTTTCCAGCGTCGGCGTGAACAAGAACGTCGGTGGGGAAGCGAAGATGTCGCGNGTCGGCTTGTAGGCGATCGAGAACAGCCACACGACCGGCGCGAGCGCGACCANGAGGACAATGCAGATCGCCAGGCGGCGTACGATCAACANCAACCGATCGCGATCAAACATNCCGGTTCCTTCCCGGCTTGAGGACGGCGATGAAAACCGCGGCCATGACGAGGATGCACACGACGATCAAAGTGCTGACCGCGGAAGCGACGCCAATGTTGAAAAACTCGAGCCCCTGTTTGACGCCATAGATCATGAGCGTGTTGGTCGCGTCGGCCGGCCCGCCGCTGGTGGTGACGAAAATGATGTCGAACACCCGGAAGGCGTCCATCATCCGCAGGATGAGCGCTAGAAAGACCGTGGGCATGAGGAGCGGAAGCACCATGAGCCAGAATCGCTGCGGCCCATTTGCGCCGTCGACTGCAGCGGCTTCAAGAATGTCGGCCGGCAGCGTTTTGAGGCCGGCGAGCAGGATCAGCGCCATCAGCGGCGTCCATTCCCAGGCGTCGATCGCAACCAAAGTGGCGAGCGCATATTGCGGATCCGCGAGCAGTCCACGCGGACTGGACAGGCCAAGTTCGGCCAGGGGATAGCCAAGCATGCCGTATTCCGGACTGAGCAGCGCTTTGAATATGAGCCCGACCACGAGCGGCGTGACGGTGGCGGGAATAAGCAGGAGCCCGAGCGCGACGCGATTGAACCAATCGTCGCGCCACAGGAGCAGCGCAACGCCAAGGCCAAGGACGAATTCGAGTGTGACCGCGCCGAAGGTGAAGGCGAAGGTGTTGATCACCGCACGACGCGCAGTCGGATCGCGCCACAGCGCAAGATAATTGTCGAGGCCGACGAAATGGCGCGAACCCGGGCGGATCAAGTTGTAATTGTCGAACGAATAGAGAAAGCCCTGGACCATCGGCCCGACGGCGACGGCAAGCACGTAGATGAGGGCCGGCGCAGCCATCGCACCCAGAAAGATTTGCCGCCTGCGGACATAGGACCAGCCGGCCGCAAGGGCAGCGTCGTCGGTCGTGNCGCCGTCACGCGAAGCAACGCTCACGTGGGGCTCGTATGGGCNCACATGGCGTTCCGGCGTTTCCCCCCNGAAAGGCGCACCCCTTCTCCCCCAGGGAGAAGGNGGCCCGANGGGCCGGATGAGGGCTCGGCGGGAAGCACTATCAAGTGCGCACGCCCAGGGCGTTTACGCCGCGTATTGAACAAACTCCCAAGCCCTACGGCGGACACCCCCATCCGTCGGGCTTCGCCCGACACCTTCTCCCGAGGGGAGAAGGGGGGCGCCGGCCGTCCCCGCGCGTCTCCTCATTTGGGGATCCGACAGTTCTGTCAGGCGCAAGTCCTGCGCATCATTTGAACAAAGCCTCCGCCTTGCTCTGAATGTCGTCCATCGCGGTCTTAGGATCGGCTTGACCTACCAATACCGCATTGATGGCGCCGCCGATCAAATCCTGCAATTCCGGATATTGTGGAATGCGCGGGCGGAAGTCGCCATCGCCGTGCTCGAACGAGGTCGCGATCACCGGCAGGAACGGGTATTTGGCGAGCAGCTCCGGATCGGTCATTTCGCTCTTGCGCAGATAGCTGCCGGCGCCGCGCAGGTTGAGCTCCTTGTGCACAGCGGGGCTCGTCACCCATTTGATGAACGCCCACGCCGCCTCCTGTTTCTTGGGATCGATGTCCTTGTTGATTCCAAGCGCCCAGCCGCCGATGCCATATTCCTGCGGCTGCCCCTCGGCGGATGGCGTCAGCACGATCCCGGCCTTGCCGGCGATCTTCGACACCTTTGGATTGTCGTAGTCGGCGGCGCCAATCGACCAGGTCTGCATGTTGGCGACCGCGCCCTGGCGGAAACTCTCCTCGCGTCCGCCCCAGTCGTAATCGGCGGCGCCGGGAGGCGCGGCGTCGTCGAACAGCTTCTTGTAAGCGACGACGCTCGCGATATTGGCGGGCGAGTTCAGCGTCGGTTTGCCATCCTTGTCGAGGATCGAGCCGCCGAACTGGCGATTGTATTGCATCCAGTCCTGCGCCACCGCCGGCCCCTTCTGGCCGTTGGCGACGAAACCGTAAGCCTTCTTGCTCTTGTCGGTCAGCTTGATTGCGTCAGCGACGAACTCCTCCATCGTCGCTGGCGGCTTGAGGCTGGCAGCTTCGTAGAGGTCTTTGCGATACGCAAGCACATTCGCGTAGCCGGCGAACGGGAACGCGACCTGTTTGCCCTTGTAGCCGCCGAGCGAGGACATGAGCGAGGGGTAGATATCATCGACCTTGATCTCCGCCGCGTCGCGCTTGATCCAATCGGCGAGATCGACGGTATAGCCGGCCTCCGCGAACTGGCCGGACCAGACGATGTCCACGGTCGCGAGGTCGTAGCCCTTGGTGTGGCCGACATAGTCGGCGGTGATCTTGGTCAGAAGCTCGGGGTAGCTCAGGATGTCGACATTGACCTTGGCGCCCGTTTGCGCCTCGAACTCAGGCGCCATCGCCGCCAGCACTGCGGCGAACTGATCGTTCTGCGACGCGAGGTTGAGCGTCACGCCCTCGTAGGGCTTATCAGCCGCTCCCGCGCCGGAAACTGCGACCGAAGCCAAAACACCAAGCGCGAGCGCCGCCGCCTGACCGATGAACGGTTTCATGCCTGACTTCTCCCCTGATGACGATGAGACAGGCTAACACTCTGATTTTCGTAAGAGCAATCCAATTGTGCGGCAACCAACCCAACAAACGGAGCTTTGCTCTTGATTGAGGGCGCGACCTTGGCGCCAGCGCGCACCAAGACTATCGTTCGCGACCCGTTATCAGGGATCCCCAAGCCATCGTGCGTCAGCAGCAGGCAAAAACCCATGTCCCTGAAGGTCCTTTTCATCGGCGGCACCGGAAACATTTCGCTGCCCTGCGTCGCCGAGGCGGTCACGGCCGGCCATCGCGTCTCGGTCTTCAATCGGGGGAAGACGTCAGTCGATCTGCCTCGGAGCGTGACCGCGATCGCCGGCGATCTCAAGGACACGGCCTATCGCGAGCTCGGACGAGCAGGCTTCGACGTGGTCTGCCAGTTCATCACCTTCACGCCCGACCAGATGGCGGACGACATAGCGGCTTTCGCCGGCGGGACCGGCCAGTTCATCTTCATTTCGTCTGCCTCGGTCTACGAGAAACCGCCGCGGCGCTATGTGATCACGGAAGAGACGCCCACAATTAATCCCTTCTGGACATACAGCCAGAACAAGATCGCCTGCGAGGGCGTGCTCAGGCGCTCAAGCGGGTTGCCCTGGACCATTGTGCGGCCGAGTCACACCGTGCGCTCGATGCTGCCGACGATTTTTAACGAGGGCGACGCCGTCGCTCGTCGGATGCTCGCGGGAAAGCCAGTGATCCTCGCCGGCGACGGCACAACGGTCTGGACGCTGACACGATGTGCGGATTTCGCCCCGCCGTTCGTCAAACTGTTCGGCGCGCCGCAAGCGCTCGGCGAGGACTTTCACATCACCTCGGATCATGCGTACACGTGGAACGACGTCTATGCCACGATCGCCGACGGTCTCGGGGGCAAAGCCGATATCGTTCACGTGCCGACGGACACGCTCGTCCGATACAATCCCGAGTGGGAAGGCCCCCTCATGGGCGACAAGACCTGGTCGGCTTTGTTCGACAATTCCAAGGTCAAGCGGGTGGCGGGCGACTTCTCTTGCGAAGCGGACCTGGCACGCGTGCTCGCCGAGCCCATTGCGCGCGTTCAGGCGCGTCTTTCCGCCGAGGGGACCAGGGTCGACGAGCTCGCTCCGCTTCTCGATCGGATCGCGCGGGAACAGCGAAAACTGGGAGCGCTCGCCGGGTAGCGCGCTTTCGCCAAGCAGCCTTCCTCGTTGTAGGATTTCATCGCTTTGGCGAAGGACCATTGTCCGCCCTCCTGCTCGCGCAGGCTGAGTCTTGGTGAGGATTGCGAGGCGCTTTCCAAGCCGCGGCGGATGCGATAGCAACACGAAGACGTGCATTGGAGGATCTCATGAGCGCGGCGTCGGCGCGCGCCATCCCTTCGCATCAGACCGCCGCCACGCAAGAGGGACTCGAGCGGGCCGTCGCCTGGTCGCGGCAGTGGAGCTGGGAGTTTCCGTTTTGTCTCGCCAATCACCTGCCGATGGTCTTGGTCGCCCTGCATCGCATGGGCGCAAGCGACGACCGCCTGGAAGCCTATTGCCAGATCTACCATAAGCAGAATGGGCTCGTTCCCGTTCCGGAACCGATCGGCGCGATCACGCGCGACAATTGGCGCGAATTCCTGGGCCGGCGCGAACGCGAAGGCGACTTTCGTCCATTTTTTGCCGGCGAAGTGGCCCGGCTTGGCGCAACGCCGGCTGCGCTCCTCTACCTGCCAGAGCTCATGCCGGGCATGGCGGCGAGCGCCACGCACGCGTTCATGCGCATGGCCTATGCGACAATGACGGATAGCGACCAGGAGACCGGCGTCGCACTCGCCTATTGGGCCGCGACCTACCTTTCGCTTGGGCCCTCGCGAGGCCTCACGCCCTCGACCGACGATCCGGCCCAGGTTCTTGCATTCATGTCCGGCCCACCGGCGTTCCGCCATGTCGAGCCCGAGCGCGATCTTCTATGGCACTTCATGCGCGCGGTTGCCCAGAAACCGGAATTCGCGCCCGTTGTCGATATGCTCGCGATCGGGCCAGAGACCCACGACCGCATCGCTCGCTGCTCGCTGGCGCTCTATGCCGCGACGCTCGACTTTTGCGCGCTGCACGCAGTCACCGGTACCCACTGGCTGCGCCTCATGGCGCCGCGCACCCCAGACGCGGCGACCCCGCTGCGCTATTTCTGGCAAGCAATCGCATCGCTGGTCCCGAAGATCGGCTTTCTCAGTCTGCCGAGCGCGGATGAGCTGGAGGCATGGCGGCGCGTTCGCCTCCCCGACTGGCCCGTGATTTATCGCGAGGCGGTCGCGCGGGATGACGAGCATGATCTGAGCCTGACCTTTTCGGCCGGCGAGGAATTCAAGCATTACGGCGACCGGCTATATCAATATGCGGCGGCGAAGCGCCTGAGCCTCCTCTGATGATCCTGGCCAACGCGCGTCTTCCTCAAGGCGGGCTTGCCGATGTCGAGATCACGGGCGGTGTCATTGCGGCGCTACATGCGCCGGGAAGCGCCGATCAGCCAGGCGAGCGCATCGATCTCAAGGGCGCGCTCCTCCTGCCAGCGTTCGTTGACGGCCACATCCATCTCGACAAGACCCATTGGGGCGCACCGCGGCTGCCCCATGTCGAGGGACGCAGCGTGCGGGAGCGGATCGCCGCCGAGCGCGTCGAACGCCATCGCGTCGCACTGCCGATCGAGGCGCGCGCATCGGCGCTCGTCCGAACGCTGATCGCCAACGGGACGACGCGCGTGCGCAGCCACATCGACATCGACAACGACGTCGGCCTCGCCAATCTCGAAGCGGTGCTGCGCGTGCGCGAGGCCTACCGAGACTGGATCGACATTCAGCTCGTGGCCTTCCCGCAAAGCGGCGTGACCACGGAAAACGGCGCGCCCGAGCTCATGGCGGCGGCGCTCAGCGCAGGCGCGGACTTGGTCGGCGGTCTCGATCCAGCGGGTTTCGACGGCGACGCCAAGGGCCAGCTCGACATCGTCTTCGGTCTCGCCGACAGGTTCGGCAAGGGTATCGACATTCATCTCCACGACGGCGGCGAGACCGGCGCTTCGGAGCTCCGCGACATTGCTGAACGGACGATCGCCGCCGGCATACAAGGCCGCGTTGCGGTCAGCCACGCGTTCGCACTCGGAAGCATCGCGCCAGACCTGTTCGCAAAGACCGCCGACGCACTCGCCCGCGCCGAGGTCGCGATCATGACCTCCTGCCCGCCGTCCGCGCCCGTGCCGCCGCCCGGCAGGCTCCGCGCGCGCGGCGTAACGGTGTTCGCTGGCTCCGACAACATTCGAGACTGCTGGTCGCCCTACGGCAATGGCGACATGCTCGACCGCGCCGCGATCATCGCTGAGCGGCATGCCTTGTTCACGGACCGCGAGCTTGAGGATGCTTTCGCGTTGACGACGAGCGAAGCGGACAAGGCGCTCGGCGGCCCGCGCCGAGGGCTTCGCGCCGGCGCGGTCGCCGATCTGGTCGCAGTCGCAGCCCCAAGCGTCGCCGACGCGATCGTCGATCGGCCGCGCCGCGCGTTGGTTCTACGAGCAGGGCGCATCGCGGCCGAGGACGGCCTCGCCTCCGCGGCGCTCAAGGAAGTGGTAGTCGCCTGAACTCCGGGGCCCCTTGGACTATATTGCGAAACCCTTTCCGCTGCCGCGTCTCTCCTGATCAATGGCTTACAGGTCGGCAGACGAGTACGGCCGCGGCCCGCGCTTCCTTCTGAACGATTTGAGGGCTTCGCTCGGCGCTGACCAAGTAAAGGCTTAGCCACAGCGCAACGATAGCGCCCAATGCGACCGCCACGGGAATCAGGCTGCGATCATGGGGCAGATAGGCGCGGTAGAACGCCGCATGTTTGCCAATGCCATCCATCATGGCCTCCATCACGAACCCGTCCATCTCCCCGCCGATGTAGTCTCCTTCTGAAGACGCCTCTCTGGCGGGATGAGCTTTAACCATGCCGCCGGGGATAGCGCTGTGACGCGCGTCACAGTGTGATCTGAGCGGCACACGAGCAAGGACAGCCGTGTGACCTCAGGGCTTTTTCCATGTGAGGGCGACGTGAGCCAGTGCCAGCTGGCTGAGGCTGAGAGTTACCGGCCGGCTTCATCCGGCCGACGCCGAAACCAGCCGCGCGCGAGCTCAGCGGCGAGTCTTTTTTCGGCGTCCACCCGCTGCGCTTGTTCAACCGCCAGGTCGGCGGTCATCTGATCGACCCTGGCCGACATCCGGTCGGCCAGCGTCCGTTCGACCGCGAGATCCGACGCATGCCGCGCCTCGCGCGCGGCAAATTCGGCCGCCTGCTTTTCGGCCCGCTGCTCGGCCGCCGTAAGCTGCGTCTTGAGCGTATCGACGTGGGCTTCGAGCGCTCGGATGACATGATTCGCCAGCGCTCGTTCATCCGGATCCCGAAGGCGCTGAGGACGGCCGTCAATCCGAACGACGTCGTTCCAGCCCTCCGGCGGCCGAATTCGCGTTCGCTTATCGTTTCCGAGCGTCTTTTGCCATCGGCCGCGCTTGGCGCGTTGCCGAACCGCCTCGGTCGAGACGCTCAACAGGTCCGCCGCCTGCCTGTAGGTAAACCACTCGCCCGTCAAAATTGTCCCCCGTCGGTAAGAGACGTCGGACGACTCTGTCCCGCCATGCCGCAGCGCAGCAAAGAGTTCTACCTCACCTTGGTCGCGGTGCTCAAGACGAAGCGACCGGATAGGTGACGTCCCGGGGTGGCGACCATTTCGCATGATCGCGCTCGTACTGACGTTTTTGTTTCACTCGACTCGGAAGCGCGTTCCCACGC
>JGI12659J15293_10000488_pt1 | contig 12838 bp, 10 predicted proteins | sample JacPinW_OM2H0_O1_FD_15293 | JGI IMG/M metagenome (IMG submission 15293) | reverse complement strand
CCATACGCGGGTCCGTTCACGAAGAGCTTTGGGCTGCGCGTGTTTCACGATGAGGGGCGAATGGCAAGGCTGGCTTCCTCAGGCCGGGTGCGGATTTTTGGCGCCATCCGCCGCTCTCAAGCCGAGAGTCGTCCGAAGCAGAGGTACAACCGAAGCGCGAGTTGCGCGCAAATATATGAAAGGAAATGCAAAGAAATGGAAGGAAAAAAGCTTTCATTTCCTTTCATTAGCTTTTCCGAATCGAGACTTTTCAATTGGTTACGAGCGAAAAAATAAAAAAATTCGGCCACCTCTTAACTCGCGTGCCGGGTTGTGCTGAGATGCCCTCACCAGCCTCTCCCGACACGCGTTCATCTGCTGGCCGGCCATGATTGGGCTCGGACGCCCGTTCGCCCGGAAGCGCGCCTTTCCGATCATCAGGCAATGCTAGCATATGATCCGGATTCACACAACGCATTGTTATGGAAGACGTCCGTCCGTTGTCCGCGGGTAGCCTACGAGCGCAAGCCGCCGACCGCAGGCAGATTCAAGGAATTGCTGACGCCTTGAGCGCGGCGATGATCGGCTTCTGCCCTTTGTTTATCTTCTCCAGTGCTTCGTCGATCGAAAACCACGCGGCCCGGTCGACCTCCGGGAACTCGGCCGTCTTGCGGGAGCGTGGCGGCCATTCGATCGCGAATGTGTTGCTTTTCAATAGCGCAGGATCAAATTCGCGTTCGTGCGCCCAGGCGACGACAATTTTGCCGCCAGGCTGCTTGTGGGCGCCGAGGTCGAGGAACTCGCCCTCGACCGTCGCGCCGGTCTCTTCGAGAAATTCGCGCTTCGCGGCTGCGAGCAGGTCTTCCCCTTCGTCCGCCAGACCCTTGGGAATCGACCAGGCGCCAAGGTCCTTCTTCGCCCAGAACGGACCGCCGGGATGGACGAGCATTACCTCCAGATCCGGCGGTCGTCGTCGAAACAGCAAAATGCCTGCGCTGATCTTCGCCATCCCAGTGAGGTTATGCCGCCCCGCCTATTCGCGGAAGGGCGTCACGAACAGGCCGCCGAGTTCGGCTGGCGCGTTGGGCCCGCGCGGAAGCTTGAGGGGCGAGCCTTCGCCGAGATTGCGGGCATAGATGTCGGCATAGGAGCCGGCTGCGCCAACAACGCGTTTCGCCCAATCGTCGGGGAGCCCGAGATCGCGCCCATCGACGCCTAAAGACTTGAGGCCTGCCGCAGTCCAGGGCGTCGCCGGGAGCTCGGCGCGTTGCAGGGCATAGGTCGACCAAGCGACGATGGCTGACCATTGCGGGTCGCTCGCCGGGGTCGCGGCGAACACCGGGAACGTCGCGAGCGACTCGATCAGGATGCGGCTCGCGAGCGCCGCATGTTCCTCAAGCCTGGCGGCGGCCAAATCCCCGCTCTCGCCGACCTGAGCATCGCAGACTCCGGAATTGTAGGCCTCGTGGAGCTCGCCGTATTCCATGTAGCCCATGCGAACAAAATCGAGACGCCGCGCCGCCATCGACGCTTCCAGATTCAGGTGCGCGTTGTCGCCCTGATAGAAGCAGATGGACTTGGCCGCGAGATCGCTCAATTGCTGGATCGGCGCGGGCCCATGGACCATCGCCGCAGTGGAAACGAAGTAAACCGCTGGCCCAAGCCTCACTGCGCTGGCGAGGCGATGATCGGCGATGTCCGATCCGTCCAGGAAGAACAGATCGTCGGCGCCGTCAGCGACGCGCGCGAGGGCCTTGTCGGAATCATAAGGGTGAAATTCGATCCTGCCGTCGGGCCCGAGCAGCGCAGCGCCGACCGCGCGGCAAAGATCGAGATAAAGGCCGGAAGGCGCGCCGTCGGCGGACCGATTGACCAATCCAGGACGGGGGACGCCGCCGCAGCGAATGATGCCTGAGGACTTGATGCGATCGACAATTGGGCCGGCGCGCGCGGGTGAACAAATGGCAAGGGCGATCGCAACGGCAAAGCTCAACACTGGAGCCGTCCTTCGAGACGCCCGCTTTGCGGGCTCCTCAGGACGAGGATCTTGCCTACGCCTGTGCCCGATGACCCCAAATCTCATCCTGAGGAGCGATGCAAAGCATCGCGTCTCGAAGGATGCCCGAGTGCGTGCTGTTGGCAAGCGCACAAGCTCAATTGTAAGCCGGCAGCGTCGCGGGCAGGGGATTGAACCCCTCCGGAATCACGTTCTGAATGCCCTGCCGGACGTCCTCCGGCGTGATCCCGATCGCCGCGCACCCCTTGCCGCCATAATGCGGAAAGGAGTCGATGTCGGCCTCGGGGATCGCCGCATAGGAGCCGGGCAGCGGCGACAGCGCGCCGATGACTCGCGCCTTGTCGAAGCCGGACAAGAGGCTCGCGGTCGCGGGCGAGTCCTCGTCGCGCGGCCCCAAATACTTCTGCTCAAAGTCGGGCGGCCCGAAGGCGTTGAACTTGGGTGAATTGCCTGCTGCAAGCGCCTCCCTTTCGTCCGGCAGGCTCGATAACGCTGGCAGGCCGAACAGCGCGTTGATCGTTTCGATGACCGCGTTGTGGTCGCCCTCGGCGTGGGAAACGGCGTGGACGCGGGCGTAGGGAGAGATGAGCAAGAGCGGAATGCGAACGCCGCGTGCAATCGGCAGCCCGTCGGGACCGTAGCTGAGGATCTCCGGCGCGACGTGATCGTAGAGGCCGTCGGATTCGTCATAAGTGATGACGATGGCGCTGTGCTCCCAGACATCCTTGTTGGCGGCGATCGCGTTGATGACGCGCGCGGCCATCGCTTCCGAGAGCTGGCTGTCGGAATAGCTCGGATGATCGTCGTCCCCGGACTTCGCCGTCTTGATCGCGGCGAGCTCGGTGGGGTTAAGGCCGTTTTTGTTGGGGTAGTTCGGATTCTGGATGACGGCGGACTCGTTCGGATATTTGAGGTTGTAGTAGCCGCCGCGGATATAGAAGACGCCGCCCGCGCGGGGCAATACGTTCTTCGCCATGTCGGAAAAGAAGTCGCCTTCGCCGCGGAGATTGGTCTGCTCGGCCGGATTGTTGGCGATATAGCCGAAATACTGCGCCCCATTATGGTGGCTGACGTAGTTCTGGTGCGAGGCTTCGCTTCCAGAGTCGGTTGGCTCGTGGTCGTAGCCGTTCTGGTACCACCGCCATTGCACCGGCTGCTGCCCAAGCGCGCTGATGTAAGGAATGTCCTTCGTCACGTCGGGCAAGTCGAAAGCCGGATTGCGATCCTGGTCGGTGAACCAATTGATCCACCCGCCCATGAACGTGAGCGGCAAAGTCGCGAAGGTGAGGTTGGAGGCGATGTTGTTGGATTTATACCATTCCTTCGGGGATCCGGCGGGTTCGCGACCAGCGACGGTGTTGTCGAACTCGGAGCCCCACCAGGGCTGAGGATCCTCGACCAAAGGCGGACCCAGCGTCGTCGCCGTTCCGGAATAGGTTTCGCCGTTGATCGTGCCGCTGATCGGCCCCGTGAAACCGTCCTCAACCGCCTCTTGCGTTTCGCTCGGGTGCTTCACCCACTGGGTCTCGCCCGATTGGCCGGCGATCATCGCGACTGCATTCGGCGTCGAGGGTGTGTCTTCGGTCGCGAAAATTTTGTCGAAGATGGTGAAGCGGCTCGCATAGCGCCAGAAGAACGGGATCGTGTCGCAGTCAATATGGGCCATGACGAGACGCGCGAACTGCTTCCCCATCGCTTCGCGTGCAGCGCCGCCCGAATGCGCATAGCGGCGCCACTCGACTTCAGCGAACTTGTCCATCCGGGGGACGCCGTTCTGCACGTCGATCTTGGCGGCGAGGCCGGTATGAGAATGGTCGGTTGAGTCCTTGATCGTCGAATTCTGCTCGGGACCGAGGCGGAACGGTTGGACGGTTACCGTCTCGCCCGTGTTCGCATCGAGGTAGCTTTCGCTGAATCCTGGCGTGTCAGCGGACGAGCGTGGAGCCTTGCCGTCGGAATAGAGGCCGTTGACGCCCGGAAGCGTGCCGTATTCGTGATCGAATGAGCGATTCTCGTTGAAGATGACGAAGACGTATTTGACCTTCTGTCTTAACGCGGCGATGTCATCGGCGGACCACTCGGGACCGGTCCAGCGAACGTCTGTATCGCCGACGAAATAGGGCGCGACGTCCCCTGGCGGATCGGGCTGAGTCGTGACCAAAGGAAGCGATGCGGCGAAAGCAGGTTGCGACAAAGCCGCGATCGCCGTCAGAGCGGCCGCATTGCGAAGCATGCGTTTCATAAACTCGACTTTCCCGAGGAGCAGTTGTGAAGGCCGGCGACGTCGTCCGCCAAGAGTCGGATGGCGCGATGACAGTTGGATGACGAGACCCTATTCGTCACACGGCACGCGGTCGCGGGCTAATCGGGCGCAGCCGGCGTGATGCAAACCAGAGCGAGACCCGCGGCGCTGAGAATCGCGCACACGAAGAAGATCGACTCGTAGCCGAACGCCTTCGCCAAACCGCCGGTCCCAAGAGCAGCAAGCACCGAGCCCAATTGCCCGGAGTTCGAAAACAGCGCCGCTGCGGCGCCGGCGCGGTGGGGCAGGAGCGACTGGAGGAAGCTGATCCCGAGATAGGTGACGAGAGCGATGCCGATCGCCCGTGGGATCTGCGCCCAGAACACCGCGCCGACCGAATGCGCGAGCGTCAATGCGATGAAATATACGATGAAAGCGGCAAAGCCGGCGACAATCGCCACGCGTTCGCCTCGTCGAAGGGGTCGCCATATAAGGGCGCCCATGACCACGATTTCCAGCGCAGCGCACAAGCTCATGGTGATTCCGACGTCGCGCTCGGCGCCGCCGAGCGATGTCGTGAGGACGATCGGAAGGGCGATCGAACCCAGGAACATGGCGGTGTGAAACAGGGCGAGGGCTGCGAAAGCCAGCAGGACCGCTAAACCCGCATTCACCGCCTTCGCTCGGTGGACGTGGACGGCGTCGGCTGGGAGCGGCTTCGCTCGAACAAAAGTCAGAGTCGTGAGCGCGATCACGCCTGACGCAGCGCTGGCGAGAAAGGCGCCGCGATATCCGGCCGTCGCGACGAGTATGGCGCCGATTAAGGGTCCGATGGCCCACGCTAGCGAAAAGCTGGCGCGCATGACGCCGATGGCGCGATTGACGGTGTGAGGGCTGGACCGGCTGAACTCTCGCTTGACGAGCGCGATCGATTGGGAAAAGGCGGCCGCGCCGATCGCGATCGGAACCGCCGCGACGACCAACAGGACGACGAAATTCGTCGTGAACCCAAGCAGAGCATAGCCGATCGAGGACCCGGCGAGCGCCAGGAGCAGCGGCGCCAGGGTCGTTCTTTTGTCGACCCAGGCTCCAAACGCCGTGCTGAAGGCGATCGCGCTGAGCGCTCTCGCAGTCAGAATAGCGCTTAACCCAAGCGGGCCGAGGCCAGCCCGATCGACAAGAAAGAGCACGATGTAGGGGCCGGAGATGGCGTCCGAGAGGCCAACAAAAATGTCGACGACGACAAGCGCGATGAAGAAAGACGAGCGGTCGGCGTCCGTGGTCAAAGCGGCCCCGTTGCTGCGGCAGAAGACGCTCAACGCGGCTCGATCGTGAACGAATCGACGGTTGGCAAACCCGACTCATAGTTGAGCGGAGAGCGTCGGTCGCTCCGATAACCGCAGCTCAAACGGATTTGATTGATCGGAATGGCGGCGACTCGGCGGCGTGGCGCGAACCACGTCACCGCCGTCCAGTCGATTGCGGCCGATCGAGCCGGCACATCAGCCGGCTCGAAACAAGGCTAGATCACATAGGATTTCAGCGGCGGGAAGCCGTTGAAGCCGACCGAGGAATATGTGGTCGTGTAGGCGCCTGTTCCCTCGATCAACACCTTCGCGCCGATCTCGAGTGAGACCGGCAGCAGGTACGGCTCCTTCTCGTACAGGACGTCGACCGAGTCGCAGCTTGGACCCGCGATGACACAGGGGCCGACTTGGTCGTCGTCGTATTCCGTGCGAATCGGATAGCGGATCATCTCGTCCTGCGTCTCCGCAAGGCCGTTGAACCTGCCGATGTCGAGGTAGACCCAGCGCTGCTTATCCTCGTTCGACTTCCTCGAGATCAGCACCACCTCGGCCTCGATGACCCCCGCGTTGCCGACCATGCCGCGGCCGGGCTCGATGATCGTCTCCGGAATCCGGTTGCCGAAATGTCGGCGCAGCGCCCGGAAGATGGCTTGCCCGTAGGTCTTGATCGTGGGCACGTCCTTCAGATAGCGGGTCGGAAAGCCGCCGCCGAGGTTGATCATAGCGAGTTGGATCCCGAGCTCGGCAAGGTCGCTGAAGATTGCGGCCGAAACCTTCAGCGCCCGATCCCACATGCGCGGGTTCGGTTGCTGCGAACCGACATGGAACGAGAGGCCATGGGCGATGAGTCCGAGCCCATGCGCACGGTCGAGCACGCTCGCGGCCATAGCGGGCGAGCAGCCGAACTTGCGCGACAGCGGCCATTCCGCGCCCGCGCCGTCGCACAGGATTCGGCAGAACACCTTCGCGCCCGGCGCCGCGCGCGCGATCTTCTCCACCTCGGCCTCGCAATCGACGGCGAACAGACGAATCCCGAGCGCGTAGGCGCGGGCGATGTCCTTTTCCTTCTTGATCGTGTTGCCGAAACTGATGTGGTCGGGTGTCGCGCCAGCGGCCAGCGCCTGCTCGATCTCGCCGACAGAGGCGGTGTCGAAGCACGAGCCCAGCCCCGCCAGCAGATCGAGAATCTCGGGCGCCGGATTCGCCTTGACCGCATAGAACACGCGCGTGTCGGGCAGGGCGTTGGCGAACCCAAGATAATTCTCGCGCACGACGTCGAGGTCGACGACGAGTCGCGGGCCGTCTTCCTGGTTGCGGACGAGGAACTCCTTGATGCGATCAGTCATGAGCGGCATCCCCCAAGAGCGCGGATGATTCCGCGCCTGGCAAATGAAGGATTCGCGGCGATGCGACCTTGCGCTCGCGCGTTGGAGACGCGACGCGCCGTCGTTGACCCGCCGACGCGACTGCTGCGCGATCCGGCGATAGCTTAAGTAAGCCGTCGACGGACCGCTCAAGCGGTCAGCTGCTACGCCGTGGCCAAGACGCGCCCGAGGCTGAGCAGCCTCAAGCGATCAGAGCCATCGTTTGGACGAGGAAATGTCCTGTCCGCACGCCCGGCAAGAAAGACAAGCCTCTTTGGGCGCCGACCTTTGGAGGGCCAGCAGAGACCAAAAAAGCCCGGTCCGTCGTTGCTTCAAGTCGCGTCCCCCGTTTGGCGGGGTTCGCCGGTTCGCCTCCGGCTGCCGGTCTTCCAAGGACGGTTAACTGGCCTCTTGTCCAGATCCCCGCCGACCGACACACGACCACAGGCACGTGCGTATTGGGCAAGATGACTATTTGTGCGAATCGCGCCCGGGCGCAAGGGGTTTCTTGTGTTGAGGCAAACAATTTCGCGCGACAGGGCCCCCTGCGTTCTCACCAAAGACAGTTGGGTCGCGGCGCGCGCCAGCCGCAAAGGCGAGACAGGCGACGGCTGGGTGAGAGTGCGCGCTTGCCGGTCCCTTTCCTATTGCGAGTAACAAATTTCGCGATTGAGCGTATATTATACCCAATAAGTCCGCGCGAGAGTTCGCGACGTACGGTCCTCCCTGGCTGACGCCTGAATCTCGCTTGGCGCAGACGATGCATGGAGGAACAGCTATGACTTCCGCTTTCCACGTCTATTTCGGACCAGAGGCTCTCGCTGCGACGCCGCGAGTGCGACGGATCGGCCCCGAGGACTGCTTCTCCGCGCTCAAGGAGGGCCTCGACGATTTCTTTGCGATGCCGACGTATCCAGTATTCGTCGGCCTGTTCTACGCTGTTGCGGGAATCGCGTTGTTCGCGATGACATCACTCGGCGATGCGCTGCAAATGGCCTTTCCACTCGCCGCAGGCTTTGCCCTGATCGGTCCGTTCGTCGCCATCGGCCTCTACGAGATGAGCCGCCGGCGCGAACACGGGCTGACGGTGAGAGGACGGGACGCCTTCGCGGTCCTTCGCTCGCCCGCTCTGCCCTCGATTCTTGCGTTCGGCCTACTCCTGCTCGCGATCTTCGCCGCCTGGATCTTCGCCGCCGAACTCATCTATGTGTGGCTCTACGGGCCCAATCCGCCCGCCGGCGTGATCCCGTTCCTTCAGGATGTTCTGAGCACCAGTCGTGGGTGGACATTGATCGTCCTAGGCGTGCTAGTCGGTTTCTGCTTTGCCGCGTTCGCGCTTGCGATCAGTGTCGTGTCGTTCCCGCTGATGCTTGATCGCGACCTCGGCCTCGTGCCGGCGCTTAAGGCTTCGTTGCGCGTGTCGCGCGCCAATCCGCTCGCCGTCGCGTTTTGGGGCTTGATTGTCGCAGTGGCGCTTGTCCTAGGCTCGCTGCCGGTGTTCTTTGGCTTGGCCCTCGTCATGCCGGTGCTCGGTCACGCGACGTGGCGCCTTTACCGAAAGGCGGTCGAGCGCGACCCCGCCCATGAGGTTCCGATCGAAAGCCCATTGAACCCGGACGACGTCACAAAAAACCCGGTCGTCCGGTTCGTCTGTATTTTCCTGGACATGGTCGATTTCCTTCGAGAAGGAAAAGAGCCCAAGCCGCCGATCGCCAAAAATTGACGCGACAATGCCGCAGGGTCGGCGCGCCGTAAGGCCGTCGGCCCTGCTCGCGTCATTGCATCAGCGGACCCCAGGAGGGATCGCTGCCGTAGTTGGGCGTCGGCACGAGGAATTCAGCATGACCAAAAATGTCGGTCATGTAGAGCTTCGCGCCCCCGGAGCCTCCGGCGTCGCGGAAGAACATGAGATAGAGGCCGTTGGGCGCGAAGGTCGGACCCTCGTTGTGGAAGCCCTCGACAAGGATTCGCTCGCCCGAGCCGTCCGGCTTCATGACGCCGATGCCGAACGAGTCGCCTTTGATGCGGGTGAAGGCGATCAGGTCGCCGCGCGGCGACCAGACCGGCGTCGAGTAATGTCCTTCGCCGAATGAAATACGCTTGGCGGCGCCGCCGCTCGCGCTCATCACGTAGATCTGCTGCGAGCCGCCACGGTCGGATTCAAACGCGATCTGCGAACCATCGGGCGAATAGGTCGGAGAGGTGTCGATCGCTGAACCTTCGGTGAGGCGAGTCGTGGCGCGTGAGCGCAGGTCCATTGAGTAAAGGTTGGTGCTCGCTCCGTCGGAGAGGGACAGCGCGATCTGTTGACCGTCCGGAGAGAACCGCGGCGCGAAGGTCATGCCGGGAAAGTTACCCACGGACTCGCGTTGTCCCGTGTCCAGATTGAGCAGGGTCACCTTGGGATCGCCGTCGCCGAACGACATGTAGGCGACTTGCTGGGCAGAAGGCGAGAAACGAGGGGTCACGACCAGCTCTTTACCGCCATCGAGATATTTGATGTTGGCGCCGTCCATGTCCATGACCGCGAGGCGCTTATGCCGCTTCTCTTTCGGCCCGGTCTCGTCGACGAAGACGATCCGGGAATCGAAAAATCCCTTCTCGCCGGTCACGCGCGAAAACACCGCGTCGGCGATCATGTGCGAGACGCGGCGGGCGTTCGCCGCTTCGGTCGAATATTGTTGACCGGCGACCTGCTCGCCGGTCGCGGTGTCCCACAAACGGAATTGCGCAGTGACGCGCCCTGCGTCCTGATGAAGCACGCGTCCGGTCAGCACGAATTGCGCGTCGGCCGTCTTCCACGCGTCCAGGTTCGGAGACGCATCAGGATTGGTGATTGTTTCGGGAAAGCTCGCCGAATTGAGCGGCAGAAGGAAGATCGAGCGGGCAAAGTCCGAGGCTATGACGCCACTGATCTTGTCGCCCGCCTCTTCGCCCGCGAACGGGGTGACAGCGATCGTCACCGGTTTGAAGTTGGCCCCCGCATGCACATAGATGTCGCCGTCAGCCATCGCGGGGAGGGCGACGATCACGGCGAGGCCAAACGCGAAGGCTGAAAGCGTATAGCAACGAATGACGAAACAAAAAACGCTCATTAACGATCTCACACGGACGACAAGGACCCCTCGCCGCCGGCGCTCACCGAGCAGCGACTTGAGGATCAAAGTGGATGGTCTTGGTTTTCCATTGCTCATAATACGGGCGATATTGCGCCGGCACCGGCAGCGGGTTGCAATTCTCCACCGCGGCGAGGACGCTCTTCGCTTGCGGTTTGAGAGCTGGGTCTGACGGCGGGTTGACGAGCTTCGCCGGCTTCGACAGCGAGCCGTCCGGGTTATAGGCGAGGCGCACATGCGCGACGTAGACATCCGCGTCGGCCGGCTGTTTCGGCGGCTTCCAGCATGCGAGATAGGTCTTGATCAGCCAGGTGTCGAAGCCCGCCTGCTGCGATGAGGTCATGCGCGAGGGCGGCTCGACCTGTGGCGGCTCCGTCGGAGCTCTCGCCGCAATCGCGGCCGGCGGGGTGGGGGGCATGGGCGGCTGCGCAGACGGTTTGGGAGCCTCCGCCACACGGGACGGATGGCGATGCCATAAGCGCTCGTAGCCACCGTAAGCGGCGGCCGCGATCGCTATGACGACGAGCGCACCGATAGGCCTTGGTAAAATACGCATTGCTTTTGACTCTCGTTTTCTGGTGTTGGCCGCGCGCGAAGGAGTTCGGCGCTGCGATCGCGCGGACGTCATCCCTGGGTCTCTCGTGGATCGAAATGGATGGTTTCGACCTTCCATTGGTCGAAAAAGGGCATGTATTCGGCGGGAACCTTCAGGGGATCGCATTTTCGGACCGCGCGCATCGCGCTCTCCGCATGCGCGCGCCAGGCCCGGTCGCTCGGCGGGTTCAGCAAAACCGGTCGACCCGAGAGCGATCCGTCAGGATTGAAGATCACCTTGATTTGCGCGACGTACGTGTCGCCATCAGGCATGCCCGGTGGCGGCGTCCAGCAATTGAGGTAACTCTCCGTCAGCCACGCATCGAGCGCCGAAGCCATCGACATCGACATGTGCGGAGCATCGTGGTGCGGTAGTCCCTGCGGAGTCGCGGCGGCCATCTGGGTCGGCGCCGCGGTCGGCGTCTTACCCTGCCCGATGAGCTTGGCGATCGTGTTCGGGTCAAAGTTGCGCGACGGCTTGGGCTTCTCCGGCGCCGGCTCCTTCGGCCGCTCGGGCGGCGGATCGGTGAATTTTGGCCGCACGGGCGGCTGAACCGGCGCTTCCTGGATCGCGAGCTTCGGCGGCGGAGGAGGCTGAGGCCGTTCGGGCGGCATCGGCTTGGCATCGGGCAGCGGCGTCGCATCCACCTTCGGCGGCGGCGCAGGTTTCGGCGGCGGATTCTCGGCCTTTGGAGGCGTCGTCGTCTGCGGCGGCGGGGCGGTGGCGTGGTCTCCGGCTTGGGCGGAGGGGTCGGCGCGGGCTGCGGCGGCGTCGGCTCCGTAGACGTGCGCAAATCCGGTGGAGGCGGAGGGGGCGAGGGCGTAGCCGGCGGCGCCGGCTTCGCATCCTTTTCGCCGTTGGCGATCTGATTGAGTTCGCTCAACGAAACGGTTTCGATCGGGATCGCTTCGGGAGTGTCCGCGAATCGAGGGGCCGAGGCGACGCCGAGCAGGAGCATAGCCAGCAGCGCCCCGTGTAGCGCTGTGGAGCCCGCGAAATTCGAATATGACCGCCGTTCTTCCAACGCCGCTCCCGGCTATTGTTTGATCGGCTCGGTGACCAAGGCCACCTTCTTGAATCCGGCGGAGGTGACCGCCGCCATGATTTCCGCCACGCGCCCGTAGGGCACGACCTTCGAGGCGCGAAGGTAAATGCGCTGATCGGTATCGTTCCCTGAGGCTGCCTGAATCTTCGCGACGAGATCCGTGTCAGCGACCGGTTGGTCCATCACGTAAAGCTCACCCTGCTCGTTGAGGGAAACCGCGATCGGCTTCTGCTCGACATTGAGCGCTGTGGCGCTCGCCCGCGGCAGGTCTACCGACACGCCCGTGGTGAGGAGGGGCGCGGCGACCATGAAGATGATCAAGAGCACCAGCATGACGTCGATGAACGGCGTCATGTTGATGTCCGCCATGGCGCCGTAGCGCGGAACGCCGCGCCGCCTTCGACCGCTCTTGCGACCGCCAAGGACAGGGGAGGCCATCGCGTCGCTCCGTCCGCTTCAGGAGACTTTTTCGATCGACAAATGATGGTCGATCTGCCGGGACAGGATTGACGAGAATTCGTCGGCGAAGCTTTCCAGCCGCGCCTGCGCTTTGGCGACGTCGCCCTGGAGCTTGTTGTAGGCGATCAACGCCGGGATGGCGGCGAATAGCCCGATGGCCGTCGCCAGCAGCGCTTCCGCAATGCCGGGGGCGACAACCGCGAGGGAAGTGTTCTTCGACGCTGCGATCGACTGGAACGAGTTCATGATGCCGAACACCGTGCCGAACAGGCCGATAAACGGTCCGGCGGAGGCGATGGTCGCGAGAACAAGGAGGTTCGATTCGAGCCGCTCGACCTCGCGCGCGATCGAGACGTCGAGAACCTTGTCAATGCGCGCGTGGAGGCCGCGAAAAGAGCCGGCCGCCTGCTGGAACGAGCGCTTCCATTCCCGCATGGCCGCGACGAACAGGGCGGCCGCCGCGCTGTTGTTTGATTGGCCGGAGAGCGATGTGTAGAGTTCCTCGAGCGATTGGCCCGACCAGAAGATCTGCTCGAAACTTTCCATCTCACTCTTGAATTTGCGAAACAGTCGCGTCTTGTCGAAAATGATCGTCCAACACCAGAGCGAAGCGAGGAAAAGGCCCAACATCACCGCCTTCACGACGATATGGGCCGACCAGAACATCGCGAGGATGCTGGTTTCCGGAGTCGCGGCTGCGGCGGCTACGTCGGC
>JGI12659J15293_10000485_pt1 | contig 12854 bp, 14 predicted proteins | sample JacPinW_OM2H0_O1_FD_15293 | JGI IMG/M metagenome (IMG submission 15293) | reverse complement strand
TTTGACCAAGCTCGGTCATCGGCGGCTCGCATTTGTGGCAGGGCGGCCGGACGCCTCCACCAATGTCGACCGGTGGGAGGGCTATCGGCGCGGATGTCTCGACCACGGACTCAAGGAACCGGTCTGCATCGAGGCTGGCGCCTTCGCTTATGAGCGGGGATACGAGGCCGCCTCCCGTCTGCTTGGCGGGACGAGCCGTCCGGATGGCGTGTTCTGCGCCAACGATATTCTCGCCATCGGCTTCATGGACGGGGCGCGCCGGGAGTTCGGACTCGACATTCCCGGTGATCTGTCTGTCGTGGGCTTCGACGACATCGCCATGGCGCGCTGGCCGTCCCACGCGCTGACCACCGTGCGTCAGCCGGTCGGTAAGATGATCGACGTGACAATGCAGCTGATCGAAATGCTGTTCGACTCCGCGCAACTGGAGCCGCGAATCGAATGCCTTCCGGGCGAACTTATCGAACGCGCCTCCACCCGGGAGGTCAGCCATGCCGAGTAGCGGCAGGGACATGCTCGATCGCGCGGCCTTGGTCCATCGCTGGGACTGTCCAGCCGTCGCCGAGCCAGCGCTTCCTGAGCCCGATGTCGCGGAGGTCGACGCCGCGGCGGCGGCCGCGCTGAGACGGCCTTACGACGCCTTGCGCCGGCTTATCGGGCAGGCGGCGGGGCTGCTCGTTCTGGCGCAAGCAAGCCAACGGCGCGAGATCGCCGATCTCGCCGCCGTCGCCGTCGCGCGCGAGCAGTGGCGCGAAGTGACCGGCACGCTCGCGGACCTGAGCGCGCCGCGCGGCTGCGAGCGCCAAGTGGAACATCTCATTGGCGCGGCGCGCCTCGTCGGCGCCTGCCTCGATGCGCTGGAAGCCTCGGTCGATCATGAGACCGTCGACGTGTCGCTCGCTCTCGATCGCGTCGCCGCCGCCTATCGGCTTGTTCAGCTCTGCTCGATCGACAAGCTTGGCCTGTCGATGGTCGACTTCCGGCAGTCCTGCTGCAATTGTGCGCCCATGACGGCGCGCGCCTAACAATAACGAAGGAGGGAACGCATGGCCGACTATTCGATTTGGGTCCTGGAATATTCGTACGTCACCAAATACCACAAGAGCGGCGTTCTCTACGGCGCGCACAATCAGGGCTACGTCAAGCTCCCCTATTGCTACGCGCTGATCAAGGGCAAGAACCATGTCGCGATGGTCGACGTGGGCTACAACGACAAGGAATACGGCAAGGTCCTAGGCGACAGGTTCGGGGTCGAGAACTGGCACACGCCGAAGGAAGTGCTGGCAGGCGTCGGACTCGCGCCTTCAGACGTCGACACGGTGTTCATCAGCCACGCGCATTTCGATCATTTCGGCAATGTCGAGGACTTCCCGAAAGCGACCTTCTACATCCAGGAACGCGAGATCACGAAATGGGTCTGGGCCATGTCGTTGCCCGACCGGCTGCGCTGGATGATGGTCGCCATCGATCCCGGCGACATCATTCGCGGGGTCGACCTCGCGCGGCAGAAGCGGCTCGTCTGCGTCGACGGCACGCTCGAAAATGTTCTTCCCAACATCGACCTGCACGTCGCCTACGATAGCCACACATACGGCTCCATGTGGGTGCACGTCCGCAACGATGGGAAGTCGCAGTCGAGCGACGCCTGGGCGCTCGCCGGCGATCTCGTCTATGTGTTCGAAAATGTCGAGGGGCCCGGAGCGGTCGTGGACGTCGATCAGATGTACGTGCCCGTCGGCCTCGCCGTCGGAAGTCAGGAGAATCTCGTAATGGCGACCGAAGCGATGATGAAGTCCGTAGGCTACGAGGCGCGCCGGGTCATTCCCGTCCACGAAGAACGGCTCAAGGATCGTTTCCCATCCCGAATCACGTCGGATGGCCTGCGGATCAGCGAGATCTGCCTTGGCGACGGCGAAAAATCGCGGGTGCGTTGATGGCGGGCTCTTCGGTACAAACGGTTGGAATTGTCGGCGCGGGCCTTGTCGGCTCAGCCTGGGCCATCGTCTTCGCGCGCGCGGGCGTCAATGTCCGCGCGTTCGACGCGAGCGAGGACATCCGCCGGACGACGGCCAAGCGGATTCGCGCAAGCCTCGAGGATATGGCGAAAGCGGGTCTCGTTGACGGCGTGGACGCCATTTGCTCGCGCGTGACGGTGGTTGACGATCTGCGCGCCGCGGTCGCCGACGTGGACTATGTCCAGGAATCCGTGTTCGAGCGGATTCCCGAGAAACGCGAGGTGTCGGAAGCCATCGGCGCGTTGATCCGGGACGACGCGGTCGTCGGAAGTTCAAGCTCCGGCATTCCAGCTTCCGCCTTTACCGAGCACGCGCCGCGGCGGGAACGGTTCCTCATCGCCCATCCCGTCAATCCGCCCCATCTCGTGCCGCTGGTTGAACTCGTCCCGGCGCCCTGGACCGATCCGGCGATCCTGCCCTGGCTTCGCGGCGTGATGCAGGCGGTCGGCCAGGCGCCGATCGTGGTCAATCGGGAGATCGAAGGGTTCATCCTCAACCGCCTGCAGGGCGTGCTTCTCAAGGAGGCCTGGGCGCTCTTCGAAGAGGGCTATGCGAGTGCCGCCGACATCGACCTCTGCGTGTCGCAGGGTCTCGGCTTGCGTTGGTCGTTCATGGGACCGTTCGAGACGATCGACCTGAACGCGCCGGGCGGCGTCGACGACTACGCCCGCCGGCTTGGGCCGCTTTACCATTCGATCGCCCAATCTCGTTCCAATCCGCGCCCGTGGTCACCGGAGCTCATCGAGCGCGCGAGATCGGAGCGCCGCGCGGCGCTGGCGCAGGACAAGCTTCCGGAACGGTCGGCGTGGCGCGACAGGCGGCTCATGGCCCTCGTCGCGCATCGCCGTTCGCAGCCCTCGGAATAGCGGCTGACCATGTCGTCTCAGCCTCTAGCCGGCCGTGTGGCCGTCGTTACCGGGGGGACGGGAGGCATCGGTACGGCAATCTGCAAGACGCTCGCGCAAGCCGCCGCAGCCGTAGCCATCGGATACAATTCAGCCAGCGAAAAGGCGGAGGCCTTGCTAGGCGAGTTGCCCGGCGACGGGCACATGGCGCTGCGCATGCCGGTGACGGACAGCGCGGCGCTTAAGGACGCGATCGCCGCGGTCGACAAGCGCCATTCCCGGCTCGACCTCCTCGTGAACTCGGCCGGGATCACGCGCTTCGTGCCGCATGGCGACCTCGATGGGCTCGACGACGCGCTCATCAGCCGCATCCTCGACGTCAACGTGCGCGGATTGATCGCGAGCGTCAGGGCGGCTCTGCCGCTCATGCGACGAAGCGGCGGCGGCGCGATCGTCAACATCTCCTCGATCGCCGGCGTCACGGCGATGGGGAGCAACATCGTCTATTGCGCTTCGAAGGCGGCGGTCGACAATCTGACCAAGTCGCTCGCTCGCGCGCTGGCGCCCGACATTCGCGTTGTTTCGGTCTCGCCCGGTCTTGTCGACACCGAGTTCGTGCGCGGGCTCGATCAAAGCTGGCGCGACGAGCAGGCCGGCCGCACGCCGCTGCGCAGGCTCGCCGCGCCTGAGGAAGTCGCTCGCGCCGTCCTCGCGGTGGGAACGAGCTTGACGTTCATGACCGGGGCGATTCTGCCGGTGGACGGGGGCAGGCCGCTCGGGTGACGCGACGGGGCGCCGGCGGGTCCCGGAAAATCGCGGATTTCGCTCTGAAGGGCGCGAATCGGCAAGCCTAACTCACGGATTTGTCGCGCTTCTTCCATTTTGACGAGACCTAAACTTCGCTTTGCGATAACAGAGCCCGGACTTTTCCTTGGCGGCCTCACGGGCCGCGCTGAGGCGCGTTGATGGTGTGGTTGGTCCTGGCGGGAATGGCGGCTTGCGCGGTCCTGGCCGCGCTATGGCCGCTGCTTCGCCCGTCACGAAACGCGACAGCGGACTCCGCGGCGAACGAAGCGGCGTTCTACAAGGCGCAGCTCGAGGAAATCAGGCGCGACGTCGAGCGCGGGCTCCTGCCGCAAGGGGAGGCCGAGAGCGCCCGCGCCGAGGCCGCGCGCCGGCTGATCGCCGCAGCGGCCGAACCCTCCGAGGCGCTGCCGCCGGCGCGGCGCACGCGTCTCGCAGCTGCCGCGCTGATCGCCGTCGGACTGCCGGCCATCGCCTTTCCCCTCTATGTGCGCCTCGGCCAACCCATGCTGCCCGACGAGCCGTTGGCGAGCCGCAAAGTCGCGCCGCAGACGGACGGCGGGATCGAGGCGGCGGTGGCGGCGGTCGAGGCGCGGCTCACCGCCAAGCCCGACGATGGCAAGGGCTGGGCGGTGATCGCGCCGGTTTACATGCGCCTCGAGCGCTATTCAGACGCGGCCCATGCCTATGCCGAGGCGCTGCGTCTTCTCGGCGAAGAGCCGTTACGCCGCGCCGCTTACGGCGAGGCTCTTGTCGCCGTCGCCGGGGGCGTGGTCACCGACGACGCCCGGGAGGCGTTCGACCGGGCGCTTGCCGAACAATCGGGCCAGCCACAGGCGCGCTATTATCTCGCGCTCGCCGCCGAACAGGACGGCAAGAAGGCTGACGCGATCAGGGATTACCAAGCGTTGCTTGCTGACTCGCCGCCCGATGCGCCCTGGGTCGCCATGGTGAACGCGCATTTGGCCGCACTCAAGGGCGAGCCGGCGCCCGCGACGGAAGCTGGCGCCATTCCCGAGGCGCAGCGGCCGATGATCGAAGGCATGGTGTCGAAACTCGCCACACGCCTAGCCAGCAATGGCGGCGGCGTCGACGAATGGTCGCGCCTTATTCGCGCCTATACGGTGCTGCATGAGGCCGACAAGGCCAAGGCGGCGCTGGTCGACGCGCACAAGGCGCTCGCGTCCGACGCCGGCGCGGTGGCCAGCCTGGACGCGCTGGCGCGCGACCTTGGCCTCGGAGACGCCAATTGACCCGCCGCGGCCGCCGCCTTGCATTGATCGCCGCAGCCCTCGCCGTCGTCGGCGCAGCGGCTGGTCTTTCGCTCTATGCGCTAAGCGACAGCATCGTGTTCTTCTACAGCCCGTCCGAAGTCGCCCAGAAAGCGGTCGCGCCCGGCGCGCGGCTGCGTATCGGCGGCATGGTGAAGACGGGCTCGCTCGTGAAGTCCGCGGACCAGAACGTCGCGTTCGTCCTCACCGACGGCGCGAACGATCTTAAAGTGGCCTATCAGGGTCTCTTGCCGGACCTGTTCCGGGAGGGTCAGGGCGTGGTCGCCGAAGGCGTGCTCGCGGCCCGCGGCCAGATGCGCGCCGAGACGATCCTCGCCAAGCATGATGAGCGCTATATGCCGCGCGAGGTGGTCGACGCCTTGAAAAAACAGGGGCGCTGGCAGGAAGGAACAACGGCCACACAATGATCGTCGAGATTGGCCATTTCGCCCTTGTGCTCGCGTTCGCCGCCGCGCTCGCCCAGACGATCGTGCCGTTCTGGGGCGCGCGTATTGGCGACATCGGGCTCATGACCGTGGGCCGCAACGCCGCGCTGATCCAGCTCGCGCTGATCGCGGTCGCTTTCGCCGCGCTCGTCGACGCGCACCTGACCTCGGATTTTTCCGTTCTCAACGTCGCCGAGAATTCGAACGTCGCGATGCCCGCGATCTACAAAATCTCGGGCGTCTGGGGGAACCACGAAGGCTCGATGCTGCTGTGGGTTCTCATTCTGGCGATCTTCGGCGCGCTCGTCGCCCTGTTCGGCCGCGCGCTGCCGCGCGCCTTGCGTGCTGACGCGCTCGCCGTTCAGGGGCTCATCAGCCTCGCCTTCCTCGCCTTCATTCTCCTGACCTCGAACCCGTTCGAGCGGCTCTCGCCCGCGCCATTCGAGGGACGCGACCTCAATCCGATTCTGCAGGACCCCGGGCTCGCGATCCATCCGCCGCTGCTCTATCTCGGCTATGTCGGCTTTTCGATCGTCTACTCGTTCGCCGCCGCCGCGCTGATCGAGGGGCGCATCGACGCGGCCTGGGCGCGCTTCGTCCGGCCCTTCACGCTCGTCGCCTGGAGCTTCCTCACGCTGGGCATCGCCGCCGGTTCGTTCTGGGCCTATTACACGCTCGGCTGGGGCGGGTTCTGGTTCTGGGATCCGGTCGAGAACGCCTCGCTCATGCCGTGGCTCGCCGGCACCGCCTTCGTCCATTCCGTCGCGGTGATGGAGAAGCGCGACGCGCTGAAAGTCTGGACCATCTTTCTCGCCATTCTCGCCTTTTCCTTTTCGCTGCTCGGCACCTTTCTCGTGCGCTCGGGCGTGCTCACTTCCGTGCACGCCTTCGCCAACGATCCACGACGTGGCGTTTTCATCCTCGCGATTCTCGCGATGTTCATCTGCGGTTCGTTCGCGCTCTTCGCCTGGCGCGCGCCCATGCTCAAGCAGGGCGGATTGTTCGCGCCGATCTCGCGCGAGGGCGCGCTCGTCGTCAACAATCTGCTTCTGACGACGGCCTGCGCGACGGTGTTGTTCGGCACCCTCTACCCGCTCGCGCTCGAGCAGCTGACAGGCGAAAAAATCACCGTCGGCGCGCCCTTCTTCAATCTCACCTGCGGCGTGCTGTTGCTCACTGCCTGCTTTGCCGCGCCGTTCGGCTTCTCGCTCGCCTGGAAGCGCGGCGATTTGTTAGGCGTCGTGCAGAGGCTCGCCTTCGCCATCATCAGCGGCGCGGTCACCGCGATCGTCGGCGCGGCGTGGCTCAGCGGCGCGCCATTGTTTGCGCCACTCGCCATGGGACTTGCGATCTTTGTCGTCATCGGCACGCTGATCGAAGTCGTCATGCGCGTGTGGCGCCCGGGGCTTAGCGCAGGCGTGGCGCTGAAGCGCACGTTCGGCCTGCCTCTGTCGTTCTTCGGCGCGGCGCTCGCGCATCTCGGCTTGGGCGTGACGCTGCTGGGACTCTCCGGCCTCGGCTTTGGCGCCGAGACAATCGCCACCCTGCACAAGGGCGTCCCCGCTGAGGTCGGCCCCTATTCGATCACCCTCGATTCCGTCGGCGAGCGGGTCGGACCGAATTACAAGGAAACGCTCGCGTCGGTGACCGTGCGCTCTGGCGATTCCGTCGTCGCTGAGCTCGAGCCGGCGCGCCGCCAATTCGCCGCGCGGGAGATGAGCACGACCCAGGCGGGCCTGGCGACGCTTGATTTCGGCCAGGTCTATGTCGCGATCGCGGACCCTGCGCCCGACGGCGCCGTGCCAGCCCGCCTCTACTGGAAACCGCTGGTGACGCTGATCTGGCTAGGCGCCGCCGCCATGGCGTTCGGCGGCGTGCTGTCGCTCACGGACCGGCGCCTTCGCTTCGGCGCGGCCGTCCGGGCGAAAGCCGGCGCGCGCACGCTGGCGCAACCAGCGCAGTGACGATGGGCGGGCTCGGCGCCCCCTTCTCCCTCCGGGAGAAGGTGTCGCGCGCAGCGCGACGGATGAGGAAACCGTGGCAAAGCCACGGGCGCGCTCCGCGCGCGAACCCTCACCCCAACCCCTCTCCCTATAGGGCGCTCGGAAGAACGCCCGTCTCTCGACGGGCTTTGGGAGAAGGGGTCCCAACGTCCACCACCCAATCGCACGCCGCTCCGACATTGAGAAGAAAGGTTCTCCTCCTTCTCCCCCTCCTCGCCTGTCTCGTCGGACCCGCGCTCGCCGTGCAACCGGACGAAGTGATGAAGGACCCGGCGCTCGAAACGCGTGCGCGCGCGCTCTCGGGTGAATTGCGCTGCCTCGTCTGTCAGAACGAGTCGATCGACGATTCCGAGGCGCCGCTGGCGCGCGACATCCGTATCCTCATTCGCGAGCGCATCGGCAAAGGGGAAAGCAACGATTCCGTGCGCGCCTATCTCGTCTCGCGCTACGGCGATTTCATTCTGCTGAAACCCCCGTTCAAGCCGGAGACATTGCTCCTGTGGTTGAGCCCCGTGCTCACGCTCGGCCTTGGCGTCGCTGCCGCTCTATACGCTCGCCGCCGCGCGCCACGCGCAACACCGAGTCTGAGCGAAGAAGAGGAAGCGCGGCTCGCGGCGCTGACCGCAGAGGACGCGAGCAGTGGCTAACGCCACCCTCGGCCTCGTCCTGAGGAGCGCCAAAGGCGCGTCTCGAAGGAACGCGGCGGCGCCTTGAGACATGAGGGGTAAACCAATCCAAAAGCAGATCGCTTTAGCCGCGACCTTGGCCTTCTCTCCCGTGCTATCCACGCCGGCCCTGGCGACGTCATGCAGCCGTGAGGTCGTGGCGCAAATCCGACTGACCGCGGGCCACGCCTGCTGGACCTATCGCGGCCCGGCAACCTCGTTTGTCGGCAAATTCTCGAGCGGGCAGACCGTCTCGGCGCAGATGACAGGCGAGGCGACCGACTACGATCCGCGCAGCGGGGACGCGACAACGGTTTCGCGGCCACGCGATCCGAATGTCGAGGGGCCCGGCGGGTACTTCTTTGCCGTTCCGGATGCGCCGGGGGTCATGACCTTTGTCGCTCCCGCGACCGGAACCTATCGCTTCAGCTTCTCACCGTGCGCGATGTGGGGCGCGCCGGGCGCGGTGACGATCTGCGCGCGCTGACGCTTTAGCGCGTTCTGCATTGAGGTAGAAAAGATGGCGTTAGCGCACCCGCCCCTTGTGGCCCCACAAGCGGGAGGAAGCGCGGTGGCGCGATCTGCGCGTAAACCCCGGATGCAGCAAGGTCTAAATGCGTTGCGCGTCGGAAGACGGTCCAACATCAGACGTCGTCATCGGCTGCTCGGCGACCTCATAGGTCCAGACCCGAAACGACTTCAGAACATGGGGTCCGAATGAGTTGATGAGCGGAATATCCGCCGCATCCCGACCTCGCGCGACCACGATCCTGCCAATCCGCGGCATATTGTTGCGGGGATCGAAAGTCCACCACGACCCCTCGAGGAACACTTCGATCCAGGCGCTGAAATCCATGGGATCGACGACGGGCACGCCGATGTCGCCGAGATGGCCGTTGACGTAGCGCGCGGGAATGTTGAGGCATCGGCAAAGCGCAACGGCGAGATGCGCGAAATCGCGGCAGACGCCGATCCGCTCCTCGAAGGCGTCGAACGCGCTTCTCGTCGATCGCGCCTGCTGATAGTCGAACTTGATGTGCTGATGGACGAAATCGCACACCGCCTGCACACGCCCCCAACCGGAGGGCGTATTGCCGAACAGGTCCCAAGCCGTCTGGCTCAGCTTGTCGGTCTCGCAATAGCGGCTGCCCATAAGAAACAGCAGGCAGTCGTCGGGCAGGTCCGCGACCGGGACTTCCCGCGCGGCGAAGTTCGCCGGGTCGATCTTGCCATCGTCTTCGATCGTGGCGTCGCCCCAGATTGCGAAGTCGCCGGCAGGCGCAACCAGTCTGCGGCATCGATTGCCGAACGTGTCGAGATAGGTGGTGGTCGGGATGATCGGCGTCGTGAAGACCTGTTCGGCGACGCGTATGTCCGCCTTCCGATCTTCGCTCACCGACAGCAGGCAAACCATGGCGGTTGGCTGCGGGCAATTGATCGCGATCTCATAACCGTAACGGATCAGCATGGGTCGCAGCTCCTAATGCGTCTCTCGAGACGCGATGAATGAGCAGAGACTCCTCGGCGTCAACCTCGAACGACTGATGACTTGTAAGAGCGGTCGGCGCGAGCGTCGCGCCGACCGTCGATCTTCGCGTTCAGCTTTGCCGGCTGAACTATTTCACGCTGCTAAGCAGAGCAGCGCATGCCTGGGACACACCGGAATCCGCCGCCTTGCTGCCAGGCATCACGGCCCAACCGCCCTTTTCGACATAGGCCGCCTGCTGCCAGGAGTCGGTCTTTTTCAGCGTCGTCATGTTCGCGGCAGCATCGGCGCTGCGTTGGAACTGGTCGACGCAGATCGGCGCGACCGCGGCAACCACGGCGCTGCTTGCTGTGTTGTCCGCGAGCGTCTTCGCCGTGCTTCCGAGCATCCACCCGCCCCAGCCGAAGCCGATGGCGAGAGTCGCGGCGACGCCGACGGCCGCGCCTTGCAGGAGCCGCTTCAGCGAGTCTCCCTGATACCAAGCCACATTTTGCATGAGCCTCTCCTCCCGATCGGGGCGGAAAAATTCCGCCCCTTTCTGAGTGTTGGGCGACACCTTCCAGTGGAGCCGTCGCCGAGACCCGGTCTTTGTTTTAGACGGCGATCAGTAGTCCATCCCGCCCATGCCGCCCATTCCGCCGCCGCCGCCCGGCATCGCCGGAGCGTCGGGCTTGGGCCGATCAGCGATCATCGCTTCGGTCGTGATCATGAGACCCGCGATCGAAGCCGCGTCCTGAAGCGCGACCCGCACCACCTTCGCCGGATCGACGATGCCGGCGTTCAGCATGTCGACATATTGCTCGGTCTGCGCGTCGAAACCGAAGGTTTGCGACTTATTCTCGAGAATCCTGCCCACCACGATCGAACCCTCGACGCCCGAATTCTCGGCGATCTGCCGGATCGGGGCCTCGAGCGCCCGGAGCACGATGTTGATGCCGGACTGGACGTCTTCGTTCTCGTTGGTGAGCTTGCCGATCGTCGCCTTGGCGCGCAACAGCGCGACGCCGCCGCCGGAAACGATGCCTTCTTCGACCGCAGCCTTGGTCGCATGCATGGCGTCGTCAACGCGATCCTTCTTTTCCTTCACCTCGACTTCGGTCGAGCCGCCGACGCGGATGATCGCCACCCCGCCCGCGAGCTTCGCGAGACGCTCCTGCAGCTTCTCCTTGTCGTAATCGGAGGTCGTGTCCTCGATCTGCGCCTTGATCTGGGAGATCCGGCCCTCGATGTCGGCCTTCTTGCCGCCGCCGTCGATGATCGTGGTGTTTTCCTTCTCGATGCGGACGCGCTTCGCCCGGCCGAGCATCTGAAGGGTGACGTTCTCGAGCTTGATGCCAAGGTCCTCGGCGATCATCGTGCCTGCAGTGAGGATCGCGATGTCCTCAAGCATCGCCTTGCGGCGATCGCCGAAGCCGGGCGCCTTGACCGCAGCCACCTTCAAGCCGCCACGCAGCTTGTTGACGACCAGCGTCGCGAGCGCTTCACCCTCGATGTCCTCGGCGATGATGAGGAGCGGCTTGCCAGCCTGCACGACCGCCTCGAGGACGGGCAGCATCGGCTGCAGCGAGGAGAGCTTCTTCTCGTGGATGAGGATGTAGGGGTCCTCGAGCTCGGCCAGCATCTTCTCGGCGTTGGTGACAAAATAGGGCGAGAGATAGCCGCGGTCGAATTGCATGCCCTCGACGACGTCGAGCTCGGTCTCGGCGGTCTTCGCCTCTTCGACCGTGATGACGCCCTCGTTGCCGACCTTCTTCATCGCGTCGGAAATCATCTTGCCGATCGTCTTGTCGCCGTTCGCGGCGATGGTCCCGATCTGCGCGATCTCATCGGACGACTGCACCTTCTTGGCGCGCTTTTCGATGTCCTTGACGACCGCAGTCACCGCGATGTCGATGCCGCGCTTGAGGTCCATCGGATTCATGCCGGCGGCGACGAGCTTGAGGCCCTCCTTCATGATCGAGGCGGCGAGCACGGTTGCGGTGGTGGTGCCGTCGCCGGCAAGATCATTGGTCTTCGAGGCGACTTCCCGCACCATCTGCGCGCCCATATTCTCGAACTTGTCGGAAAGCTCGATCTCCTTGGCGACGGTCACGCCATCCTTGGTGATGCGCGGCGCCCCGTAGGACTTGTCCAGAATGACATTGCGGCCCTTCGGGCCCAGCGTCACCTTGACGGCGTTATTGAGGATATCGACGCCGCGCAGCATGCGGTCGCGCGCGTCGGAAGAGAAACGTACATCTTTGGCTGCCATTGGTTTGGATCCTTCAATTTTGGAAAGAGAAATTTTGTTTCAGGCGGCCTTCTTCTTCAAAGCGGTCGCGCCTTCGATCACGCCCATGACGTCGGTCTCCTTCATGATCAGGAGATCCTCGCCGTCGATCTTCACTTCCGTGCCCGACCACTTGCCGAACAGGATGCGTTCGCCGGGCTTGAGTTCGGTCGGCACGAGTTTGCCGTTCTCGTCGCGGGCGCCGGGTCCCACAGCCACGACCTCGCCCTCCTGGGGCTTCTCCTTGACGGTGTCGGGAATGATGATGCCGCCCTTCGTCTTATCTTCAGCCTCAATGCGGCGGACGACGACGCGGTCGTGTAACGGTCGAAATTTCATGGAGCGTTTCCTTTCAGTCAGGTGCTTCGCCGGGCTCAGGAGCATCTGGCCCTAGCTCTCGGCGGCGGTCTGATGACAGCGGTTACATAGCGATTGTTAGCAGTCATTGCAAGAGAGTGCTAACGGGGTCCCGGGGCCGCCTGGGAGTTCAACCATTGCCGCCTCGCAACGCGGCGCGCCGAGCGGGCTGTCATGCCCGGGGAATCGGGCATCAGCAAGGCCTCGCGGACACTCTGGATTTCCCCGCCTCCGCGGGAATGACAAGACGCTTTCCGAGAAGCGGCGCTCAGGCATGCATGCGCGCGCCCTTGGTGATCTTGTCGACGAGCTTCTTGTCCTCGCGCAGCGCAAGGCCGACGACGTTCATGGCGTCGGGCGCATATTGCTTGACGGTGGCGCGGTTGGCCGCGTCGTGGCCGGTTGCGAACATGTCCTCGATATAGAGCGAAAAGCGGACCCGCCGCTCCATGGCGCGCCCATAGATCGTCTTCAGCGTCTCCCGGTCGGCGCTCAGAACGATCGCCGGCTGGATCATCAGCGGATTGTATCTGTTGCCTGCGGCGTCCTCGTAGGGCTCGCCGATAAGGCCGGGGGTCGCGCCAACCACGCCGCTCATGAGAAAAGCGACGACGTTGAGCTTCTGCCAGGTCGCGAGATCCTCGCGCACAACGATCGAGATTTTCGTGTCGAACATCGGTGCTCCCTACTCGC
>JGI12659J15293_10000469_pt1 | contig 13017 bp, 13 predicted proteins | sample JacPinW_OM2H0_O1_FD_15293 | JGI IMG/M metagenome (IMG submission 15293) | reverse complement strand
CGGGGCGCGTCTTTCATAGACGCCCTGACGACCGCCGCGTAGCGCTCCTGAAGAGTGTGGGTGGGCATTTCGCCGTCGATGTACAGAACCTTGCGGGGGCGTTCCGCTCGCCAGCAGAGAAACTCTCCGCCTGAAGCAACTGCATGAGCGGCGCCCAGCGCGATCCAGGTCTTTCCGATGCCGCGCTCGGCGTAGAGCATGGCGAGGCCCTTGTCGGGGAGCCACGGGGACATAATCGTGGTCCTGGGCGGAAACTGCGTTGTCAGGAGTTCTTCGCCGTCGAGAACCTTAATTCCGCGCCGATAAGCCGGGACAAACCGAGGCACCTGAGGCGAAACGCGCGCGGCCGGCATCGGTTCGGTGGCGTCGCGCTCTGCGTCCGGCTGCGAGCCTGTCGGATGCGTCGCACCATTCCCTTTTTGTCGGGCTAATTTCTCGGCCTGGCGATTGAGCGCCTCGAGTTTGGCCGGCTCCACGAACTCGCCCTGGCGAGCGAGAAAATCATCGGGGCTCTGACGGTCCATTACTTCGCGCCTCCGATCAGGATGTCGTTCAGGTCACCTATGGACTTCGGCCTCCAGACGCGGGCCTCTTTCCCCGCCTCGCGCCATCGTGACGCGACCTCGGCCGCCGCGCGTTCGCCCGCGCCGTTCGCATCGTGGTCGGCGAGGATGAAGAGCGCCTCGATCCATGAGACGACGGGCAACTTGGCCATGATCGCGGTCGAGCCGGTCGCCCACATGGGCCTGAGGCCGATCGACATGCCGGCGAGCGCGGTTTCGAGACCCTCGGCGATATGCAGGCGTCCGAGCACATCTTCGTCTGGCGTGAGGCGGATAATCCCGGCAGGCGATCCGAGCGTCTTCGCCTTGCCGAGCTTGCGTCCTTCGTGGATGTAGGTCCGGGAGATCGCGCCCGTGGGCTCTGCGGTGACCGGATCAGTCATGACGGCGATGATTGCGCCGAGCTTCCGCCTGTGCAGCGCGTGGCCGAGCTCGTTGAAGCAGACTGCCGGATGCCAGCCGATGGCGTCGGTGCATGACAGCACGTCCTCAATTGCGCTGGTCTCGATCCGGCGGATATCGCGAAGATAAGTCTCGCCGGGCGACTCAAGCATGGGACACAGCTCGAACGCGATCTGCCTCGCGAGCATGAGGGCGCGCCTATCGTGGTCATCGTCGCGTGGGGCATCCGTCGCGGCCGGAGCCGGTCTGGGCGGCGCTGGCGCCCGCTCGCCGGTCAGACACTCGACCGCTTCGTGGAAGCCGCAGCCGTCGAGAAAACGCACGAGGGCGATGACGTTGCCGCGCGCGGCGCAGCCGCGGCAGAGGAAAACCTGTTTCCGGACGTTGATGCTGAAGCGATCCTTGCCGCCGCATTGAGGGCAGGGGCCGCAGCGATCGACCCAGCCAACGAGCTTGATCCCTCGCCGCTCGATCTCATCTTCAATGCGCACGGCGCCAGCGCGCTCGATCAGGTCGCTCGGGATCATGGCGCCGCCCATGACGTATCGGCGACCTCGCGGCCGGTCCGCTGCTTGGGCTTTGCTTTGGCCGACAGAACCGCGTCGGCCGTGATCTTCCACGAAAGGCGATACTCGCTCATATCCGGCCCTCCGCGAATCGACGCAGAGCGCGGCGTGGTCGAGCGAAAACGGGCCGGATCAGGCCAAAAGGCTTGGCAGATCGGAAGGCTTGTGGTAGCTGAAACCCTGCAACGCTTGCCAGTGTGTGCAGATTTCTGGAGCCGGTTCGGCGCGCGATCGTCGGCCGGCTTCACGCTTTTCGGGGAGGGCACGGATCACTCGGCCCCCTGCATCAGGGCTTCCATGCTCTCGCGCGGGACTAAGCGTCGGCCAGCGATCTTGACGGTGGCGAGCTTTCCTTCGCTCATTAGTTTGTAGATCGTGCTGCGTCCGACACCATAAGCGGCTGCCGCATCATTGATGCGTAACGCGCGGCGCTCGATTGGCGCGACGACAGTGTTTCGAGGTTGAGTCATTTGAAGCTGCCCGGGTTTGGTTGAATCGTCCCGGACATAAGCGCTCTAATCCGCCGCTTCGCGGGTTATAGCTAGGTCGGCGTTTTGCTAGCTATAACCCGCGTCTTCGCTTTGAAGATTAAGTTCTTAATTGTCTCGTTCTTGGCGTCATTTTCGCCCAATTCCCGTAGGACGACGCGAACAAATTCCATTCCTCGCTTCCCTTTAGGCGTCATGCCACGGGTTGTGACCGGGAGTTTCGCTCCGCCGTAAACCTTCGCGAAAAGCGCCGGAATTTCTAGGCCTATCAGCCATTTGCGATATTCGTTCGGGCGTAGCAGCCCGCGCCGAAAGACCTCAGACCGAGGCGGAGCGGCCAACGTGGCTAGTTCGAGCCCGACTGCATCGGCCCCCAAGAGCCAATCATGCGTCTCATGCGAAAGAAACCCGGCCGGCCCTTCAATGAAGGCGGCGGCGGCCAACTTGAGCCCTTCGACCGCTTTGCGAAGCCGGTCTACATCGGCGTCCCGCTGCCGCTTGGTCGGCAGAGCCATAATCTTCTTTCGCATGGCCATGCGTTTCCGCAGGGATTGCATCTCCGCGTCGAAGATCGCTCTTTGCTCATCGCTAAAGGAAAGCACGCGCGCACCTCGCGCTGCACCGGAAGGGACGCGCGGAAACCGAAGGTGCGTTTCGGCTTGTCGGATGCCTCCTATCCGCGCCTTGGAATCTTGAACCTCGGAGCGGCGTTTGTCTGTGTCCGCTTTGGACTTTCCACAGCACCTCCCGCAGAGAATGCGGTTCAATTCCATTGGCGCAAGCCGACGCCGAGGCCTATGCGCAGCCGGGCGTGATAATCCGAGAACAGCGCCGAACAGTTGATATAAGTTTCCATTCAGACGTACGATTTATAGTCGAGTGGGGAGGACTGCCATCCGTGGGGTCTTTGTTTTGGCGGCGGCGCTCGCTCTGGCGGCGTGTGAGACAACAACCTCGGCAACCTGCGGGACCAGGAACGAATGCCTCAAGTCGGTCTTAGCCGACCCCTTCGCCGCACCGGGCAAAGCAGCTTGCTTACGAACAATTGCTGGTAATGTGGTCGCAAGCCACACCGGCGAGCAACGAGAACACCCACAAGCTGATCCAGTCGTTCGCCCAGCAGCCGCAGACCGTGGTCGTCCCAGTGGCGCCCGCGTGGTGATGGGCTGATAGGGTAGGGATCGGGCCCAGAGAAATTCATGCGTGCTGGGGCGGGGGGCCGGGGTGCGATTTCGAGCCTGCTCCCGTGCAGGATGTGGGACCAAGTGGGACCGATGGCGAGCCCGTCAACGGCCTATCCGCGCGCTTTCTGTTGTCTACGCAGTTCGGCGCAGCGGCCTCACGTTGTCGTCCGCCTCTCCAGGCTCACAGTGTCGCGCCCATGCCTCCATGAGCGCTCGGCGCTTCTCCAGAGCATCCGAGCGCCGGTAAGCCTGCTCGGCCTTGTCGCCGATCACATGAGCGAGCGCGGCTTCGGCGACCTCTCGCGGGAAGTTCGTCTCATTGCCGGCCCAATCGCGAAAGGCGCTCCGGAATCCGTGAACCGTAGCGTCGGCAACTCCAAGACGGGTCAAAACCTTCGCCATGGCGACGTGTGAAAGCGAACGCCTTCCTCGCGGGCTGGGAAAGACAAAATCGCAAGTGCGCGATTTCGATAGAATCACGAGGATGGTCATCGCGCGGTCCGAAAGCGGCACCCTATGTTCTCGGCCCGCCTTCATGCGGCGTGCGGGGATGGTCCAAACCTTTTCCGGCCAGCTGACCTCCGACCAATTGGCGCCGAGGATTTCGCCCGTGCGCGTCGCGGTGAGAATGCAGACCTCAAGTGCGAGAGCCGCCATACCGGGGTCTGCGTGAATCTTCTCCATCAACGCGGGGATGTCCCGGTAAGCCATCGCGGCGTGGTGACCGCGCTTGAGTTTTGGCCGCTTGGGCAAGAGGTGGGCCAGATGACCGCGCCAAGCGGCCGAGTTTTCCCCTGAGCGATGGCCCTGCGCCTTGGCAGCGTTGAGAACTGCCTCGATTCGTCCCCGAAGCCGTGACGCCGTTTCGGGCTTCTCAATCCAGATCGGCTTCAGGACCGCAAGGACCACCTCCGTGTCTATCTCATCGACCGGACGAGACCGAAGCGCCGCAGAGCCCTCCGTCAAGCTCCAGCGCCACTGTTCGCGGTGCTTGGCGTTGCCCCACTCGTGTGCCTTGGTTTTGAGGAGTTCATCGGCGATGTCGCCAAACGTCGGCTTCTTGGCCAACGCTCGCCTTTCTTCTCGGCGTACTTCGATCGGATTGCGCCCGGATCGGAGTATCTGACGGTATTTGTCACGGTCAGCACGCGCTTCGGCGAGCCCAACTCCGGACTCCAACGAGCCGAGCCCCATTTCCGGGCGAGCGCCGCGCCAGGAGAACCGGTACACCCAGGTCCGGGTTAGCGACGATGAAACGCAGAGGTAGAGGCCGCCGCCGTCCGAATAGATCCCCGGACCGGTCGTTTTCACCTTCAGCGCGGTCAATCTCGGCAAGCTAGTCCCCCATCCAGTCCCCCAGAATCACGCGGATTGTAGCGCACCGACACGGACAAGCAAGGACGATTTAATGCCTACAGCCCTGTTTTCCCACAAGTATTATGAACTGATATGGACTGCGGCGGACACCAGGTTAGTGGACCGCCACTCCGACCATCCAACCTTGCGTATTGCCCGCGATATGTGGTTCCGCGTGGTCCAACGCGTTTCAGATTCGCATCGTTGATATGGTGAAGCCCCCCGCGCCGCACCCGACCCTCGTTACCCGTCGCCTCCGCCTGCGCCAGTTCAGCAACGAAGATGTGGACGCGATGCACGAGTGCTTCGCCGACCCTGAAGCGATGCGGTTCTGGAATACCCCGGTCCACTCCAAACGCATCGAAACCGAGCGGGCGGTCCACCGGTTTATCGACTGTACCCCGTCCTACTATCGCTTCTGGGCGGTCGCGGACGCCAAGACCAATCTCTGCCTCGGAATGGTCAACTACCATGACGGCCATATCCGCTCCAAGCGTGTGGCCATCGGGTATATCGTTAACCCCTCACGTCGCCGGGAGGGCATCGGCGCCGAGGCGGTCTTGGCGATGCTCCAATTCTGCTTTGGCTATCTTGGAATACATCGCGTGCAGGCCTTCATCCATCCCGACAATGCAGCGTCTCGCGAACTGGTCGAGAAGCTCGGGTTCCGCTGCGAAGGACGCCTCCGTGACAATCTACGCGTGGGTGACGAATGGCGCGACGACATGCTGTATGCGCTGCTTGCAACCGAGCGCTCAGGCCAAACTTGATCTCATGCTTGCGCTACTAATCTCAACGCATAGGCCAAACCGGGGCGGCGGCGACCTCCGATCATTTCTGTCGCCGATCCAAGGAAATCAGCCGCTTAAGGTCATTTTTCTGCAACGCGATGCGGCGCCGACGCTGGAGCGAATTGAGATCCGATTCGCATAATAGTTATTATGGAACCTAAATCCATACCAACCCAAGCGCCGTGGGCCTCGGGGCGCTTGCGCCTTGCGCCGCGGCGGCGAAGCTCCTGATCGAGGCGGTCAAGGAATCGGGCGTGAAGCGCTATTTCGTCGTCGGCGGCGCCGGCACTCTCGAAGTCGCGCCCGGCGTGAAGCTCATCGACACGCCGCAATTTCCCGCGGCGAATTTCTCGAGCTCCTGCGCAAGGACAAGAATCTCGATTGGACCTTCCTGTCGCCGTCGGCCGTCATCGCCCCGGGCGAGCGCACCGGCAAGTTTCGGCTAGGTAAAGATCAGCTGCTAACCCATGATAAAGGCAGCAACATTTCGTGGGAAGACTACGCGATCGCGGCCGTCGATGAACTTGAGAAGCCGACCCACATTCGCCAGCGGTTCACCGTTGGCTACTGAGGCGCCGCGGGGCAGGGCGAAGCCCCCTGCCCGCCCTTGGCTAAAGAGCGGCCACCGCGGCCCAACAAACGATTGCGCTGCAGACTGAGCTCCAGCGCCCGTAAGCCTTATAAATTGTCGCCGCCGCCTGGGCCTGCTGCTTGAGAGTGCCTTCCGCCGCGATCTGAGGGTCCGAAACGTTGCGGATCGCCAACCACGGCGGCGGGTCGTCGAGTGACTGGGCGACCATCCCAAGCACCGCGTCTCCCATTTCCGAGACGTCGCCGAGCCCCTGAAGCTTGAAATGATTGTCCGTGGTGTCGAAGCCGAAGAAGTCGGTGGTCACGACCGACTGGGAAAGACCCGACGGCGCGACGATGGTGATCGCCGGCGGCCGCGCATTGTCGGCGGGCAGCTGCGAGGCGTTCGCCTTGAACAGGTCATTCGCCTGCGAGAAGAATTTCGTCTGGGCGGCCGTGCTCGCATAATGCGCGGCGGCGAAAGACGCTTTCTTCAGCCAACTCGTCGAATCAAAGCGCACCACCGGGCTGACGATCACGTCGCCGACTTCGAACTGCTTGCCGATCCCGCCCGCGGTTCCCGTCGTTAGAACGAGCTTCGGCCGGACCTCTCCAATGATCTGTTTCCACAGCTCAGCGTTCGGAAGCACCCCATTCGCAGGAAGGTGCTTGAAGGTGTCCTGCGACAGGTGGGACTCGGACTTGAAGACGACGGCTTTCTTGCCGCCGATCGTCGTCGTCCAGAACGCGCCGAGCCGCTTCGCCTTGACTGCGGGCGAGCCCTTGCTCATCTGGCCGGATAGCTTGGCGAAATTGTGCGTGTACGGGACATAGTCGTCGCGGGAATCTTTTCCCGGCGTCAGCACGCGACTCAGCGCATGCCCCTCATCCACTGTCCAGGTGACGATGAGCACGTCGGCGCGCGGCAGCGGCTTGGCGCCGCCAGTCGGCGCGCGCGCGGCCGGTGTCGGAGCGAGGCCCTTAGGCCACGGAATGTCGACGAAGCGGCTGAGGCCGGTCGCTTTCGTGAACGCGAGGAAGGCCAAACCTTCCGGGCCATCGGAGTCGAAATCGATGATGTCGCGTTGAATGTCGTCGAGACTGGCGTCCCGCGCGGCTGCGGCGCGTGTCGCGAACGCCGATTTCGGAATTGAAACGGTAGCAGGATCGACGCCGATATTGCGCGCGATCCAGGCGCGATCGACAATCACGAGCCCCTCCCAAAATAATTTGACAACCGCCGAACGGCGGCGGCCAAAGACCACGAAAGATAACGTGCGCTACACGATTCTGGCCTCGCGGGCTGGTGCGCGCCGTCACACCATCGCTCTCTGGCTTCATCCTTACGGATAGCGCGATCTTCTCTGCGAAATTCTTTCCCACCGGATCGATCGTATTCACGCTGACTGGGCCCGGCGGCTTCTCTTTCACCGAGACTGAAACTGCGAGCGGCAATGGGACCGGGCCGGTCGCTGGCGCGTATGTGTGGGCCGTGTCCTATAGCGGCGACGGCAACAACCTCGGCAAAGACGCGAGTCCAGTTCAGGCGCTGTCGTTGACGTCAGTGCGAGCGAAGTCCTCGCCGACATAGAGAAGGCGGGCGCGGTTTCTTTTCGCCGCTCCATACGACAGACAATCGCCCAGGTTGAGCCCGCGTCTGCCGGCGCCGAATCTCTCTCGCCCCATGACGGCAAAAGGAATTGCGTCAGCCCCATAGTCCCTGATCTCGATCGCCAGGCGCGCAGCGGCGTCGAGGACGATGCCGTAGGCCTCCGACGGTCTGAGTCGACGCTCGCGGACAACTGCAAGCGCCGCTTCGAAGACGTTGAAACAGGTGGTGAAAGCGCTGGTCCTAACAATCTGCTCGGCCAGCTGCCGCCAACCCGGTTCCTCCAAAATGATTGCAGCAAGCGCGGATGACTCGACCATCAGCGTCTCCGTCACTCGCCCTCCCCCCATTCTCGATCGAAGAAAGCCTTGTCCGCCTTTCGGCCGGTGCGCGGCGCCGCGCGCACACGCGCGTGAACGTCAGCCAGCCGCTCGGCGATCGGGCGCGTGCGGCCGTCGCGTTCGAGCGCTTCTTCGCAGGCGATGCGCACCGTTTCGGTCAGGCTGAGATTTCGGACGCGGGCCAGCCGCCGCACCGCCTCTGTGGCGGCCTCACCCTTGATGTGGAGCGGCATTTGTGCTCCTGGTTTCATGTACACGAATACACGACAATGTATACACTTAAACCTCGGTCTGCAACCAGTCTCTGATTAAGCGCCCAACAGCTCCGCCAGCGTCAGCGCGATCACTTCCGTCGCCTTGTACAAATCCGACAGCGGCAGGCGTTCATTGGCGCGATGGGCGTTGGCTTCCTCGATGGTGCGGGGGCCGGCGCCATAGAGCACGATCGGAACGCCCGCCTTCGCATAGTGCCGCGCGTCGGTGTAGAGCGGCACGCCGGAGGCTGCGATCGTTTCGCCCATCACCCGGCTCGCCTGGCGGCAGAGAATTTCGGTCAGCTTCGCTCCAGCCGGGGTCGGCGTCAGCGGCTCGGCTAACAGGATGCGCTTCACCTCAACCTTGGCGGCGGGATGAAGCGCCGCGGCGCGCGCGATAACGCTGCGCAATTCTGCTTCAACCTCCGCCGGATTTTCCTCAGGCACGATGCGCCGGTCCAGCCGGAACGTGACGCGATCGGGCACGACATTGGTGTTGATCCCGCCGGCTATGAGCCCGACCGTCATCTGCGGCGAGCCTATTCCGGATATCGTTGAGGTCCGCTCCTGAAGCCCGCCACGCCAGCCATAAAGCGCGGACAGGATTGCGTTCGCCGCTTCCAGCGCGTCGACGCCGGTCGAGGGGCGGGCGGCATGGGCGGAGCGGCCAAGGACCTCGACCTCCAGGTGAAGGGCGCCGTTATGGGCGTTGACGACGCCATATGAGAACCCCGCGCCGATCGCCAAATCCGGACGCGAGAGGCCGTTATCGAGCAGATAGCGCGGGCCGATTTCGCCGCCCGCCTCTTCGTCATAAGTGACGTGCAATTCGACCGCGCCATTGAGCGCCGCGCCGCACTTTTCGAGGGCCAGCATGGCGAAGGCGTAGGTCGCGATGTCCGATTTCGACACGGCGGCGCCGCGCCCATACAGCCAGCCGTCGACGATTCCCCCGCCGTAAGGGTCGTGCGTCCAGCCCGTACCCGGAGGAACCACGTCGCCATGGGCGTTGAGCGCAATCGTCGGGCCCTGCCGGAACTTGCGCCTGACGATCAGGTTGGTCGCCGAAATCATGTCGTTCGCCTTGACGAGCGGCTCGGGAACCTTGTGCCTCTCGACCTGAAAACCAAGGCTTTCCAGGAGTGCGGCGACGACTTCCGCGGAGCGGTTGCAATCTCCCGGCGGATTGTCCGACGGAATTTTCACGATCTCGGCGAGAAAACGCGTCTCCGCTTCCGCATGCTCGCGCACGAAGTCGCGTATCGCGCTCTCAACTGGCGTCATCGCGTTTCCCCCGTCGAATATTAGGCGTCGAAACCCTCAATGCGCATTCCGTCATAAGCCGGCGTCACATGCGCCGGCAGCTTCGCGCGCAAGGTCTCGTAATCGAGATCGGTGTGCAAGTTGGTGAGGATCGCGCGCCGCGGACGCATCGTCTCGATCCAAGACAAGGCCTCCTCGAGGCTGAAATGGGACGGGTGAGGGCGATAGCGCAAGGCGTCGATGATCCACACATCCAAGCCTTCGAGAAAAGGGCGGCTCGCCTCGGGAATGCGTTTCACATCAGGCGTGTAAGCGAGCGTTCCGAAGCGAAAGCCGAGCGCGCTGATATCGCCGTGGTCGAGATCGAACGGCATAGCCTCGACCGCTCCGCCCGGCCCCTCGACGCGGCATAGTTGGCCTGCGGTGAGACGCAGCTCGGCTGCGATCGGAGGATAAGAGCTTCCGTCAGGGGTTTGAAAAATATAGGCAAACGCCTGGTTTATTCTGAGCGAAGTCTGCGCGTTCATGTGCACGTCGAGGCGGCGCCGCATGGCCAAGCAAAGCGGCCTCAGATCGTCGATGCCGTGGGTGTGGTCCGCGTGGGGATGGCTCAAAAGGACGCCGTCGAGGCGCTTGACCTCGGCGCCGATCAACTGCTCCCGTAAATCAGGCGAGGTGTCGACCAGAACCGAAGTCGCGCCTTGAGACCCGAAGCGCTCCACGAGCACCGAACAGCGGAGGCGACGGTTCTTCGGGTTCGCGGGATCGCAAGCGCCCCACCCCTCCCCGACCCGCGGCACGCCGCCAGATGAAGCGCAGCCGAGGATGGTCAGTCGCAGCGTCAATGCGACGATCCAAGCGCCTGCAAAACCTTGCCGCTGGCCGGGGGCAGCCTGCCAAAGATTGCGTGGGTGTTGGCGCGCGTCGCGTCGGCGAGCGCAGCCGGCGTGATCCCGCGCGCTTCGGCGACCACGCCCGCGGTGGCGACGACGAAGGCCGGCTCATTGCGGCGGCTACGATGCGGCGCTGGCGCAAGATAGGGCGCGTCGGTCTCGACCAGAATGCGATCGAGCGGAACATCACGCGCGATGGCGCGCAAATCCTCGGACTTCTTGAACGTCACCACGCCGGAAAACGAGATCGAGAGCCCGAGGCCGAGGGCGCTCTCGGCGAGTTCACGCGAAGCGGTGAAGCAATGGAGCAGGGCGCGGAACCGCCCCTGCCCCATCTCCTCGGTCAGGATCGCCGCCGTGTCGGCGTCGGCGTCGCGCGTATGGATCACGAGCGGCAGATCAAGCTCGCGAGCAAGCGCAATATGCCCGCGAAAGACCCGTTGAGCGACGTCGCGCGGCGCGTTGTCGTAGTGATAATCAAGGCCCGCCTCGCCGATACCGACGCATTTGGGATGTCGGGCGAAGGCGCGCATCGTGTCGAAATCCTCCGCATCCGCTCCAGCCGCTTCATGGGGATGCGTGCCGACGGTGAAGAAGACATCGTCGTATCGCTCCGCGATCGCGACCACGCCTGCGGCCTTCGACACTTTGGCGCCGATGGTGATCATGCGCTCCACGCCGGCGGCGCGGGCGCGCTCAACGACGCTGTCGAGGTCCTCGGCGAAGTCCGGAAAATCGAGGTGGCAATGGCTGTCGATGATTGTCATTCGGCTACCCCTTCTCCTCCCGGGAGAAGGTGGCCGGCCATAGCCCGTCAACTGACGGGCGTTCTGGAGAACGCCCTATGGCCGGCCGGATGAGGGCCTTCGGGCCGAGGAGCCTGGACCCCTCACCCCTGCCCCTCTCCCAGAGGGAGAGAGAAGCATGCGCCATCACTTCGCAGCCTCAGGTTCGACATAGCGAGGAAAGACTGGCGCAGGCGGGGGCAGCGCCCTGCCCGGCTCGAGCCGATGCGGACCGTCGAGACGGCCGGCTCCCTCGCCGGCGTCCAGCGCCGCGAATGTGCGGGCCTCCGGCCCGACGCCAAGGAGGTCAAGAAGGCCGCCCATGCTTCCCGGCATCGCCGGCTGCAACAGGATCGCGGCGATGCGCAAGGTTTCGATCGTCACGTAAAGCACAAGCCCCATGCGCGCGGGATCGCTCTTGGCGAGCTTCCAGGGCTCGGCATTGGCGAAATAGCGGTTGGCCTCCGACACGACCTCGAACACGGCGCCGATGTAGAGATGCAGCGCATAGCCCTGCATGTGCCGGCGCGCTTCGCCAAGCAGCGCGTCGGCGCGCGCGAGCATCGCCAGATCCTCCTTGGTCGGCGTGGCTGCGCGCCAGTCGGGCGTGCGTGCGCCGGCCTTGGCGATCATCGTCAGCGAGCGCTGCGCCAGATTGCCAATGTCATTGGCGAGATCGGCGTTCATGCGGGCGACGATCGCCTCATGCGAATAACTGCCGTCCTGGCCGAACGGGACTTCTCGCAGGAAGAAATAGCGCACCGGGTCGAGCCCATAGGCTTCGACCATCGCCTTCGGGTCCACGACATTGCCGACCGACTTCGACATTTTCTCGCCGCGGTTGAACAGGAAGCCGTGCACGACGACCTGTTTGGGCACAGGCAGTCCGGCCGACATCAGGAAGGCCGGCCAGTAGATGGCGTGGAAGCGGGTGATATCCTTGCCGATCACATGCGCGTCCGCCGGCCAGAATTTTGCCTGCGGCCCGTCATCCGGAAAGCCGGTCGCGGTGATGTAATTGGTCAAGGCGTCGACCCACACATACATCACGTGCTTCGGGTCGCCCGGAACCGGCACGCCCCATTTCAGCGTCGTGCGGCTGATCGACAGATCGGCGAGACCGCGCTTCACGAAGGCCACGATCTCGTTGCGATAGGTCTCGGGCGTGACGAATTCGGGATGGGCTTCGTAATGCGCCAACAGCTTATCGGCATAGGCTGAGAGCCGGAAAAAGTAGCTTTCCTCCTCGACCCATTCGACTGGCGCGCCGCTCGGCGTGAGCTTGGTCCCGCTCGGGCCATCGGTCAGCTCGCTGTCGACGAAATAACCCTCGTCGCGCACCGAATACCAGCCCGAATAGTTCGACAGGTAGACGTCGCCATTGGCGGCCATCCGCTCCCAGATCGCCTGCGAGGCGCGGGCATGCCGCGGCTGCGTCGTGCGCACGATATCGTCGGCTCGGGCGTTCAGCATCTCTCCCATAGCCTCGAATTCGGCCGCGACGCGATCGACAAATTGCTGCGGCGTCACCCCCTCGCGCGCCGCCGCCTGCTGCACCTTGAGACCGTGCTCATCCATGCCGGTGACGAACAGGGTCTCGCGCCCGTCGAGGCGCATGAATCGCTGGATCGCATCGGTAGCGATGCGCTCGTAGGCGTGGCCGATGTGGGGCGCGCCGTTGGCGTAGGGGATCGCCGTGGTGATGGTGAAGCGGCTCATGAGCGCCCCTTAAAGCAAAAGTTTTTGAGCGGCGACGAAAATTTGGGTGTTCTGTGTCGCGACGCGGCCGCTTGTCATGCCCGCGAAAGCGGGCATCCAACCTTTTTTGCGAAGAGACTGGATTCCCGCCTTCGCGGGAATGACAAAAACACCGTCCGCCATCCTCATCCGGAGGAGCGCCGAAAGCGCGTCTCGAAGGATGATCCAGCAGGCGGCGCCGGTGCCGCCCTCTG
>JGI12659J15293_10000455_pt1 | contig 13231 bp, 14 predicted proteins | sample JacPinW_OM2H0_O1_FD_15293 | JGI IMG/M metagenome (IMG submission 15293) | reverse complement strand
TCCCTGAGCACATCGACCGCTTGGCGCTTCACCTGCGGGCCTACCATTTTCGGTTCAGCAGATCCTTCAGAGCTGCTTTGTCCAGCTCCGACTCGGCCAAGAGCTTCTTCAGCTTCGCGTTCTCCGCTTCGAGCTCCTTCAGTCGCCTCGCCTCCGAGACCGTCATCCCCGAGTACTTCGCCTTCCAGTTGTAGAAGGTCGCCTCGGAGATCCCGTGCTTGCGGCACAGCTCCTTAGTCTTCGCTCCTGCCTCAGCTTCTTTGAGCACCCCGATGATCTGTTCTTCGGTAAATCGCTTCGTTCTCATCGTCCGCTCCCATATCGGCGGACTCTACTCCTGAGCGGTACTATTCGCGGGTGTCACCTCAGCAACCCCAAAGGAGAACCGAAGATGCCAGAACAAGCCAATCCATATGAATCGCGGAAGATCGCAGTTGTGACGGGGGGCAGCCGCGGTATAGGCCGTAACACTGTCGTGAGTCTTGCTAAGCGAGGTGTCGATAGTATTTTTACCTTCAATAGCCATCACGAAGTCGCGGAAGCAGTGGTCGCAGAGGCAAAAGCGGCTGGCGCACAAGCGCTGGCTCTACAACTTGACGCTGGAAATATCGGATCGTTTGACGCCTTCATCAAGGACGTAGAGAGGGCTCTATCTCAGCTCGGGCAATCTCGTTTCGACTTCCTGGTGAATAACGCCGGCAATAATCACCGCAACATGCCGTTCGATAGGGCTACCGAGGTCGAGTTTGACAGTGTTTTGAACGTCCATTTCAAAGGCGTCTTTTTCCTGACGCAGAAGCTGCTCCCTCTGATTAAGGATGGTGGACGCATCGTTAACATATCGACTGTGCGGACTCGCACTGCTTCAGTCGGCGGGGCGGTCTACGCTTCGATGAAAGGAGCAATCGAGGTGCTCTCGAGGCACATGGCAAAGGAGTTGGGGCCACGCAGGATTGCCGTAAATGTGGTTGCACCAGGCCCCGTCGAAACCGATTTTAGCGGCGGCGTCGTTCGTGACAATCCTGCTGTCAACAAGATGATTGCCGAAAACACAGCATTAGGCCGCGCAGGTCTCCCCGACGATCTCGGTCCCATGATCGCGTCGCTGCTCTCGGAGGAGAATCATTGGGTAAATGCGCAGCGTATCGAGGTCGCAGGCGGAGTGGCAATTTAGGCCGACGCTTCATGCTCCGTTTTCGTATGCAGTGTGACGGCATAGCCATCGGGGTCTTGGAAACTGAAAAAGCGTCCGAATGGCCCGTCTTGAAGGCCAGAAAGTATCTTAATTCCAGCGGACACCATCTTTGCGTGGAAGGCATCGGCGTCGTCGCATGCGAGCCAGATCGAAATCCCCCAGCCCAGGCGCTCGGAAGCGGAAAGGTCAATCATTGGCGTACGAATTGCGAAAGGAATGGGCATGGTTTTAAATAGAATCGCGTCCGGAGGGCTTCGATCAGCGGGTACTAGATTGAGGTGCTCGGTGTAGAAACGTTTAGACAAATCAAGATCTCGAACTTGAAGGGCAATAAAATCAGGACCCATTAGCTTATTCACAGAGGCTCCTTGTATAAGTATCAGTACCCTTATATAAGGATACTGGCATAAGGACCCTGATATGGCAAATGATGGAATTCCCGACCAAGTCGCACGGCGGCTTGGTTACGCTCTCAAGCGCGCTCAGCATGCCCTTCGTTCCAGAATGGATGAAACACTGAGGCCACTCGGTCTCACAACGGCACAGTACGCAGTCTTATGCGTGATTGAACAAAACGGTGGGATTTCGAATGCTGGATTGGCGCGTGCTGCTTTCGTTACGCCACAAACGATGACGGGGATCATTTCAAATCTCAGCCGTGCTGGGCTTCTCGCCCGAGAGGCAGATCCTTTTCACGGTCGAATCCTTAAGAGCGCGTTGACACCAAAAGGAGAGAAACTACTCTCTAAAGCGCACCATGATGTAGGCAACCTGGAGGCTATACTGCTAAAAGCTGTTGGAAAAGGGAATGCGAGTCAGCTTGCGAAGCTTCTCTCGCAATGCGCCGATGACCTTTCCAATGGAAGCACCACTGCTGAATGAGGAGAAAACTAGTTGGTCTATCAGACAGCCTAAGAAGGTATCTGCAGCTCTCCGGCCTGACGCGCTAACGGGCATCATATTCGGGTGCCGAACACAAAAGCCTCAGATGGACTTTATCGACAAGCTGCTGGCCGAACGAGCAGCTCTCCGCGCGCCAGCCGTAAAGACATACGTGGTGGCGCAGCATCCGACAAAGTACAGGCTTGTAATCCGTAGACGATAAAGCTGAGGTGGCCGCCCACGCGGGATCCCCGACCGCACAGCCAATTTGGCCTGACTCAAGCCACGCCAGACAGGAGCACAACGATGCGAGCACTCATCAACTGCAAACTACTGATGGACGTAGCGGCTCAACCACGCCAAAGGCCCTTCTGTTTTTCGGCAGCCAGTGGTTACTGGACTACTAACGTGATCTCAAGACCTCAGCCGCATTTTGCCGTGCGCTTATAAGCGCAATCGAAAACGCCTGAATTTCCCGATCGAAAACGAAAACGCAGCGATTCTTGCGCTTACCCTGCGCTTACGGCGGCGAGGCAAATTCGCCCTACCTCGGTATCACGCTGATTTGATTGGTGGAAAGGGAGGGACTCGAACCCTCGACCCCGGCATTATGAGCGCTCAAAGTAATCCGTAAATTCAATCATTTGCCAAGGGGCGCCTGTTGCACGTTAGCACGACGAAGCACAACTGAGCACTACTGACTCCCGCAAATCTCCCGCAAGACTTTCCGAACGTCCCCGCAAGGCGATGGCTCCGAACAACCTTACGCCTGGGACCCCGATTGCGCGCGATCGATGATCCATTGGTGGGTCGTCTTGAATTCCAGGATACGCAGTTGATCGTTTTCTGCGACCTCGCGCCCGATCTGTTGGCGAACCTCGTGCATCAGGCTTGGGTCGTCGACAAGGCTTTCGAGAAACGCTTTGCCCGACACCGTCCGCTTGTGCGTGATCTGGATAAGGATGGGCTCACCATGGGTTCCCAGCTTGCCTTCGGTTCCCGCGATGCCGACCACGTCGGCCACCGCCAGAAAGTCGAACCGATCGTCGACCGCGTAAAGCGTCCGCATCTGAGGGTTCACCATAGACATCAGGCGTGCATCCCGCATCGCCACGTTCAGCTTGGTTGAGTGCACGGTCCCGATTCGCGGCGCCTCAAATTGCGATGGGAAGTACTCGATGCGCTTCAGGTCCTCCAGAGACTCGCGCCGATGCTCGTGAATGCGGAGGTATTCGGCAAACGCCGAGAACGGCCCCTTAGTTTCGTGGAAGTCAACGAAGATGTGAGGAAAGTCAAACCGCGAGTCCCCTTTCTCGTCGATGACTTCGATGTCCTCGTACCGAATCAAACCGTTTCTTATGAAGTGGGCACGATTCGCGTGCGGGATGAAATGCCAGAAGGCTTCAACTCTCTGTCGGAGATCTCCTTCTGATTTCCGCTGCTCGCGGTCTTCCTCTTCGTGTCGACGCGCGAGATTCAAGGCGTCGGTCAGATCCCACTCACCCCGCGCTAGGTTCCGATACGCGAAATAGTCATTGACGCTGAGTCCCACGCCCAACGGATCTAAAGCGACCACAGTGTAGGCACGCCAGCGCGGCCGGGTCTCGAAGTCCTGGTAGTGGGAGCTGAAGGGATAGTCCGTGTCCCCCAGATCCCTGACCAGTATGGGGGCATGGCCTCCGCCCTCGCCAAAGAGCCTCATGAGCTTGTTCTTGCGAGCCACGACCGCACGGACGTCAGTCGCCCGAGACCTGCGGCGTGTGACGAGCGAAACGCCGAAGAAGGTGAAGAGCACCCGGTCATTCTTAGGTAGATGCAGCATGTCCTCGAGTGCCGCGCGACCCCAGAGATAGAACTCCATGACGCCGCGCTTGCGCAGCTCTTCCCGAAACACGTCGAAGGATTTCTTCGAGAAGTTCGCCGGCGCCGCTAGCACATAGCCGTACAGCGGGTTGTCCGCCTTCACTCCGTCGTCGATGATTTTTGCGACCTTGGTGGGGCCGATGGCGGTCTCGCGCTTGCACTGGAACATCCAGAGGTTCCCCTCCATCGGATGCGGGGTCTCATCGTCACCCGCTGACTCGCTCTCCTCCGGTTCTCGAACGGGGGTGCTCACGCGCTCATAGGCACGGATGTCGAAGCCCTCGTCCGAGCCGCTGCGCCCAGTCGCCTCGATGCTCTGCCAGTCCTTGAAGTCGTAGACTAGTTCCCGCACCAAATCCTCGAAGCGACGCGGCTCCAGATCCTCGAAATGCAATGGCCCCAGGGTCTTCGTAACGGCCATCGTCGCTCCTCCGGGAGGTCCGCCGCGTCAGAGTTGGCTCTGGGCCTTTCTAAAGGCTTTGTCCTTTCGGCGCAGGCGCTTGTCAGCCTGCCAGAACGAGTCAGGGACCTCCTCCCTAAGCATTTGCATGATGTTCCCTGCGACCAGGTCGTCCAACTTCGGGGTGGAGCAGACCAGCACCGCGATTTGCGTCAGGGTGTGGGCGGCATTCTGCCCTGGGTCGGTCAAGCCCGCGTTACTGCGTCCCGCCAGCAGGTCGTCGTAGTCCATCATCAGACCCAGTCGTCCATACATGCTCTTGATGCCTGCATGCACATTATCGCTTCCCATCTGGTAGTGGGCGCGCATCATCGCCTGGCTAGCCGCCGCCTCGAGATCCGCGAAACTCGGGCGGCCCTTATTCAGATGCTGCGCCGCCCAGCCGTAGTCTGACTTGAAGGTGTCTCCATAGCGCGCAATCGCGGTGGCGTATCGCTTCTCGATCTTCTCGATCTCCCGAGCACGGACGGGCTTGTACCCAAGATCTATGCAGCAGTCCATGTATTTCTTCATTGCGCGCCTGGACTCCACGGCCTGATGCGCGACGTACCGCTCAGCGATATCCTCGCCGAACTTCGAGATGACCGCCACCACCACTCCGATTTCGTGCAACGTTCTCCATCGAGCCATCGCGCCGTCCGCGAAGCCGTTTTCCAAGAGACAGATGATCTCGTCTGTCACCTGGCAGGAACGGACCAGGAAGCGCACCATGAGTTTCTGAAGGCGCGCCTTCCCATTTTTCGCTGACTTGTCCGCCTCCCCATGCGCTTCACCACACCATTCGCGAGCGATGGTGAGCAGCATCCGCAGCTGCCCTATCGGCTTTCCCCAGGTCTCCTGCATCCGTTCGCGGAAGCCTGCGAGATCAACTTGCTGAAGTCTCTGTTCTTCGACCCAACTCTTCTTGAGATCCCTGAGCGTCTTCTTCGCAATCCGTCCAGAAAAGGCGCCAATCAGGGCCGGTAAATGAACGTTGAGGAACTCGTCGCCAACTCGCGCAACGTCTTGGCAATCGGCCTCATCGAAGGTCAATGAGATGTCTTTTGGCGCAGTTCGTCCCCCATGATGAAACGGCTCCTCGGCGCCGCTCAGAATGTGCTCGGCGAGCTTGCGTGGCAGCGTCTTCGCAAACTTCACCCCTTGATCGGTGAGTTTTCTCGAAATCAGTTTCTCGAGCATCAATGCCGGCACGGAGGCAATCACGTTATGGAGTGCTCGCTCTAGAACGTCCATGCGTCGACCTACAATAAGCGGAATCGCCAGATTGCGAGTTTACGCGGGATCCGGGATTGGACTCAGCACTCTGATTCCCGTTACCTCATGAACCCGTGCTACCTGCGCGTGGTCTTCTTGACGGGGTACCGTCCGGGCGGCATGTCGGCACCACTCGATCCTCGACCGCGGTCGCGGCTCTGACGGTACAGGGTAGCGCGTTGGTGAAGTGGCACAGCTTTCGCGGCGTTGCGAATCCGGATAGCGCCGACCTTGAGGCTTAAGGGAAGCAACGGCTCATACTGGTGTAGCAGTGCACTTTCACCGCCTGTGGCCTGATCAGGCACCGATTCGGTCTCGACGAAAACCATACGAGCCTTCGGGCGCTGGCGCAGCATGTCTGCACACTGCCCTTCGGCGGTCCTTAGGTCATCGTCTTCAAAGTAGACGTTCTGGTGCGCGTTAAGGACCTGCAGGGCGTTGAGCTGCGCGATATCTGGTTCACTAGAGATCCGGGTGGCATTCAAACCATGATCGGCCCGGGGGACCCGATAAACGTCGGGGTCAAAAAGCAGCAGCAGGTGTTCAGGTGAGAGTGGCCAGAACAGTTGCAAGCCTCGGCTATCGAAGCCGGTGACGCCCCGGTACGTAATACCTTCGCAATACTGATTGTGTGCGACGACCGGGTCGTCGCTGGTCATGAACCCGCGCGCCGTCGTATTGATAAACAGATGCGTCTGCAGGTCAGCCACGACGGGGATCATTTCCGGCGCTACGCTGAGGGGAATCGCGAGCGGATAGACATCCCCGATTTCGATCTGGTCGAGGTCGATCCCGGCGAACTCCGGCCGGTTCTCGAGCATTAGCTTCGCGAAGTAGTCCGTAGCCGCATCCGTCTTGCGACCCGCGCTGACCGTGCGCATCTTCTGAAAGACTATGAAGCTTATGAGGGACACCCAGTCCGCGGATCCCGCGCTCGGCAACTCGCTGGCGGCCCTAATACGTGCCATAACTGTTGCGGCTTCACCCTCCAGCTTCGAGAATGCCTCCTCGAGCTTGGGTGCGAAATCGTAGAGGTTGTGGCGCGAACACTGGTCCTTGATGCTCACATTCCGAATCGCCTTCGCTCGCGAAAAATTGAAGAGACTGATCCGTCTTCCATCCTGGGAAAAGCTCCGGAGATAAAATGCGGGTACAAAATGATTTTCGTGTGGGCGTCCCACGCGCTGAGTGCTCCGTGCGCTCGCCCGACGCATATCCGCTGCGGGCGGCTCCGTCAGATAATCGACAATCCAGCCATTCTCTCACGTCGTGCCTGAAGGCGAGAGGGACACCGTGCCGCGCGCGATAGCTTTCTTTCCATGGGTCACGATTGAGGAAGCCAGGACCGTCGGATCGCTTCGGCTTCTCCCCTATGACAGCAGCGAGCGATCAGGAACCAGTGATCACGTCGCACAGGCGGACATCGATGGCGTGCTCGCCGCTTACGCGCTCAGCAAGAATGAATTGGTGTCACGCGTTACGCTGGTGGAGCTCGGGGCTTGGAACTCGGGTGACGACGTAGATCCGGAGACGCAATCCAAGCTATTCACCGCGCGTGAGCTGGTCGCGTTCGCGGCGCTGGCCGAACGCAGGCTCTTCCGCGGGCACTTCGACTACTGCAACTTCGACACCTACGCGTTCGTCGTTCAGTACTTCCAACCGGGCAAGACCGGCAGCTTTTCGTTTTCGACGCGCCGCCGGGACTCTGTAACGCGGCATCTCTGGACAGCCCAGGATTTTGCGTTCTTGAAGCCCCTGCATGTGGCGGCGCATGCACGAATGCAATTCGAGAACGGCTTCCTCGAAGCCCTGCTCCGAGCAGCAGATGAGGGGCGGCTACCGTATGAACCGATCATCGAATTCAACCGCGCCAACACAGATTCCGAGGACGTTCCGACACATCTGGAGGTTGTGCTGACGAAAAGCGCCTTTGAGTATCTCTTCGACATAGGACAAGGAGTGAATGAGTTCGTTGAAGGGCTGCGGCAGGCCATTCCCGAACGCGCAACCGCAGACCTGCCGGACGGACCTGTCGCGCAGCGCTGGAAGGACGCGCGGCCCAAGGCTTTGCGGCCACTGGAGGCCTGGGCACGTGAGTTCTGCGATCTGCGGGGCGGTGCCGCTCACGGCCAAAAGCGCGGCGGTGCACGCTTCGTATGGTCCGAGGAGGCGCACCTGGCGTTTGCCTCGATCCTTTTCCCCCTGCTGATCAAGCGGCGACTGCAGGACAGCATCTATGCCCTCAGAGAGCGTGACGCCGTTGAAATCGAGTCCGTCGAGGATTATCTGATGTACGACCCCTTCCAGGGCCGGGATCCGGAAGTGCAAGAGGCCGACCATCCCTGGAATCGCGTGTACGACGGTGTTGCCGGAGAAGTGATGCGGCGCGGTATCGCGCGAGAGGTCAGAAAGATCGACTGGGCGGATCTGCCGAAGGAGTAGAGGCAAGCCGGCTGAATACTAAACACTATCGGCCTCGCTCCGCGAGCCGGACTTGAACCGTAATCCGCTCGATTCGTGCGCGAACATCCGCTCCGAGCGAGTCGCCCAGGTAAACGCAAGGCACCTGCGCCCTATCAATTGCAGTGAGAATCGAGTGACGTTGCGAGACGAAGCGAATTTCTTCTTCGTCTGCCCAAGAACTCGGCTTCGAAAGCAGCGCCACGTCGTAGACAACTTGCGCTTCGTTGCGGTCGACAAAGGCACGCAAAAGTTGGTCAACGTGAAGGCGCTTCTCCTTAGGATATTCCACCCGGTGAAGCTGCGTCCCGAGCAGGTCTGCTGGAACATCAAATTCGATACAAACGCCCGCACCGTCACCTCCGTACCGCCGCCAGAGGGTGGGATTGTCAGGCGTTGCGCCGAAGCAAGCGAGACCAATTTCGTTGCGACATTGCTCTATCATGCCGTCGAAAACGGGCTTGGCTATGACCTCTAGGCGTCCGTTCTGAATCGCGGCCGCCGCAATACCCTGTGCGTCCGTGTTCGTCCTGCCTCGCGCTTTGACCAAAACTCCTGCAAGGAGCGCCGGCGTCGCCGGTGTCGGGGTGTAGTCACACTGCCATACGAACTCTTGCGGATCATTTAGCGTGTCTGGCCTCGCGCACCACACCAGAAGCCGATGCACGGAGTCCTCGAGGCGACCGAAGTCATCCTCGCTCGGACTTGAAAAATCTCTGTATTTGTAGATTTTCATCCAAACCTCACCTTCTCGACTCCGATTGAAGGAGATTTCGGTATGCAAGCCATCATTGGATCGACGCTGCTCTCGAGCAAGCTAGTTCAGCCCATCAATAAGCCTTTCGAAATCTACGATAGCCGGCTGTCCGGTTTCACGTTGCGGGTACAGCCGAGCGGCATCCGATCGTACTGCGCTCGCTTCGGCCGAAATCGGCGTGTTGCATTAGGCCATGCAGGGTCGATCGAACCCGATGAAGCGCGGGAGAGGTGTCAGATCGTCCTCGGTAATGTGGCGCATGGCCGCCATCCGTTGCACGGTCTCGGCGGAACAGATGGCATCACGCTTGGAGTGTTCATCGCCGACACGTTCATCACCTGGGTCCAAGCCAGCCGTCCGCGTACTGCCGCCGATACGCTCGAGAAGCTTTATCGGCACTTCAGAGCCTGGTATCCCGAACCGCTCACTGCCATTACCGTTGAACGCGTTGAGGCGTGGAAGGTGCGGCGCCTGAATGAAGGCCGCAATCCCGTGACCGTCGTGCGCGATCTCTATACGCTCTCCAGCGTGCTCAGACGCGCAGTGAAAGCCGGCGAGCTCAAGGAAAACCCCGTACGACGTGTCGATAAGCCGCGCGTTGATCGCAGAGGCAAGGTGCGCTTTCTCGACCAGGCCGAGGAAACGAGACTGCGTCAGGCACTGAAGGCGCGCGATGAGGAAATGCGGAGTCGCCGCAATATAGCCAACAACCAGCGACAAACACAGCACGAGCGGATGCTGCCTCCGCTGACTCACTTTGGTGATCACCTGACGCCCGCCGTATTGTTATCAATGAATACGGGCTTGCGGCGCGGCGAGGTCGTCAAGCTGCGTTGGGGATCTGTGGACTTCAATCGTCAGCTTCTCACCGTCGAAGGCCCGAACGCGAAGAATCGACAGACCCGGCACGTGGCGCTCAATGAGGAAGCCGTGAGCGTGCTGCGATTCTGGCGCGAGCAGTCCGGAACTGGAGCGCGTGTCTTTGGTGTCACTACCGGATTTCAGTCGGCATGGGAAAAGGTGCTCAAGCGAGCCAGGATCAGCAAATTCCGTTGGCACGATCTGCGTCATCACTTTGCTTCGCGCCTGGTCCAGAAGGGTGTGCCGCTGAACACGGTGCGTGATCTACTGGGTCACGGCTCCGTCGGCATGTCGCTGCGCTATGCGCACCTTGCGCCCGATCAACGGCGCGAAGCCGTTTCGAAACTCAATGAGAGGCCGCTTCTCACTCTCACCATGCGCCTTCAGTGGGAGGGTCTTCTGGCAGTAAGGGCCTACCGCGTGGACTCGATCGTGGTTAGGGAAGAACAGGAACTAGCCGGCCAAATTCCGCTTTTTGGGAATCCGTCCGTCTTGGAGTTGCGCTTATAAGCGCAAGCAAAAATGCCTAGATTTCTAGGTTAAAAGCAAAAAAGGGGCGATTCTTGCGCTTACCCTGCGCTTACGACGGCGAGGCAAATTCGCCCTGCCTCGATATCACGCTGATTTAATTGGTGGAAAGGGAGGGACTCGAACCCTCGACCCCGGCATTATGAGTGCCGTGCTCTAACCAGCTGAGCTACCTTTCCACGAAGGGGCGCGCATTGTCATCACTGCCGCCCCGGGGTGTCAATCCGCCGCGGCAGTGCGTACCGCGGCTCAGTCGCGCAAATATTGCCTGAGCCAGCGGCTGAGCGGCGCCAGCCCCTGGGGCTGCACCCGATAGATCCGCCTGCGGCCGGCAGTCGATGCATCGACCAGCCGGGCAGCCTGCAGGCGCTTCAGGTGCTGGACCACCGCGGTGCGCGAGACCGGCAGGCCCTGCGCCAGCGCACCGGCGCTCATCGGCGTGCGCGCCAGACGCTGGAACATGACTACCCGGAGCGGACAGCCGAACAAGGCGAACACTCGCAGGACTTCCCGCAGTGAGCTCGAGTGTGCGTGGGACTTGGGCATGGCCGTAAGTGTCAATCCAGGCTAACACATTTGACAGGTCCGTCAGCGCGTTGCTCTACTGATGGGGATAGCCGCGGCACGGAGAGGACGATGATAAACGGCGCGCATGTCGTCATCTATTCGCGTAATGCCGAAGCCGACCGGGCTTTCATGAGGGACGTGCTCCGGTTCAAGTACGTCGACGTCCACGACGGCTGGCTGATCTTCAAGCTGCCACCTGCCGAAGCCGCCGTGCACCCGTCCGACGAGAACGATATGCATGAATTCTTTCTGATGACCGACGACCTCGATGCCGAGGTCACAGCGCTGCGCAAGGCGGGTGTGGCCTGCGATGCCGCCTCGCAACAGGCCTGGGGCCGTTCCACACGCCTCAAGCTACCCGGCGGCGGAACGCTGGGTCTGTATCAGCCGCGTCACGAGCGGCCATGAGGTCCGCCTGCCGCGACTGCCTCACACATTGAACCTGAAGTGCATGACGTCGCCTTCCTGCACCACGTAGTCCTTGCCTTCGAGACGCAGTTTGCCGGCATCGCGCGCCCCGGCCTCGCCATTGCCCGCCAGATAGTCGGCAAAGGCGATGACCTCGGCGCGGATGAAGCCGCGCTCGAAATCGGTGTGAATCACGCCCGCTGCCTGCGGCGCGGTGGCGCCGATGCGCACCGTCCAGGCGCGTACCTCTTTCGGCCCGGCGGTGAAGAAAGTCTGCAGGCCGAGCAGGCGGTAGGCCGCGCGGATGACGCGATTCAGCCCCGGCTCGCTCAAGCCCAGCTCGCTGAGGAACTCGGCCCGCTCCGACTCATCGAGCTGCGCAATCTCCGCCTCGATCGCCGCGCACACCGGCACCACCACGGCTGCTTCGGCCGCAGCGCGCTTCTCGAGTGAGCCGAGCAGCGGGTTGTCCGTAAAGCCGTGCTCGTCGACGTTGGCGACGTACATCACGGGCTTCGCCGTGAGCAGCTGCAACTCGCGCAGCTCGCGCCGCTCCTCCTCGCTCAGCGCCAGTGCGCGCACCGGCCGCGCCGCATTCAGCTGCACCCGCACACGCTCGAGCAACGTGAGGCGGCGCAGCGCGTCCTTGTCACCGCTCCTGGCGGCCTTGGCGGCGCGCTCGAGTCCCTTCTCGAGCGTCGCCAGATCCGCGAGCGCGAGCTCGGTGTCGATCGTCTCGATGTCGGCGAGTGGATCGATCCGCCCGGCGACGTGGATGATGTCGGTGCTTTCGAAGCAGCGCACCACGTGCGCGATCGCATCCACCTCGCGGATGTGCGCGAGAAACTGATTGCCGAGGCCTTCCCCCTGCGAGGCTCCGGCGACCAGCCCCGCGATGTCGACGAACTCGACGGTGGCCGGCACGATCTTCTCCGGCTGCGCGATCGCCGCGAGCTGTTGCAGCCGCGGGTCGGGCACCGGCACCACGCCGACGTTCGGGTCGATGGTGCAGAACGGGTAGTTCTCGGCGGCGATCTGTGCACGCGTCAGCGCGTTGAACAGCGTCGACTTGCCGACGTTTGGCAGCCCCACGATGCCGCAGCGAATGGCCATGGCGGCGCGAGCTCTACCCGCCGCCGGGCGGCGGCGGCGCCGGGGATTCGCGGCGGTGCAGGCGGTTCATGGCGATCTGCGCGCCTTCGCCGAGGAACACCGGCACCGCGTCCGCCGCCGCTGCGAGCGCCTCGCCGATGAGCTGCGCCTCTGCAGCCGGCGGCCGGCCCAGCACGTAGTCGAGCACCTGCGCACGATCACCCGGATGGCCGATGCCGATGCGCAGCCGCCAGAACGCATCGCCGAGCTGCGCAATCACGTCGCGCATGCCGTTGTGGCCGGCGGCCCCGCCGCCGTGCTTGAGCCGCACCATCCCGGCGGGAAAGTCCAGCTCGTCGTAGGCGACCAGGATCTCCTCGGGCGGCACCTTATAAAAGGAGGCGACGCTGTGCACCGCATCGCCGCTGTGATTCATGTAGGTCATGGGCTTCAGCAGCCACAGCTCGCTCGCGGCGATGCGGGCACGCCCCAGTTCCCCGTGGTGGCGCGGCTCGTTGCGCAACGCTGCGCCGTGGCGCCGCGCCAGCTCCTCGATGAGCTGGAAGCCGGCGTTGTGCCGCGTGCGCGCGTACTCCGGGCCCGGATTGCCGAGTCCGACGATCAGTTTGAGCGGCTCACCTGCCATGTGGTGTTACTCGAGCGCCCGAAACGCCGCCGGCCGCGTTCGGCGCAACCGAAGCGGCCGGCGGACGTTCAGCCCTGGGCGCGTGCGCGGCTATTTCTTGCCGCCCTCCTTCTTACCCGCAGCGGCCTCCTTCTTGCCCGCTGCGGCCTCCTTCTTCTCCTCGCCCTTCTTCGCCTCCCCGGCGACCGGCACTGCTCCCGGGGCGGCACCCGCCGGGGGGGCTGCGCCCGGCGCGCCCGGCGCGCCAGGAGCGGCCGG
>JGI12659J15293_10000451_pt1 | contig 13267 bp, 10 predicted proteins | sample JacPinW_OM2H0_O1_FD_15293 | JGI IMG/M metagenome (IMG submission 15293) | reverse complement strand
GATGGGCGGATTGCGTGAGGAGATTCCTTTCACCTTCTGGATGATGATGATTGGAACGCTTTCGCTGACTGGAGTCGGCATCCCGCTGACGTCGCTTGGCTTTGCCGGTTTCGTCTCTAAGGATGCGATCATCGAGGCCGCGTTCGCGTCGCACCGCTACGGCGCGCTCTATGGATTCCTATGCACCGACATCGCCGCCGCGCTGACCGCGTTCTATTCCTGGCGCCTGATGTTCATGACCTTCTTCGGCCAGCGTGGCGACTGGGCGACGAGCCTACCCAGCGCGCATGATGCTCCTGGGCATGGAGATCATGGCCACGGCGATCATCACGCGCATGAATCGCCGCTCGTTATGCTGGCCCCGCTCGGAGTGTTGGCGGCGGGGGCGACGTTCGCCGGAATGGCTTTTCGCTATCTCTTCGTCGGCGGAGGCTACGAGTCGTTCTGGCGTCATTCTCTGTTTCTCGGGCCAGACAATCACCTCCTCGAGGAGATGGAGCATGTATCGGCATGGGTATCGCTGTCGCCGAGCCTGTTCATGCTCGGTGGGTTCCTGGTCGCCTATTACATGTACGTCGTCGACCGAACCGCGCCGCAGCGGCTCGCCTCCGATTTTCCAGCGCTTTATCGCTTCCTACTCAACAAGTGGTACTTCGACGAACTCTACGACTTCCTGTTCGTCCGTCCGGCGTTCGCTATCGGTCGCTTGTTCTGGAAGGGTGGAGACGGCGCGATCATCGACGGACTGGGGCCTGACGGCGTGTCGGCTCGCGTTCTTGATGTCGCCCGGAACTCGGTGCGCCTGCAAACCGGCTACGTCTACCATTACGCCTTCGCGATGCTGCTTGGCGCCGCCGCGCTGACGACCTGGTATCTGTTCGGGGGGGTCACGCGATGAACGGCTCTTGGATTCTCTCCGGCATTCTAGCGTTGCCGCTGATCGGTGCGCTCTTCATTCTATTGCTTCCGCGAGACAGCGAGGCGACCAAGCGAAACGCGCGCTGGATTGCGTTGTTCGCGACCCTGATCACCTTCCTGCTGAGCCTTGTCGCCTGGGGTCGCTTCGATCCGGCACAACCCGGCTTTCAGCTTATCGAGGAACGCGACTGGTTCTCGCACGCGATTCTGTACAAGCTTGGCGTCGACGGCGTTTCGATGCCGTTCGTGCTGCTCACCACTTTCATCATGCCAATTTGCATCATCGCATCTTGGGCTCCGATCCAGACCCGCGTGAAGGAGTACATGATCACCTTCCTGGTGATGGAGACGCTTATGGTTGGCGTCTTCGTGGCGCTCGACCTGGTGCTCTTTTACCTCTTCTTCGAGGGCGGCCTCATCCCGATGTTCATTATCATTGGCATCTGGGGCCACGGGAACCGCGTGTACGCCGCCTTCAAGTTTTTCCTCTATACGTTCACCGGCTCAGTGCTGATGCTGCTCGCGATCATGGCCATGTACTGGACGGCGGGTACAACCGACATCACGGTGCTGCTCAAGACGCACTTTTCACCCCAAATGCAGACTTGGCTGTGGCTCGGGTTCTTCGCCTCGTTCGCGGTCAAGATGCCCATGTGGCCAGTCCACACCTGGCTGCCTGATGCGCACGTCGAAGCGCCGACCGCCGGATCGGTGGTGTTGGCCGCCATTCTGCTCAAAATGGGTGGTTATGGCTTCATCCGCTTCTCGTTGTCGATGTTTCCGGACGCCTCCCTTTATTTCGCGCCGCTCGTCTTTGCCCTGTCGGTGATCGCGATCATTTACGCGTCCCTGGTCGCGCTCGCGCAAGAGAGTACGAAGAAGCTCATCGCCTATTCGTCGGTCGCTCACATGGGGTTCGTGACGATGGGGATTTTCGCCGCCAACACCCAGGGGATTCAGGGCGCTGTCTACCAGATGATCAGTCACGGCCTCGTCTCGGGGGCGTTGTTCCTCTGCACCGGCGTCCTCTATGACCGCATGCACACTTACGACATCGCCGCCTACGGCGGCCTCGTGCAGCGCATGCCGCTCTATGCGCTCGTGTTCATGGTATTCACCTTTGCCAATATCGGATTGCCGGGCACTACGGGCTTCATCGGCGAATTCTTGACCCTGTTAGGCACGTTCCAGATCAACAACTGGGTGGCGTTCCTCGCCACCACCGGCACAATTCTGTCGGCGTGCTACGCGCTCTACCTTTACCGCCGCATCATCTTTGGCGTTATCGAGAAGCCAAACCTGATGGGCATCGCCGACCTCACAAACCGCGAGGTCGTGACGTTGCTGCCGCTTGGCCTGCTCACGATCTTTTACGGCGTGCACCCACAGCCGATCATCGACGCTAGCGCGGCTTCAATCGAACAGATCATCAGCGGCTTCCAGCACGCTATCACGGCGACGAAGTCGGCGGGGCTTTGACGGCTTCATGCCCTGCGCCGCGCCGATTGTTTTTGGAACGAGCGACACTCATGCATGAGACGGCCATTTCTCTTCCCGTGATCCTGCCGGAAGCGGTGCTGGCGACGGGGACCTTGGCGCTCGTGCTTTACGGCGCCCTGCGCGGCGAGCGAGGGTCGGCCCTAGTCAACGAGTTCGCCGTCGGCTTGCTCGGCCTCGTCTTCATTCTGATGGTGGCCAGGAATCGCCCGATGGGCCTCACCTTCTACGGCTCCTTCGCAGACGACGCGTTCACCCGCTTCATGGGCGCGCTTGCGCTAGTCGGTTCGCTGGTGACGCTTCTCTTGTCGGTCGAGTTCATGCGTCAGGAGCGGATCGGCGGATTCGAATTCCCGGTCCTCATCCTCATTTCCACCCTCGGCATACTGATGCTGATCTCGGCCAATGACTTCATCGCGCTCTACCTCGGTTTCGAGTTGATGAGCTTGGCGCTCTACGTGATCGCGGCCTATCGGCGCCACGATCTCCGCGCCACCGAAGCAGGCCTCAAGTATTTCGTCCTCGGCGCCTTGTCGTCGGGCATGATGCTTTACGGGATGTCGCTCATCTATGGGTATTCCGGCTCGGTCGCCTTCGGTGCGGTCGCGAACGCCGTGCATGACCACGCCAGCATTGGCGTCGTGTTCGGACTGGTGTTCCTTTTGGTGGGGCTGGCGTTCAAGATCTCTGTCGTGCCGTTTCACATGTGGACGCCCGACGTCTACGAGGGCGTGCCGACCCCGGTGACGACGTTCTTCGCCACCGCGCCCAAGGTCGCCGCGATGGCGGTCTTGGTTCGGGTCGTGATCACCGCCTTTCCCGGCATCGCCAACGACTGGCGCCAGATCCTCACCTTCGTCTCGATCGCTTCGATGGTTCTTGGCGCCTTCGCCGCCATCGGCCAGCGCAACTTCAAACGGCTGATGGCCTATTCCGCGATCGGCCATATGGGATACGCGCTGGTCGGGCTCGCTGCGGGCACGGTCGAGGGCGCGCAGAGCGTTGCCATCTATATGGCGATCTACGTGGTGATGACGCTGGGAACCTTCGCCGCTATTCTGTCCATGCGACGCAATGGACGCGCGATCGAGACGATGGCCGATCTCGCGGGCCTGGCGCGGACGGATCCGACCATGGCTTTCTTCCTGGCGACAATGATGTTCTCGCTTGCCGGCGTTCCGCCGCTCGCCGGCTTCTTCGCCAAGTTCTATGTCTTTGCCGCCGCGATGAAGGCAGGTCTTTATGGCCTTTCGGTCATTGGTGTTTTGGCGAGTTGCGTGGCCGCCTATTACTATCTGAGGATCGTCAAGCTCATGTATTTCGACGAGCCGGCTCCGGCGTTCGATCGTCCAAGCCCCGTCGCGCGCATCGTCCTCGCCATTTCGGCGCTCGCGATCATCCTGTTCGTATTCGCGCCGTCGCCCATCACGAACGCCGCGATGGCCGCCGCGCAGTCGCTCTTTTGACCGCCGCCTCCAGGCTGGACAGCGCGCATAGAGGCTGGCGCATCGTTCGTCTCGGCGCCGTCGATTCGACCAACGAGGAGGCGCGCCGCCGCGCGTTGGCCGGCGACACCGACCGGGTGTGGATCGTCGCGGACGAACAGACCGCGGGCAGAGGTCGCCGAGGCCGGCCCTGGATTTCGCCGAGGGGCAACCTGCATACCAGCGCCCTGACGATCGACCCTTGTCCGCGTGCGCTCGCGGCACAACTCGGCTTCGTCGCCGGAGTGGCCCTGGCGCGCGCGGTCTCAGATCTCGGCGCAACCAATGTCGGCCTCAAATGGCCAAACGATTTGATGTCTCGTGGCGCGAAATGTGCCGGAGTTCTTATTGAAGGTTTCGGTCTTGGAAGCGGGCGAACGGCTTGTGTCGTAGGGATCGGCGTGAATTGCGCGCACGCGCCGGAAGGCCTTGGGTACGAGACCTCATGCCTGACGCGGGCAGGCGGACAAGCGGTGGCTCCTGGAGAATTGTTCGAGCGTCTCATCCAACGGTTTGACGACGCGCTTAACGAATGGCGTGCTGGACGGGCCTTCGACCGCATTCGCGCCGGTTGGCTCGATTACGCCGTCGGTTTGGGCGAACGGATCGCGATCCAAAACGGCGCCGGCCAACGCGAGGGCGTGTTCGAGGGGATCGATTCGGCCGGGCGCTTGCTCATGCACTCTGAGCACGGGCTAGATGCCGTCGAGGCGGCCGACGTATGGATCCTGCCTCGCTCGGGCGTCCTGCGGCGGGTGGTTGCGCCCACCTCGCTTCCGCCGGAAGGGCCGGTCTAAATGGCGGAAGACAACGAGTTTGTGTTCGTCCCGCTTGGCGGCTTGGGCGAGATTGGGATGAATTGCGCCCTTTACGGATATGGGCCGGCGAGCGCACGCCAATGGCTCATGGTCGATCTCGGCATCGGCTTCGCCGACGAGGACTTGCCTGGCGTTGATCTCATCATGCCGGATCTCAGCTTCATCGAGAAGGCGAAGCAGAATCTGGTTGGGGTGGTCATCACTCATGCGCACGAGGACCATATGGGCGCCCTTGTCGAGCTGTGGCCGGACCTTCGCGCCCCCGTCTACATGACGCGCTTCGCGGCCGGACTTGTCGAATCGCGCGGGCTGGGCGAACCGGGCGCGCCCGAGATCCCCTTGAAGGTTGTTCAGCTTGGCGAGAAGGTCGTGATCGGGCCGTTCGTGGTCGAATTTATCCCGGTCGCTCATTCCATCCCTGAAAGCTCGGCGCTGGCGATCCGCACGCCTGCTGGGCTTGTCGTCCACACCGCCGACTGGAAGATCGACCCGACCCCGATCATCGGCCTGCCAACCGACAAGGCGCGCTTGAAAGCGCTCGGCGACGAGGGCGTGCTGGCGCTTGTTTGCGATTCGACCAACATCCTGCGCGAAGGGGAAAGTCCGTCCGAGCGCGACGTCGCGAAGACTCTGACTGGGCTCATCGCCAAAGCGAAAGGCAGGGTGGTCGTGACCACCTTCGCCTCCAACGTTGGCCGGCTGCGTTCCGCCGCTGAGGCTGGTTTCGCCGCCGGGCGACAGGTTTGCATTCTCGGCCGGGCGATCGAGCGCGTGGTCGGCGTCGCCCGCGACTGCGGGATGCTGGAAGGCCTGCCGCCGTTATTGGGCATGGACGCGTTCGAGCGGTTGCCGCGCGACCGAATACTGGCCCTCGCCACCGGCAGTCAGGGCGAACCCCGCGCAGCGCTCGCACGCATGGCGGGGGATGAGCATCCGACGGCCGAACTGAGCGCTGGCGACACCGTGATCTTTTCGTCGCGCACCATTCCCGGCAACGAGAAGGCGGTCGGGAAAATCGTCAACGCGTTCGCTCGCGCCGGCGTCGAGGTGGTCACCGACCGCACCGCGCTCGTGCATGTCTCCGGCCATCCACGGCGGGCGGAGGTGGCGAAAATGTACGGCTGGGTGCGTCCGAGAATCGCCGTGCCCGCGCATGGGGAACCAGTGCACTTGACCGAACATGCGGACTTCGCCAGGGCGCAAGGGGTGTCGCAGGTCTTGCGCGCCTTCAATGGCGATATGATTCGGCTTGCGCCCGGCGAGGCCAGCGTATCAGGGAAGGTGACAAGCGGACGGCGGGCGAAGGACGGCGCCATTCTATTGCCGCCGGGTCAGGAATCCGTCCGCCAGCGTCGCAGGCTCAGTTTCGCAGGCGTTGTCTCAATTGCGATCGCGTTGACCCCTAGGGGCGAAATGGCGGGCGACCCGGATGTGATGATCGCGGGCCTGCCAGAGCGGACGCGCGAAGGCGCTGCGATCGACGCGCTGATCGACGATGCCATCTTTGAGGCCTTCGAGAGCCTTCCGCCAGGAAAGCGGCGCGACGCCGAGGTCGTATCAACCGCCATCGAACGTGCTGTGCGCGGTTCGGTCAACACCGTTTGGGGCAAGAAGCCACAAGTGCATGTGCTGGTGGTGGAGGTGTGAGCCAAGCGAAGTCCGTTATGATCGGTAAGCTCAACCACGTCGCTATCGCTGTCCCCGATCTCGAAAAGGCGGCGCGGATCTATCGGGAAACACTCGGCGCACGTGTCTCGGCTCCGCGGCCTCAGCCTGACCATGGCGTGACCGTCGTCTTCGTCGAATTGCCCAACACGAAAATCGAACTCCTGCATCCTCTGGGCGCGAACTCCCCAATCGCGAAGTTCCTCGAGCGGACTCCGGACGGCGGCATGCACCACCTCTGCTATGAGGTTCAGGACATCATCGCCGCCCGCGACCAGCTCAAAGCTGCGGGCGGGCGCGTGCTCGGGGACGGAAATCCGAAAATCGGCGCTCATGGTAAGCCGGTGCTGTTTTTGCACCCGAAGGACTTCGCCGGCACGCTGATCGAAATCGAGCAGGTCTGAGGGCGTGCGATATTCCGCAGTTGGAGGCGGCATGAGCCGCCTGGGCGCGGACGGCCTGCTTCTCATCACCGCTTTCCTGTGGGGCGTGACCTTCGTCGCGCAGAAATACGCCACGGCGACCATGCCGGCGCTCGCCTTCGTCGCGGCGCGTTTTGCTGTTTCGGCCGCGGCGCTTGCGCCGTTCGCGCTTTGGGAATTCCGGCGCAAACCGCATGCCCCGACCCGCGATGAATGGCGCCTCGCGCTTGTGATTGGCCTCACGCTCTTCTTTGGGACGACTCTGCAGCAGGCGGGGATCGAGACGACCAGCGCCACCAACGCCGGCTTCCTGACCGCCTGCTATGTCGCGCTGACCCCTTTTGTCGTGTGGGCGCTGACCGGCGCGCGTCCGCGCATAATCATCATCGGCGCGGGCTTCGTCTCGCTCGTCGGCGCCTGGCTCCTCTCCTCGGGCGGGGGGCTTGGTCCTCCGAACCTTGGCGACGCGCTTGTGCTCCTCGCCGATTTCGCTTGGGCGACGGGCATTGCGCTGACGCCGATTTTCCTCGCCCGCTCCGGTCGGCCGCTGCTGCTCGCCTTCGTGCAATACGCGGTCTGCGCCGGCCTCGCGGCTGTATGCTCGGCCTTGCTCGAATCGATTCCGCCCGGCGCACTCACCGCGACTGCGCCGACGGTCCTGTTCGCCGGCGTCGTCTCGGGCGCGATCGCCTATACGATCCAGATCTTCGCCCAGGCGCATACACCCCCCGCCGAGGCGGCGCTCATTCTCGCCCTCGAGGGTGTGTTCGCGGCGTTAGCGGGCGCGCTCTTGCTCGATGAGCATCTGACCGCCATCGGCGCTTTCGGCTGCGTGCTGATCCTCGCCGGCGCGGTGGCGGTGGAGGTTGGGCCACTTTTCGGGCGAAAGACGCTCAGCGGAGCCACGTGACGAAAGTAGAAAAGCTTTCTCTCCCCGAGGCTCGGCGGATCGCTCTGGCAGCCCAGGGCTTCGGCGGTCCGCGTCCGGAAAGGGTCACGGCCGCGCGTTGGCTGAAAACCGTCGACCGGCTCTCTCTGCACCAGATCGACAGCGTCAATGTCCTCGTCCGCGCCCATTACTTGCCGGCCTTCTCTCGCCTCGGGCCCTATGACCGTTCGTTGATCGAAACGGCCGCCTGGGGAAGCCGGAAGAAGCGGCGGCTGTTCGAATATTGGGCCCATGAGGCCTCGCTCCTGCCGCTGCCGTTGCATCCCCTGCTGCGCTGGAGGATGGGCCGCGCGGATCGCGGTGAGGCCGGTTGGAAGGGCCTGCGGGTGTTTGCGGGCGAGCGCCGCGCTGCGGCGGAGGTGTTCCTCGATCGCATCCGCAACGAGGGTCCCCATGCGGCGTCGGACTTCGAGGAAAAGCGCGGCCGGTCGGGCTGGTGGGAATGGAGCGACACGAAACAGGCGCTCGAGTGGCTGTTCTGGGCGGGACACATCACGACAGCGACTCGGCGCGGCAGCTTCGAGCGGGTCTACGACCTGACTGAGCGCGTCATTCCTGCCGAGATCCTCGCGCTGCCGACTCCCGACGAGAAGGATGCGCAGCGCGCGCTCATCGACCGCGCCGCTCAGGCGCTCGGCGTCGCCACGACCCAGGACCTGCGCGACTATTTTCGTCTTGGCCCTGACGATTCACGGCTTGCAATCGAGTCGCTCGTCGAGGCGGGCGTTCTCATGCCGGTCGAGGTTCCCGGCTGGGCGCGGCTCGCCTATCTTCATCGCGACGCGCGCAGGCCGCGCCGCGTCTCTGCGCGGGCGCTGCTGGCGCCGTTCGATCCGCTCGTCTGGGAGCGCTCCCGTACGCTGCGGCTCTTCGACTTCCACTATCGGATCGAGATTTACACGCCGGCGGACAAACGCCAGCACGGCTATTATGTCCTTCCCTTTCTGCTCGGCGACCTGCTCGTGGCCCGGCTCGACCTGAAGGCCGACCGTCAGGCGGGACGGCTGCTCGTCCACGCGGTGCACCTCGAGTCGCACGCGCCTTCGGACGTCATGGACGCGATGTCCGAGGAGCTTCAGGCGCTGGCGGGCTGGCTCGGTCTTCCTGAAGTCGTCATGCCGTCGAAGCCGCTTCGGCGCTCAAGCGACTGATGAAGCGCTGACACAGGCCGCCCTGCAGGCTATAAGGCCGCCGCTCAGCCTGACCTGGTCGGACTTGTTCCCGGCCGTTCGTGTTTCCACCGCTTCATCAGTTGATGAAGCTAGAAACGGGGAATCGCGGGATCAACTCCGACCTTAGCGGGGTTGGGCAGCATCAAGTTTCCGTCGCAAAGGTTCGCAATGTCCGGCTCCGTCCTCTCTAGCGCAGCGCTCGATGAGCGCCGGCGGCGGATTCTGTTTCGCGCCTGGCGCCGAGGCGTGCGCGAGATGGATCTCATTATGGGTCGCTTCGCCGATGCGCATTTGCCCACGATGAACGAAGACGAACTTGCCGAGTTCGAGCGTCTTCTCGACGTCCCCGACCCGCAGGCGCTCGCCTGGATAATCGGCGGTGAGCGTCCGCCCCGGGAATTCGACACTGCGCTCTTTGGCCGCCTATGCGGATCGCGATGAAAACCGCCAACGCCCGCCGACCAGACTCCGTGAGTCTCATGGCTCCCGCCATTCGCCGCCTTGAGGAAGGCAGCGCCGTCACGCTGGCGCGCGCGCCCGAGGGGTACGACGCCTTCATCGTCGCCGAGCTGACGCGGGCGCTCGCGAAGGACGGCGAGCAGCGCGCCGCGACGCTCGCCTTCGTCGCGCGGGACAGCCTACGCGCTCAGGCCTTCATCGACGCCCTGAGCTTTGCTGCGCCCGAGATCGAGGCGCTGTATCTTCCCTCCTGGGATTGCCAACCCTACGATCGCGTCTCGCCCAACGCCGCCGTATCGGCTGAGCGGATGACCGTGCTGGCGCGGCTAGCCAAGAGCCGTGGCGCCATGGAGCGGCCGCGCATTCTCGTCGCCTCGGTCAACGCGTTGACGCAGCGCGCGCCGCCGCTTGCCTATCTCAAGTCCGCTGCATTCTCCGCCGCGCCGGGCAACAGCGTGCGGATGGAAGACCTCGCACACTGGGTCGAGTCGAACGGCTATGCGCGCGCGAGCACCGTGCGCGACGTCGGCGATTACGCCTCGCGCGGCGGCATCCTCGACCTCTATCCGCCTGGCGCGGCAGCGCCGATCCGGCTTGATTTCTTCGGCGATACGCTCGAATCGATCCGCGCCTTCGATCCGGAGACGCAGCGCTCGACCACGCAATTGCGCTCGCTTGATCTCGTGCCGATGAGCGAAGCGCGCCTGACGACCGATTCGATCAAACGTTTCCGCCAGGGCTACGCAGCGGAGTTCGGCGCGCCCGCTCCAAACGACGATCTCTACGCCGCCATCAGTGAAGGCCGCCGCGCCATCGGCGTCGAACATTGGCTGCCTTTGCTCTACGATAAGCTCGACACGATCTTCGACTATATCGGTGGTGCGCCGTTCGTGCTCGACGGTCGCGCCGACGACGCGGCCCACGAGCGTATTGCGCTCATCACCGATAATTATGCAGCGCGACGCGCGGCTTACGCGGAAGATCCCGGTAAGGCGGACTATAAGCCGCTGCCGCCGACGCGGCTTTATCTCAGTGAAGGCGAGTGGAAGGAGCGGCTTGCCGGCCAGCCGGTGGCGCGGCTCACGCCATTCGAGGCGCAGCCGGGCGCCAGCGACGTCGTCGATTGCGGCGGACGGACCGGGCGCAATTTTGCTCCCGAACGGCAGAACGAGAGCGCCAATGTGTTCGACGCCGCGGTCGCGCATGTGCGGGCGTTGCGCGAGCGGGGCTTGAACGTGATCATCGCCGGCTGGAGCGACGGTTCGCGCGAGCGGTTGAGTCACGTTCTGGCCGAGCATGGCCTCAAACCACTCGAGTTCGTATCGTCCTATCGTCAAGCGACGACAACGCGCGCTGGCGCGCTGCCGCTCGCTGTCATCGCGCTCGAACAGGGGTTCGAAGCGCCGGACTTCGCCATCATTGGCGAGCAGGACATTCTCGGCGATCGTCTCGTACGGCAGTCGAAGCGCCGGCGCCGCGCCCAGGACGTTCTCGCCGAAGCGAGTGCGCTTACCGCCGGCGATCTCGTCGTTCATATCGAGCACGGCGTCGGGCGCTTCGTGGGATTGAAAACAATCGAGGCGGCTGGCGCGCCGCACGACTGTCTCGAGATCCACTATGCCGGCGGAGATCGGCTGTTCCTGCCGGTCGAGAATCTCGAACTTCTGTCTCGCTACGGCTCGGAGACGGGCGAACTCGACAAGCTCGGCGGCGCCGGATGGCAGTCGCGCAAGGCGCGCTTAAAGAAGCGCGTGCGCGAGATGGCGGGCGAGCTCATCCGCGTCGCTGCCCAGCGCATGACGCACACGGCGCCCCGCCTCACTGCCCCAGAAGGCCTGTACGACGAATTTTGCGCCCGCTTTCCCTACGACGAAACGCCGGACCAGGAGAGTGCGATTGAGGCGACGCTCGACGACCTGGCTGCCGGCCGGCCAATGGATCGGCTGGTCTGCGGCGACGTCGGCTTCGGTAAGACTGAGGTCGCGTTGCGCGCCGCCTTCGCCGCGGCGATCAATGGCAAGCAGACGGCAATCGTCGCCCCGACGACTCTGCTGGCTCGTCAGCATACCCAGAACTTTCGTCAGCGTTTCGCCGGCTTGCCCGTCAACGTTGGCCAACTCTCTCGGATGGTTGGCGCGGCGGAAAGCCGCGAGGTCAAGAAGGGCCTCGCAGAGGGCGGCGTCGATATCGTCGTCGGCACGCATGCGGTCTTGGGCAAGACCGTGAGCTTCAAGGACCTCGGCCTCGTCGTCGTCGACGAGGAGCAGCATTTTGGCGTTGGGCACAAGGAGCGGCTCAAGGAGCTGCGTTCGGAAGTGCACGTCCTGACACTGTCGGCGACGCCCATTCCGCGCACGCTGCAGCTCGCGATGACCGGCGTGCGCGAGATGTCCATCATCGCCACGCCGCCGATCGATCGACTGGCGGTGCGCACCTTCGTCTCGCCCTTCGACGCGCTCATCATTCGCGAGGCGCTGCTGCGGGAACGCTATCGCGGCGGACAATCCTTCTATGTCTGCCCGCACATCGACGACCTCGACGAGGCGGCGGCGTTCCTGCGCCAGAACGCGCCTGAGTGCAAATTTGTCATCGCGCACGGGCAGATGGCGGCGCGCGAGCTCGAGGATAAGGTCGGCGCGTTCTATGACGGCAAGTACGACATCCTGTTGTCGACGGCGATTGTCGAATCCGGCCTCGACATTCCGCGCGCCAACACGATGGTCGTGCATCGCGCCGATATGTTCGGGCTCGCGCAGCTCTACCAATTGCGCGGACGCGTCGGCAGATCGAAGATCCGTGCCTACGCCTATTTCACCACGCCGGCCAAGGCCAAGATCACGCCGCAGGCAGAGAAGCGCCTCCAGGTGCTGCAATCGCTCGATACGCTGGGCGCTGGCTTTCAGCTCGCGAGCCACGACCTTGACCTGCGCGGCGCCGGCAACCTTCTGGGCGAGGAGCAGTCCGGCCACATCAAAGAGGTCGGCTACGAGCTTTACCAGCAGATGGTGCGCGAGGCGGTTGAGCGCATCAAGTCGGGCGAGGATGCTCCGGCCGAGGACATGTGGTCCCCAACCATCCAGCTTGGCGCCCCGGTGACGATCCCCGAATCTTATATTTCCGACCTGCCGACCCGGCTCGCTCTCTACCGCCGTCTGTCAGCGCTCGAGGACGAGGTGGAGATCGACGCGATTGGGGCTGAGATCGTCGACCGCTTCGGTCCGCCGCCGCCCGAGGTTGGGCTCTTATTGAGTCTTGTCCAGATCAAGGCTTTGTGCCGCCGCGCCAATGTCGAAAAGCTCGACGCCGGCCCCAAGGGCTTGACACTCGCCTTCCGCAACAAGTCGTTCGCGAATCCCACTGCGCTGGTCAAATGGGTCTCCGCCCACGACGGCGCCTATGTGCGCCCCGACATGCGCATCGTGGTTACCGACGATTTCGAGAAGCTCGCCGACCGTCTTGCAGGGACGCTCAAAGTCATGCGGGAGATCGCCAAGATCGCGGGGAGGAAAGGGTAGGCGCTCCCTTCTCCCGACGGGAGAGGGTGGCGCGAAGCGCCGGGTGAGGGGCCGGGGTAAGGGCTCCCGCAGGCGGCCGTATGGTGTCGAGACTGCGTTCTGAGGAGATCGGAGCATGACGCTCGAATTCACGGTTGGAATAAACATCGCGGGTGAGCGCCAAAGCGTGACCGTTTCGGCGGAGGACGCGCTGATCGCGGCGCTCAAGGTGAAGCACGAGAAACCGGAGGCGATCATCAACTATGTTCGGCGCAGCAACCGACGCGGCGATCGACGTCATCCGCACAAGTCGGTAGGCGCTGGAGGCTAGACAAACGCCCCCATATCGACGGCGGCTCCCGCCGCCTCGACCTGACGAGGCTGGAGAC
>JGI12659J15293_10000449_pt1 | contig 13280 bp, 14 predicted proteins | sample JacPinW_OM2H0_O1_FD_15293 | JGI IMG/M metagenome (IMG submission 15293) | reverse complement strand
ACCGCCGACGATGCGCACACCAACTGGATTCACCTCGACGATGCGGTCCATCGTCTCCAAAAGCTCGCGATCGTGGCTCGCGACCAAGACGCCGCCGCACCAATTGCGGATTAGTGAATGGATCACAGCACGGCCGGGTGCATCGAGATTGTTGGTGGGCTCGTCGAGCAGAAGAAGGTCTGACGCCTCCACAAGGAGGCGCGCGACGCCGACGCGGGTACGCTCGCCGCCGGATAGCGATCCTATCGTCCGATCGAGGCCCGTCCCAGCCAAACCGACCTCGGCGAGCGCGGCGTCGACTCGCGATTCGAGCGTCCAGTCGGCAGCATCGAAGTCTCCCGCGCTGCCCTCGCCGGACAAGACACGCTGGAGAACGGCCATGCCTTCGGCGACACCGAGGGCACGTGCGAGCGTCAGATCCTCCGGCCAATCCTGAGCGAGGACGGCGATGGCGCCCATCCGCTGGACGGCGCCGGCAGCAGGTTCGGCCATGCCGGCGATGATGCGGATAAGGGTGGATTTGCCCGAACCGTTCCGCCCGACCAGTCCGACTCGTTCGGCGCCGATCGAGAGGGTCAGATCGCTAAAGAGGACTTGGTGTTCAGGTGTTTGAGCTGAAATCGAATCGAGCGTTAGGAAGGCGGACATGGAAACCCGTGAGATCGGACGAAACAAGGCGGCTCGCATTGTTCATCCGGTCGTTCACGGCTCCACTCCTTCTCGATAACACTACCAACCTAGAGAGCCAGCACTGACAACACAAGCCGACGCCAGCTTTCAGGCACGTTTCTGCTCGCGGTTTTGGCGACCGATCAGCGCCATCAGCATCGGCCCCAGGCTGAACTGGCCGGCTTCCGCCTTGCGGGTGAGCTCGCGAAGGTAGCCGCCTGCGGACTTGATCGCGGTTGCTCGCTGAAGGATGCAGGCGACGACGACGGCAGCCGCGGCTTCGCCCATCACCGTTTGCGCGTCCTCCCAGGCGCTGGGACTGATTGCCAGCATCGGTCTGACGACCGCCGCCGCCGCAAGAAAATCCCTCCAACTCGAGATTCCGCCCTTTGCGTAGTCGGCAAGGTCGGGACAAGCTTTGAGGACCATACCCAGAGGGTAGGATCGTTCCGTCGCGGCGGACGGTTGTCCATTTGGCTCCGCCCTCGCCGCCCTGCCCTCTTGGAGGCTAGGTTCAAGTTCAGTAGGGCGCTTTGTGTTTGAATTCTGTATGTGGCGCCCACTTTGGCGCTCATTGGCGTCCATTTTTATCGTTTTGATGTGCGTTTCCAGGATGTTGAGCAGGCGCTGGGCGAGCGCGGTCAGTTCTTCGGCGATCGGCTCGATGTCAGCCAGGACGCCGGCCCGTGGAATTCGGGCGACGATGGTTCGATAGAGAGTGTGCACGGCTTCCCAAGTCGAGGGCCCCTGCCCCGTCGCTGGGATTGGGACGCCCTCATCGAGGCCGGTGGCGATCATCTTGACGATGTCGCGTCTGGCGAGGCTGATCCGCTCGCGGGAGTACTGAAGCGCGCACCGATCGGCTTGCACTTCTTCCGCCAGGTTCTTGAACTCGGCGGCGCGGGCGACGATCGGGGCGAGATCGAAGCCGAAGGCTTGGCGTATCGAGCCGCCAGCGGTTTTGCGGGCGAAGCGCTTTCCGTTCGGGCTATCCCTGCGGATGATAATGCCGGCGTCGACGAGAAGGGCGAGGTAGCGGCGCATGGTCGTGTGGGCCATGCCCTTCGCGCGCAACGCGAGCCGGTCGTTGGATGGGAATACGATCAGATCGTCGCCCGTCAGAACCGTCTCTGGGTGGAAGGTGAGAAGGGCTTCGAGGACGGTGAGCGATCGGTCGGGCAAGCCCAAGCGGAGTTTGGCCGCGCAAAGGTCTTGGAACACGAGCCATTTGTTGGCCGCGGCCTCAGGGGAGCGGTGCTTGGCGGCCATCTGGCTTGCGATGTGGGCGAGCGCCAGCGATCGCCGCCCAAAGGGCGTCGTCGGAAGAACGGATTCCATGTGTTTCGTGCCTTAGTTAAGGCAAAAAAATCCCGCTCGCCAAACCGGCGCGACTCTTGACAGAAATTGGCGGAAGCCCTACTTTCTCAGGTGCTGAAGCTGAGAATTTTGTTGTCGGGCTTCCGGGGCGGTCATTCCGTTCCGGGAGCGTTTTTTTTTTGCGCGTTACTCCAGTTGTGGTTGATCAGTCAGGCGCCGTTCATCGGTGCCGATCTGCTGAGGGTTGGGCTGCTTTTCGATCATCTTCCTCCTGTCAGTTAGGGCGACCGCAACTGTAGGCGCCGCACGGCGCGAACAAGTACGGGGTCGCGAAAACTTTTTTTGCGGCCTGCTCCTCGTCACTGGGTGAAACGTTAGGAGGGCATGCAGTATTGTGAGAGCCCGGTCGCTGACGCATAGAGAAGCGTCTGGCTTCCGATAGGTCCTTAGACACTCGCCGTGGAGGAGTTCCCGCCTCGTCCTACACGTAGCGGCGAAGGCGTTCGTCTCGATTTGCGTAGCGATCAGGCCAAGGGGCACCGATCGACGCCCGAAGGGCACCGTTGGGATATGCGTCTGCATGATCTTTCACCTACCGCTAGGCAAAAGAAATCTGCTCACCGGAACGGCGTGTTTCCCTAACGGGAGTCTTGACTGTGATTCGCGGAAGTGTGATTCTCTAGGTGTCAAACTACGAGAAGGGCTTCCGGACGCTGTTTCGGGGGCCTTTTTCTTTTGCTGGGCTGATCTCCTGTTTCTTGACGGTTAGTTGACGCCTTCTATCGTCTCTTCAGATGGTCATCGAACAGACGAGGAAGTTCGCGGATCACAAACTCTGCAAATTCTGGCGACGCTCGACGATCGATTGTGAGCGTGACCTTTTGTTGGGTCTCCAAAATTCTACCGATTTCGTTGCCAGATGCGGATAGGACAGGGCCCGCTTCGCGGCCCGGATTGGTATCCTTTAACGATTGGGCTACGGCCTCAAATCGCTCCTTTGAGGATCGTGAGGCGAAGTCCGCTTGATTTGCGATTTCTCGGGCTCTTTGGGCATGGCGCTCGCTGGAGGCTAACCCACCTGCGAGTGCCATCCAGCTGCGTCGGCCGATGCCATGTGCGGGGCCGATCGCGTCGATGATATCAGCCGGAATCTTTGTCGCCACGGAAAGCATATTCGAGAGGTCGCTCTTGTAGACCGATAGAGCGGACATGATGACGTCTCGAGAGAACTTCTGTTCTAGCCGCTGCGCAAAGCGGACCTTCTCGATATAGGAGAGATCCCGGCGTTCGTTATTCTCCTGTCCCTGGGCAACCACCAGCTCCTGGTCCGTAAGAGAACGCACGATCGCCTTGACCGGGATGCCAAGGTCATGCGCCGCGCGCAGGCGGCGATGTCCGAAGGCCACCTGATATTTCTCACGGTTCTCAGGGTGGGGCCGCACCAGAATTGGTACCTGCTGCCCTTCTTTTCGTATCGCTTCGAGAAATCCTCGGAATGTCTCATCATCCGCCGGCATTCGATCGGGGACGAAGGATGGCTCGACAGAGCCCGGGTCCAACTCGACGATGGTCTGACCGGCGGTGAGTTTCTTTTCGATCTCCTCCGCTCGTCTCGAGCGTTCGCTCATCTCTCCCAGGGATTGTCCCAGCGCCCCGACCGGAGAACGGCTGCCGTCATCGATTAGGTCGGGTGAGCCGATGAGGGGTCGCATCCGCGACGGCCGGCGCGGCGCCGGGGATTCTTGCGGGGCACCGCTGGCACCCTCCGCTGGAGGCTCCGCCGGGGGAGGAGCAAGGTTTGCAAATATCTGCTTCCTGCTCACGCAGCCCTCCCCCATGCCTTCTTAATGAGCGCTTCAATCTCTCCATTGACGTTCTCGACCGACTCTATCGCTCGGTCATAGGTCGATCGCGTAAACTGACCGCGATCGATCTCGAAGATCGTCTGGTTTGTGAGTCCGGCATCGGAAATGGCAGTGCTCTTCAACATCGGGTGGTTGAGCACGTGATCGCCGAATATCGACCGCAGGAACGCGACCATCTGGTTCTGTGGTCCGTCGCTTGGTTCAAAGCGGGTGACAAGGTATTTCATCCACAAGTAATGAGATGACGCGCCTGCCCGGCTTATTTCGTCGAGCAGTTCGCCTGTCATCGACAGGAACTGATTCATCGACATGACATCGAGCATTTGTGGATGAACAGTGATTAAGACAGACGTTGCCGCGGTGAGCGCCGACATTGTTAGGAAACCCAACTGTGGTGGGCAATCGATCACCACGACATCATAGAGTTTTTGGACCTGGGCAAGCGCCTGACCTATTCGGGCAAAGAACAGCGTATCGCCCGGCGCCCTCGTCATAAGGGCCTTCGGCGTGTCGTGTTCGAACTCCATAAGTTCGAGGTTGCCGGGGATGAGGTGGAGATCCGGAATGTATGTCGCACGGACGATCTCGGCGATGGGCCGCTTGCTGTCGTCGTATCGGATTGACCCATAAAGGGTTTCATTGGGACCGACATCAAGTTCGGGTTGATGCCCAAACAGCGCGGAAAGGCTCGCCTGCGGGTCAAGGTCTATCGCAAGGACACGATAGCCCCTCAGTGCGAGATATTGAGCAAGATGCGACGTCGTGGTTGTCTTCCCCGATCCGCCCTTGAAATTCATCACCGTGATGACTTGGAGCTGCTCATCGTCGGTCCGCCATGGAAGGTATCGGCGACTGCTACGGGAGCCGGCGTCAAGATGCTTGCGAATCTCGTGGATGGCCTCAACCGAATAGGACCTTCGGCCGCCGCTCGACACATTGGAGACACCCGGCAGCTCTGCAGCCACCTGCCTCAAATAGCCTTCTGTGATTCCAACGAACTTTGCCGCCTCGGCTGGGGAAAAGCTCCGGATTCCCTTTTCCGCGTTTGGCGGAAATATGCTGAGGTGATGCGCCTGCAGTTGCGTCGCCAAGGCCACAGAATGACGTTGGATGAGCGTCTTAAGCTCATCCTGCTGCGTATTGGCTTCCACTCTACCTGTCATCTCCATCTTGTTCTTCCAATCGGACGGCAGTTGCGGAAGAATCACGCGATCGCGCTAAATTCCGCAGATGTCCGAAGTATGCTCGATTCGGTCCTCTCTGCAAGAAAATAAGGGTTGACAAGGTATTAACAACGACGCCCTGCCCTGCCCGCCGTCAGGTTAGCCGCGGCTAACTCGGGTGCCCTCGCGTTTGGTGGCGCACCGCGAAACTCGGCCGTTCAGACCGCCAGCCGGGCCGCCTTGCCCTTTGTCCGATCAGCGTCGTTGCAGTAGCGGCCGCCTGTTGGATGGAGCGGCGCTGGGGCTGCTGCATGCCCTCGGGCAGCGTCACGCCCTGGCGAGCCCCTCGGTGAGATGCCCGAGCGCAGTCATGCGCCGAGACGTCCCGCGGATTGAGCTCGGCGGCGACGCAGTGGCGCTTGACGATGAGGTTCCCTGATTGCCGGCTCAGCACCCGTTCCTCGAGCGTCCCCAGCGGTCCGTGGCGCGGAAAAATCACGCGATCGCGCCAAATTCTGCAGATATCGGAAGTATGCTCGATTCGGTCCGCTCTGCAAGACAATACGGGTTGACAAGCTATTAACAACGATGCCCTGCCCTGCCCGCCGTCGCCGGGTTAGCCGCGGCTAACTCGAGGGCCCCTCGCGAATGGCGCCCGCGAAACTCGCCGTTCAGATCGCCAGCCGCGCGGCCTTGCCCTCTGTCCGATCCGCGTCGTTGTAATAGCTGGCCGCCTGTTGGATGGATCGATGTTGGGACTGCTGCATGGCTTCCGGCAGCGACACCCCCTGGCGGGACGCCTCGGTGAGATAGCCCGAGCGCAGCCCATGCGCCGAGAACTCCCGCGGATCCAACCCGGCCGCGGCGCAGCGGCGCTTGACGATCAGGTTCACCGATTGCGGGCTCAGTGCCCGTTCCTCGAGCGTTCCCCAACGGTCTATGGCGCGGAAGACCGGGCCGCGTGCGATCTTGGCGCGTGCGATCCAGGCTTTCAGCGCCGCGGCGGGTGGGCCGATCATGAGGGCCTTGGCGTCGTCGTTGGCCTCGGTCGTCTTGGTGCGGCCGAGTCGGACCGAGAGGCAGGGCAGCGGCGTCGAGGTCGGGTCTGTGGGATCGGACGAGACGGGCGGGTCGTCTCGCAGCTGCTCGAGTCGGAGGCCGGCGATCTCGCTGCGCCGGCGGCCGCCCGAGCCAAAGGCGGCCATCAGGATCGCGAGATCGCGGACGTCGACGAGTTCGTTGGAGCGGCACGTGTCGGTGAGCCGATCGAGAATGTCGCGCGTGACGGCGCGCTCGCTCTTCCGCCGACGGGGACGCCCGGAGGCCCGGACGGCGAGGCGCAGGGCCGAGCGGAGGGCAGGGGAGGCGAATGGGCCCTCGAGCCCTCGCCAGCGGTGCATGGTCGACCAGCTCGCGAGGCGCCGCCGGACGGTGTCGGGCGCGTGCGGGCCTTTGGTTCGCAACAAGCCGTTGGCGCGTAGAGCGTCGCCGACGTCGGCCGGCATGCCATGGCGGTCGTCGGCTTCGCGCTTACCAGGATCCCAAAGGTGGTGCGCCACGAATTTGAGCGCCAGCGCCTCGGCGGCCGGCCAGGGCAGGGGCGCTCCCGTACCCGCAAGCGCCCAGGCCTCGAGGTAGGCGAGGTCGGAGGCAAGAGCGCGCAGGGTGTTCTCGCCCATCCCCTCGCGGGCCAGGTGCTTGAGGATCTCAACGTCGTCGTCGGTCAGAAGCTCGGCGAGCCGGTCGCGCCGATCGATGGGCAGGATGGCGGCGAGCGTGTCGAGTTCGAGCGCCCTCCGCGTCCGCGGATCATGGAGGAACGCTGACGCGATGTCTGTCACCCGCGAGACCTGCGGGCGGCCGACGCTGGGTGGCGAGGAATGTCGGTGCGTGGGAAATCGTCGCCTTTGAATAGAAGCGGTGCGCGGCTGACCGCGGCGACGGCATAGGCGAAGCAGTCGCCCATGTTGAGGCCGGCAGGGTGGCGGCCCTTACCATACCGGTCGAAGGCCGCCTCTGCGGCCGCAAAGTGTTTGCGGTCGAAGGGCAGGGGCGTGACGTTGGGCGCCTCGGCCAGCGCCGTCACGATGGCCGCGGCGTTGGCGAACCCCTTGGCGGCGAGCACGATGCGGATCTCGAACAGGGTCGGCCAGCCGATCAGCACCGCCTCGTCCCGAAGGGCGCGCTTGAAGTCTTCCGCCTCCGGCTCGTGGAGCGCGATGGCGGCGACCGCCGACGTGTCGAGGGCGATCATCCTTGGCGCCGCGGCGGTGCGAGAGGCGGCCGGGAGGGGGGTCACTTCGGCAAGCCCGACTCGTCGTAGAGATCATCGTGGGCGGAGGTCGCGCCCGGCTTCGCCTCCCGTCGGCCCTCTTCGGCCAAAGCCCAGACGGCGTCGATCGGGTGGGCGTTGGAGCCCGACCGGAGCTCGCTGTCGAAGCGTTCGAGCGCGCGCTCGACCAGGCGGTTCATCGACAGGCCCGTGCGGCGGGCGAGGCTTTGGGCGAGGGCGCGGGCTTTGGCGGAGCGGATGGAGAGCTGGGGTTCCGGCATTTTGGGGGCTTAAGGAGGGCGAGATCGCGCCGAGTCCTATCATGCGAGGCCCGAAGCTGGCAAGTTTTTCCTCCGAGATGGCTTGATATCGATAATTAGTGTTTATCGATAGTGATGAGTCTCCTTGCCGCTGAAACACAAGCTCTTTTTGCTGGGTCAAAACCCAATCGGCGCCTGGCTGCTTCGCGCAAATACCGGTCATTCCGCAAGGGCTTGGCGAACGGGTTAAGTCGACCCTGACCGGCCTCCCCGATTAGCTTCGATACGGCGGTTAACGCTAGCGGCCAACATCAGACATTAGAGTCCGCCGGGTTCCCTACGGTTCCAAGGGCTAACCGCGAACACGGCGGGTTCGAAGTGTCAGATTCTATCCATTCTAGAAATCGGTCGTACGCGCTGCGAGGAGGTTTGGCCGAGATAACGTCCAGCGGCTAGCCGTCTTTACTTGTTGAAATTTCACTCTTCATGTGCGAGGTTAGCAGTTTCAAGCGACGTTTCCAACTTCGCGCCGTAGTTTTTTTCGTTGTCGGCGAGCCGCGGCCAATTTGGGAGGTCTAAAAGGATGGCTAAATTTGACCGCTTGCGAGGAGGACTAGGTCGGTTACTTTATACCACTACATTCGCGTTAATTGCGATTGCAATGTCGTCCGGTCAGCCCGCTTTTGCAGCACGAAAAGCATTTATATTCGGGATCGCCAATTACGTTAACCCCAGCATACCCAAATTGCTGGGCCCGGCGTCCGATGCTCCAGCGATGCAGGGGGCTTTGATAAACCTGGGCTACAATGTGACGCTGATGCAAGATGACAAACTGGATAGGAACGACCTGATCGCTGCCTGGGGTGACTTTGTTAACAGCATAAATCCAAATGACGAAGTTCTCGTTTATTATTCTGGGCATGGTGTCGAGGTCGATGGTACAAATTATATAGTTCCAATTGACATGCCGAATCCCGCCTCTATTACATCGATCCCTCAATTACGCTCAGCTTTAATATCGTTGACAGATATGTATACTGATATAACGAATACGAGGGCCGCAGTTGTAGTATTTATCTTGGATGCTTGTAGAAATGATCCGTTTCCTACAATGACCAAAGCGATAGGAAATCGGGGAGGGATCAACCCATCGGTGCCGTTCCCTATAGGTATGGCTGTCTTTTACGCGGCCAGCCTCGGTCAGACAGCGTTTGATTTGTTTCCAACCACAGGCTGCAAACCAGTTAATTCTCCGGTCTGCCCGCCAATTAATTCTCTATTTACGCGACTGCTACTTGTGGAACTACCCAAGGACGCGACTAGCGGGACGCAGGATTTGGCTAAGGATGTACAGGTAAAAGTCGCCGACCTTTCGACGAAGGCACAAACGCCGGGGTATTACGATCAGATGGGTATTTATTATTGTCTTGGGCAATGCAAGCCAACCACGCCGCCGAGTGAAGCAAGTATAGAGACTCAAGCAGGGGGAGTGACGCTCACCGCGGATTCGTTAGCCGTGGCTCAACAGTTGGTGGCCTCACAAGACAAAGGGATTGCTGGAGGCGTTAATGTTGCTTTGTCGCAAGCTCGAACAGTCGCCTTTGCTTCGGCCGTCAACAAGGGTATAATATTTAATTCAACGTTGAAAGACGATAAAGAGATAAAGGATAAAGCTATAGCCGCTCTGGACAGTAATGCGGTATTTCTTGGAGACGCGGATGACGCTTCCTGCTCTGCGGGAAGCGCAGATGGCAAATATCCTTTTGGTTGTGACGTGCTAAAAACTGCGATATCGCAACAGTCCGCCTCTTTGGTTGGGCATCCAATTGACATTGTTTCGCCTGTGAACGTCAGAAGGACAGTACCGCTACTTGAAAGCGGCGATATAACGTCATCCTGTGTCGTGGAAAGGTTAACAAAGGGGAGCTCTGTCACCTTTAACGGAATAGTGGTTCGCACCCAAAAAGGGGCCGAGCCCGGAGGACCACCTGAAAAATTATATTATGCCACCATCGATGGTCCCACGCGCGAATGTCTTACACGGTAACTCCATCAACCGTTGGATAGTGGTCATGCTGACGGCGGACGTGCGGTGGTACGATGGAGACCATGGTCACTCCGAACGCGATTGACAGGACCCGCTATGTTATCCAGTTCGACGCCAGAAATTTGTCGCAATGCCATCACAAGGAGGGAACCAGATGAAAATGAAAACTATCTCTATAGTACTGCCTTTCTTCGGATTGACTCTCTCTATGTCGCCTATGGCGCAGGCGCAGCAGACCAACACAACGGGGAACAGTTCGCCGTCTTGTCCACCACACACGGTTCCTTTTAACGGCGGTTGTGCTCCCGTTAAGGCAATTCCTCTCGTGAAGGGAATCGCTCCTGTGAAGGGAATTCCTTCCGACATCGCGAGCAATCTTGATCAAAATACTTGTTCGGCAGTTTGTTACGATGTTACATGCGAGCTGATCTGTCGCGGTCCGTTGTCGAAGGAAAGTTTCGAAGCGCTGACGAAGGAGCCCTGACGAATTAGGCGCCTCGGGCCGGGCGCGGGCGAGCGTATCGGTAGACGGCGTGAATAACCACGCGGCGAAGAGGGCAACAAAGCGTGGGTGCGTGGACAAGCGCCTCGACAAGCAGCTACGCTACCCCCGACGCCGCAGCACTCTCACACTACGAAAGCTTGGCTCGGGCTGATCGATTGCGAAAGACCTCAGGCGGGAGACTCAGGCCTTGTCAGCCGCATGAAGCCGTAGACTAACATGTGCACGTTACTGGGTACCGCTTGTGGCTGCCTGGCTGATCCCGCCTTGGACTGCCTGACCGATCTGAGAAGCCAGAAAATCGTTCGTTGTTCGTTGCGTTGGGGGGCCGATCGTCATGAGAAGATCGTGGGTACGAATGCGTCCAATGCTGAAGAAAGGTGCATTTCCTGCGTTGGCCGAAACCGGTAGTAGCTTCCAGGTTGGCGTTGCGTTGCCGCTAGAAGTGATAATGAACTTGATCTCCTGTGAAAATGAATCTTGAGCGAAGCCGCCTCCACCACCTCCGCCACCGGACGATGATCCACCACCCGAAGTTTTTCCTTCGAATGTTCCTGGCCCTGTGAATTTTCCTTCAAACGTGCCTTTGAAATTCCCCCCGCTAGAAGGCGACGGCTGCGGTGACGACAAAGGAAGTGACGAAGGAAGTGCTATGTCGAATAACAGTGCGCCAACAAGCCAATCCTTAATCCCCAAGTCGCTCTGGATTAGCAGAGGAGAACTTTTTGCAGGAGGCCACAGCTTTTTATACCTCCCGCTATTGAAATAATCATTTTCAGGGTTCGGCTTTCCATCGTCTTGGCAGATGGCTGATACTGGGTCCCTTAGCCTTTTGACCAAATAATAGGTGTTGAACTTATCCTGTCGCAGAGCCTCGCTCGAAAGATTTGCCCCGAAGCCAAGACTGAAAGACTGAGCTATGGTAACGTCGTTAGTTGTCTTAGTAATGGGGAACACACCGAAGATCTTCATAACATTCGTTAAGTACCGTGTAAAGGTCACACTCGGGTTCAATGCAACCGACTCATCAACCTGAAGACTTAATTGCAGTTGTACCCCCCAATCATCGGGAAGTTGCCCCTTGGGAGGGACTGCTTCCGCCTGTTGAACAGCATACCTTAGCTCGCAATACACCTTTTGCTTTATCTCGTATTCGATTTGAGCAGTCGCTGTCATCGTTTGGGTGCCCTCAATAGGGTCTCCGGGGTAGTCGCGATCCCAGACTTCAGCTACTTGAGGAACAGTCAGTCCGCAACCGCTCAATCCACTTGAGATGAGTACAGCCGCGAATTTGCTTCGCGTTCTTGATTGCATGACGCCCCACCGATCGAAGAAAATATACTAGATTTCGAAGCAACTTAAACTACAGGAATACTAACTGATTAAAAGCCTGTGCAGCCCCGGGCCGACAGTTTGCGCCCTCGGCGACTTGAATCCGTACTTCCTGCATTGGAATGTCAACGCGCTTCCCGAGCGTTTCCGGATGTTTCCACAGCTTTCGTGCGACGAAAAATCGACCCGTCGAGATTTCAGTCGGGCTTGCGCGGTGAAGTACCTCGCGCTCGCAATGGAATAGCGGCTTTCGGTAACGCTCCAGCCCTTCCGAGCCGAGCACAGTAGGTCCGTTTCCACCCAATTTGAGGTGTCCAAGGCCGTGATCTGCTACGTCCGCAATACGTCGATAGCGTTGAAAAACCCGTTCTCTTGGCGGCCGCGTTTGGCATGGAGAAGGGCCGTCAGGAAAACGAAGCTTAGCCTCTGCGCCTCATGTGGCGAAGAACAGCGCTGGATGAGGGATGAGCTTCGCCATCTTCCGGAGATTTTGGGCGGTGGCGGCTAATAGGAACTCATCTTTGGCTCCGTTTGGACCGCGGAGGCGCAATCGACCGAGCCTGAGGATGCGCTTCAGATGAGCGAAGAGCATGTCAACCTTCTTTCGTTCGCGACATGAGACGGCGTAGGCCTCGGTCTTGGCGATCGCACGGGCCTTGTCACGAGCCGCTTCAGGAACGGATCGCGCGATCTTGCGTGCGAGCATATTCGGACAACACTTGGGTTTGAGCATGCAGGCGTCGCAGTCGTGTTGAGCGGCGCGATAGCGGATCGCGCCGTCCTTCGCGATGCCCTCGCGCGGCGCGGAGAACGCGCGGCGGTATTTCCGCAACTCCTTACCTCCGGGACAGACACAGAGGTCGCGTTCGGTATCGAATGCGAAGTCGCTGCGGGAGAAAGTTCCGTCCGTGCGCTCGGACTTGTCGATCAGGTTCACGTGCGGCTCGATCCCGTGCTCGTCCACCAGCCACCCGACCATCTCGGCTGAGCCATAGCCCCATCGGCGACCAGGCGTGAGGGAGTCACGTCGAACTGTGCAGCCGTGCGGTCGAGCATTGTTTTTGCCGCGCCGACTTCAGCCTGACGAATGGCCGTCGTCGCCTCAACGTCCATGATCACCGCATGCTTCAGATCGATGAGATAGTTGTCGGAGTAGGCATACCGGCGACAGAGTTGGCTGAAGCGGAGTAGCGGGCCGCCGGATCGGTCGGCGAAATCGTCTTCGGCTCGACCGAGGTGGCGGCGGAGGCGAACATTCTCCAGTCGGCTTCGTAGGCCCGCCGGGTGTTGTCGGCTTGCGCCGAGCGGGCGTAGGCCTTGGCGGTCTCCGCCAAGCTGGCCAGCCGGCCGCTGAGCCCGCTGGCCCGCGGGGGCAGGGCAGGGGGGCGCCGCGGCCCTGCCGATACCCAGCGGGGCGCTTTCCGACGCCTCGGCGGCCTCGAAGCGCAACTCTGGAGCGTCCTGCGGAAGCGCCGAGGGGGGCTCAGGGCCTGATTTTGCGGCGCTTGGCATGGGGTTTCAGCGCGCCCTCGACTCATGTCCGATAAAGTAACGTTATCGGACATTGCCAGCCCACGACAAGCGGGGCGGATTCCTCGCCACATAACGTGACAAAGCGCCGCACAAGACTCATCATGCCCAGGTGATTCGCGCCGACCTGACCCTCGTTCCCGACCCGATCGCCGACCTCGGCGAGGCCGTTCCTGCGCCGAGCCTTAGGCGCGCACGACCGGCGCGGAAGTCCGCGGACGCCTTGATCCGACAGTCCTTTCCGTCTCTGGCGGCCGCGCCGGTCCCAGCCTGGGCGCGGGCGAGCGGCAGGGCAGGGGAGGATCCCCTGTTCGCGGCCGGCG
>JGI12659J15293_10000448_pt1 | contig 13287 bp, 9 predicted proteins | sample JacPinW_OM2H0_O1_FD_15293 | JGI IMG/M metagenome (IMG submission 15293) | reverse complement strand
CGTTATTTCGCCGCTGTAGCTATCGGGCCGAGGCGCCTTCATTGGCGGGCGGAAGAATTTGGACAGTGGGCTCAAGAGCCGGCTCCATTGTGCGGTCGATCTCGTGACAGGCGCATCCCGGAGACTTTGTGCCGGAGATTCTGTTCCGCGAACCATGTGCGCTTATTCGTAATCCGCCCAGCGAAAGCAGAGCCGCCAGGAGCATGTCGGGAGGGCGATTGGTCAAGCGGCGTGCGCTGGTCGGCGGGGCGATCCCCCGCCATCCCGAGCGCCAACGGAAGCAACCTTGATGTCGTCGTTTTGACTCGCGCTGTCCAATGTCCAATGCTGAGGCTGCCGACCCCGCCAGGAAGTTAGCGACAACAGCAAGAGCGGAACGGTCACCAGCGCCACGCCGAGGAAAAACATCGGCTGGGAATTGAATTGCAAACCCGGGATCCAACGCGATAGAATCGAAGCGACGAGCGTGGAGACCGGCGGCATCAACAAGAAGAACATCGTAACATAACCATTGTCGTTGTCCGTGGCGGTCAAGGCCATTTGATAAAAGACCCGCCCCGCGCCCGATGCGGCCAACGTTCCCAACAGCAACAACAATACCGCCACCGCCGATGGCTCGCTTAGATGCGTTTGCCGGCCAAAATCCGACGCCACGATCGCGACCGGGATCAACACGAGAGACGATACGACAAAATTGGCCGCAATGGCGGCAGGTTCATCAACGTCCGAGAACCACTTGAATACGAGCGTTCCGCTTAAGGCGAAGAACGCCGGCGCGGGGAGGGCATAGACCCAACGGCTGTGCATGAAACTGTACATCACGTCACGCGCCAGAACTTTGCTCTCGACGTCGATTTGGCTCCAGGCGATCACCATTGCGCCAAAGAAGGCCATAAGAAAGCAGCCGAAGAACGCGAACGGCGGGATGGAAATTTTTCGCCTCGAGACGACGAAGGCGATCAAGGCCGCCCAAAACGGCGTGAGGTTCAGTATCGCCGCTGTGATGATTGGATGAGTGCTGCTCAACCCGACGTCGTACAGGGCCAATCCGGTGACGCCGACCAGGAAAATCATCACAAGCTTAGGCCAGTTTCTTACGCCGAGCACGATTGCCATGAAGTCGCGCCGGCTGTCCGCCCTCATGATCAGGAATGGGATAGAAAACAGGAGGGCGATTTGCGTAAAGGCCATGAAGTCGAGGGGGCTGAGCGTCCGAGCCGCGAGCGTCGAAAGCGGCGCCTGGACAGCCATAAGAATCGCGGTGGCGATCGCGTATAACGTTCCCAGGCGATAGTCGGTTCGGCCACTAGTGCTCGTCATTTTCAACATCGGATTCGTGCCTCGAGGCATCGCTTCGCCTAGGGCCCGCTCCGTCCGGCGAGCCGACCTCGAAGGCCGCAAACCGAGAACTTGAAATCAAGCCGGCTGTCCGTTCGCTTCCGCGCCTTCAGTTGCTGTCGATGCAGCCCCAAACGGCGCAATCGTTGGGATTGCGGCTCAGCCCATCCGTTTCGTGGTAGTTATACGGATAGGGCAACGGCCGCGCCGACGGAAACACGGTCGCCTGCTCCGGAACCGCAGCCCGCATCCGCGCCATATTCTGATTAGCGCGAGATACATGATGAGCGACGCGCCCGCTGTACGGGCTTTGAAGAGCGCCCAATGCGGACGTCTCCATCGAGCTAGCCAACAGGAGCGCTACCGCCACGAATGCTAGAGGACCTTTTGTCATGAACGTTCTCCCCGACACCTGCGATTGGAAAACCGTCGCAAAGCCGGTTACTCGCTGACACATGACGTACGTCATGAGCTTGGTCATATCGTGTCCAGCGTTTAAATTCGGCTTTATATATTAAATTTTAACTATGTAACTTGGCGCGATTACATTACTGAATGGCGAGGCGGTGAAGAATTAGCTCGTGATCAAGTACGTTATATGAATATACGCGGCATAGATATACGTGCCCGCCGTTTGTCCTCGAATAATCTAGCGAACGACTATCAGCAAAGCCAGAACATTGATCGGGGCGGTCGGAGCGCGAATCGAATTCTGAAACGAGGTGGCCCCGACGGCCGACAGTCGCCCGGCAGGGCGGCGGGTTAGGGCGGCCGTCGCGTCCGTCATCGCGGCGTCGGAGGCTCCGCACTGCGCCGCGGCAGGCCCTCGGCGCAAAAGTCCGTATCCTGCGTTGCGCGCCAGAACGCTCTCGGTCCGGGCTCCGAGACCGGGTAAGGCGCATGGCGGGCGCAGATTCCGGCATGCGCCCACCACGCCATGGGCATGTCGCCGCGGTTGACCGGATGGAGTCCGTGCTCGGGCCGGCGCCAGTAAACACAATCGGCGCAGTGGAAGCCGATCGACGCCGCCTCCGCCGCTATGCCTTCGCCGCACCATTGCCAGCGGTGGGTCTGAGGCCAATGGGCTGCTTCTTCGGGATGTATTGATGTCTGGGGCGCGTGTCGACCGCACAAGCCTTCGTGCTCTCTGAGCTTGCGCCAGAAAGCGCAGGCCGCGCAATTAGCCGGTCTGACCGGCTGGTCGTTCATTGTCTCCTCCCTGGCCGGCTTATTCGGCGAGATAAGGCGCCAAACCGGGCTTCCCGCGCGGTTCGGGCGGCGCCGACCAGCCGCCGCCGAGCGCGAGCATCAGGCCAATATCGGCCACCAATTGGCGGGTGTGCAACGCAATCGCCAACCCTTCCGCCTCGAGCGCGGCGCTTTGCGCCGTCACCACGTCGAGATAGGACGATGCGCCGTCGCGGTAAAGGGTCAAGGACAGGTCGGCCGCCTTGCGCGCCGCCGTCGCCGCCGTGGCCGTCTGATCGTATTCTTCCGCCAGCCACCGCAAGGACGACAGCTCGTCCTGGACTTCCTTGAGCGCGCGCAAGACCGTTGCCCGGTAATTCTCCCCGGCCTGCGTGAATTGCGCCTTGGCGATCTCGAGTTCTGCTTGCCGCAGTCCGGCGTCGAACAAGGGAATGTCGATTGAGGGCCCAACGCTCCCAAACAGGTTGATCGCATCGAAGAGCCTGAGTTTGGTGTCCTGGGTTCCGCCGAGCGCAAGCAAGGTGAGCTTCGGAAAAAAATTGGCGCGCGATGCGCCGATCAACTCGCTCGCTGCGGCGGTCAGCCGTTCGCTTTCCGCGACGTCCGGACGGTTGCGCAACACGTCTGCCGGCACCGCGCGCGGCGGTCTGGGCGCCGAAAGTCGCCTCGAAGACCGCGAGACCGAAAATGCGGCGGCGGCCTTGCCGACGAGCGCGGCGATGGAATTCTCGAGGGTCGCGCGATTGAGCGTAAGGTCGGACAATTGCGCCTCGGCGGAGCTCAATTGCGTTTGCGCCCGGTCGACGTCGACCGGCGAGGCGATGTTCGCAGCGAGCCGATCCTGGGTCAGCTTCAGGGCCGAACGGTAGATGGCGATCGTATCGGCAAAGAGCTTGGCCTCCTCGTCGAGGCCGCGCAGATTGACGTAATCGCGCGCCAGTTCCGCGTGCAGTTCGAGCCTGGCGTCGGCCAGCGCATCCGCGCTTGCCTCGGCCGTCGCGTTCGCCGAGTGCACGAGATCGCGCACCCGTCCCCAGATGTCGACCTCATACGCCACTTGCGCGCCGAGGAGGTTGTCGCCGAAATAGGTCGGCTGACCTGCGGAGCGAAGAGGCCGATTGGCCGATTGCTTGTTGGCCAGAAAGTGAGGGTTCGCGTCGACCTGCGGGTAGGAGGCGCTCAGCGCCGCGTTGGCGCGGGCGACCGCTTCGTCGTTGGCGGCGACCGCGGCGGCAAGATCGGGGTTGGCCGCGTCCACTTGCGCCTGGAGATCGTTGAGGGTTCGATCGTTGAAGGTGAGCCACCACATCCCGCTCGCCGGGAGCGTCCCACCGTCCGCGGCCTGATCCTTGAATTTCGGCGGCACCGCGACCGACGGAGCAACATAACGTGGCGCAAAATCACAGCCGCCGAGCGCAAGCGCGATCGGCGCCGCCAGCCACGGCCGCCACCTCACTCTACGTGTTTCCGCCGTGTTTGCGCCACCTCGTCGGCGGTCTTCGGGGGATCGCCCGGCCCTTCCGCGCGTTGCAGCGCGGACGAGACCGGCGTCTTATTCCCAGCGGCTTCCATGACCTGAACCTCCTCGCCTTCGCCGATCGAATCGGGCGGATTGGCGACGATGCGCTCGTCCTGGCTGAGGCCGCCAGTGACTTCGATCTCGGTTCCGAGGTCGCGCGCGATCTGCACTTTCTTAAGGGCGACGCGGTTGTCAAGCCCGATCACCGCCACTTTCGCCGCCTCGCCGCGAAACAATATAGCGCTGGCGGGGACCGTCAACGTATTGGCATCGGGCGGAAGCTCAAACCGTACGCGCGCGAACGCGCCTGGAGCGAGGAGGCCGTCCTTGTTGTCCGCGAGGAGCTCGACCAGCAGCGAGCGCGATTTCCTGTCGATCGCGTGCGAGGTCGTGGCGATTGTGGCGTCGAACTTGCGATCGGGGTACTCGGGCAATTCGAGCGTCGCCTTCAGCCCGTCCTTGAGGTTGGCCGCATAGGTTTCCGGCACCGGAACGTAAACCCGCATCTGATGGATGTCGGCGACCGTGAACAAAGGCGGGGTGTCGACCCCGTCGGCTCTGACCAACGATCCAACGTCGACGTTGCGGGCGGTCACAACGCCGTCGAACGGCGCCACGATGTTCGCGAACGCCTTCTGCGCTTTCAGCCGGTCGACGTTCGACTGCGCGGCGTCTACCTGGGCGGCTTGTGCTCGTTGGTCGCTGTCCTTTTCATCGGCGGCCTGTTGAGACACCGCCGCCGACGCGCGCAATGAATTCCACCGCGCCGCCGTCACTTTCGCCAGCGCCAGATTGGCCTTAGCCTTCGCGAGCTCGCTTTGGGCGACGGCGATGCGGTCATCGAGTTCCGGAGTGTCGACGACCGCGAGCACGTCGCCCTGTTTCACCCTGGCCCCGATGTCCTTGCGCCACTCTTGAACGTAGCCCATCACCTGGCTGTGTATGGCGGCGCTGTAGAAGGCGTCGACATTGCCGGGCAGCACGAGCTCGCGCGCCTCTCCACCCCGTTTCGGCGTAACCACCGCCACCGGCGGAATGGCCTGCTCCTCGGTCCATTGCTTGAGCTTCTCGTCATCATGCCGACGCCCGGATATTCCAGTGTACGCGACCGCGATCGCCGCCACCGCCAGGAGCAGGATCGCGCGCCCAGCCTTGACGGGGCGGCGATCATCCAGCTCGGACTTGGGAAACTCGGCGTGAGCCGCGACGGCTTGCGCCTGCTCTGCATCGCCCTGACTTTGCGCCTCAGGGCCTCGAGTATGCGCTTCGGCCTGGTCCTCGGTCATGCGGGCGTGGCCTCGGCGGGACGGTTCGACGCGGGCTGGCGCGCGCGGCTCGGCTTGCGCTCATGAACGAGCCGGAAGACGGCGGGAACGAACAACAGCGTCGCGACAGTCGCGAAGATGAGGCCCCCGATCACGGCGCGGCCGAGCGGGGCATTCAATTCGGAGCTGAGCGCCATCGGCCCCATGCCGATGATCATCGCGAGCGCCGTCATAAGCACCGGGCGGAAGCGGGTGAACCCGGCGTCGATCGCGGCGGTTGCCGGGTCGGCCCCTTCCGCCAACCGCTCGCGCGCAAAGCTGACGACGAGAATGCTGTTCGCAGTGGCGACGCCCATACACATGATCGCTCCCGTCAAGGCGGGAACAGACAGCGTCGTGCCGGTGATGAACAACATCCAGACGATTCCGGCCAAGGCGGTCGGCAATGCGGTGATGATGACAAAGGGATCAAGCCAGGACTGAAAGTTGACGACGATCAGCAGGTAAATGAGAACGATCGCGAGCGCGATGCCGACGAAGAGCTGCTGATAGGCGTAGGTCATGGTCTGGACCTGCCCGCGCAACACGACGCTGGAGCCGCCTGGGAGTTCGTTTGCGGTCTCGTCGACGATCTTCTGGATGTCGGCGGAAACGGCGCCGAGGTCACGCTCGTTGTTAGTCGCGTAAATGTCTATAACAGGTTGAACCGCGTAATGGGACACAACGGCGTTGCTGGCGCTACGTTTGATCGTCGCCACGCCACCAAGAATTTGTTTGTCGGAACCCTCTGAAGCTGGAATGTTCTCCAAGTTGGAAAGAGAATCGACCCAATATTGTGGCGTCTGGGCGACGATTGGATATGAGACGCCGTTCTTCGGATTGAGCCAGAACGTGGGCGCGGTCTGGATGCTGCCGGCCAGGGCGTTCTGGAGGTTCTGGGCGACGTCGCGCTCGCTCACCCCGACGATCTGGGCTCTGGTTCGGTCGACGTCGACGTTGAACGTCGGCGCGTTGAAGGCCTGCTGGATTCGGGCGTCGGCGACCCCGGTAACCCGCGCAATCCTTGCGAGTACCTTGTCCGCGTAGGCGCGGTTGGCCTCGAGCTTCGAGCCGATGATCTGCACGTCGATCGGTGCCGGCAGGCCGAAATTGAGAATTTGCGTCACGATGTCGGCGGGCAGGAAGGCGAAGGTCGTGCCGGGAAACTGGCGCGGGAGCGCCTCGCGCATCGCCTTCACATAGCCTGGCGCCTCGGCCTCCCGGCCGTCGTTCAAGGTGATCAGAACGTCGGCGTCCGAGGCGCCGATCGTTCCGGTATTGGAATAGGCCATGTTGATGCCGCTAATCGAAAGCCCGATGTTGTCGACGATTGTGCGCAGCGAGGCGGGCGGAATGATCGCGCGAATGGCGGCCTCGATCTTGTCCATCTCAACTCCGGTTTCCTCAATCCGCATTCCGGTCGGGGCGCGCACGTGCAATGCGATCTGCGTGCTCTCGATCGGCGGAAAGAAGTTGCGGCCGAGGTAGGGCGCGAGCCCGAACGAGCAAAGAACGGCAACCATGAAGCCGGCGACGAACAGGCGCCGCCCGGCGAGAGCGGTGACAAGCAGACGGCGATAGAAGGCCCGCGCGGCTTCGAAGCGCCGTTCAAATCCGCGCTGAAAAAGAGCGAGCGGATTGCGGGTCGGTGCGAAGGGCGCACCGTGGCCATGCGTCGCCTGGTGAGCCAGCAGGAAACGCGCCATCGTATTGACCAGGGTGCGCGAGAGCACGTAGGAGCCGATGAGCGCAAAGACCACCGCCTTGGCCATCGGGCGAAACAGGTAGCCAGCGACTCCGCCAAGCGTGAACATCGGCACGAACACGATGCAGATGCACAGAAGCGAGACTGTCGCGGGAACGACGATCTGCCGCGCGCCGTCCATGATCGCGCTTTCGATGTCCTTGCCCTGCTCGAGGTGGTAGTTGATATTCTCGATCGTCACCGTCGCGTCATCGACAAGAATGCCGACCGCGAGCGCAAGGCCGCCGAGCGTCATCACGTTGATTGTTTCGCCGGTTGCGGCCAGGAGCGCGACCGAGGTCAGAATCGCCAACGGGATCGAGATCATGATGATGATGGTCGAACGCCAGCTGCCGAGAAAGATGAGGATCATGAGGCCAGTCAGCGCGGCGGCGACCACGCCTTCGAAGATGACCGACGACACCGCGGCTTTCACGAATGTGGATTGGTCGCCGACCGCCTCGAGGTGAAGGCTCGAGGGCAAGGTCTTCCGCAATTTCGGCAGTAGCGCCTTGACGCCCGCGATGACGTCGAGCGTCGAGGCGGAGCCGCTCTTCAGGATGGTCATTAGGACGGCGTTCGAACCGTTGACCCGAACCATGTTGGTCTGCGGTGGACTGCCCTCATGGACATGGGCGACGTCATGGATGTAGACCGGGACTCCATCGACGTCGCGGATCGGCAAGTCGTTCAGTTCAGCGACGCGGCTCGGGGCGTCATTGAGCGAGACGATATATTCGAATTCGCCGACCTTTTCCGTTCCGACCGGCGTGATGACATTCTGCCGCGCGATCGCGTCCACCACGTTCTGCGACGACAATCCGTAGGCCTGCAGTTTCTGCTGGTCGAGATCGACCTGGACCTGCAGCACCTTGCCGCCGTAGGGTGAGGGGACCGCGGCTCCGGCGATGGTGGCGAGCTGCGGACGGATGAAATTCTGCCCGGCGTCGAATATTTCCGCCTGCGACAGGGTATCGCTGGATAACGCCAGCTGGAGGATCGGCACGCTCGACGCATTGAAGCTCAGAACGTAAGGCGGAGTGATGCCGGGAGGCAAAAGCTTGAGCACGGTCTGGGACGCCGCCGTGATCTGCGCCAGCGCGGAGTTGATGTTGACGCTGGGTTGGAAAAAGACCTTGACCACGCCATAGCCGGAGAGCGACTGCGACTCGATGTGCTCGATATCGTTGACCTGAGCGCTCAGCGTGCGCTCGTAGTAATAGATGACGCGGCCGGACATGTCGTCCGGGGGCAGGCCATTGTAAGTCCAGACCACCGCGACGACGGGAATACCAATGTTCGGGAAGATGTCGGTCGGCGTCTTGATCGCCGCAGTCACGCCGAAGATGACGATCAGCATCGCCATGACGACGAACGTATAGGGTTTACCCAGGGCGATGCGGACGATACCGAGCATAGGTCACTTCTGAAGGGCCGGCAACGTTTGCCAACGTGCGCGACGCTGCCGCGGGCAGGCTCGCCGCGGCAGCGTCAGGCGCCAAAATATCCAGGGGGCAGTCTAAAACACATTAAAATATAATTTCGTCATGTATGAAGCCGACGCGTTGAGGACATGCGAACTACATCACGCCGGTTCGCGAGCCAGTTTAACCGCCGGCGCGGACGACGTGGCGCGCAATTCGAAGCGCGCGCCGGGATTGTTGTCTTCGACTCTCAGTTTGAAGCCGTGCAGATTGGCGATGGTCTCGGCGATGCTAAGGCCGAGCCCGTGTCCCGGCGTTTGGCCGCTCCGCTCGCCGCGAAAGAAACGGTCAAATATCTTTGCGCGCTCCTGCGGGGGGACGCCGACGCCCGTGTCGCTCACAAGCGCAAACGCGCGCCCTTCCACCATCCGGGCCTCGATCCGGACCGCGCCGCCGGCGGGCGTGAACTTGATCGCGTTGTCGATCAGGTTCGAAAGGGCTTCGCGCATGAGGTCCCGGTCGCCACGAACCGGGACCGGCGTTGCGGCGTCTACGATCATCGTCACGCCCTTCGATTCGGCGAGCGGCTCATAGAAATCGAGGAGTTGGGCGCAAACCGCGGCGAGATCGAAGTCCTTGAACTGCTTCTCGCGCGCCCCCTGTTCGACAGCCGATATTCGCAAGATTGCCGAGATCGTCATGGACACCTTCTCGATCTGGACGAGAGCGGCCTCCAGAGCTTCCCGCAATTGTTCAGCCCCGCTCTCATTGTCGAGCGCGCGCTCAAGCTTGGCGCGGGCCACGGCTAGCGGGGTGCGCAGATCGTGGGCGATGTTGTCGCCGGCGCTCTTGAGGTGGTCAAGAAGGCGGGCGATCTCGTCGAGCATTAGGTTCACAGCACGCGCAATCTTGCCGATGTCGTCCTCGCCGGCGAACGGCAGGCGCAAATCGAGATCGCCGTTCATGATCCTGACGATGGCGTCGTGAACGCGCTTGAACCGTTGCGAGGCCCGATGTGCAAACCAAGCGCCGATCGCCAGGATCAACAAAATCGTGGGAAGGAGCGCGATCGCCAATGCGCGCAGCAAGGTCTCCTGGAGGTCGTAGTCCTCCCGCAAGCTGCGCCCCAGCAGAAGAACGCCTCCGTCGGCGCGACGGCGCGCGACAAAAATGGCCGGGTCTTTATCGCCACGTGGATCCGGGAAGACGTCTTCATTGACGAAATGCGCCTGGGCGTCGATCGGCATTCGCGGCATGAAAGGCACGTTTCCGAAAATCAACTCGCCTTTCGGATCGATCAGCGCGACAAAATCCAGGCGCCGGATATCCCGTGTCAGGCGTAGCTCCAGCGCCCTACGCAAGTCAGCTTCGCTTTCGTCGACGCTCTTGGCCGCCTCGTCGACAAGAACTGCGCCGACCTGATCCATGTCGGCGCGAGACACTTGCAAATAGATGAAGGCGAAGGCTGCGGCCGTCGCGACCGAGATCGTCAGGGCGAAGCCTAGCGCGAGGCGAAACGCCCGCGCCTTAAAGACCTCAAGCGTCCACATTCAGTTTGAAGCCGACGGCGCGGATATTGACAATGAAGCGTCGCGCGCCGGTGGGGTCGAGCTTGCGCCTCAAGTTGCCGATCTGGACGTCGACGACATTGGTTTGCGCCATGAAATTGAAATTCCACACGTCTTCGAGCAGCATCGCCCTGGTCACGATCTGGCCGGGCCGGCGCATGAAATATTCGAGCAGAGTGAATTCCCGCGGCAGCAGATCGATCGGCTTGCCGTCGCACCGGACGGTCCGCTCAACGAGATCCATGTCCAGGGCGCCAACCTGCAGTCGCGTGAGCCGCGCGTCGCCGCCCCGGCGCAGGAGCGCTTCGACTCGCGCCGTCAGTTCACGGATGTCGAACGGCTTGATCAGATAATCGTCGCCGCCGGCTTTCAGTCCATTGATGCGATCGTCGACCGACGAGAGCGCGCTAATCACCAGGGCCGGCGTGGCGTTGCCTTCGGCGCGCAGCGCTTCGATGATCGAGAGCCCGTCCTGGCCCTGCAACATGCGATCGATGATCAGAACCCCGGCGCCCAAGCGCGCCGCGCGCAGCCCGTCGTCGACCGTCTCGGAGAGTTGCACCCGATGGCCGCTCGCCTCAAGTTCGAGGCGAATCTCCTCGGCGAGGTCGCGTTCGTCTTCGACGACCAGAACCGGAGCGCCCGCCAGCGCATCCGGCAAACGACTCGTCGAACTGCCCCCGTTCTCAAAAGGTGCAACACTCACCGCTTCAGTCCCAAACGCCATGGCGCCGCGTGCTTATCTATCTACCTGTAAAGATGGCGCCACAATGGTTGGCCCGGCGGGCGGCGTGAGGCGCTCGAAGCGCGAAAGTGCGCTTCCGGTCGGGTTTGAGCGTCAAAATTGTGTTGTCGGAGTGCTCCGACGGGTCGCCGGTCGTTCGAAACAACGGTTTTGAACGCGGGGCCATCCGACAGAGCCAAAGCTTCCGCTCGACTAAAATTTTTTTTGCTTTCTCTCGCCCCTTTGTCGCCAAGTTGTAACATTGACCGGCTAGGCACAAACCAGTCCAAAATGTGTCAGGCGGAGATATTGCGTCTCCACCTCGTGGTGCACTTGGCTGTGAGGCTATTGCGGCAGTTGAAAAGCCGTTTATTCACGACCACAGAAGTATTGTCTGTGATCAATCTGCAACAGCCTCGAAAAATACGATAAGACGGTCAAATTATTATTTGTCTCTGACGCATCACGCGGCTAATCCTCATCCGAGACAATTCGATTGGGGTTAGGGCTAGTACGTCGTAACCACGGCAATACCTTCAATTTTCGCCGCGACGGGTTTGGTTCTAGCTTCGGCCGGGCGCTCGAATTAATCGAGTCGCATCCGGAGGGGACGCAACTCGCGCTCAAGGCGTGGGAAGCGGTGGCAGCGATTAGAGTTTGGCGCGCGGGCCGACGGTTTCGGTCCCACGAGGAGGGGTTCTGATGAGAAAGCTCGGTGTCGCCTTGGCGGTTGCAATCGCCTCTGTCGGCGCGGCTCGTGCGGCCGATTTGCCAACCAAGAAGGAAGCCCCGCCGGCGCCGGTCAACTGCTATGCGAGCGTCTGGACCTGGCTTGATTCGACCGCCGCCGATTGCCCCCTGAGCTGGGGGCCGCTCACGGTCTACGGAACGGTCGATGTCGGCGTCGGCTACAACACCAACGGCGCCGCTTACACTGCCGCGTGGAACAACGGCGTCGACAGCTTCATGACCAAGAATAACCATGGCGTGAAATGGCTGTTTACGCCGAACGGGCTCAGTCAGTCGGTGGTTGGTATTAAGATGAGTCAGAGCCTGGCGCCGATAGGGCTGGCAGGGTGGTCGCTCATCGGCACGGTCGAAACCGGATTCAATCCCTACTACGGCTATCTGGCTGACGCTCAACGCTCGCAAGTTCAGAACAACGGCAAGGCGCTCACTCTGCAAGGCGCGAACAATGATTCGAGTCGGACGGGGCAGTGGGATAATTCCCAAGGGTTCCTCGGCATCAGCAACAAGACCTACGGCACCCTCACGGCTGGGCGCGTCAACACCCTGTCGCTCGACGCCATCAATTCGTATGACCCGATGGGCGGCTCATACGCGTTCTCGCCGCTTGGATTTTCCGGTTCCTTCGCTGGCTTTGGCGACACTGAAGCCGCCCGGGTCAATACCGGAGTGAAGTATCGGTTGGATGTGCCCTATCCCTCTTTCTACGGGGCGAATTTCCGCGTCGCGGGGCTCGTGCAATGGGGCGGCTTCGATCAGGGCAACGGCACGAATGGCCTCTATCAAGGCCAGGTCGGCGCTGACTTCAACCTGTTCGGGGGGAGTTTCTTCGCCGGAACCCTTTCGATGGACGCCATCGGCAGCTGGGCTAAGGACGTGGTGAACGTCGGCACCTTTACTGGGAGTTGCGCGACGCTGACCAAAGGACCATTCGCCGGAGAAACTGGGTGCACATCCGGCATTCCCATGTTTTACAGCAATACGGATGTGACAGCGACGCTTTCGAATAATACCGGCTTCTTGTTCAGTGCGAAGTACAAGGTGCAAGGTCTTACCATGTACGGCGGGTACGCTTGGCTTAGGCAAGCCGACCCGAGCGACGATTTTCTAAATGGGTTCCAGACCATCGGCGGATGGAACGTCCCCGGGACGATCCCCGCGATCAGTCCGGCGGTGGCGAAACTCTTTCCGACGCAATTTACCAATTTCACCAACTTTAATATTCCCAGAATCGCACCCTACTTCTGGGTCGGCGCCAAATATGCAATCACGCCCCAGCTCGACGTGACCGGCGCGTATTATTATCTCCAACAGTCTGATTTCAATCCGACAGCTTGCGTCGGCGCCAACACCACCTTCGTCAACCCGGATGGCAGCAAGTTCACCGTTTCGCGCATCAACAGCAACAGGTGCGCGGGCACGGAGGACGCGTTCTCCGCCCTTATCGACTGGCGGCCCGTCAAGCGCGTCGATCTCTACGCGGGTATAATGATTTCGAACGTCTATGGCGGCCTTGCCAACGGCTTCCAAGCGCAGCAGAACATCGCCCCGACCGCCGGCCTGCGCGTTAAGTTCTGACTTGTCTCTGACGGATTGGCCGGTCCCCCCCATGGGGTAGGCCGCGCCTAGCTGTTTCGTCCCGGGCTTTGATGGGGCATCCTTGTCGAATGATTCGAAGGATGCGCTATGGGACAGGTTCTTCACGGGAGC
>JGI12659J15293_10000446_pt1 | contig 13318 bp, 7 predicted proteins | sample JacPinW_OM2H0_O1_FD_15293 | JGI IMG/M metagenome (IMG submission 15293) | reverse complement strand
CGCGCCGTCGTAGGCAATTTCGTCCTGCACTTCGGAGCCGAGGCTGCCGGCCGCCGCGACGCCCGCGCCGATCTCGACGCCCTTGACCGCTTGAATCGCCATCACCGCCTGCGCCAGCCGCCCGTCCAGCTTCTCATCCCACTGCGCATGCGAGCCCAGCCCCGGCGGCACTCCGTGCGCCACCACTTCAAAGACGCCGCCAACGGAATCGCCGGCACGTAGCGCTTGATCCACTTCGGCCCTCATTTTAGTTTCCGTGGCCTCGTCAACGCATCGCAATGGCGCTTCGAGATTGGCGCAAACGCCCTCGATATCCTGCCAGGAAGCGGCCCGCTCCGATCGAACGCGTCCCACCGCAATCGTGTGACTCAAAATCTCAATTCCGAATTCCCGCAGTAGCGATTTCGCAAACGCGCCCGCGGCCACACGCGCCGCCGTTTCTCGCGCTGATGCCCGCTCCAAAATATATCGCGCATCATGAAAATTGAATTTGAGCGCTCCGGCGAGATCCGCATGCCCCGGCCGCGGCGACGTCATCTCCTTCTTGCTGTCGTCCGCGCCTTCCGAGTCTTCCACAGGGAGCGCCTTCTCCCAATTGGGCCAGTCGCGATTTTCAATGCGAACTGCGATTGGCGCGCCAATCGTTTTGCCGTGCCTCACGCCCGCCAGAATATCGGCGTGATCTTTTTCGATGCGCTGCCGGCCGCCGCGCCCGAATCCGAGTTGCCGCCGGTGCAGCTCGCGATCAATAAATTCGAGATCCACGGGCATGCCCGCAGGCAGTCCCGAAATCCAGGCAATCAGCGCCTGGCCGTGCGATTCGCCCGCCGTAAAGAATCGGAACATTGTGTGTGAGCGCCCAAGCACCGGCGCGAACGTTGCATTCTACCGGACGCATACCTCGCGGTAAAGCCGCGCACCTCGTGGAAATATCCTTCCTGGCGATTTCGCTCGATGGGAATGTAGCTCACCTCTTTAGAGGTGAGGATTTGCGGCCTTGAGAAAGCCAACGCATTCATGCTCTGGAGGAGATGCCTTGACGCCCCGCGCCGTGAACGCTACGCTCTCTCCGACTGGCACCACGCATGTGACAAATGACGCTTGAATCGAGCGACACCCAGAGCTTCTTCGGCCTTGTGTCGGATTCCCTCAAACGCCAAGTCCTGGCCTTCCAGGACTACACGCTTCTGGTCGCCCGCGCGATTGCCAATATCTTCACTCCTCCATGGTATTGGACAGACACGATGAGCCAGATGGACGCCATCGGCGTCGGCTCTCTTCCGATCGTAGTCACCGCAGGATTTTTCATCGGTGTCGTTCTTCTCCTCCAAACCGCTGCCCAATTCCAGCGTTTCGGCGAAACGGCGCTCACAGGTGACATCGTTTCGCTCGCCCTGGTTCGCGAACTCGGTCCGACAATCACCGCCCTTCTCGTCGCCGGCCGCAACGCATCCGGAATCGCCTCGGAGTTAGGCTCCATGGTCGTCACCGAGCAGGTGGACGCCATGCGCGCCCTCGGCACCGATCCATCGCGCAAACTCGTAACGCCGCGCGTCGTCGCCACGATTCTCATGCTGCCGCTGCTCACTGCTGTCGCGGATTTGGTGGGTCTCATCGGCGGTTTTCTCGTCTCCGCATTGCAACTTCGCCTGGCGCCCGCGGAGTTCTGGCATCGCGCCATCAACGTCCTCTCATTCGGCGACTTGATGCAAGGCGGCGCGAAGCCGCTCATCTTCGGCCTTATCATCTCAAGCGTTGGCTGCTACTTCGGTCTGGCGGTTCGCGGCGGCACGCAGGGCGTCGGTCGCGCCACCACCACGGCCGTCGTTGTCTCCTCGGTTGCCATCATCGTCGCCGACTCATTTCTCTCCAAACTGTTCCTCTACATGTTCTGATCTCGATGGCCGCTCCCCATTTTCAGCCGCCTCGATTCCGTTCGACACGTTTTGCGCCGTTCCGACTTATAATTCAGCGCATGAGCGCTTCAGTTTCGGCGGCGATTAAGGGCGGCTCGCTCTTCGCGCACCAATTCGCACGGAGCGCGGATGAGTGATGCGACTGCCGCTAAGCCCCTCGTCATCTTCCAGGACGTCCACCTCGGCTTCGACGAGGGCGAAGTTCTGCGCGGAATTTCCTTCGAGCTCGTTGACGGGGAAACGAAAGTTTTGCTCGGTGAAAGCGGCTCCGGCAAGACGCTCATCCTCAAGCTCGCTGCCGGCCTTATCCGCGCCGATTCCGGCAAAATCATTGTGATGGGCCAGGACATCGAAGCCATGACCGAAACCCAGCTCCTCGAATTCAGGCGCCAGCTCGGCTTCGTTTTTCAGGAGGGCGCGCTTTTCGATTCGCTGAGCGTCGAGGACAACGTTGCATTTCGTCTCGACGAAGAAAACGTGGACCAAAGTGAAATCGAGCAGCGCGTCCGCGAGGCGCTGCGCTTCGTCGAAATGGAGCAGGCCATAGACAAATTTCCGGATGAGCTCTCGGGTGGGATGCGCCGCCGCGTTTCGATTGCCCGCGCTCTGGTGAATAAGCCTTCCATCGTTTTCTACGATTCGCCCACAGCCGGCCTCGATCCCGTCACTTCGCAAACGATCATCACGCTCATCATGCGCCTGCGCGACACGCTCGCTGTAACTTCCATCGTAGCTACGCACCGGTTACAGGACGCATTCGGCCTGGCGAATTATCGTTTCGATGCAAAATCGGATAAGGTCGTCGCGCTTCCGAAAAATGGCGGCAGCAGCGCTGCCCATCCGACAAATGTGATCGTCTTGCGCGAGGGCCAAATCTATTTCCAGGATGCAGCAGACACTTTACTGAAATCCAAGGATGCGTACCTGAAGCAATTTCTCGCGTCGGCGGAATGAACAGCAGCGGAATGAATCGGCACCAAGCTTCGTAGCTCAGGAGGGATACGATGGCGCAACGGAAGCAACTAACCTGGACCGAGTTGCGTGTGGGAGTATTCGTACTAATCGGGCTGTTCATTATGGCCGCAGCAATCTTCTACGTCACCGGCGGCGGCACATTCGGTCCCAAATATCGTCTCACCGCCTATCTGCCGGAAGTCGAGGGTCTGAAAGTCGGCGCGCCCGTTGCCCTCAGCGGCTTCGAAATCGGCACCGTCGAAGCCATCCGCCTCAATCCCAAGCCCGTCGATCCGCTCCATAACATCGAAGTGGTGATGCGCATTGAGAAGCGCTATCAGGACAGCATCCGCTCCGATTCCGTCGCCAGCCTCGTCACTCAAGGACTTCTCGGCGATCGATATGTCAACGTCACCCGCGGAATCACTGGGCAGCCCCTAGCCTCCGGCGCTGTCGTCCAAACTTCGGAAGAGAAAGCCATGCAGCAAATTGTCGAGCGCGGCGTCGAGCTCGAGGAAAATCTCGGCACGCTCACCGATCAAATCAACTCAATCGTCGTGAATCTGAAGCAAGGACACGGCACCCTTGGCAAGCTACTCAACGATCCCGAGCTGTACAATCATGTGAATTCCACCGTTGGCAGAGCGGACGCCATGATCGCCAACATACAAGCGGGCCAGGGAACGCTGGGGAAGCTCGTCGCCTCGGATGAGTTGTACGGCAAGGTCAACACGACCATGGGCCACGCGCAGGATATTCTGGGCGCTGTGCGCGACCAAAAGGGCACGCTCGGCAAAATTGTCTACGACCCCGCCGTCTATCAGAGCGCCAAAGATTTTCTGGATAACGGCAACTCTGTGATCGCCAACGTCCAGGCCGGGAAGGGAACTCTCGGCAAATTGGCCACCGACGATACGCTCTTCGCGAATTTGCGCGATGCATCGGCCAATGTTCGCGACGCCACCGCCAAACTGAATACCACGCAGGGCACGGCCGGCAAATTCTTCACCGATCCGAAGCTCTACGACAATTTGACCGGCGTAACCGGCGACATGCGCGAACTGCTCTCGGACTTCCGCCAGAATCCGAAGAAGTTCCTGCACGTGAAGATTTCGATTTTCTGAGTTGGCCTTTGAAAGCTGCGATTCAGCTGGCTGGCGGGTGAAAGAATTTTCGCAAGCCAGCAAACGTCTTTTGAATTTGAAGCATCTGTGCACAATACTTGAGGCGGCATAGTGCGTCCGGACGAGTCGGGGAGAAACCGTAGATGATGATGGTGCATACGCGCGCGTACGGCGGCGTCGCAAGATTCATTGTGGTCGGGACGCTCTTCGCGGCGTCGGTTGCTGGAATTCTCGCGCGGTCAATGAAGGACACGCCGCTGCAGCTTTCGCGCAACGTGCTCGCGCGTCCGGCGGGAGCCGCGTGCGTGCAGCCGCGAACTTCGGCGGCTACCTTCGCAAAAATGTACGGTGAGCTGCCCCTTGGCTTCGAAGCCAATCTTGGCCAGACCGATCCCCAAGTCAAATTTATTTCTCGCGGCGCTGATTCCACTCTTTTTTTGACGCCGACGGATGCCGTGCTTACCCTTCGCGCTAATCAGATAACGCAGCGCGCTTTGCGCATGTCACTTGAAGACGCAAACACCAGCGCCGAGGTGCGCGGCCTTGAGCCGCTACCTGGGAAAAGCAATTATTTCATCGGAAATGATCCTCGCAACTGGCACACGAATGTCCCCGCCTATTCCAAAGTGAATTACCACGGAATCTATCCGGGTGTGGACGTCGTTTACTACGGCAGCCACCGCTCACTCGAATACGATTTCGTCGTCGCTTCCGGCGCGGATGCCGGGCGCATTCGTTTGAAAATCGCCGGCGCGGACCGCGTTTCAATTTCGCCCAACGGCGATCTCGTCATGAAGACCGCCGGTCGCGAAGTACAGTTGAAACGCCCGCGAATCTATCAGCGCGACCGCGACACCGAGAGACAGGTGGACGGCGGCTATTTCCTCGCCAGCGCCGATGAAGTCGGCCTGCGCCTCGGTTCATACGACCGCAATCGCGAACTCATCATTGATCCTGTACTTCAATATTCGACATTTCTCGGCGGCACGACTTCGGACACCGCCAACGCCATCGCCGTGGACTCGAACGGCGACGCCTTCATCACGGGAAGAACGAGTTCAGCGGATTTCCCGACCACGTCCGGAGCCTCACAGACATCGCTCCGCGGAGCAACAAACGCGTTCGTCACCGAATTGAATCCCACCGGTAGCGCGCTCGTTTACTCCACCTATCTTGGCGGCACAAACGCCAGCGGAACGAATGGCGATCAGGGAATGGCCATCGCCATCGACTCGCAAGGCGATGCCTACGTCACTGGCAGCACCGATTCGGCCAACTTTCCGATATCCAACGCGTTCCAATCGACACTCAAAAATCCTGTCGGCGATGCATTTGTCACCGAATTGAATTCGACGGGCTCCGCGCTCCTTTACTCAACGTATCTCGGCGGCAGCGGAGCTGCCGGCGATGTCGGAAGTGGAATCGCAGTTGATTCGAATAACTCAGCGTACGTCACCGGGAAGACCACTTCCGCGGACTTTCCCGTTCAAAACGCGCTGCAAGGCACGCTCAATAACGCAACCAGCGCCGGATTCGTCACGGAATTCAGCGCTGGTGGTGCGTCGCTCGTCTATTCCACCTATCTCGGCGGCTCAGGCACCGCTGGCGAAAGCGGCGCCGCAATCGCAGTGGATTCCTCTGGCGACGCCTACGTAACCGGAGCGACATCTTCCGCGGATTTTCCAACAACCAGCGGCGCCTATCAAACCGCCCTCAAGGGAACTGGTTTCAACGCATTTTTCACTGAAATCAAAACGGGCGGCGTGTCATTTGTATATTCGACTTTTCTTGGCGGCTCGACCGCCGACGGCGGGCTCGGTTTCGGCATCGCTCTTGATCCCAGCAACAATGTCTACCTGACCGGCCTCACTTCCGCTCCCGATTTTCCGATTACCGCGGGCGGGGCGCAGAGCACGCTGACAGGAACGGGCGGCCACGCCTTCGTCGCCAAAATATCGCCGGGCACCAGCGGCGCCGCGGGCCTCGTTTATTCCACATTTCTCGGTGGCAGCAATAACGCCGCCGTGGCCGACGTTGGGCGCGGAATTGCCGTGGACGTCTCGGGAGACGCCAACGTCACCGGTACCACGTTGTCGGCCGATTTCCCGGTAACGCTGGGCGCCCTGCAGACAACCTTAAAAAGCGCAGGCGGAAACGCGTTCGTCACGCGCTTGAACGCCACGGGCACCGCGTTTCTCTACTCCACTTATCTCGGAGGCAGCAATGCCCTCGGTGACGCTGGCCAGGGCATCGCGCTCGATCCAAACGGCGCTGCCTACGTCGCCGGCAGAACTTCCTCCTCCGATTTCCCGACCACCACCGGCGTTCTCCGTCCGAATTTCACGGCCGCGAGTGGTCAAACCAACGGCTTCGTGGCTAAGCTCGCCGCCAACGCCGTTATCGGAATCGCTCCAAGTTCAATCGATTTCGGCAATATATTGCTGAACAAATCCGGCCCAGCGCAGCTCGTCACTTTCACGAACAATTCGTCCGCGCCTCTAACGCTTTCGCCAGCGCCCGCTCTTTCCGGCGTCAACGCGTCTGAATTTCAAATTGCCTCCAACTGCGGCACGCCCGCGGCAACAATCACATTGCAGCCGGGCGCCAGTTGCACCGTCACCGTGAATTTCACTCCCGTATCGCTCGGCGCCGCCAGTGCTACGCTCATGTTCTCGGATGGCGATCCAAGCAGTCCGCAAGTCGTGCCCCTTACTGGCAACGGCTATCTTGATTTCACGATTTCCGCGACGACTCCCACGGCACTCAGCGATGGCAATACAACAACCTTCACCGTCACTGTCACTCCCGTTGATGAATCCACCCAGACGGTCGGCCTATCCTGCCTCGGGGCGCCCGCAGGCGTTACGTGCGCCCTCGCGCCAAACACAGTTACGCTTGACGGTGCGGACGCGGAATCTTCTATCGGAACCATCACGGTCGCATCGTCTATAAAGACAGGCGCCGCGCACGGTTCTCCATCGGGGAAATTCGGCGGGGAGGGTGCACTGATCGTGCTGGCGTTTATGACTATCGCTGGTTTGGCGATGACGCACAGGCGCTCGCTGCGCCTCAGTTTCGGCGCCGCAGCGCTCGTGTGCCTGCTGATAGCCGGATGCAGCAGCGGCCCCCCAGGTACGCCAGCCGGCGCATACAACCTGCAAATCACAGGCACCGCCACCCCCGGCGGCCAAACCCACTTCGTAGTAGTCGTCCTGACGATTGATTAGTGGAGATGCTTTGAAAAAGTGAAGCGTGTCACTCCGAGGAGGACCCGACGAGGGTCCGACGAGGAATCTGCATTTCTCTTTTGAAATTCTAAATTCTCAAACTTCGAAGGGTGTACCGCAGTTCGTCGCGCCGGCCTGCCCTGAGCTTTCGAAGGGCATCATGCCGCCGTTTTTGACTTACTCTTCAGGCGGTCGGAGCTTCAGCTCCGACATAAACGACAGCCACAATTCGCGGCTTCCGCCGCTGAGGATACTCCTCAACTCCTGAGTGCTAATTCCGCCGATCTACTCCATCCCCGAAAACTCCATCGCAATCTCCCGCAACCGCCGCAAATCCAATTTCCCCGTACCCAAATGCGGGAACTCCTCAACATGAAAAAACTGATTCGCCCGCGGAATCCACAAATTAGGCAAATCCGCCTGCGATAATTTTTCAAGCACCGGCTTCAACTCTTCCCCAGAAAGCGTATGCAGCACCACCAGCCGCTCCCCCTTCTTCCCATCTGGCACGCCGGTCACGACAAACGACATCTCCGTCAACCCCGCAATCTCATGCAGCCTTTCCTCGATCTTGATGTGCGGCACCATCTCGCCGCCAATCTTGCTGAACCTGCTCAACCGGTCCGTAATCGTCAGAAACCCATCTTCATCCAGCGTCGCGATATCCCCGGTCGTATACCAGCCATCGTGTAGCACTTCCGCCGTCTTTTCCGGCTTGCCAAGGTATCCCTTCATTACATTCGGCCCGCGAACGATTAACAATCCAGCCGCATCAAGCGGCAACTCCGTCCGCGTCTCTGGAGCATCGCGCGGCGAGCGCGTCTCTGGATCAATGATTCGCACGGTAATCCCCGGCAAGGGATGCCCAATCCGCCCTCTCTTCGCCCCCACTTGCCGAAATCCCGGCGCCCGATAATCCTTCGTATTCACCGCAACTACCGGCGAGCATTCCGTGCATCCATAACCCTCGAGCGGCCGCACTCCGAATCGATCTTCAAACGCGAGCGACACTCGCTCCGGCAATTTCTCTGCGCCCACCAACACGAATTGCAAGCTCCCAAAATCCTCCGGCAAAACTTTGCGAATGTAGTGCTGCAAAAACGTGGGAGTCGAAACGAGAAACGTCACCCGATACTCCCGCACCAGCGTCCCCACCGCGCCAACATCAATCGGGCTCGGATGGTACGCCACGCCAACCCCCAGCACCGCCGGCAGCCAAATCGTCACGGTAAATCCGAACGAATGAAAAAACGGCAGCACGCCAAGTAGGGCGTCATGCCGGTTCAGCATGAACGTCTGATCCATCTGCGCAATGTTCGACGCGATATTGAAATGCGTCAGCATCACGCCCTTAGGATCGCCCGTACTTCCGCTCGAAAAAATAATCGTCGCCAGATCATCGAGCCTCGCCAGCCGCTTGCCGCTAAGCAAGCGCTCGAGCAGCGACGCAGGAAGCGCCCAAAGCAAAAGTGCAACCAGCCGCTCACCAAACCCAGGCTTCGCCGCCACATCCTCAATCAAAATCGTTCGTCCCGGCACCTTCACCGGCAAACGATCGAGCAGCAGCTGCGTCGTAATCACCGTTTCAAGCTTGCACTGCTCGGCGCACGAAGCCAGCGTCTCGTTCGACGCCGTATAATTCAAATTCACGGGAATCTTCCCGCAAAGGACCGCCGCGAAGTTCACATACGCGCCCGGCACCGACGGCGGCAGCAAAATCCCTACCATTTCCTGCCCCGCCCACAATTTCCGCAATCGCCGCGCCAAAAATATCGAGCTCAGCAGCGCCGCGCCCCATTTCACGCGCGGTCTGCGCATGTCCGCCATCGCAAATCGCGCCGGGTGCCGGTGCGCCGTTCGCACCAGCGATTTCCCAAGCGTTTGCAGCCATCGCCGCCGGTACTGAAACGCGTCGCTCTGCAAATCCTGCACCGCCTGTCGCACTTCGAACACCGTCGCCGTCGAAGCCAGCGGCTTGCCGAAGCTCACCGAAACCGGATACGGAAATCGTCGCGGCAGCTTCCACAGAAATCGCCCTTTCTCGAAACTAAAGATGCTGCCCCAAACTCCATCGAGGCACACCGGCACAATCGGCGCGTCCACGCCCTTCATCACCCGCTCAAATCCCCGCCGGAACGGGAGCAAATTCCCGATGCGCGTAATCTGCCCCTCGGCAAAAATGCAAACAATCTCGCCGCCGCGAATCGCCTCGCTCGCCTGATGCAGCGCGGCCACCAACTCGCGCGGCCGCTGCTGCGATGACACCGGTATCGCATGCATCAATTTCGCAAACGGCTTGATCACCGGATGATTGTAAATATCCTCAAATATCAAAAATCGAATTGCCCGATCCGTCGAAGCAATCAGCAGCAGCGCATCCACCAGCGAAATATGATTCGCCACAAATAGCGCCCCGCCCCGCACCGGCATATTCTCGCGCCCGTTCACGTGAATCCGGTAAATCGAATGCGTCGCCATCCACAGCACCAGCCGCAGCATCGAATCCGGCAGCATCCAGACCGCGACCACGGTCGCAAGCGCGGTAAGCGCCGCTCCGTCGAGGAAAATTCCCGGTGCCGTCTGCCGAAACACTCCCGAAAAAACTAAATAAGCCCCCGCCGCGAGAAAAATCCCCACAAACGAATACAAATTCGCCGCCGCAATCACGCCGCCTTTCTGTTCCGGCGCCGGCCTGTGTTGAATCAGCGCGCCCATCGGCACGATAAAAAATCCGCCGAAAAATCCAAGCAGCGCCAAATGAATCGCGGTAGTCCACATCGTCTGCCCGGGCCTGTATAAGAACGCGCCAAACACCGTCATTCCCACGGCCCCAAGCGGAATCAGCCCATACTCGATTTTTCCTCCCGAAAGATATCCCGCCGCCACGCTGCCGATCCCGATTCCCAGCGCCACCGCGGCCTGCAGGTAAGCGATGTGCTCGTCATTCACCCGCAGCACATCATGCCCAAAAATAATGATGGTGAATTGCAGCAGCGCCGCGAGAAAGAAAAGATAAGAGTTGCCGAGGACCGCCCACGTCAGCACGCGATCGGCCCCAATAATCTTCGTCTGGCACCAAAGCTCGCCAAAAACATTCCACCGAAATTGTCGCCCTGGATCAGCCGCAGGAACGCGCGAAATCCCAAAGCTCGCCGCCAATCCTGCAAACGTCGCGCAAAGCAAAATCAATCCCGCCGCATACTCGCGGTCGTGATAACGCATCGCCAGAATTCCGCTCACCATCGTCCCCGCGATGGAAGCGACGAACGTCCCCAGCTCGATAATCCCGTTCCCCCACGAAAGCCGCGCCTCCGGCAGCAACTCCGGCAGCAATCCATATTTCGACGGCCCAAACAGCGCCGCCTCCGAGCTGATCAAAAACACGCTCGCGCACTCCAGCGGCAAGCTGTGAATCAGCAGCGCGAAAATCGCAAACACCATCACCGCGATCTCGAGAAACTTCGTCCATATCGTCACGCTGCGTTTGCTGTATTTGTCGGCGAAATAACCGCCCGTCAACGAAAAGAAAATGAAGGGAAGCGCGAACAGCGCGCCCACAACGGAGATAAGCAGCTCGCGTTGCGCTCGCGAAAAATGAATCGCAACGATGATGTAAATGACAAGAAACTTCAGCGCATTATCGTTAAACGCCGTCTGAAACTGCGTAACGATAAGCGACCAAAATCCGATGCTGGAAGATTGCGGCGGAAGGCAAGTTCTACCTGATCTTTCGGGAGGTTCGTCTGCAGGCGCGTAAGGCGCTTGTGAGTTACGCGATGACGCGAAGGGGCGAGGCGGCTGCATGCGGGACGCTCGATTCGGCAATCACTGCCTCAGGATCGCGCTTCGAATATTTCGTCGCCACGTAATCGTCCACCAGCTTCTGAAACGCCGCCGAAAGCTGATCGTAATTGCCCTTCAGCGTCACAAATTTCTGCCCATCAATATAAACCGGGCAGCTCGGCTCTTCGCCCGTGCCCGGCAAACTAATCCCGATATTCGCGGCCTTCGATTCGCCGGGGCCATTCACGATGCAGCCCATCACCGCCAGCTTCAGCTCCTCGACGCCCGTATAATCCTTCTTCCACTCCGGCATTTTGTCGCGGATGTAACTCTGAATGCTCTCGGCCAATTCCTGAAATGTCGAACTCGTCGTCCGCCCGCATCCGGGGCACGCCGTCACGCTCGGCGCAAACGATCGCAGCCCCAGCGCCTGCAGCAATTCGCACGCCGCATAAACCTCATCGCGGCGATCTCCGCCCGGCCGCGGCGTCAGCGAAATTCGAATCGTATCCCCGATGCCTTCGCTCAACAGCACGCCCATCGAAGCCGACGACCAAACCAATCCCTTCGCGCCCATCCCCGCTTCCGTCAATCCCAGATGCAGCGGCTGATCGGTGCGCGCCGCGAGATCGCGATAAATCGCGATCAAATCATTCGGCCGCGAAACTTTGCACGAAATAATAATCTGATCCTTCCGCAATCCATTCTCAATCGCCAGTTCGGTCGATTGCAGCGCGGAAAGCACCATGCACTCGTTGATAATTTCTTCCGACGTGCGCCCCAGGTCCTTGTCGGTGTTCTCCTGCATCTTCTCCATCACCAACTCTTGATTGAGCGACCCGCCATTCACGCCGATGCGCACCGGCTTGCCGTAATCCCGCGCCACTTTGCAAATCGTCGAGAATTGCTCGTCCCGCCGCTGCCCATGCCCCACGTTGCCCGGATTGATCCGGTACTTGTCGAGCGCCTTCGCGCATTTCGGATACTTGGTCAGCAGCACATGCCCGTTGTAATGGAAGTCGCCGATAATCGGCGCATCGCAACCGGCATCCAGCAATTGCCGCTTAATCTCCGGCACCGCCGCCGCGGCCTCCGGAATATTCACGGTAATCCGCACCAGCTCCGATCCAGCCTGCGCCAATTCCAAACACTGCCGCACAGTCGAAGCCACATCCACGGTATCGGTGTTCGTCATAGACTGAACCACAATAGGCGCACCACCGCCCACCATGATCTTGCCCACCTTAACGCCAACAGTCTTATGCCCGCGCAAACCCAATCCAGTCACCTCTGCCGCTCATTTCATTCTATACGAATAGATTAGATGCTGACCAGCCACCGTAGTCGCACATGTCCAGATTGCGCGCAAAGCGCCAATTCGTCGCGCCGGCCTGCCCTGAGCTTTCGAAGGGCATACTGCCGGCGTTTTTGACTTTGCATTTTTCTCGTGGTGCGGACGTGCTGCCCGCGATTCTGCTTAGCTTCTATAGGTTGGTTTGAGGGTGCCGCACCCTTTGATTTGTAAGGGTGCGGTTCTTCGGTGTTCTCACTTCACCCGCACAAGATCAATATGCGCATGGTCCGCCTTATTCTCCGGCGACACATACGTCCAATCCTCGGTGTGATGATCGGCATCAATAATCGTAAACACCGCATGGTGCATATGCCCATACTTCGTTCCGCCCGACACATCGAGAAAATCAAATTCCACAGTCTTCCCGTCTGGCGACAACGTGCCCACCATCCGCGGCCGATTCTTCCTGCTGTCGCAATAATGCGTAAGCATCAGCCGATCGCCCTCGATGTACATCATCGTGAGTGGATCGTCATCACCATTGCTCGGGTCAGCGGTTCTTCCTTCCGGCATCATCTCATGCAAAAGCGCATCGCCCCCCGAAGTAACGCGCATCGTCACGCGCACCGGCGCCGACATCGCTCCAGGCCCCGCTCCCATCGCCGCCGTCCCTTTCCAACTTCCCGCCAGCGCCTTCATTCGCGCAAACGCCGTCTGAGCGGACGTCTCCTGCGCGACAGCGTTCTGCCCCTCCGCCTTTCGCATCTCCGATTGCGACAAAGCCACGGTTGCGACGCATAGCATCAGAGCGCACGACAAAAATGAAATAGCCTTCATATCTCCTCCCGAAGTCTCATCACTTGGAACGCAAAGGGCTACGCCCGCCTTTGCTTTTGCGGTAGATTTAGGTTCGTAGGGGCGCTGCTCGCTGTTCGGTGACATGACATCCGTTACACATTGTGACAGGACATCCGTTACACCTGGATTAGGTAAAGTTCCGGGCCGTGGAGGCTCGGGACG
>JGI12659J15293_10000443_pt1 | contig 13339 bp, 10 predicted proteins | sample JacPinW_OM2H0_O1_FD_15293 | JGI IMG/M metagenome (IMG submission 15293) | reverse complement strand
GGCTGTCAGCGTTTGCATTGTCGTCGCCCGCTCTCGCAGTCGACTGCGATGGGCTACGATCGGCGAAAATCGCCGACACGACGATCATCAGCGCAGAGGCGGTTCCGGCCGGCGACCTCACAACCGCCGACAAAGTAACGCGCAAGGACATGCCGGCGTTTTGCCGCGTCGTCGCCTCGGTGAAAGACGCGCCAGACTCCGACGTTCGCGTCGAGCTATGGATGCCGAACGACGGGTGGAAGGGCGTCTTCCACGTCAACGGCAACGGCGGCTACGCGGGTGTACTTGCGTACAACTACGGCGCGATGGAAGCCGCAATAAAGCGCGGATACGCCACCGCGGAGACAGACCTCGGAACGGCGCCGGCGACCCCACTCAACGGCGACGTCCTCGTCGGTCATCCGGATAAGTGGAAAGACTGGGGACTGCTCGGGACCCATGAGGCGGCCCTCGCCGGCAAAGGGATCGCGAAGACGTTCTATGGCGCGGACGCCAAGCGCTCCTACTACACCGGCTGCTCGACAGGCGGTCAGCAGGGACTCATCGAAGCGGAGTATTTCCCCGAGGACTTCGATGGCATTCTGGCTGGCGCCCCCGTCGTCAACAGGACATGGGGCCACGCGGTTGCCGTGACGAGTTATCAAGCTGCGAACCTGAAGCCGGCATATAGGCTCTCCGATGCCAATCTCGCGTTGCTCAGCAAGTCGGCCATTGCCGCCTGTGGCGCCAAAGGCAACGGCCTCAAGTCAGATCCGTTCATCGGCGACCCGTTGGCCTGCGACTTCAACCCCGCGGATTTAACCTGCAAAGGCGCGGCGGCCGACGATTGCCTGACCCCCGAGCAGGTCGAGACCGCAAAAGCGATTTATCTTGGGCCCGCGGACAAGAACAGCAAGCCGCTCTTCTATGGCGAGTTGCCAGGGAGCGAGTCGGGCATCTTCAATTGGGGCTTCCTCGAGGCGCCGGGCAACGCCCCGGGCGAGCCGGGATTCGACGGCCTCTTCAAATGGGTGTTCGGCCCCAACTGGGATTGGCGCAGTTTCGACGTGGAACAGGACATGGCCAAGGTCGACGCCGCCCTCGGGCCGGTGCTTAACGGGGCAGTGACAGGCGACGTCACCAAGTTCCGCGATCGCGGCGGGAAACTGATCCTCTTCCAGGGTTGGGCGGATCCGATCGTGCCGATAGAGCAGACCATCAACTTCTATAAGGATCTTTTGACCAAGTTCGGCGGCGAGGAGAAAACGAAGGAATTCGCTCGACTCTTTATGGTTCCCGGCATGGGCCACTGCGGCTTCGGCACAGGTCCAAACCGGTTCGACTCTGCAGCCTTCGGCGGAGTGCAGCCCCCAGCCTTAGACCCCGAGCATGATATGTTCACCGCGCTCTCGCATTGGGTCGAGGACGGCGTTGCGCCGGCTCAAGTCATCGCGACGAAATTCGTCGACGGCGATGCGTCAAAGGGGATCGAGATGCAGCGGCCGCTCTGCCCCTATCCGCAACGTGCCTGGTACAAGGGCGACGGAGATACCAGCGCTGCCGCGAATTTCGCTTGCGCCGTCGACAAGAAGTGAAATTCAGGACGAGAATCGGAGTTTGATCCTGCTCATCGCGATCGTCCGGAAAGCGCGGTCAGCGCGCGATGAGCAGACCGCGCAACAAGGCAACTTCCAAGACGGTGTCACTCACAAGGGAGAATGAAATATGCGAAAGAGACAGATCGCGGCGGCCCTCGGGTTCGTGCTGTCGCTGACCGTTACGGCTCACGCACTCGCTCAGGGAATCGACGATCCGCGGCGCGCCGATTACTTCAAGACGTTCGAGGGCAAAACGATCGCCTTCGTCCCGGTCACAATGGGCATCGACCTCACTGAGGGGTGGGCGTCGGTCATGAAAAAACAAGCCGACCGTCTCGGCATGAAGTTCGAGATCCGCGATCCCCAATTTAGCGCGGATAAAGGCGCCGAGGCCATCACCGCGCTCATCGCGGAGAAGCCGGACGTCATTGTCGTTCACAATCCCGACGTNCAGTCCTACGCCAAGCTTNTGAANCGCGCCGAAGAAGCCGGCATCCANGTNGTTCAGATCAACATGAGGTCGAANTACAATTCCGACGTCTATGTNGGCGCCGACTGGATCGGGATCGGCGAGGCGGAGGCGCANGCGGTCGTCGACAANTGCGGCGCNGGCACNAGCGGCAAGGTNGCCATCCTGCAGGGGCAGCCGACCTCCGGGTCGGANAGCGGNATGATGAAAGGCGCCGACAACGTCTTCAGCAAACATCCCGAAATCAAGGTTGTGGCCAACCAGGCCGGGGAATGGGATGCGACCAAAGCCCAGTCTGTGATATCGACCGTCATTCAACAGAACCCCGATCTCTGCGGGGTGGTGGGATTCTGGGATGTCATGGACTTGGGCGCCGCGGCNGCCATCAAGGAATCGGGCAAACCGATCGTGCTCGTCACGTCCGGCGGCGGCGAGCAGATGGCCTGCGACAATGTCGAGAAGGGCGTGTTCGAGAAGGAGATCGCCTATCAGGTCATGGATCAGGGACGCGACCTGAACGACATGATCGTCACGGTGCTGGAGTCCGGGCAGCAGCCAGGAAAGCTGAAAGCGGTCGTCTACAGCCCCCAACTCGTCATCTCCAAGGACACCGTTCGGCCGGGCCTCTGCTGGAGCGCCAAAGACCTCAAGAAATAAGAACTAGCTGGACTGCTTAAAGCGCCGAGCCGCAAAACGGCTCGGCGCGTTTTTTTGTCGCCTCCGGAAAAATCAGATGACGATCGGCGAGTGGGCCGCAAGGTTACGCTATCGATATGTCCCCGATCATGTGGTCGGCGAGGTGCTCGGCAGGGGGTGGATGGACAATGTCATTCCCGTCACCTTGCTCATCGCGCTGGCGATTTTTCTTGCGACGGCGATTCCAAACTTCACCGCGGTCGGAAACATCTCCGACATCTCGCGGCAGATAGGCGAATTCGGACTGATCGTCGTCGGCCTGACGATCGTTATGCTTGCCGGCGGGATCGATCTGAGCGTCGGTTCGAACTTCGCGCTGGCCAATGTGACCGCATTGGCGTTGATCAATGTCGCGAAATGGCCGATCGAGGCGGCGATCGCCGTGACGATTGGCGTCGGCGCGCTGGTCGGCCTGGTCAACGGCTTCCTCATTGGCTTTCTCAGGTTGCGGGCGTTTTTGACTACGCTCGTCACGCTGACGCTCGTTCGAGCTGTCGTCGACCTCTTGCTGGAGGTCTATTCGGTCAAGATCGCCACGGGCGATGTCGATTCCTCGCTCTGGGACTACGTCGGCGCTGGATCGATTTTGGGCGTTCCCTTCAGTTTTGTGCTTCTGATTGTCATTGCGATCGTCGCGCACTTCGTGCTCACCCGGCTTGGCGCCGGCTGGCGGATCATGGCGGTCGGCGGATCACGGCGCGCCGCCTACAACGCAGGCATTTCCGTGCCGCGCACCGTGTGCCTCACCTACGTCGTCTCCGGCGTCCTCTCTGCGCTCGCCGGGATTCTGTATGCGTCGCGGCTGTCCGGCGCCGGCCCGGACACCGGCATTGGTCTCGAGCTCACGGCGGTCACCGCGGCGCTGATCGGCGGCAACAGCGTCGGCGGCGGCCGCGGTTCGATTGGCAAGGCCTTGATGGGGACGATCATCGTCTCCCTGCTCGTGAACGGGCTGGTCCGGCTCGGGTTGCAGAACGGGGCGTCGTCGATGGTCGTCGGGGCCGTTCTGCTCATCGCGATCGCCATCGATGTGCGCTGGACGAGGTGGCGACACAGTCTCCGCGCCAAGGTCTACGTTTCTCCGGGCTACCTTGCGCTTCCGACTGCTCCACTCTTTGTGTCCGACCCGTCGTCGCCCTATGCGATGAACGACCGCCTGCGCGATGTCGAGGTCATTGGGCTGGGCGAGCTTGACGGTCCCGAGGACGTCATTCTCGACCAGGACGCAAACCTTTATTGCAGCGTGCGGCAGGGAGAAATCGTTCGCTTCTTCGCTCCCGGCTACGTTAAGCGTGAAGTCTATGCGCATGTCGGCGGCCGGCCGCTCGGCATGGCCTTCGACAAGGATGGCAGCCTCGTCGTGTGCATAGGCGGCATGGGTCTCTATCGCGTCGACAAGCTTCGCAAGGTCCAAAAGATGACCGCGGAGACCAACCGCTCGCGGCTGTCGATCATCGATGATTCCCGCATGCGCCTTGCAGACGATCTCGACATCGCGCCCGATGGCAAAGTCTATTTCAGCGAGGCCACGATTCGCTACGGGTTCGAGGAATGGGTGGTCGACGCCCTGGAGGGCCGCGGAAACGGCCGGATTATCCGATACGATCCCACGACCGGCGTCACCCGGACGATCCTTCGCAATCTTCTATTCGCCAATGGCGTCTGCATGGCGCATGACAACAAGTCGTTTCTGTTCGCGGAAACCTGGGGTTGCCGGATCAGCCGCCACTGGCTGGAAGGCCCAAAAGAGGGAACGACCGAGGTCGTTATCGCCGACCTTCCCGGCTATCCCGACAATATCAATCGCGGGTCGCGGGGAACCTATTGGCTGGGGCTCGCTGGGACGCGGACGCCCTCTTACGACATGGCGATGACCATGCCGGCCTTCAGGCGCCGCATGGCGCGCCGAGTGGCCGGCGACGAGTGGCTGTTCCCCAACGTCAACGTCGGCTGCGTCGTGCATTTCGATGAGAATGGCGGCGTCATCGAGACTCTGTGGGACCGGGACGGCGAGAATCACCCGGCAATCACGTCGATGCGCGAGCATCGCGGCTATCTCTATCTCGGCGGCGTCACCAACAATCGGATCGGACGAATCAAATTAGCCGACACCGATCCGGACTGGACCGGCCCCGCGTCCTATTGGGGCGAGTCTTATCGGGGAATGCGACGATGAATCCGCTTAAGAAGGCGGTCGACAGCTGGTTTGGCCGCGGCGAAGCGTCGATCACGATTCCGCCGATGGACGGCGCCTTCCGCCCCAACGATCTTTTGGATCTCGCCCCGTCGAATCTCGAGGCGCCGGCGCCCGATTGCCTCGCCGTCACCTCGCACGGCGTGATCGTTTCTTCGGACCGTTCGCTTTTGCGCGTCGACAAGCCAGACGGCGCAGAGATCGCGTCCTTCGACATGGCCATCAGCGCGCTGACCGGCCTGCCGGATGGCGGCGCGGCGGTCGGCTTGATCGACGGCAGGATCGTCTTCGTCGGAGGCGAGCGTGGCGGAACGACGCTCGCCAGAAACCCTGAGGTCGCCTGCATCACGGCGCTCGCGCCAGCTTCGGACGGAGCCTTGCTCATCGCCAACGGCTCGGCGACCAACGGGCCGGCGGCGTGGAAGCGCGACCTGATGGAGAAGAACGCTTCCGGTTCGGTATGGCGAATCGACCGGCAGGGCCGCGCCTCATGCCTTGCCGGCGATCTGGCGTACCCTTACGGCCTCCTCGAAGAGGCCGGCTCAATCGTGGTCTCGGAGAGCTGGCGTTGCGCGCTGACGCGGATTTTTTCTGGCGCCGACGGTCGCAAAGAGCCGGTGCTGGAGAACCTTCCCGCCTATCCGAGCCGTCTGTCGCGGGCCGACGACAAGACGATCTGGCTCGCGCTGTTTGCGCCGCGCAGCCAGCTTGTCGAATTCGTCCTCAGCGAAGACGGCTACCGAGGCCGCATGATCCGCGAGATCGACGCCGACTACTGGGTTGCGCCTTGTCTTCGCTCGGGCGCAACGCCGCTGGAGCCGACGCAACAGGGCGGCGTCAAACAGCTCGGCGTGTTGAAGCCATGGTCGCCCAGCCGATCCTACGGATTGGTCGCGCGTCTCGATCCCGCATTTCGTCCGATCGCCAGTCTCCACAGCCGCGCAAACGGGCGACGGCACGGCGTCACGAGCTGTCTCATGGTGGACAAGCGGCTTTTCTTTGCCGCCAAAGGCGATGGAATTGTCGCCTCGCGGACCTACGAAGGACTGGTTTCATGACCGAGCCGCCGCTCCCGGAAACTCCGCTGCTTGCGGAAACACCGCCGCTTTCCGAAACTCCGCTTTTGGAAATGAGAAGGGTCTCCAAGGAATATCGAGGCGTCGCCGCGCTGAAAAATATCGATTTCCAACTTCGCCGCGGCGAGGTCCACGCGATCGTTGGAGAGAACGGGGCCGGCAAGTCGACGCTGGTCAAGATCCTGTCCGGCGTGGTCGCGCCCTCGGCGGGCGAAATTCTCCTCGCTGGCGACCGCATCCAGATCGCTGGTCCCGCGCTTGCGCGGCGGTACGGTATCGCGATGGTGTACCAGGAAACCAGTCTTGTGCCGACGCTGACCGTCGCGCAAAATCTCTATCTGGGCGACGAGAAATTCTACAATCGCCTGAGGGGCACCTATATCGAGGCGCAGCAGTTTCTTCAGTCCCTCAACTTCCCCGTCGACCCCACGGCGACCGTCCAGTCGCTCGGCACCGCGAAGCGCCAAATGGTCGAGATCGCGCGGGCGGTGCGTCTCAACGCCAAAGTCATCATCTTCGATGAGCCGACCGCAACCCTGACGCCTGAGGAAAAGCATCATCTCTTCACGCTCATCGATCGACTGCGCGAGGAGCAGGTTTCGATCATCTTCATCAGCCACGCGTTGGAGGAAGCGCTCGATATCTCCGATCGCATCACCGTCCTCAGGGACGGGGCCCACATCGTCACGGCGGACGCGAAAACCTTCTCGCGCGAAACGCTCATTCGCCACATGGTCGGCCGGTCGCTGAGCGATGAACTTTATGGTCGCCCGGGCGACAACTCCAGGGTGCGGCCGCCCGGAGAAAAGGTTCTCAGCGTACAAAACCTGTCGATGCAGAACGTGGTGCAGAACACGTCGTTTTCTATTTTCGCCGGACAGGTCACCGGCGTGTTTGGGCTTGTCGGCTCGGGGCGCACGGAGACCGCCAGAATTATCGCGGGCGTCGTCAAGCGCGACCTCTTTCATGGCGGCGACGTGCGCCTCAATGGAAAATCCGTGCGTTACCGGACGCCACGCGATGCGGTCGTCGACGGCGTCGTCTATGTCACCGAAGACCGCAAGGGCGATGGTTTTTTCGAGACCATGTCGGTCGCGGAAAACGTTTATATGGGACACATCTCAAGCCCCAAGTCGCATGGGGCTGTCGCCAGCATGAGCGAGATGAAGGCGCTGGCAGCCGAGTGGACGAACAAGCTCAACATCAAGACGTTGAACAGCGACGCTCGCGTGATCGAACTTTCGGGCGGCAATCAGCAGAAGGTGGTGATTGCGAAAGCGCTGGTCCAGGCGCCCAAGCTGATCATCTTCGACGAGCCAACGCGCGGCGTCGACGTCGGCGCAATCGCCGAGATCCACAACATGATCGGCAGTCTCGCCGACGAAGGTCTCGCGGTGGTCGTCATATCCTCGTACCTGCCGGAAATCCTCAGCCTGTCGGACCGGATTTTGGTCTCGAGACAGGGCCGCATCGTCGAAGAGCTTTCACCCGAAGAGGCGACGTCCGAATCAGTCATGTTCGCCGCCGTACATTAGCCTAGAGCTCCCCGCGGCCGTGCAGAAACGCCTCGAAGGCGCTGAGCGTCGTAGCGGAGACGTAATGCTCGATGCCCTCGGCGTCCGCCTCCGCCGCTTCGCGCGGCGCCCCAACGGCGATGAGCAGGTCGACCACCAGCCGATGGCGCTCGCGCGCGCTTTTCGCCATCGCTGCGCCCGTCTCGGTCAGGAAGATCCCCCGGTAGGGCTTAGCGCGGGCCAGCCCCTCGCGCTTCAGGCGAGCGATGGTCTTGCTGGCGGTGGGGTGGGCGACGCCCATGCGCCGCGCAATGTCGGTCGTGCGCGCTTCGCCGTTGGCGGCGATCAGGTCCGCGATCAGTTCGGTGTAGTCCTCCAGCAGCGAGGCTGAGCGGGCTGAGCGCGCCTTGCTGAACCGGTCGGCTTGCGCGGGCTCGGCCGCCAGTCCGGCAGATGCGGACGGCGGCTCTTTGCCCCGCTTCTTGGTCGCCAAATCGCCCTCGCTCGCCCGCCGCACGTCGGTGTCGCCCCTCGTTTCATTGTGCAGCCTTGGCTGCAAAATGCAACCCGGCTTCGGCGTCGCGCGTTTTATCCAGCCTTTGCGCTTATTTGCAGCCTATTGACTATGACGTAGCTAAGGGTACATTATGCAGGTAAGGCGAAAAACACCGGAGACGAAGCTGTGAGCGACACGGTCGCGCGCGAAGGCCTGACAGGCGCGCGCGGGGGGATAACGGATCGGACCGTCGCGGACATCCGCGAGGTTCTGGCCGGCAGGATGCGCTGGCGCAGCCCGTTGCTGTTCGCCGGTCCGGCGGTGATCGCGTCGATCGCCTATATGGACCCCGGCAATTTCGCCACCAACATCCAAGCCGGGGCGAAATACGGCTACGCGCTGTTGTGGGTGGTGCTCGTCGCCAATGTCACCGCCATGCTCTATCAGGCGCTATCGGCCAAGCTCGGCATCGTCACCGGGCGTAACTTGGCGGAGATGTGCCGCGACCATTTCCCCAAACCCGTCGTCTGGGCTTTATGGATCGTCAGCGAAGTGGCGGCGATGGCGACCGACCTCGCCGAATTCCTCGGCGGCGCGATCGGTCTCTCGCTGCTCCTCCATGTCCCGCTCCTCGCCGGCATGGGCGTCACGGCGGTCCTCACCTACGGCCTTCTCATGTTCGATGGACGCGGGTTCCGGCCGATTGAGTTGATCATCGGCGCGCTCGTCGCCGCCATCGCCCTTTGCTACCTCGTCGAGATGGTCATCGCGCCGATCGACTGGGCCGCGGCGGGGCTGGGCAGCGTGGTTCCAAGATTGCCGGACGCCGGCGCGCTGACGATCGCGGTCGGCATCGTCGGCGCGACCATCATGCCGCACGCGATCTTCCTGCATTCCGGGCTCACCCAGCACCGGGCCCCCGCGCGCAATGACCGCGAGCGACGGCTCCTGGTGCGATTCTCCAACATCGAGGTCCTCGTCGCGCTCGGGGTCGCCGGCCTCGTCAATATGGCGATGGTCATCATGGCCGCGAGTGCGTTCCACGCCGGCCACAGCGACGTCGCCGAGATCGAAACCGCCTATTCGACGCTGACGCCGCTGCTCGGCCCGGCGGCGGGGGGCGTGTTCCTGACGGCGCTCCTGGCCTCCGGCCTGTCGAGCTCGGCGGTCGGCACGATGGCCGGCCAGATGATCATGCAAGGCTTCGTCGGTTTCCGCATTCCGATCATAATCCGCCGGCTGGTGACCATGATTCCGGCATTCGTCGTCGTCTGGTTCGGCGTCAATTCGACCAATGCGCTCATCGTCAGCCAGGTGGTGCTCAGCATCGCCCTGCCCGCGCCGGTCATCGCGCTGATCCTGTTCACCCGCCGCAAGGACATTATGGGCGCTTTCGCCAACAGCCGCCTGACCAACGTCGCCGCGATCTTTGGCGCTTTCGCGATCCTGACCTTGAACGCCGTTCTTCTGCTCAAGGCGTTCGGCGTCAGCTTACCCGGTCTGCCGAGCGGCTGAATGGGCGAATTGCGGCTGAAGTTCCCCCGTCTCCCCTTGCGGAGGAAGGCTGCTTCGCTTCGCTCGATAAGCGCGGCAATTCAATTTTTTGGACTGCCGATTCCGGGGTGAATTGCGGCAGTGGCGGATGGTCGGTCGTTGCCGCTCGTCGATCCATCTTTTGTAGTACGCTCCGTGTGTAACGTCGGTAACGCGTTAGCGCGCCTTGCGGCGCGTCACGCGGTGAAAGTGAAGCCGCTGCCAGTGCCGCAGAGCACCAGCCTCTCCGGTATCTCCTGCTTGGCCAGGGCAAGAAAATTCTCACCACTGCAGTGCATCGGCAGCACATGCTCGATGTCGAACGTCTTGAGCTCCGCCATCACCCGCCTGAGGTAATCGTCCGGCGCCGGAGCGAGGTGAAAGCCGCCGACGAGCGCGTAGATCTTGTCGATACCGGTGACTTCCTGGGCGCGGCGCAGAGTATTGATAATCCCGGCATGTCCGCAGGAGGTGATGACCATGAGCCCTCTATCTCCGAGCCTGAAGCATGTGGCGTGCTCGTGCCAGTGCTGGTCAGGCACGGGCTTTCCCGAGAGCTCCTCGGGAGTAAAATGATGATTCAGATAGGCGTTCGCGTCGCAGCCGAGCCCGTCTTTTACGCCATACGCGACAAGCGTGTTCGGCAATACGTGTTCCAGGCTCGTACGCGGCACTGCGCCTGTCGTGAACGCCTGTCCCTCAATAACAATCGGCGCCTCCGAAAGCACTGGCTCCACATTGAGCGCGCGCAGCCGCCGACGGTCGAACGGAGGGCCAAAGGGCGTGAGGTTCCCGTCGCTAAGAAACCGCTGACAGAAATTGTCCTCGCCGCCGGTGTAGAGGCGTAAGTCGTCGCGCATGCGCGGACGCTGCGTCTCGAGGAAGCCCATCAGGCCGCCCACGTGATCGAAATGTCCGTGGCTTATGATCAGGGCATCCACTTGAGAAACGTCAATCTTGAGGATTTCGAGGTTGTTCGCGTAAACGTCCGGGGTAAATCCGAAGTCGAGCAAATAACGGCGGGTCTCCTGCCCTTTGCGGGACTCGATGTGTAGTGCGAGTCCCCACTCGCTCTCCAGCGTCTTTCCTTGTGCCGCCTCGGGTGTTCCAGTGCGGGTAACGATAAGACCGGGCCGTTTTTCGCCGTGCATGAAAATGTCATGCGATCCGTCGGTGATCTCGCGCACCGTGACCTCGTCGACTGCCGGCGGTTCGATCCGCACGGGCGTCGCGTTCGTGGAGCGATCGAGTGCGATGCTACAGACGAATATGGAGCCCCCGAACGCGGCCGAATGCCTCAGGAAACGGCGACGGTTCAAAAAAGCGTCCATCGGCGGCGTCCGAGTTCAGGCGTGTTCGTGTGTGCTCGACTTAGGACCAATTCCCGCGCCGGTCCATAGCTGGGTTCACGGAGATGAAGTCGGTCAGATCGGTCACCTGACGGTCGCTCACATCCACTCTCAACTTACTTTCGCGGCCAGTTCGGCGCGCAAGGCCTGATTTTCGGACTCCAGCGCTTCGAGGCGCGCGCGCAACGGCGCGAGCGCGGGGGCGAGCTCGGCTTCGCTGAATCGTGGAACGATATGCTGCGGGCAGTTCCAGTCGAAGGCGGCGAGATGGATGATAAGCCCGCGCTCGGCCTTCGCCCGGTAGCCCGGCAACGCCAGCTCGGCGGCCAGCTCCGAATCGGTCGCCAGATCCCTTGCTTCAACATGCGCATAAAGCTTGAGGCGTCGGCGGTGGGGATAGTCCATCAGGATCAGCGCGGCGCGGTCGTCGGTCGCGAGATTGCCGGTGCTGATGTACTGCCGATTGCCGCGAAAGTCGGGGATCGCCAGCGTCCGGTCGTCGAGAACGCGGATGAAACCGGGCGGGCCGCCGCGATGCTGCACATAGGGCCAGCCGCTCTCGGAGACGGTCGCCATATAGAGGCTGTCGCGCTCGGCGATGAACGCCGCCTCGGCTGGCGTGAAGCGATCAAAGGCGCGATCGCCGTCGAAGTTGGCCCAATAGTCGCCGCTGCCATTGGCTCGCTGCGCGGCGCGCACGCCGGGCGTCGAGGCGATATCAAGAAACCCATAGGGCATGGCGGCAAACCCACGAGAGGCAAGAGGGGCCGGCGACTCGCGGTCGTCGGCCTGAGGCGTTCAAGCGGCTTCGGCAGTATGAAGGACCGGAAAGTCGATGTCCGTTTGCGCGACTCTGTTGAGGAAGTTCGTGAACACGTTCTCGGTTACCAGAGCCACGATCTCCACGATCTGGGGCTCGGCAAAGCCAGCTGCTTTCACGGCGGCGATGTCAGCGTCGCTTACGCCACCGCGAGTCCTCGCAACCTGAACCGCGAAGCGGACCGCGGCGCCGGCCTTCGGATCGGTGGACGAGCCCTTCCGCGCGAGCTCTGCATCCTCTGGCGAGATCTTCGCAAGATTGAGGGCGAGGTAGGTGTGCGCCGAAAGGCAATAATCGCAACCGTTCACTTCCGCGACCGCAATGGCGATGCGCTCGCGCGTCCTGACGTCCAGTGTCTTTGACAACGCGCCGCTCAGGCCCAAAAACCCCTCCAGGGCGCCCGGGCTCAATGCAGCGAGGCGAAAGACATTGGGGACGACGCCGAGTTTCTTGAAGACGCCGTCAAGTAGCGGTTCTGACTCGGTGGGCGCGGAATCGCGGCTCGGAACGGTGACGCGGGACATGGGAAGGTTCCTGTTGGGTCCGGCCGGAATTGACCTGACGCCTGTCGATAGATTATTCCACCAAATCTAATAATATGGTAATAATGAAATACATTCTCTCGAATTTCGGAAGCGTCATGGACCGCTTCGATGCGATGTCCCTTCTGATCAGTGTCGTGGAGGGCGGCAGCCTGTCCGCCGCCAGCCGCAAGCTCGGCGTCCCGCTACCCACGGTCAGCCGCAAGATTTCCGACCTCGAAGCGCATCTGAACACACGGCTCCTGACCCGGTCGACCCGGAAGCTGGCTCTCACCGACTCGGGCGCGGCCTATGTCGCCGCGGCCAGGCGCATCCTCGACGAGGTGAGCGAGGCGGAGCGCGCAGCGCTGGGAGAGCATGCCGCGCCACGAGGCGACCTCGTCATCACCGCGCCCGTGGTCTTTGGCCGGCTGCACGTCCTGCCGGTCATCGCCGAGTTTCTTAGCCAATGGCCTGAGATCAATGTCCGGCTTGTCCTCGCCGACCGCAATCTCGACCTCATCGACGATCATATCGACATCGCGGTGCGTATCGGCGCACTTGCGGATAGCGCGTTGGTTTCGACACGGGTCGGCGCGGTGCGCAGCGTCGTTTGCGGCAGTCCCGCCTATTTCGCCGCCCACGGCGTCCCGCAAAGGTCGGAAGACCTGTCGGCGCTGGCCGCGGTGACGTTTGATCCGTTCTCGCCGTCGCAGCATTGGATCTTCCGCGACCCCAAGTCGAAGCGCGAACTGCGCGTGGCCGTGCGCTCCCGCCTCACGGTCAACACTGCGGAAGCGGCGATCGACGGAGCGGCCGCCGGCCTCGGCGTCACGCGCGTCCTCTCCTATCAGGTCGCCCAACCGGTCGCGGACGGTAGAATTCAGATTGTCCTCGCCGAATACGAGCCAGCGCCCTCGCCGGTCAGCCTGATCCATGGGCCCCAGGGATTGACGCCGCTCAAAGTGCGGATGCTTTTGGATTTCGCTGCGCCTCGATTGAGGGCGCGGTTGGCGTAGGGTTTGATGAATTTAGTCGATCCCGCTCGCCCTCACCCCAGCTCTCTCCCAGAGGGAGAGGGGGCGCGACAGCGC
>JGI12659J15293_10000441_pt1 | contig 13362 bp, 12 predicted proteins | sample JacPinW_OM2H0_O1_FD_15293 | JGI IMG/M metagenome (IMG submission 15293) | reverse complement strand
TCTCAGCCGAAAGGCCCTCGCATTCCTACGGCTCGCCTCAATCCGGCTCATGCTGCGAAAGCTATGCATTCAAACGTGATGTTCGCGGACAGACTCTTAGGAAGCCAGCCGCCTCGTCGACTGTAGCTCTGTTGTTAAGATCGTCCATCGCGAGCCCTCGCCAAGCCCTGTGGGCGCCGGGAAGCGAGCGGGCTTCTCTCGCTTGTCGGCCCGTCGGCCTCCCGCGCTTCGCGATTATGACACACCGCCACATGTGTGCGGATGGGCATGGCGAGTTGTCCTCGTCTTTAGCTGTAGCTCGGGGTCGCGCTAGGCTGGCTTCCGAATTCCGGAGTAGTCGTGTTCGCTCTCGGCTACTGACAGGTCGAATGCGTCCTGGAGGTTGAGCCAGAAGCGCGGGTCGACGTCGAAAAACCGTCCAAGACGAATCGCCGTGTCCGCGCTCACGTCGCGCCGCAGCCGAACGATATCGCTGATCCGGTTCCCAGGCACGCCAATGGCCCGCCCGAGGGCGCTCGCCGAGAGGCCGAGCGGTCCCATGTACTCCTCGGCAAGAACCTCGCCGGGATGCGTGCGCACGCGGGGCATGAACGTCCTCCTCAATGATAGTCCACCACTTCCACGCGATCCGGGCCCGCGTCGGTCCAGACAAAGCACACGCGCCAACGATCGTTGACGCGGATGCTGAATTGGCCGGCCCTATCGCCCCTCAGCGCTTCAAGCCGGTTCCCAGGCGGCGAGCGCAGCGTCTCGAGCGCTGGCGCCGCGTCCAGCATGTCCAGCTTGCGGGCAATGACTTTCGAGATCGCGCGCCACTCGGCCGGGCAGTCGCCTTCCCTGAAGAAGGCCTCAGTTTCAGCGCTGGCGAAGCCGAGGATCACGGACCATTATATACTACGTATCGCATATTGTCCACCTTTGTCCGCGCGCGTCCGCTGCTGCCTCGCGGTTGCCGAAAAAAGGGTGGCCGCAAGCCACCCATAAGGATCGCGAGATAGTGGCTCATCGGGCGAGCCTCACGACGTTCGACTCGGCTTTGGGCTCACAATAGGCGGCCCAGGCGTCCATGAGCTTCCGGCGCTTCGCCAATGCCTCCTCGCGCCGATAAGCGGCTTCCGTCTTGTCGCCAATGGCGTGAGCAAGCGAGGCTTCCGCGATCTCTCGCGGAAACGCTGTCTTGTCACCACACCAATCGCGGAACGACGATCGGAAGCCATGAGGCGTTGCCTCTTCAACGTTCATGCGTCGCAGGATCATGGCCAGCGCCATGTTGGAAAGCGGGCGCGGTCGGACGGCGCCCCGGAAAGATGAAATCGCTCGTCTTGAACTTCCCAATCTCGCCGAGAATAGCCATCGCCCGATCGCTCAGCGGGACGCGATGCTCGCGCTTGCCTTTCATGCGGCTGGCCGGGACCGTCCAAAGCGCTTCCTCGATATCGATCTCTTCCCATTTCGCGCCAAGGACTTCGCCGGAGCGCGCGGCAGTGAGGATGGCGAATTCCAGCGCGAACGGGCCGAGGCCCGGTTGTTCGCGAAGCCGTTCGACGAAGGCCGGAACCGCCGCGTAGGGGAGCGCGCCGTGATGATTGCCCCGCTCGGGCTTGGAAAGCCAGTGCTTCAGATTGCCTTTCCACTCGGCGGGGTTGTCGCCGCCTCGAAGCTTCGCGGCCTTGGCGGCGTCAAGGATCTGCTCGATGCGCCCGCGCAACCGGGAGTCCGTCTCGGGCTTCTCTCTCCAGATCGGCCGAAGCACAGCGAGAACGTCGTCTGTCGTGATCTCGGAAACCGCCTTGGGTTTCAGCACCGCCGCGTACACGTCGATTGTCATTCGCCATTGGGCGACGTGCTTAGCGTTGGTCCATTCCGCTTCATGGCTTTTGATGAATTCTGCGCTGACCTCGCCGAAGGTCTTTTGGGTGCGCTCTTCGGCCCGCTTCTGTTCGCGCTCACGCTTTCGATTGCCGATCGGGTCGCCGCCGAGGGCGATCGTTTTTCGGCATTCTGCGGCTAACTCGCGCGCTGTGGCCAGCGGGACAGCATTGAGGCCGCCGCCGAGGCCCATTTCCCGCAGGCGGCCGTCCTTGCGGAATAGGAAGGCCCAGCGCTTTGCGCCGTTCTTGTCGACGATGAGGTAGAGCCCACCGCCATCGGAGTGACGCCCGGGCTTCCTGAGCGTCCTGATTCGCCGGTCGCTGAGTTTGTTTATCGCGTTGGCCATCTCGCCGCCCCAACGGTGAGTTTACGCGCTTCTGGGATCACACCGTACCCAACGCTTCACCCTAACGCTTCGGGCGGATTGTGACACACATTGGCAGACAGGGATAGACTACAAAGCCGCAAAAAGTGTTGATTATCAAGGGAACGGTAGACAGCGAAAGACAGAGGTGGACGTGAAAGTGGCGGAAGGAGTGAGATTCGAACTCACGGTGGGCTTGCACCCACGGCGGTTTTCAAGACCGCTGCCTTAAACCACTCGGCCATCCTTCCTTAAAGCCGGTGCTTTGCCAGATCGTCTGGCCCTCGTCCAGCAGCCCCACGATCCCGGTGGGGCACGCGGCTTGCTTCTTCGTTCCGCGCGAAGTTTGTTCGGAGTGACCGATGCCTTCACGCCCCGCCGCCTCGAGATGGGTCCAGCTTCTGCTTGGTCTCGTGGTCATGATGGCCATCTCCAGCCCGCAATATGTCTGGACGCTGTTCGTCAAACCGTTCCAGGCCGCGACCGGCGCCGGGCTGCCCACCGTACAGATCACGTTCTCGGTGCTGATCGTCCTGCAGACGCTGTTCTCGCCTGCCCAAGGATGGCTCGTCGACCGATTCGGGCCGAAGGCGCTTATCGCTGTGGGCGCGGCGCTGACCGGGCTGGGGTGGATGCTCTCGGCCTATGTCGACAACGTTTGGATGTTGTTCCTGACCTATGGGCTCTTCTGCGGCGTGGGCACCGGCATCGTCTACGTCGGCGTCATCGGCGTGATGGCGAGATGGTTTCCGGACCGGCGCGGATTTGCGATCGGGGTCGTGGCGGCCGGCTACGGCATGGGCGCAATGCTCACGACATTTCCCATCTCCTCCATGCTCGCCTCATCCGGCGCGCCGAGGACCTTGGTCGTATTCGGCCTCATTCTCGGCGGCGTCGGCGTTCTGGCCGCGCTGGGCCTACGCGAGCCCCGGCCGGAAGAAGTCCCCGCTCCAGCCGCGTCGCGTGCGCGCGGGGAAGATGTCGCGCCCGCCCATATGCTGAAGACGCCGATCTTCTGGCTGATGTTCGTGATGATGACCATGATGTCGACCGGAGGTCTCATGGTGACGTCGAACTTCGCCAATTTCGCTCGCGATTTCGGTGTGGCGGACGTCCTGGTGCTAGGACTTGCGGCCCTGCCATTCGCGCTGACCGTGGACCGCCTGCTCAACGGATTCACGCGGCCCTTCTTTGGCTGGCTGTCGGATCGGATCGGCCGCGAAAACACCATGGGCCTGGCCTTCGGGCTTGAGGGCTTGGCGATCCTATTGCTGCTTCTTTTCAGCGGCGCCGCGCCGGCGTTCGTCGTACTCTCGGGCCTCGTCTTCTTCGGCTGGGGCGAGATCTTCTCTCTGTTCCCGTCAACGCTCACCGACACGTTCGGAAGCCGTTACGCGACGACGAATTACGGCTTCCTCTACATCGCCCAAGGCGTCGGTTCGATTCTTGGGGGTCCGGTTGCGGCTTCGATGAGGGTGGCGACGGGAAGCTGGACGCCTGTGTTCGGCGTCGCGGTGGCGATGGACATCATCACCGCCCTGCTTGCGCTCTTCGCGCTGAAACAGATGCGCGCCGCCTATCTCGGGGCCCAGACATCGTTGCCTTCGGCGGAGTTGGCGCCGGCGGCGTCCCGCTGACGTTCCCGCTCGCTTTTAAAACCGGCGCGGGCTTCGGGCTCACACCAGCCGGCTTTGCGCCTTGGCCGCGGCGATGAAGCTTGCAAACAGCGGGTGGGGCTCGAACGGCTTCGACTTGAGCTCCGGATGGAATTGCACCCCGATGAACCAGGGGTGGTCCGCAAGCTCGATCGTCTCGGGCAAGAGGCCGTCCGGCGACATGCCGGCGAACACAAGACCCTTCTCCTCCAGGCGCGCGCGATAGGCGGTGTTGACTTCGTAGCGGTGACGGTGGCGCTCGGAAATCTCAGTGTCGCCATAGATGGTGGCGATGCGCGAGCCGGGTTTTAGGTCGGCGCGGTAAGCGCCGAGCCGCATCGTGCCGCCGAGATCGCCCGCCGCCTGGCGCTTCTCCAGCTCGTTGCCCCGCAGCCATTCGGTCATGAGGCCGACCACCGGCTCCGGCGTCGGGCCGAATTCGGTCGAGTTGGCGTCGGGCAATCCTGCCAGCGAACGGGTGGCCTCGATGACCGCCATCTGCATGCCGAAGCAGATGCCGAAATAGGGCACCTTGCGCTCGCGCGCGAACCGCGCCGCCCGGATCTTGCCCTCGGCGCCGCGCGAGCCGAAGCCGCCGGGCACGAGGATGCCGTTCACCCCTTCGAGCCGTGGCGCCGGGTCAGCGCCTTCGAAGATCTCGCTTTCGATCCAGTCGAGCTTCACGCGAACCTTGTTGGCCATGCCCCCATGATTCAAGGCCTCGATCAGCGACTTGTAGGCGTCCTTGAGTCCCGTGTACTTGCCGACCACGGCGATCGACACCTCGCCTTCTGGGTTGTGATAGGCCTTCGAGACGCTGTCCCAGCGGCCCATATTGGGCTTGGGCGCCGGTTCGATGCCGAAGGCGGTCAGCACTTCGCGGTCGAGTCCGGCGGCGTGGTAGAGCGCCGGCACGTCGTAGATCGAACGCGCGTCACGCGCCTCGATCACCGCGCCCTCACGCACGTTGCAAAAGAGCGCAAGCTTGCGCCGCTCGTCGCGCGGAATCTCGCGGTCGCAGCGGCACAGCAGAATGTGCGGCTGGACGCCGATCGAGCGCAATTCCTTGACCGAATGCTGGGTCGGCTTGGTCTTGAGTTCGCCCGCGGTCGGAATGAAGGGCAGGAGCGTCAGGTGGATGAACACGACGTGCCCACGCGGCAGGTCGTTGCCGAGCTGGCGGATCGCCTCGAAAAACGGCAGGCCCTCGATGTCGCCGACGGTGCCGCCGATCTCGACCAGCACGAAGTCGACGCCCTCGTTGCCCTCGAGGATGAAGTCCTTGATCGCGTTGGTGACGTGCGGGATCACCTGCACCGTCGCGCCGAGATAGTCGCCGCGCCGCTCCTTGGCGATCAGCTCCTGATAGATGCGGCCGGTGGTGATGTTGTCCTGCTTGTTGGCGCTCCGCCCGGTGAAGCGCTCGTAGTGGCCGAGGTCGAGATCCGTCTCGGCGCCGTCGTCGGTGACGAACACTTCGCCGTGCTGAGTGGGGCTCATCGTGCCCGGGTCGACGTTGAGATAGGGGTCGAGCTTGCGCAGGCGGACGGTGTAGCCGCGCGCTTGGAGAAGCGCGCCCAAAGCCGCTGAAGCCAAACCCTTGCCAAGCGAGGAAACCACGCCGCCGGTGATGAAGATATACCGCGCCATGGGACTCTGCTCCTAACCGATCGGGATCGATTCGGCGAGGAGAATCTCCTTCTATCCCGCCGGCTTGACGCCGCTCGCGAATACAAGCGAGATTCCAATGCGTTCCCGCGCGCCAGGGGACGGCGACGATGAGGGGCGGCAAATGCCGGGGAGCGAATTCGACTTTCGCGCCGACGATGGCCAGACCCTGCTGGCGCGGCGTTGGCTGCCAGAAGGTCCTCCGCGTGCGGTCGTGCAGATCGCCCATGGCCTCGCCGAGCACAGCGCCCGCTACGCACGTCTCGCCGCTGCGCTCAATTCCGCGGGCTACGCGGCCTACGCCAACGACCATCGCGGTCACGGGCCAAAGGCGGCCGCCGCCGATCTCGGCCACTTCGCCGATGAGGGCGGCTGGGACAAGGTCGTTGGCGACCTCTGGACGCTCAACCGACTGATCGCCGCCGAGCAGCCGGGGACGCCGATCATCTTCCTCGGCCATTCCCTCGGCTCGTTCCTCGGGCGCGGGTTCATCGCCGGGCACTCGGACGCGCTCGCTGGCGTGGCCCTCTCGGGCTCGAACGGCAAACCGCCGGCGATCGCGACGCTGGGGCGGCTGATCGCCCGCGAGGAGCGCCTGCGGCTCGGCAAGCGCGGCAAGAGCAACCTCATCTTTCAGCTCTGGTTCGGCGAGTTCAACAAGCCGTTCAAGCCCGCGCGAACCGCCTCCGACTGGCTTTCGCGCGACGAGAAAGAGGTCGACGCCTTCGTCGCCGATCCGCTCTGCGGCTTCGCTTTCACGACCCAGCTTGCGATCGACGTCCTCGACGCGCTCCCCCATGTCACGAGCCGAAAGAGCCTTGCCACGATCCGAAAGGACCTGCCCATCTATGTCTTCTCCGGCGAGCGCGATCCTGTCGGCGCGAACATCAAGGGCCTCATCCAGGACCTTAAGGCGGCAGGCTTCACTGAGCTCACCACCCGCATCTATCCGGGCGCTCGCCACGAGACGCTCAACGAGACCAACCGCGACGAGGTCACGCGCGACCTCATCGCCTGGCTCGATGGGATCGAACCCACGCAAATAAAGGCGAGTAAGCGTCAATAAACGCGCTTAAACGCTAGTAAAAGTGCTAGCGTTTACTAGCGTTTATGTTTTGGAATCGGGACTTTTCAATGGGTTACAGCCGATTCAAATAAGATTTTCGCCCCGCATTCGAGCACCTCACGGTTGTGAAATGCGGGCGATCGCGCCGCGCCCTACCTTCGAGGGCGCGGCCGCCAAGCTTTCGGAAATGAAGCGTCATCCGAAGATGATATCGACGATTTCCCTTTTGAGCAAGGAAATGTCGGTCCCTGCGTTTTCCGTCGGTGGCCTCTTTCAGCTAGCACCCGCGCGAGGCGATCCCGCGGAAACCCAAGAGCAAAAAGACGGTAGAACGCACCCGCCTGAGCCGGATAAATCCGTCCCGCCAACCGCAACCCATCACTGCCCGCAGTCGACGCTTCCGCACGGCTCTCCGCTCGGAGACCGGTCGATGAAATTCTGGCTCGAGTTCAGGAGCTTTATGTTATTCAATGTTGTCTGGTTGTTGGGGTCGAGCCTCAAGGCCTGTTTGAATTTGGCCCGCGCGGTTTTGAGGTCGCCGCGCAGCATATACGAATAGCCCTCGTTGTTAAGAAGCCGCGGGGTTTCGCCCTCGAGTTTGGCCGCAGCCCCGTAGGCGTGGTCTGCGAGATCGAACCGGCCCAGCCGATCGTAGCTGGCGGCCAATCCGATCCACGCCATCACGTCCTCTGGTGATTTTTCAACCGCGTCCTGGAAATATCGCTGCGCGAGGCCAAAATTGCCGTCGTAGAACCGCTGGGTGCCCAGTCTCACCGGTTGATCGGACGGGTAGTATTTTACGTCGCCCGGATCTTGTCCGGTGACAGGATTGGGGACGGGCGACGGCGTCAGCCCCGTCTGGTTGCACCCAGCGGCCAACGACGCCAACGCCATCACGAGAATCAACCGGGCCACCGTCTCAACGCCGACGCGGAAAACTGCACTCTTCACCCTCTGCATTGCGGCGATGCGTCGATCCCTATTTCTGGCGTCTGTCGTCGAGGTCTCAGAGCCGAGCTAATAAAATGCATAACGGCACGAGAGGGATGGCGCCAATGCGCCAAGAGCGAGGCAAGCGCTCTTCGCCGAAAGGCGCGACAAATGAGGTCATGAGGTCGAGCGGCCATCGCGGGCTCGTCGCGTAGGAGGGCGCGACCCCGCTCCTCTGTCCTCCCCCACCATAGGGCGCCCGAAGGACGCCCGTCCTTCGGACGGGCTATGGGGGGAGGAGGCGCAACGGAGCGATCCCGCGCGCAAATTCCAAAGCAAAAAGCTCAAGAACCGATAAGCCGCAGCAATTTCAAAATGACGGGGAGAAGAACGATCATCAAGATCACGGGAAAAATGCCTAAAGCGAGCGGAATGACCATTTTAACGGGCAATTCATTCGCCTTTTTCTCAGCCATCAACATTCTTTTGGAGCGCATGTCTTCGCTGAATTCCCTGAGCGTCGTGGCGATATCGCCCCCCAGCTCCACCGAATGGCGGAAGACCGCGACGAAGGACGCCGCCTCCTCCAACCCCAGCCGGTCCGCGAATGCGCTCAAGGCGTCAACCGAGCTTCTCCCCGCGCGCATCTCGGCCCCCATCAACTCGATGTTGCGGCCAAGCGCCCAGCTTCGCTTGCTCAGTCGATCCCGGATTCTCTCGAATGACGCCTCCACGGTGAGACCCGCGGTGACGCACACAGTCAACAGGTCCAGAAGGTCCGGGAAATTGAGGCGATATTCGGCGATTTGCCAGGACTGGCGGCGAGACAGATAGGCGTCCGGCCCCAGGACCCCGACTCCGGCGGAGGCCGCCGCGGCCAGCACCAGCTTCAAAGTCGAGAGATCGCTCAACAGGAGCGCGCTGCCGAGCAGCACCAGCGACGGCGTCGCAATGACCGCGCCTATGCGCGCAAGAACATAAAATCGGACAGCGCGCGGGCTGAAATAGCCGGCGCGCACCAGCTTCAGCCGCAGCTCCTTGCTCAGTTTCTGACCAAGGCCAAATCGATCGTCTGGAAAAGGGTCCCCCGCCAGGGCGCCCACATTGTGGGGGGAAGTCAGCGCCAGCGCATCCGACATCGTTGCGCCGGCCGGCAGCCGCCGCTGCAAGCGGTTGCGGCTCGTGATCAGATGGCCGACGGAGAAAGTGATTCCGGCGGCCGAAACGAATGCGGCCGAGACGAACAGAAGCAGCCAAATATCCATGGGCCGGCCTAGATCCTGAAGTTCACCATGCGGTAGATGATAAAGTTCGAGACCACCAAGGACACACCTCCGTAAACCAGGGCTGGGACAAGGGCGGGACTGCCGGTGAGCTCGGCAAAGTAGTCCTTGGAAAGTAATCGAACGGCGCCATAGAGTATGAAGGGCATGGCGGAGAGAAACCATGCCGACAATCGCCCTTCAGCGCTCAGCGCTTTGACTTTGAGCTGAAGCGTGCTACGCTGGCGCATGAGGGTCGCGAGCCGCGCAAGCACTTCCGCGAGATTGCCGCCAGTCTGGCTCTGCACGCTGATGGCGGTGACGAAGAACAGCAAATCATCCTGGCCGACACGGCCATGCAGGTTGACGACGGCTGTCGTGACATCCTGACCGAACGCGATCTCCTCGGCCGTCATGGCGAGCTCGGCCCCAATTGGGTCGCGCATTTCCCTGGAAGCAAGTCCAATGGCGCTCACGAGCGGGTGGCCGATCCGCAGGCTGCGCACGATGATGTTGAGCGCGTCCGGCAGTTGAGCCGTGAACGCATCGATCCGCCGGCGGCGAACGGTCGCCAGATAAGCGACGACACTGAGCGAGCCGACGACCAGGCCGACCGTCAAGGCCATCCACAGTTGCGACAGAAACAGCGACAGAGCCAAAGCGACCAGAGCGCTCAGCGACAGCGTCGACAGTCCAAGCGTCAGGACCGAAATTCTGAGGCCCGTCTGGGCGAGGAACTCATTCAGGGCGACCAATCGCGGATGATCGAAATTGGCGAGCCCGCGCTCTTGACGGAGGACGTCGACGGATTTGCGGCGACCTCCGTCGCCGGCGCTTGCCGTGAGGCGTCGTTTGATCGTGTTGCGGTCGCGTTGGGCGCGACTCGTCATCCGGTAGAGCGCGTGGACCGCGAGAACGACCCCAGCGAACACAATCCCGCAAACAATCCAAAGCTCGCTCATCGGACTCACAGGGTTCGGGCGGGGTCGAAACAGTTGGACGAAACGTCGATGCCATAGGCCTTCACGTCGGCGAGAAAGCGGGGACGAATGCCCGTCGCCTTGAAGCTTCCGTGCAGCATTCCCTTGCCGTCCGTGAAATCCTTCACGAACTTGAAGATCTCATGCATCTGGATGACGTCCCCTTCCATGCCGGTAATCTCGCACACGCTGGTTAGCCGGCGGGCGCCATCGGGCAATCTCTGCACTTGAACGACGAGCGTGATCGCGGAGGCGATCTGACTGCGGATGGCGCTCAGGGTCATGGGGGTGCCGGCCATGCCGACCATTTGCTCGAGGCGTTTCAGCGCATCGCGCGGCGAGTTGGCNTGNACGGTGGTCATCGANCCTTCGTGGCCGGTGTTCATNGCCTGCAGCATGTCGAACGCCTCTTCGCCGCGACACTCGCCGATGATGATGCGATCGGGGCGCATNCGCAGCGCATTGCGAACGAGGTCGCGTTGTCTGACTTCCCCCTTGCCCTCGATGTTGGCGGGGCGGGTCTCGAGACGACCGACGTGCGGCTGTTGCAGCTGCAGTTCGGCGGCGTCCTCGATGGTGATCAGGCGCTCGCGAGCCGGAATGAAATTCGAGAGAGCGTTGAGCATCGTCGTCTTGCCGGACCCCGTGCCGCCAGCGATGAGCGTCGAAACTTTCCCCGCGACCGCCGCCGCGAGAACCTCCGCGATCGCCGGCCGCAAGCTTCCGACTTCGATGAGCCGGTCCATGTCGAAAACGCGCTCGGCAAATTTTCGAATCGAAACCAGCGGTCCATCGATGGCGATCGGCCTGACCGCGACGTTGACGCGCGAGCCGTCGCGCAGGCGCGCATCGACCATGGGCGAGGATTCATCGACGCGTCGTCCGATCGCCGAGACGATCCGGTTGATGATGCGCAGGAGATGCGCTTCATCCTTGAAATGGACCTTCGTCTCCTGCAATTGCCCAAAACGCTCGATGTAGCAGCGCTTGTGCGTGTTGATGAGAATGTCGGTGACCGTCGGGTCCTTCAGCAACGGCTCGAGCGGGCCATAGCCCGTCATCTCGGCGATGATTTCGTTCGAGAAAATGTCGAGTTCTTTCTGATTGAGCGACAGACTCTCGCGGCGAACATAGTCGCCGACATAGGTTCGAACCTGCTTGGCGAGTTCGTCAGGCAGCTTCTCCAGCGCCGTGAGATTGAATTCGTCGATGATGCGCTCGTGCAGCTTCAGCTTTTCGTCCAATAGCCCCGGGCGACGCGCAATCAGATCTGCGTAGACGTCGTCCGGGCGCGCCGACAGGGTTTCCTCGCTCGTCTCCTTGACCGTCGGCTCGGTCTTAGCCGTGCTCTTGCTGCTGAGGAATCCCATCGTTCTTATCCGATCGACCGGCGCGGAGCCGAGTTCAGGCCTACGCAAAACGCCGCTATCGCGGCGATGTCCTTGACCGACTTGTCCGACGGATAGGCGAGCGCGATCGGCGTTCCGACGTTCACGCACTCCACCGCGACGGCGGCGTTTCTGACGCAGAAGCGCTTTTCATCGCCCAGAATCCGCGACACATGATCGGCGCGCGCGACCTTGCCCAAGAAGCCGACGTCGCATCGGTTGACCAAAGCTCGCACGTCCGCAGTGATCGTGGCTTCCTCACGCAGGGCGCGAAGCGTCTCCTCGATCTGCCTCAAGCCTGGAATCGTGTTGAGCCCGGTGACCAGAATTCCCCTCGACGCCGCGAGCAATGGCAACGTCCATGAATGAACGGAGAGCGGCAGATCGATGATGATCGTGGAATATCGTTGCGCCATGCGATCGAACAAGGCGGACAGAGCCTCGACGCTGAGATCGCGGGCGTGAAACCGGCTGCGGCCCGCCGCCAGGACGTCCAATCCGCAGGCATGATGGCTGATGAAGGCGCTGAGCAAATGGTCGTCGAGACGCTCTGGAGCGGCGACGATTTCTTCAAACTGAAACTTGGGTGCGATGTCGAGGTAGTCGCACACGTGGCTTGACTGGAAATCAAGATCGACAAGCGCGACCTTGGCGCCTTTGCTCGACTTGGCTCTCACCAGTTGCACGGCGGTTTCGATCGCGAGGGTGGAATTGCCCACGCCTCCCGCGCTCGGCGTGAACGAAACCACGATCGGCGAATGGACCGCGACATCGTCTCTGGCCGGCGCGCTGACGCGTCCGACGATGTCGAGAACTTCGTGCGGCAGTCCAGCCTCGGCGACCCAATCAGCGTTTCCGGATTGAATGAGCCTTTTATAGTCTCGCGCGGAAATGTCGCCGCCGACAACGATGAAGAACAGGTTTCGCGGATGGCGCCGGACGACGTCGATCAGGTCGTCGACGTTCGCGCCTTGAGGCGCCGGCGCGGCCAGGACGACGATTGAGCGTTCCGCGCCGTTGACCGACTTCGGGTCGATGGCTTCAACGCTCGGAACGCGCTGGAGCTCCGGGAGTGCCGACTTGAGTTTGCCCTCGATCTCGTCGGCCTGGGTCTCGTCGCCGCCTTCCTGCGTCAGATAAATCGCCATCGGCCCATCCCCTAACGGTACAGCTGGACGAGATGGAAAATTTTGACGTTGTCAGCCGGGACCGGCGTCCCGGTGATCTCGCCATACAGATTGCCGTCCTTAAGCGCCGTGTACGGCTGGGTCATGAAGAACTTGCCGAAGGCGGCCACGGGGGTCGTCGAGGTCGCGCCGGCGTCCGTGATATTGCCGAGAGCCGTTTGAGCGAGGCAATTGATGATCGGCACGATGAGGTTGCGCCGATCGACGCCGCCGGTCGTGGTGTCGACACCGCTGACGCCGCTTGTGTTGGCGCAGAACGGCGCGCCACTCTCGGTCTGGAAGTGGCCTGCAGGGATTTTCGAGCCCTGCGGATCCGGCTGGCCGTTGCTCGCCCAGCCATTTTTTCCCGACCAGTCGCTGATCCCGCCCGCGTTCGAGCCGAGGCTGATTTCATATCGGTAGACCTGGTAGCGGCTAAGAGTTGTCTGTGCCGGAGCTCCGCACACGCCACCGAGCGCCGTTCCGACGGTCGGCGCCGAGGGCCCGTGGGGATGATTGATGGCCCAATAGTCCGCGCAATCCCACTGGCCGTTCCCCTCGGCCCCGGCGAGGTTGGGAAACGAGACGTCCTCAGGCAAACCGCTGGTGGTCCATTCGATCGTCAGGCCGTCCGAGGCTTGCGTCTCGCTGGCGGGAGTTCCAACCGTGACCGTCGAGCCGGCAGAAGCGGAGACGCTGACAGGATTGTCCGCGGTGCTCGCGAAGACGCCGCCTGAGTCGACCACTGGCTCCCCGCCTGTGATTCCAGTGGGGTTGGCGACATCCGTCAGAATGGGAGAATTCTGGGTCGCCGTTCCGACGGTCCGATCCGAAGGGTAGGTGTAGTAGAGGGCCGTCCCGCTGGCCGGGGTCGCGCTGCACCAGTCGACGGCGTTCGACTTGTGCCCCGGAAGATAGCCCTTCCGGACATTGACCGCCGGCGGGGCGGCGCTCGGCGAGGCGAGCGGCGGGTCCTGATTGTAGAGGTCGAACCTGGTGTCGAAATAGGGC
>JGI12659J15293_10000440_pt1 | contig 13378 bp, 8 predicted proteins | sample JacPinW_OM2H0_O1_FD_15293 | JGI IMG/M metagenome (IMG submission 15293) | reverse complement strand
CTTGAAATTCGTGATCTGACGGCCCGCCGAACCGTCCAGCGGCTGGAGCCAGAGGTTGTCCACCCCGTTCTGGGTGATCGGATATACGAACGCTTTCGCGTCGGGCGTAAATCTCGGGGCATCTGCAATGGCAGGATGAGGATCGACCAAGCGAACCTGCGGCCGCGGTCCGGCGTCGATCGGAACCACTGCAATCCTATTGACGTAATTTGCTTCGGCGGTCGTAATAAGAAAAGCCACTGACTTTCCGTCCGGCGAGAAATTAACGTAGTCACCCGCGTTGATGGAATTAGGGACCGGCGTTCCGGGCAGAGTCTCCGGCGTCCCTCCATCTACTGGCACGCGTTCGATTCGACTCGCGTTCTCGTCGATGAAGTATGCCCACTTTGAGTCGGGAGAACACGAAGCCCCATCTTCTCGTTGGCCGTTCGAGAGCTGCTTCAGGTTGGTGCCATCCGCATTTACACGCCAAATGTTGGTTCCAGTTCCGCCTCCTTGGCCGATCAAACTGAGGAGCAAGGTCCGCCCGTCCGGGCACGCGGAGATAGCGTAAATCGAAGCCCCGCTCACAAGTGTTGTCTTGTTGCTCCCGCCGGAAGAAACCCGGACGAGTTGATTATCTTCAGCAAGATAGAATCCATCATTGCCGATCCAACTGAAATCCATGAATCCTTTCTGTTGTTGCGGAATGGCAGGCGCCGGATAGCTCACCATCCCGGCAGCCGGAATCGCATACAAGGTGTACAACCGCTTCGACTGCACGGTTGCAAGAGTTGTCGCATCTGCCGAGAGTGTCAACGTGTCGTAGCTGTTTGTATCTTTCGTGATCGCATGAAACTGGCCGCCCGGGTAGGACACATATCCTATTTGATTATGGTGCAGACCCGCATTCGCGCCCTGATATTGAACGACGAGGCCACGGCCATCCGGCAGCCACGCCAATTTATAGAATACGAAACCCTGAGGGCCCGAAAAGTCAACTATGTTGCCGGTCGCAACATCCATCAGTTGGACGGGGCCCGGGTCGAGGAGAGCTTTCGTCAATGCGATCCGCTTCCCATCGGGTGACCACGCGAGGCCGCGCGGCCCTGAAGCTTCCGGGCCCCCGGCGAGCATCTTTTCGTCCGAACCATCCGAATTGGCCATGAGAAGCTGGAACTTGCCGATTTCGGGACTGTTAAAGCGCACATAGGCAATGTGCTTGCCGTCAGGCGAAAACCCGGCGTTCGAGTCAATGTCGCGCACGATGACCTGAGGATTGCCGCCCAGCACTGGCGCGCGGTAAAGGTCAAATACGTCGGCTGCGGCCGTGCGCGCTTTGCGGAAACAGAAGTAATCTCCATCCGGAGAAAAATTGAAATCCGAATAATACGCTTCCGAAGGCGCGATGATTTGTGTATCGCTGTTCGTCGAAACGTGGCGCAGCCAGAGGCTGGCCTTGCCCCCATCGACCAGCTCGCTCAGGATATATTTTCCATCCGGCGAAATGGCCGCGGCCTGCGATTTGGCGTTGTCCGTGATCTGCGTGATCGAATAATTCTGAAAAGGAATCGCCGCCTTACTGCCGAACATCGAGTACACGCCGTAACCCGCTGCGGCCAGCACGATGAGCGCAACCACCAGGCCTGCCGTAAATCCGAGTTTGTGCTGCTTCGCTGCATTGACCACGGAACTGCCGGAGTCGTGCGTCGCTGCGCCTTGCGGATGCACTGCCGAACCGCTTTGAGCCTGTACCGCGGAGTCGTGCGAGGAGGAAGCGGCAGCGGCGACGGCTGACGCCGATTTCGAGTCGGAAACCGCGACCGCCGTCGTCCCTGAACGGCTCGTATCGGACTCGCGCTTCAGTCGCCTTAGGTCCGCGCGCATTTCTGCTGCAACTTGATAGCGCGTCTCGCGGTCCTTCTCGAGTGCCTTTGCGATGATGCGCTCGAGTTCCACCGGCGCATCAGCATTCAGCCGCACGGCCGGTACGGGCGCGCGATTCAGGATCGCTTCTGTAATGACGCCCGCGCTTTCGCCGCGGAAGGGCGGCACACCCGTCGCCATTTCGTAGAGCACAACGCCAAAAGAAAATAGGTCCGTGCGCCCGTCCAGTTCCTTCGCCCGCACCTGCTCGGGTGACATATAAGCGACGGTTCCGAGCGTGCTCCCCGGACTCGTCAGGTGCTCGGGTGCTACCGCGTCGGCGGTATCCTGCGTGGCTGACAGCGTTGTTGGAGGTGCCAGCGTCTTCGCCAGGCCGAAATCAAGAATCTTTACGTGCCCGCGTGTGGTGATGAAAATATTCGCCGGCTTGATGTCGCGATGCACGATACCCTTGGCGTGCGCGGCGTCGAGCGCATCGGCAATCTCAATCGAGATTTCCAGCGTATCGTCGAGAGGAAGCGGCCTGCCCGAAATGCGATGCTTCAGCGTCTGGCCGTCCAGATATTGCATGACGATAAAGGGCTGGCCCTTCTCCTCGCCAATTTCGTGAATCGTGCAGATATTCGGGTGGTCGAGCGCTGAAGCTGCCTGGGCCTCGCGCTCGAAGCGCTCGAGCGCTTGGCGGTCTCGCGCAAACTCATCGGGAAGGAATTTCAGAGCGACAAAGCGATGGAGTTTGGTGTCCTCGGCCTTGTAGACCACACCCATTCCGCCGCCACCGAGTTTCTCAAGAACGCGATAGTGCGAAATGGTTCGCCCGGAAAGTGGAGAAGAATCGGGCATTGGCGCGGATTCTATGCCCCACCCGCCACACAAGTCAACGCGTACACGCCGGACCGTCCTCCGAATCAACCCGATAGGCGCTGAACTGAAGTTCTGCCCGATGCCAGACGCCATCGCCAGAGTGCATTGTGACGTTTCGTTCCGCCGGACCACACCCTGGCATGCGAAGAGGGGCTAGGGTTTCCCCTCGGAATTTCCGCCAGGCATAACCGGAGCGTTAATGCCATGCGGCACTGAGTACTCCGCCGGCACAACGCTGTACCGGTAAATCATCCCATGATCCCCCACCACGTATCCGCGATCGCTCCGCGCTAAGCTGAAAGCTACCACATCAGCGGGAAACGCAACTTCCCGCGATGTCCAATGCTTCCCGCCGTCGGTCGTGTAAGCCCAGGTCTTTCCTTCAATCGTCCAGCCGGTTGGATTGGCGAACTCGATTCTCGGCCGCCCTCCCGGAATCGATGTCGCTACGCCGTGCCAGGTCTTCGCTCCGTCATTGGTAGCCATCAACTTGCTCTGATATGTCATCACAAATCCGGTGTTCTCGTCGGCAAAGCCAAGGCTATTATCGAGCCCTGTGGATTGCGGAATAAATGACGCCACATTCCAGGTCTTCCCGCCGTCGGTAGTTTTCACCACCACCGAAGATTTATCCGAGACTTCGCTGCTCACCGCATAGCCCACTGTCGGCGTCGGAAACGCGATGGCCTGCAAATGGCACGTCTCGTCATGTGGAAGCCCGTCCACTTCCACTTTCGCCTGGCATTGATAGTGCTCTTTCCAGGAAGTTCCGCCATCCGTCGTCATCAGCAGCCGCTCGCCTTCGATATGAAATCCGATCTGTGGCGAAACAAAAGCAAGCGCCCAGCCCGGAGATCCATTTCCCACCGTCTCCCAGTTTTCGCCGTCCGTCGTGCGCAGTAATTTGCTGCCATTCTGCGTTGCCCAACCGTGAGTCGCGTCGAGAAAGAAAAGTTTCGCCACACCCCGCGTCGCGGAATGCGGATCGCCCATTTGCAATTTCCAGGTCTTGCCGCCATCCCGCGTATTAATGATGAAGCCGCCTTCTTCGGCCGCAGTCGCCTTTAAATCTCCGCAAGCCCACCCGGTATCCGCGTTCACAAACCAAACATCACTAATCTCCACATCCTCCGGATAGTTCACAGGCTCAAAGTATCCTTTGAATTTCCGCAGATTTGCGCCGCCCGGCTTCTGAGCCGTGGAATTCTTCGTTTGTGCCAACACTCGGATGGGAATAATTCCGGCGATAGAGCACAGTGTAAACAGGATTACAGACAGTTGCGTGAGCGATCGTGTGCGCATGGAGGACCTCCCAGCTTGGACGTGAGCACCCGAACGGTAATCTTCACCACTACAGATGTCAAGCCTGCCCAACTCAAGCGCAACGTGCCGTTACATGACCAATTATCGGCAAGCGCCCAATCCCGGCACTTGTATCGCCCGCTTCACAGGTTAAGGAAAAAGTATCAACGTTTTCATCTCGAACAAAGTGAGGGATCTGCGATTCGTCTGGAGGCTCTATCGCGTTTCCGTATTGGCAGGCTCGCCCCGGCGTGCTTGTAGTACCTCACTTCATAGGTTGCGGAAAAGTATCAACGTGGACATTCCGAACGAAGTGTGGGATCTGCGGTTCGTCTGGAAGCTCTGTCACGTTTCCGTACTGGCAAGCTCCGCCCCCGGGCACTTGTAGCGGCCGGCTTTCAGCCGGGCATCTTTCTTTTTGCCTCTTTTTTCCCGAATTGGTACACCAGCAACTCAAGACCGCGAACGGCGTAACCGTGACTCGTCCTTTCCCGGCATCCCTATACCGCCTAACCCACCTTCAACTTCACGAGTCAATCGCTCCACTCCTCTATGACTGAGAGCTTTGAGAACCCGGCACACGACATTTCCGCGATTACGCATTTTTTCATAAAATCGCGAGCACGATTTGTGTAATTTTGTTCAGCCGAATCTTCCTGATTCCCCAGCACTTCCCCGTAGCTCTAGTACCCTGTGGATTTGCATCATTCCTATACTATATGGTAATATGCCTCGCGAATTATGTTATGAAACCAAAAACGCCAAGACGGCAGGAGGCCATCAATCTCGCGAGCCGCGGCCCGCGGAGCGCACATCGCGCGTTACCGCGAGGTACGCAAATCTGCGGAGCCCAGTACTCGAGCTTAAACCGATTTCTAATCGAGACACCCGAACGATTAGAAATCGCCGCAACTCAAAGAAAACAATCATCACCGGTCACTTCTAATCGAGACAGAATTGCAGGGTGTTTCGGGCCTCAATCGCGCGCCCGTCGCAATTTCGCAGGCCACGGATCGCGCGGTGCGAATGAAAAATTACAGGGAACTACGCAAATCCGCGTACTCCAGTACTCGGTCTCAGACCAATTTCTAATCGAGACACCCGAACGATTAGAAATCGCCGCAACTCAAAGAAAACAATCATCGCCGGTCACTTCTAATCGAGACAGAATTGCAGGGTCCTTCGACCCTCGATCGCACGCCCGGCGCGTCATGAAGGACCCGTTTCTATTTTCCCTTTTCCCGTTTCCATTCTGTTATATACTCCCGCCGCCCCGTAAATCTTCAGACCCTGCTCAAGGAGCGCGCCCGTGCCCAAGCACGCCTTTCTCGCATTCTCCAAATTCGTCCTGGTCGTCATCGCTGCCCTCATCACCGCAGGACAATCTTTCGCTCAAGCTCCTCCCATTCCGCCGCAGATCGGATCGCAAAACACGGTGACCGCCGTGCCGCCGGTACCGCGGCCGCGAACCACTCCTTGCGTGGTCACGCTTTTCTCCGATTACGCCTTCGAGAATTTCAACGCCCAGACTTTCAGCTACACGCCGCCGGCCAATTGCCCCGGCCCATGGGAGAAAATTGTCTTTGAAGCGAATTTCAATGTGACCGAAGGCGTGCAGTACGATCGCACCGCAGCGATTTATCTCGGCCACGCAAATATTTATTACGGCACGACCGCGGAACCGTCAGCGACCTTCGGCCCCTCCTGGCACGTGGAGCGCGACCTCACCGATTACTCCGCGCTCTTTACCACCGCGCAATCCGGTGAAGTGGATCTCGGCAATCTCGTGAATTCAACGTACACAGGAATTATTTACGGCACAGCGGTCGTTGAACTCTACCCCGTGCCGGACCACGCCGCTGCGCCCATCACTCCCGATGCCGTTTATCCGATGCCCGACGCTGAGGGCGGCGCAGCTACGCTCAACACCACAACGGATCAGCTGACCACAACATTCACGCTGCCGACCAACGTCGAGCGCGCTTACCTCGACGTCATCACACAAAGCCAATCGAGCGACGAATTCTGGTACACATGCGTGCCGAACGATGTAGCAACCGAGCTCGAAAGCTGCACCAACACCTCATTTCGCGAGGCAGAGATCAGCATTGACGGAACTCCTGCGGGAGTCGCACCGGTTTATCCCTGGGTTTTCACCGGAGGCGTTGACCCGTGGCTTTGGTTCCCGCTGCCCGGCGTCCAGAGCGTCGATTTCGTTCCGTATCGAGTGGATTTGACGCCATTCGCCGGCGTGCTCAGCAATGGCCAGCCGCACACGGTCGCAGTGAGCGTTTACAACGCGGACAGCTATTTCCTCGCGACCGCCTCGCTGCTCGTCTATCTCGATCACGGCTCGACGCAAGTGACCGGCAAAGTCACCGCCAACACCATCGGCACGGGGCCGAACCCGGATGTGGATGAAAATCTCACCACGAATCCCGACGGCAGCATTGACGGATCGGTTGCGGTTTCATCGTCTCGCTCGTTCGAAGTCGCTGGCTTCGTGACCACATCGCATGGAAAAATCACAACGCGCGTTTTTCAGGATGTGAATTTTGATAACACGCAGCAATTCACAATCAACGCGACGCAATACGATCAGGACATCACACAGAACACTCGAGTGAACTCGACGACGCTCACCAGCAACGGGCTGCAAGTCTTCGCGACCTACGAACAATTCAAGGACCCGCTGGTCTTCGATATCGACGTGACCTACAACTCCGACGGTTCAGCCGATCAGACATCGACTGTCCATCAGGGCTACGAGACCGACATACTCTCGCCGAACTTTATCGGCGCCGTCTCGAATCACGTGGATTCGACCGACACGCTGGTATTTGCGGCGGATGGCAGCTATTCGAACCAGAATCAGAAGAGCGATCAGACTTACATCACCGGCGACACAACCGGCTACCATTACGACTGCACGCTCGAAGCCGCCAACAATGTGCTGACATCAATCAGCCGCGGCTGCTCGCAAAAATAAAATCGCGATACGGCGCGTTCCAGAAGTTCCATGGCTGATGGCCATGTGTGAAGGTTCGCAAAACGTAAGTGAATGAATGGCGCAAAAAAAGCAGCGGCGGTTTAAGGTGGGGAAGGAGGCGCGACGGCGGGCTCGATTGGGTGCGGGAACCCCGCCGCCTGCGCGCGTGATTCCGGACAAGCGCAAGAAGCCGCCGAAGCATAAGAAGGACGTCGTAGGAATCGAAGTGCAGTAGCGGGTCGGATGCCGGGCTGAAAAGCCCGGCGCTACAAGTGCCTGGAGGTTCCCGCAAGCTGTGATGATCAACTCTTTCTTGGGTGGCAGCTGGGTGAAGTTTTAGGTTCGCACGGAACCTAGTTGCGGGAGCCTCAACCAGGTTTGTAGTCGGGGACGATATCGCTCGGCGCGAACAGTGGAATCGGCGGCTTTGTGCTGGTGGCGGCAAATCTTTTTGCGATTTCATCCAAATCTTTCTTCGAAAAACCGGTGACGCTGATGCTGATTTTGCCGTCGGGTTCGATCAGGAAAAGGCTGGGAACATTTGTTATGCGATAAAGATTCGAAACCGGATAGCAGTCGGCATCGGGAAGCGCAGGGAAGCTGAGATCGAATTCCTTGTAAAAATCTTTCGTGTCGCGCGCATCGTCCTGAGAAATTCCCCAGATCTGCGCTTTTCCTCCGCCGTATCTTTCGAAGATTCGCTCGATAAATGGAAACGTAAACTGGCAGACGGGACAGGAAATCTTGAAGAATGCCGCGAGGACAGGGCCTGTCTTGAGCGCATCGGATAATGAATGCGGCTTGCCGTCAACGTCGTTGAGAGTGAAATCCGGAGCGGCTGCGCCGGCTTCCAGCATTCCTCCCGTGTTTTTCTTGGACCAAAAGGCGCGCACGATTATTCGGCCACCAATCTAGATTTTAAGCCACACTGATTCGATGCTGCTCACAAGAACTCGGTGCGAATTTCTTGCGCAGCACCAGCTGGGGCGTAACAGCAGAAGCTCAAACGTGCCTTCGGCATCAATGAATATTGCGAGTCTTCTTCTGCACGTAATCCATGAGCAGATACTGGCCGAGGGTGTATGGCGTGGTGAAATAGGCTTTGCCGCGGCAGAGTTCGGTCACTTTCTGAACGAAGTGAACGAGGCTGTAATCGCTTGCCAGCATGAATGTGTTGATCAGAATTCCTGCGCGGCGGCATTTGGAAACTTCTTCGAGAGTTTGCGTTACGACGAGCGGATCGAGGCCGAAAGCATTCTTATAGATGCGCCCATCTTCAAGCGTGAGCGCGGAAGGCTTGCCGTCGGTGATCATGACGATTTGGCGCATATCGTTTTTCTGGCGATTCAAAATGCGCTGCGCCATACGCAAGCCCTCGCGCGTATTGGTGTAATAGGGTCCGACTTGAACGCGGGCGAGTTTGCCGAGCGGAATTTCTTCGGCGGAATCGTGAAAAAGGACGCAGTGCAGCGAATCGCCGGGATATTGAGTGCGGATTAAGTGGGCAAGCGCGAGCGCGACGCGCTTGGCGGGCGTGAATCGATCCTCGCCGTAAAGAATCATGCTGTGGCTGCAATCGAGCATCAGCACGGTGGCGCAGGAACTTTGATATTCGCACTGGTGAACCATCAGGTCGGAATAGTCAATTTCAATTGGAACTTTCGCGCCGTTGCGGCGGACAGCGCGAAAAAGAGTTTCGCCGATATCAAGGTTGAGCGTATCGCCGAATTCATAGGGCCGCGAAGCGCCGCCGGATTCGACGCCGGTGGCAAGATCGCGCGTGTCGTGGCGGCCAAAGCTCGATTTGCCGAGTGACGCCAGCAGATCCTTGAGCGTTTTGAATCCGAGAAAATCGATGGCTTTGTCGGTGATTTCAAAGCGAGCGTTGAGATTGGGCTGATCTTTGCCGATTTGACCGCCGGGCGTTTGCGAAGGCGGCGGAGTTACTTGCGGCGGTTGGCTGGAAATGAAGTTTTCCTGCTCGAGACGTTCGATCAAGCGATCAATCAATTCGCGAAGCTGTTGATTTTGCGAGAGGTCCGGATTTTCCATGAGCTGCTCCATCAATTCCGGAGGGAGCAGATCGCCTTCTTCGAGCGCGCGAAGAATCGCTTCGCGGAGCTGATCCATGGCGCGCTCGGACGACATGGACGAAGAATCCATTTCCCACATGCCGTATTGCGATTCGTATCCGCTGCCTAATAGGAAATCGGAAAGACGGTTCATCAGCTCCTGGAGATCCAGGTCGTCCGCGGCCTCGCCCGTGTATTTCGTGTAGCGGATGTATTTCATGAGTGTTTCGCGAATCTCCTAATTGAACTGGCGGCGCGGAGCGCGTCCGGGCGCTTGCGGCTCGCGAGGTTCCTGCGCGCGCCGTGCCTCGGCAAAGAAACCGCGCTCCTCGCTGCGACTGATGCGCTTGTGCGCCCAGAGGCCTTCGAGAACAAATTCGGCCGCAGCGGCGACAACCGGCTGTTCGGACTTCGAGCCGACGCCGAGCGGCGCGAGATTATCGAGAAGGCCGGGAATCTTTTTGAGCTGCGCGAAGTGATCGGATGAAGAAGCATTCAGGGCGACTTTGAGATCTCCGCCGAGCTCGAACCATTGGACGACCGGCTGGAGATTCACTTCAGAAAAATATCGCGTGAAGACTTTTCCGATCGCGGAACGGATCAGCTCGCGGGCGATATTGTCGGCGCCGCGAACTTCGCCTTCGTACTCGAGTTCGAATTTTCCGGTCATAGCAGGAATGGCGGAATAAGTGTCGGCTACGCGCGCCACGGCGAAAGATTCCTTATTGCGAACGGCGCGCTGCTCGGCGCTGCTGGCCACATTTTCGAGAGCGCTGATGGGGAGTCTCTGGCTGACGCCGCTGCGGCGATCCACGCGCTTATCTTCGCGCGCCAGAAACGCGATCTCTTCAATTACCTCGGCGACATAGTAGGGCACGACGACCTTGCCGCGGCCTTTACGATCAATCCAAGACTCCTGAGCGGTGATAGACATGCCCTCGCGAACTGTTGATGGATAGTGCGTTCGAATTTCCGAGCCGATGCGATCTTTCAGCGGCGTGATGATCTTTCCACGCGCCGTGTAGTCTTCGGGATTTGCAGTGAAGACGAGCAGGACGTCAAGCGGCATCCGGACCGGGTAGCCCTTAATCTGGACGTCCCCTTCCTGCATGATGTTGAAAAGGCCGACTTGGATTTTTCCGGCGAGGTCGGGCAATTCATTGATGGAGAAGATGCCGCGATTCGCTCGGGGAAGCAGCCCGTAATGAATGGTGAGTTCGTCGGAGAGATCGCGGCCGCCACGAGCGGCTTTGATGGGATCCACGTCGCCGATCATGTCGGCGATGGTCACATCGGGAGTAGCGAGTTTTTCGACATAGCGATGGTCGCGGTCGAGCCAAACGATGGGAGTCGCGTCGCCTTCGGTGCGGATACGTTCGCGGCAGGCGCCACAAATCGGATCGTAGGGATTATCGTGGATTTCGCAGCCTGCGATGGCGGGGATTTGATCATCGAGAAACGAGACGAGGCCGCGGAGGATACGCGTTTTCGCTTGGCCACGAAGGCCGAGCAAAATAAAGTGATGGCGCGAGAGGACGGCGTTCACGATTTGCGGAATTACGGTGTCTTCGTAGCCGTGAATTCCGGAAAATAGCGGCTCGCCGGATTCGAGACGCGCGAGGAGATTTTCGCGCAACTCCTGCTTCAAGGAACGGTGGCCAATTTTTTCTTCGGACCAGGCACTGCGGCGAAGTTCGCCAAGATTATTGGGACGAGAACTCATCGAAACCCCATTCGGACCGGGAACGGAAGGGACCGGTCGTTGCGCGCGGATACCTCTTCATTATAAATGATGCGGCGGCTCGCACATAGTTTGCACTCAATCGGGTAGTTTCCTAATTTGGCGGACACCACGCTCAAACGCTAGCGTGGCCGTTTCCGCCGGCTTTGCGGCGCATGCGGTAACGAACTTCGGCCTGTGGAATCAATTGATTGAGCATGGGAAGGAGACGCGCGAGGCGGTCGTTTTCATCGCGCGAGGCGAGAATAGTTTGCTTGTCCTCGACATCGAGAGGAAGGTCCTCGGCGATGGCGAAGGCAAGTGATTCGTTGTTTTCGCGATCAAATTCTTCGGGCTCGCTGCCAAAGAGAAGGATGTGGCAGCGGGCGTACACTTCGAGCAAGCCTTCGGGAATCGCCGCGCTCTTTGCGTCGGTTTCGTCTTCGAGCATGCGGACGTTGGCTTCGTAATACGGTTTTTCCTCGACGACACTTTCGATTTCAAACGGGCTGCGACCCTCGACTTTAATGTCCATCCGACCGTCGTCGAATTGACGAGTGATTTCGGTCACTTCGGCGGTGCAGCCGATTTTGGCGATGCCGCGCTCGCCAGCGAGGATGACTCCGAATCTCGATTCGGTGTCAATGCATTCGCGGATCATTTGTTTGTAGCGCGGCTCGAAAATGTGCAAAGGGAGAATGGCGTGAGGGAAGAGAACCAGCGGCAGGGGAAAGAGCGGGATGCGAATCAGAGTCATGGAAGCTGGTGCCTCACGTGCTTCGCGAAATTGAGATGCGAAGTCACGGTAGCGCGTCGAGGGCGGCCTGCATCTCGTCGCGCGCGTGCGTATCGCCGGATTGATCCGCTACGGATACGCCAGTGGTCAGAATTTGGCGGGCCTCGTCGTTCCTTCCGAGGCGCGCGAGTAACGCGCCGTAATGAAAATATCCGGCGACGTAGCCCGGATTTGCGGCGATTAGCCGCCTGAAATGTTCTTGCGCTGCGGCGTCGTCGCCCAGTTTGGCACACTCGAGTGCGAGGCCGTAGCGAGCGAAGGCGTCGTTTGGAGTTGCTTTTACGAATGCTTCGAGGCTCTCGCGGCGGGACTTGGTTGTTGGGGTCATTGAATGTAAAAGCGTATCATAGCGGATTCTTGGCGGCGAGAGTTGTGGCGGGGCGATTTATTTTTAGGGAGTTTGTCGCGTGCGTTGAAGGTGGGGTGTCGGCGCGAAAAAACGCCGGCAAGATGCCGGCGCTACGAGTGCACGCGCGAATTTGAAAGCTACGGCGATAGGAAGAGAAATGGCGACGAAAAGGTCGAAGGCACGAGCTAGATCGATGGCGGGCGGGAAGCCTGATGCGCTGGTGGGGAAGCCGGTGAGCGCATCGCGTTCGGAAATGACAGAAGTGGTGTTGCCGAACGATGCGAATCCGCTGGGCTACATTCTTGGCGGGCGCGTGATGCACCTCGTAGACATCGCCGGAGCGATCGCGGCGCACCGGCACTCGAATAGCCACGTGGTTACGGCGTCGATGGACTACGTGGATTTCCGGAATCCGATCAAGGTGGGTGAGTTGATCGTTTTGAAGTCGAGCGTGAACCGCGTGTTTCATACGTCGATGGAAGTCGGAGTGAAAGTGTTTTCGGAAAATGTGCTGACGGGCGAGCGCAAGCATACGAGCAGCGCTTACCTGACGTTTGTGGCGATCGATACCGAGCGGCACCCGCATGCGATTCCACCGTTGATTCTGAAGACGGCGGCGGAACGGCGGCGATATCGCGATGCGGAATCGCGGCGACGGATACGATTAGCGCACCGGTACGGGCGGCCGCGCGGAGAATTTTAGGTCGCAGTTGAAATTTGGGATTGTGCGGGTGTCGCGGACTTTTGACCAGATAGATATGCGTGCGCGGATTCGGCAGCCTGATTGCCTGCCTCGACGCAATTGCCCAGCGCGGGGCCTATCCAATAATTGCCGGTCAGGAAGAGGCCGTCCTGGCGGGCAAGTTCCTCATTAATATTTTCGAGAATGTGCGCGTGGCCGAGATTGTATTGCGGCAGGCCTTTTGCGTAGCGCGTGATTTGACTTGCTACGGGCGCACCGCTGATTTCAAGAATTCCACTGATTTCTTCTTCGACGATTGCGCTGATTTCATCGGGGTCCTCGTGAACAATTTCGGGATCTGTTGCGCCGCCGACGAAGCTTGTTAGTAAAACCGAATCCGATGGAGCACAGCCGGGAAACAGCGAAGAATTCCAGACGGTGCCGAGGGTGCGCAGGCGTTCTTTGCGGGGGATGAGAACGCCGAAGCCGATTAGCGAATTGGCGACTTGCTGGCGTTTGTAGCCGTGCGAGACGACGGCGACGGGGGCGTACGGGATGCCGAGCAGAGATTTTGCAAGGTGCGGCGAGAGATTTTCCAGGACGTGGCCGGAGATGTAGGCAGGTGTTGCGAGAATGACGGATTGAACTTTCATTTCCTCGCGCTGGCCAGCTCGTGTGAATCGAATTGCGAAACCCGAGCCCGCGGCGCTTCGCTCGATGGAATCGGTGCGGGCGTCG
>JGI12659J15293_10000439_pt1 | contig 13378 bp, 14 predicted proteins | sample JacPinW_OM2H0_O1_FD_15293 | JGI IMG/M metagenome (IMG submission 15293) | reverse complement strand
CACTCGGAAGCCGTCGCGCGCAAGCCGATCCGCAATCGCGAGGCCAATCCCTCGGCTGGCGCCGGTCACAATAACATTATCCATGTCGCGCGAGCTTGCCGCCCTTCGTCATCGGAAGGTCGGCGACGAATCGTAGCCCCGCGGGAACCATGTGCGGGGCCAAACGCTCACGACACGCGGCGAGAAGCTCGCGCTCAGACGCCGCGTCAGCCAAGCACCCTTCTCGGAGAACTACATCGGCAAAGACAAGGGCTCCGGTGATTGGGCTTGTTCGCGCGAATACGCGACTCGCGCGAACCATCGCATGTGTGTTGAGCGTTGTCTCCACTTCTTCTGGGTGAACCTTGACACCGCCCACATTGATTATCCCGCCGCGTCGGCCAACAAAATAGTAGCGGTCACCGCGCTTCTCGACCATGTCGCCCGTATCGACGAAGCCGTCCCTGTCGGTCAGCGCGCCGCCACCTTCGCCAAGGAAGCCTCGACCGCAGCGGCCCGAGCGCACATGGATTGTGCCATCGACAATCTTCGTCTGCACGACGCCATCGGAGTCGATCCAACTCGCGGGAAACCCCGCCTGTCCGTCATCGACCACAAAGACCACGCCAGCTTCGGTCGAGGCGTAAGCGTGCTCGATCCGCGCGCGCGGATAAAGCGCGTGCAAAGCAGCTAATACCGCGTTGTCCGCGATCTCGCCTGACAGCCGAACGTATTGCGGGTCGATCCGACGTCCTTCACCGCTTATGAGGACCTTACGCCAGTGTGTAGGCGTGCCAGAGATGTGGGTGACTTTGGCGCCGCCGAAACGAGCGAGCAGCGAGCTGACGCTTTCCCCCTCCGCGCCGAGTATGAGCGAGCCTCGACCGCTTAGCGCCCGCAGAAAAATCTGCAAGCCTCCGTAGCGTCGAATGTCGTAGAAGGTTGCCCATTGCTGCAATGGCGCGTCAGCAATCGCGCCCATCAGAGTTGGTAACGTGTGTACGACCAGCTTCGGCGCTCCGGTCGTGCCCGAGGTCGGCAGGATCCATTGGGATTCGCAGTTTGCGATGCGAGGCGAACTCAGCGGTTGCAAGGGCAAACGGCAAGGGATGGTAAGTTCGACGGGAATAGGGCTGGTGACGACCTCATCGTCGCAGACCAAAGCGTCAGCCTCAACGGCCCGGGCTGCAGCCTCCAAGCGCCAAGGCTCACATCCCGCCGTAACGAGCAGGATACGACGCGCGTAACCGTCAAGGTCTATCAGCGCCGCGGCGGCCTTGGCCATGTCTCGCACTAGGAGAACGACGGATCGTCCCCGCAGGCTCTCTAGATGCGGGCCAAAACTTGACGCGCGCTCTACTTCATCGAGGGGCACCACATGATCGCGTGTTGCGACGACTCTGCCGCGGCCAACCCCCTCCCGAACGATTCTTGCGAGATTGCTCCTTTCAGACAAGCGCGGCCTCATAAGGGGCAATGACCTCGCCAATCGTGTTGGGGGATCGCTCCACCTGGGCAACCCCGAGCGGATCCCGGCCGGTCACGTCAGTAAGACTCGCCACAAGTATTCCAAAGAAGGCGAGTCGGACGCCGAGTGGTTGAGGGAAAGGTCGTCCGTAAATCGCGCAGGGTTTTTCTTCGCCCGCTGCGACAGTATGAGCTGACCGAAGGGCGGCGCCCTCGACCTTCACTCGATGCGAAGCGAAAGCCAGGGGTTGCGGGACCGGCCGTTGCTGGCGAATCCGAGGCGGGCAAACGAAGAACACCATCAGCGCCGAGCCGAGTATACTAGAGATGCATAGAGCGCCGCTCGGTAGGGCAACCCAATTGCAACCGTGCGACAACCGCCCGGCACCTCCCAGGCGCAACGCAGATTTGCTCAGCTGACGCACATGCGCGCTGTGGCTTTTTGCGACTGCGCTGCTTGCCTTTTCGCCCATCACGCCACGTATGAATCTGCGTAAGGAATATTCTCGGAAAAGTATTCCTGCTTCTCCGCGTTCAGACCTTTGTTCGAGTCAGGGTCGATTTCGATCGCAACCGTCTCAATCCAACCACGGAAAAACGAACTCGCGGCCTCGCGCCATATAGCCTGAGAGGGTGCTAACGCCTCAATTATCGATAGAGCCGGGAGTTGCTCCTGGGAGCGATGGTCGCGCTTGCGAGAGTCCAGAGCGCTCAGTTTAGCTTCCCCTTCCGCGCCAAAATAGCCTTTGGGCATTGCGGGGATTCGGTCGGTTTCTCCACGCAGATATCGATCCATATCACGGCGGTATTCTCGGGCGAGGGAATTGGCGTCGTATTCCGGGTGACCCTGCAGGAAAACGAATTGGCTGCCAAAACACTTCACGAAGCTATCGACGCCACACCCTCGCGAACTCGTTAAGACGGCGTAACCGGCCTGTTCAAGCTCACTCCGCAATAGGCCGTTGTATCTGGAGTGCGGGACCGGCCTCATTTGACCTTGCTTGCCGACCAAAGGGTGGCTCGTCTCCGCCGCAAAGTCGAACACGCCGGCGCATTTCTTGGGCAATGGCCTTCGTTCGATGCCGTCGAGATGCAGCACGCCCGCGTGCGCGGCGAGACACGAGAGTATGGTGGAGGTTGTGTGGAGCTTCGCCCAGTCAATCAGCTCAGCCAATTCCTCCCAATACGCCTCCTCGCTGAGGCGATTGGCCAGCGGCTGCGCACCGGTGATGATGAGCGCGTCGAGATCTCCGTCCATCGCCGCGCTTGCGGGCTCATAACGCGCATTGATGTAGTCCAGAGCGCGGGGTGACCGCTTCGTACTTTTCAGCGCGAAGATACGAAAGCTCACATCGATGTCGCCCGCCGCCTCGGACACCACGCTGGCAAATTGACGCTCGGTGATTTTCAGCGCCTCATCGCCCATATTGTTGATCAGACCGACTGCGATGCCTGCCCGCTCTCTCGCCGGTCGGGATTGCGACATAGATCTTGTGGAAACTATCATTCAGCTGCCTCGCCTCAGCCGGTCGTTCCGAAGACACATTGAGGCGCGCGTGCTGCTGCGCGCCTCACCTTGAGCACTCGCTGCTTTAAGCGGAGAGACGGGGGGCGGCGGCGACAAGCAGATTTTTGAACGCCACCCACAACGGAAGGATTCGATCGTCTGCAACGAGGTGCCGGCACAAGGATCCGTGCGATCCGTCGCCGGAGTCCAGCTTGATGTGTTCGACCAGGAAATGCTTGAACGCGCCAAGCGAGGGCTCATCCCAATCGGGCGCTGTCAGCATTGCACGAAACACGGCTTCGAGCCCGCCATCCTCGTAACTTGACAAGGCCATCGCCCGAGTCAACGGGTCCATGCGGCTGACTTCCGCGAGATATTCGCGGCCGAGGTTGTCTACTCGCTCTCGCGCGGCCTGATCCAAGCTTGCGGACTCGACGACGCGTCTCATGAACTCGTCATGGTTCATTTTCTCTCCCTTCTCGGCAATGCCTGGATAAGGAGACAGATTGTCTGTGTCGCATTCTCCCTCGCGCAGCGAAATCAGGTTTTGATCTGAGGGATAGAGATCACAGGCTATATGGACGGCTTCGACAAACTGCACGGAGAAGTAGTAATACGCCCGGCACGCCATCGTCAGTTCATCACGTTCGAGTCCTCGCCAATTAAAGCTGCCGATCTCGTCTATGATTTTATGGTAGCGATTGGATATATGGACATTCATGTTCTTACTCCTTCCTGTCTTTAGTGCCTCGTTAGCCGAGAATGTACCGATAATAGTCAAATAGATACTTTCCAAGCCCCGCCTATTAGAACCTCACTTATGAATTCGACCGCGCAAACCAGCGAGCGTGGCTTTTCAATTTGGGAAGCAGCCGGCCTTAGTTACAGGCTTATCCCCGACCCAACGACGGACATATTGGAAAAGCGCGTGGCTCAATTGGAACGCGGAGTGTCGGCGTTGGCGATCGCATCAGGACAACGCCGCACTCGCTTATGCCTTTCTGACACTCGCCGATCGCGGGAGCAGTATCGGAGCGCCGCTTCAGTTCTACGGCAGGACGCACACTCGCTTACCCACACGCTTCAACGACACGGTGTCGGTGTCGTGGCGCGCTCCCCCGCAAGCGACAGAGCAGCGATCGGATTAGACCAACAAAACCGCGCAAAGATCAGGCGGCAGGCGCGACGTGCGATCGGTCTAATTGAGCGCTCACTTCTGTGCCCATGAGTTCGAGAAGGACGCGAACGCGTCCTCTGTCGTCAAGATGGACAAGGCGACAAAGGGCGTCAGCGAATGGCCCTGACAAGATGCGAACCTTTTGGCCGATCTCGAGATCGTTATCCGTGCGAACGAGTTCGGAATTCTCAGTGATCACCAGCGCTTCGACGACGCCACATGGAACCGGCATCGGTTGTTCGGCGCCCATGATCAGCGACGCGACGCCGAAGGTGCTGTTCACGGCACGCCAGCGGTCTTTCGAAAGATCAAGAATAAGAAAAATATAGCCGGGAAACAGCGGCGCCAGAACGTTGCGCAATTTGCGTGCGTGCCGAATCGTGCGTCTTACTCGCGGAGCAAAACTGCGGAACCCAAGTCGATCGAGGTTGAATTGCGCGCTGTTCTCGCGATTGGGATGCACGCGAGCCACAAACCAACGTTCCCCTCGCTCCAAGCTCAGTCGCTTGGCAGAGGGCGCAAGTTGCGCGCTCCTGTTCTGTTCAACCGGAACACTATTCAACACAGCTTTTCTCCCGAATGACCCACAACAATCGCAAGGTTTGGCTTCGAGTTGGTCGCTATTCCGTCGATCGCCGAGGAAACCCGTTCCCAATCATTTGGATCTTAAACCGGTCAGCTTGGTGGTTTCAGAGCGTTTTGCCAAGCTACCGCCATTTGGGTGAAGCAACGCTTCCCCACGATGTAAATTCGCACTGACGAGGCAACACACTCCCAGCCAGGCAGCGTCCTTGACACGGCCTGTCAACGTAGATTCTATTTTAGAGATACAACCTGCTTAGTGCCCGATGCCCAGCAAAAGCCCTCCGGCTAGCCTTTACGGTATAAACCTAATTAACTCTGCGATATCCCCAGAGTCAAGCGCAAAGTACGGATGACCGCAGCACCTTGATATCAATTTGATATATCAAGCTTACCGCAGAGAAGACGAACGGGCGGCTAACGGGCTTCACCGCTCACGTGTCGGGAGCGGCGGAAACAACCCAGAGCGTCTGGAACAACCCGCAATGACGTGCGATCGCCATTTCAACCCGCGCCCCCGGCTGGATTCGTGACGGCGACCAGCGTGCTAAGCGACAAAGACGTTGTTCGGCGAGGTCGTTCGGCCCCCGCGGAAGGCGGACCCAGAAGCGGAGCCTTTGGGCAAAGCAGCAGGACCCGGCCTTCGACCGCTGCCGGCGACCGCCTCCGTCTCTTGCCTCCGCTGGATCGAGGCGATTGGAGCGAAACCCGCGGCGTCGGTCAAGGCCGACGAGCGGGCCAAGCCGTTGAGCGCGTTCGCCAACGAGCGCAGTTCGCCGCCTTCCTCGGACTGACGCCGCGCCAGAGTTCGAGCTGAGGCAAGAAGCGGCCGGGCGCATCACCAAGATCGCGACCGCTGTGCGCAAGCTCCTTGTCCTGGGCGCAGTCATAAGGAACGATCCGCACCTGCTCATTTGTCTTCAGGGGAGGGACGATCCATGCGTCCGAATCGGAGCTGAGGGGATTCGAACCTCTAACCTTCGCAGTGCTGGCATCCGCGCGCGCTTCGCAGCGCCGCTGGTTATGCAGGGCCTAGAGCAAGTGGCTTTTGGATTGAGGCGGCCGAAAGGGAACGGCGCGGGCGGCAATCTCTTGCAGAAAATCAGAAAACAGATTAAGCTTGCCCCATGAACATCCTGCCCTTCCGCAGGCTAAGACCGCAGGCTCCCGTTCCAGCGTCTCCGCGCCGGCGGACAAGGAGAGAGAAAAATTCTTCCCGCTAAAAGCCTCGTAACCCATTGAAAAGTCTAGATTAGGACGAGAGAATCAAGGAAATCCAAGACAATCCAACACTCACCAGCAGGGGTCTTCGCAGCGAAATGGCCAGGGGCCAAGAAAACCCAAAACGGATCGACCGGACCAGCGTCGCGGCCGGCTGCCGAGAAGGAGCCAAACCGAGTCCATGCAAAGGCAAAGCGCCCTAGTGCCGAAGGCGCGCTCCCGGGGCGCCGCTTCCCGTGACCTGCGCGCGGCCAATACATCGAACGCCTCGCCGGTCTCGAGGAGAACCCGCTGGATTGCGTGTCGTGGGCTCGTATCAGCGCGATCACATAGACGTAGAGCAGATATAGCTCGACGATGAGAGGCGAGCCTGAGCCGAGAAATGGGTCGATGACAATGTCGCCGCGATTGCTGAGGTCGAGGAGGGCGTCGTCGAGCATGGCGGTTGGCTTGTCGGTCGGATGGTCCTTGAGGCCGCGACGGGCGTCAAAACCGAGCGACGAGGCGCCAGGATAGGTCCAGACGTTCGGGCGCCAACGGCGGGGTTTGCCCAGTTCGACGTTGTTGACCCGCAGCGCGGTCCCGTTCTTGAACGGCGAAACCTGGGAGACTTGAGAGATGCGAAGGACAGCGCGAATACGTTCCAGCTACCCCTGCAGGGACAGCAAGCATTGGGTGCGGCGTCTTTGCATTTGGCCCATCACACGACGCCTGAGCAGGCGACAATCAGCAATCGCGTTGACGATCTGGGTTCTTTTCCCCAGAAGATCGCGGGCCGGAAGATGACGGCTGAAGCTTGCTTGGCTTCGCTCTTGATGGCGACAGAACGCATAGCGGGCCGCTATCCGGCTTCGCATATCGCCTCCGCATCGGCCATGTCACTCTGCCGCTTAACAAACGGCTTCACATAGGCTGATGGGATCAAGGCGCACGTCGTGCCCCAGTTCGACGATGGCGCGCGCCCAGAAGTGCGAGCCGGCGCAGACTTCCATCGCCACCAAACATCGATGCTGACTGGCAAAACGACGGAACCCGCACACGTCTGAGTTTCCTTCAAAAACTACCGCTCCAGACGAACTCGCGCCGTGGGCCTGGAAGACATTCTTGGCCAAGTCGAGACCGACGGTGGTAAAGTTCATTCATGGATGCCCCCTCAGGGTGGCCTTCACACCCGTCAGTTTTGGCACAAACAGGCCATGGGGCGCCCACCCCCACCGCTGGAAGACCGCGACCTTTCTCGTCGCCCTGCAACAACCACATAATGGCGCCGCGCTTGCTCGGCGGTCCGATCGTCGCGAGCGCTTTCGCTCCTATGTCGAGCAGATGCTGATCCTAACTCTCTCAAGCCCACCGACATCGCTCCGTGGCCTCTATCTCTCCCTTAAGGCTTCGGACCCGATTTTCGCGAGCGGCGAGAGCAAATAGTCGATGACGCGTCGGGAGTCGGTCCTGATTTCGACGGTGGTGGTCATGCCCGGGGTCAACGGGATGGTCGCATTGTCGATTTTCATCGCGGTTTCGTCGAGCGACACGGTCACCGGAAAAACGAAGCTCTCGGGTTGACCGGGGGCGCTGGGCGCCTCGGGCGCGGCGTTGGCGGTCGCCGTGGCGTTGGCCAGGGCGCGTTTGGCGTCCTGCTCGGCGATGGCGGCGGAGGCGATGCTGACGACCTTGCCGTGCAGCGCGCCGAAGCGGGTGAACGGGAAGGCGTCGACCTTGATCACAGCGTCCTGCCCCGGCTTGACGAAGCCGATATCGAGATTAGCTACCAGCGCCTCGACCTGAAGTTTGCCGCCGATCGGCGTCAGCACGACGAGTTGTTGGCCGGTGGTGACGACCTGACCAACTGTGGTGACGGCCATCTGCTGGACGACGCCGTCCGTGGGCGCATAAAGCCGGGTGCGAGCGAGGCGCGCGTCTGCTTTGGCGAGCGCCTGACGCGCTTCATCCCGCTTGCGCGCCGCCTCGGCGAGCTTGTTCTCATTGTCGGCGATGAACTGCGAGATGGTCTTGGCCTTTTCGCTGTGCACGGCCTTGAGCGCCGCGTCGGTTTCGATCAATTGACCCTGGTCGGAGGCCAGCGCCGACTGAGACTTTTCCAGCTCTTCCTTGGCGTTATAAAGATCGATCTTGGTGCCGACATTGAGGTCGATCGCCTGCTGCCTGGTCGAGACGCGCTGGTTCAAGGTGACCATCAGCGTGTTCTGGAAGGCGATGCTCATGTCGAGGCGTTTTTGTGTCGCCAGCTTTTCCGCCATCTGCCGGTCGAGCGCCTTGAGCGCGTCGGAGAGCTGACCGAGATCCGCCCGCAGTACGGCTTCTTCGCGCAGACGGAACGGTTCGGGCAGAGTCTCGTCCCAGGCGACTTGCAATTCGGCTTCGCCGGCCAGATTCTCGACCGAGCCCGAGTCGGCTGCCAGCGTATCGTCCTTGCTGCGAGCGTCGAGCCTGTCCGACGCGATAAGGGCCGTGACCCCAGCGGTTCGCACGGCGTCGATCGCAAAGCGGCGCCGCGCAATCTCGGCCACACTCGCGTTGAGCGCGTCCTGGGCGCTGAGCGAGTCGGCGTTGGCTTCCGCGGGATCCAGCTCCAGGAGCAGGTCTCCCGCCTTGACGGTTTGGCCCCTCTCGACGTGGATCGCGGCAATCTTGCCGGGATCAAGCGGTTCGATCACTTTGGCGTAGCCAGCTGTCTCGATCTTGCCCGGGGCGGTCGCATGGACGTCCAGCCGGCCGAAATATGACCAGACCAGCGCCGCCAGCGCGCAGGCGCTGATCGTCGCCATCAGCGCGATCGGCAGTGGAGGGGGCGGAGTTTCCAGGATTTCCAGTGCGGCCGGCAGGAATTCGCGATCGCGCCCCGTGACCACGACCGGAGTCCGCCGCGAAGGCGGAGGCTGAGGCGAGGGCGCCTCAGGCGGGGCGGCGCGTTCGTTCATGCCGGCGCCCTCGCCTGGTCGGATTGCAGCGCCCAGAGGCGGGCGTAGAGATCCCATTTCGCCCTTGCCCATTGCGGTGGTTTAGCCGACCTCTATCGTTATTTGCAACCTGCGCGCAACGAAAATCTTAGCTGCAGATATGAAGATGTTGCCTGGGTGAATGGCCTCAGCATGATAAAAGAGACCCGGATCACTGCGGTCGTCGGACGCGACGACCCACCGCGCCTGAATCGCCCAATAGGTGTAGGATGGTTGCCCCCGGGGCTCGGGCGACAATGACGGTTCGACCAAATCGCATCATGCTACGCAAAGGAGGCTCCCATGTGCCGCAACATCCGCCCCCTGTTCAATTTCGAGCCGCCCGCCAGCGAAACGGAAATCCGAGCCTCCGCGCTTCAGTTCGTACGGAAGGTGAGCGGCTTCAGCAAGCCTTCGCAGGCTAACGCCGAGGCGTTCGAGCGTGCGGTGGATGAGGTCGCGGAAGCAGCCCGTAGGCTCATCTTTTCCTTGCACAGCGCCGCCCCGCCGCGGGACCGGGAGACCGAGGCCCACAAGGCGCGGGAGCGATCGCGGCTGCGTTACGGATAGCAGCGCCGCACGTTCACGCGCCGGAATAGGCGATGACCTCGGGCGGCCGCCAGCCTTCCAGCGCCTCACTGCGCGGTTGGAAGATCTCGACCTTGAGCGGATAACAGGGCGCCGCGTCGCTCGAGTGGCCCGCGCCGCAGTCGCCGCCCGGGCAGGCCGACAGCGCGCCGAGAAGATCGATCTCGGCGAAAAACTCGATGAAATCTCCGGGACGCACAGGGCTTGCCTTCATGAAGTAGCGGTGCGAACCGCGCTCAAAGCCGGTGCACATGAAGACGTTGAGCACGTCATGGACATGCGCCGCCGCTTCGCTCAGCGGGAGTTTCGTCCGCTCCGCCAGCGCTCGCGTCAGGTTCGAATGGCAGCAATAATGATAGTCGGCCCCGGTCAAGAGCCGGTTCGTGTAGGGATCGCAGCGCGTACCGATGACGTCGTGGACGCCGGCGCCGTCGGCGTCGAAGCCGTACCAGCCGAGCGTGTCGTAAGTGATTGTCGCCATCGGACGTAAATAGGGCAGGGCGCTCCAGAGCCGGGCGCCAGTCGTGACATGCGTCGCGCTGAGCGCCCGCGTCTTGCCGCTGAAGAACCGCTCGGCGAGATTGGCCGCGTTCCATAGGTTGAGATCGCCGACCTGCGGGCCCTCGATGCTGACGATACGGAAAAAATGCCCGGCCGGAACGTCGAACGCGCGCCCCTCCCGTGGCGGCACGACCATCTCGCCGATCTTCGCCATGTCGGTTCGCGCGTAATCGTAGAAGGCCCCGTCGTAGGCGGGCAGCCTGTCGACCGCATAGACGATGATGGGTTTGGCTGCGCGACGCTGATCGGCGTCCGGCGGAGGCGGCATCTGGGGTCGGCTCATCATGGCCGGCAAAGCTAGTCAAAGGCGCGCGACAAGCAAAGTGGACTTGTGATCAAGGCGCGCCTCGTCGCACGATGAGCGCTATGCTACGGGTTTCTCGCAGGGGGCTGCGTCGAAGGCCGAATGGGGTTCGCGATTCAGAGTTAAGTCCCGGCGCTTGTAGGAAGGTGTGGAGTGACGCGATGCGGGGTGATGAACAGGTTATCGACTATCTCAACCGGGCGCTGAGACACGAACTCGCGGCGGTCAATCAATATTGGCTTCACTACCGCATCCTCGACAATTGGGGCTACAAGGAGTTCGCCAAGACTTGGCGCGCCGAATCGATCGAGGAAATGCATCACGCAGATCAGCTGGTGGCGCGCATTCTTTTCCTGGACGGCCAGCCAAACATGCAATCGCTCGACCAGCTCAGGATCGGCAGGAATGTGAAGGAAATCCTCGAATGCGATCTCGCGGCGGAGATGCACGCCCGCGAGCTTTACCTGGAGGCTGCTCGCCATTGCGAGCAGGCCAACGACCGGGTGTCGAGGATCCTGTTCGAGACGCTAACCTCCGATGAGGAGAAGCATATCGACTTCCTTGAGGCGCAGCTGACCTTGGTCGAACAGCTTGGCGTTCAGCTCTACGCGCAAAAGCACGTCGGCGAATTGGAGGGCGATTGATGCGCGCCGCGGGCCGCTCGAGCTCACCGCGGGACGACAGCCAGAATCAGCAGAAACAAAGCGAGGGTGGCGAGCGCAGCCCGCGCCAGGTGCGAGTATTCCCACTGATCCCGGAGCGTCGTCCAGTCGGAGGCCGGAGCGCTGCTGGCCGAGCCAGTTCGAAAGAAATGACGTGCGGCCGCGCTAACCGGTTGTCCTTCGAGCCAGTATTTGTTCACCGGTTGAGTAAAAACCCAGAAGATGACGTGCATCGCGAGCAGCGCAACAAAGGCGCACAAGATGAGCCAGAATATGCGCGTGCCTACCGGCGTCAACGCAGCGAGCAGCCCTGTGATGATGACGGCAACGGGCTCGGTGGCGCCGATCAGGGTGAATCCCGGGTAGTAGATCCGCTGGACGACGAAATAGTCGTCGCGATTCAGTCGCCTCTTTCCTGGAAACTCAAGCACGTGCGCTATCGTCGGCGCGGCGGCCAAGGCGACGACCATAAGCGTAAGTATCTCGAGCGCCGGCATGAGCTTGCTCCGAAATCTAACGTCCCGATCGAAAAACGTGACCGATTCCGCTAGGTTCCCAAACGCGTGTAGGAGGAAAACGCGATGCCAGCTTCCATCGGTCCCGGGTCGACTGGCGACGACGTCAAGCGCCTTCAGCGCGCGCTCGCCCGCCAACTGCTCTGGAGCCCGTTCGGGCCGATCACCGGGGTGTTTGACGCCAGTCTTGAGACCAGCGTCAAGAATTTTCAGGCCGCCAACGGCCTGACCGTCGATGGGCTGGTTGGGCCCGCGACCTGGGCGAAGCTGCGGGCCTATCGCGAGGCGTCGCCGACGCTTGCCGACGGACGGACCGGGCCCGCCGTCGGCTGGCTTCAGCAGGCGCTGGCGGGCAAGGACGTTCCCGTCAGTTTCACGCCCTATTCCGGCGCGATCGACGGCCAGTTCGGCCCGTTGACCGAGGCCGCGGTGCGGGCGTTGCAGACCTGGGCCGGCGTCCCCGTCACCGGCGTCGTCGACGACAGCACCTGGTTCGTGTGGATGACGCCCGGCTCGGCGCAGCAACTGACGCTTGAGCGCATGCGGGCTCTTGAGCAAGCTGTGATCGGCCGCTTCGAAAGGAACAAGGTTGCCAAGCCGCTGACGCTCGACTGTCCGTTCGCCGGCCAAATTCGCCCGAGCCAAAACACAATAAACGCCAATAAAAGTAACTAAACGAAAATAAACGAAAGCAAATTGCTTTCTTTTACTTACGTTTATTTTTTCGAATCGAGACTTTTCAATGGGTTATCGTCGATTCAAATAAAAAAAATTCTGGTCCCATTTCCGGCCTCGTGCAGAACGGCTCAGGTCGCGATCGTGCATTCCTTTCTCCCCCGGCGCCGCGGGGCGCCGCGGCCACATCCGGCGAGTGAGACAAGATATAGCACGGGTTCTGAATTTTGAAAAGAAATTGTCTGGATTTCTGTTCGCCTCCGATTCCAACCCTTCTGTCCGGAAGGGGTCACGCCTAGGCCAGAATGCGTTTGGACGACGCTAATCGCGAGTTGCCATAGGGCGTCGACAGACGCCCGCCTTCCAACGAGCAATCGCGAAGCAGCAATTCAGGGCCGCCGCTTTGCCGCGCCACCCTGGATCGCTTCGCCCCTGCTTAACCCGGGGGGCCGCAATGACGACCCGTGTCCACCCAGCTTCATCTCGCCCGGAGCACCTACTGGGTCAATTCAAACCGCGCGGTGACGGTCACGGTCAGTTTGTCCTCGCCCACCTCGATCGGCGTCGGCCGAGCGCCGCCGGATTTGGATGTGAGCAAGTCGGGCCCGGTCTCTTTCGGGAGCGCGATGAGTTGGCGGATTCTCGCGCCACCGCCCAAGACGCGCTCCATCAAAATCTACGATTCGGTGCAAGGGGCGTTATGCGCGTTATCGCGGTCAGCGATCCCAGCGCATCGACGCAATCCGCGGATCGGAAGCGAAGTAGCTCCTGTCGAATTCGAGCCGATCGGGCGGAAATTCTCGGATCGCGTAGGCGCCGGTCCGGGTCACCCCAATTCGCCAGATCTCAAAACCGTGTGCCGGATACGTTTCGGAGAAGGCCGCGCAAGTCAGAACAGCGACGCAGACGCCGCCCTTAAGCTCGCGCGCTGACCAATAGCGCAAAATTTTCGCGCCGCCTTTTCGCGCCGCGTCGGCGAACTCCTGGCAGGGAGCATATTCGACCGGGTGTCGCCAGACTGACCCATAGACGTCGAAAGGCGGTTCGGTCAGGTCGAGCGATTGGAGAGAGGAGACTTCCACCGAAAAGCCCGTGCACTCGAAAGGGTTCACCGGCCAAGGCGTGTCCGGGGACTCCGCGAAGAACAGGAGCCGATAGAACGCCGTTTCCGCGACAGCGACGC
>JGI12659J15293_10000438_pt1 | contig 13409 bp, 7 predicted proteins | sample JacPinW_OM2H0_O1_FD_15293 | JGI IMG/M metagenome (IMG submission 15293) | reverse complement strand
GGCGATCCCGCCTCGATCGCCTTCTGCGAACAGGCGGGTCTCGACTACGTCTCGTGCTCCCCCTTCCGCATACCCATCGCCCGCCTCGCCGCCGCCCAAGCGGCGCTGGGCAGGAAGGCGGCGAGCACGGCGTGAGGGCGCTTCGGTAGACCCAAGGCCAATCAGCCGCTGATCAACTCCCCAAAGGGCTCCCACATTTCGCCGTTGAACCGGGCGAGCTGCAGCTGCCGGATCAAGAAATAATTGTCGGGCGCAGTGTTGATCTTGATCCCCGGCGACAGCATCGGCAGCTCGAGATCCTTGATGGCGAGCGCCTGGCGCAGAATGTTTTCCCGCGACAGATCGTCGCCGCATTGCTCGAGAACGTGAACCATCGTTGCAGCGGTCGTGAACCCATAGACCGCCGTCCCCTCGCGAACGTCGGCCGGACTCATGTATTTCGTGGCGAAAGCCGCCCATTCCTTGAACCCGGGATCGTCCTGCCAGGTTGGGACAGTCGGATCCTTGAGGTATCCGGCGGTGATCAATCCCTTCGACTTCTCGAGACCCGCGGGCTTCAACGTTCCGGCGATCGAAGCCGCGCCGAAAAACAGATAGCGTTCCGGCGTCCAGCCGAGGTCATAGACCTTGCGGATGGCTTGCGCGGCAGGTTTCGAGGTTGCCGCGATAATGAGCGCATCGACGCCGGCGCCCTGCAGCGTGACAACCTGCGAATCGACTGTTGGCTCCGCGACCTCGTAAGAAACCTCCTTGACGAGCATTCCGGCGTGCTGGTCGCCAAGCGCGTCGCGCACGCCCGCGAGGAAGGTCTTGCCCAACTGATCGTTCTGGTAGAGGACGCCGATCTTCGCATCGGCCTTCGTGGCGAGGATGTGCTTGGTGTAAATGCGCCCCTCGGTGCTGGTGGCCGGGTTGAAGCCGATCGTCCAGGGGAAATGGTCGGGATCATCGATCTGGTCGGCGCCGGCGGAGACAAACAGCTGCGGCGCCTTGTTCGCGTTGAGATAAGTTCGGACTGCCAGATTGGTGAAACCGCCAAAACTTTGAAAGGTGAAGGCGACGCCCTCCTGTTCGATGAGTCGTCGGGTCTGCTCGACGGTCTTGGCCGGGCTGTAGCCATCATCGAGGCTGATGAGGTTGAGCTTGCGGCCGTTGACCCCGCCCTTCTCGTTGATCATCTTAAAATAGGCGGCCTCGGCTCTGGCGATCGCGACGTAGCCCGAAGCGGGTCCGCTGTAGGGAAAGGTCTGGCCAATCTTGATCTCGGCATCCGTGACGCCGGGCGCGTTAGCGGCCCAGGCGTTGCGAACGGGAGAAGCTGCTGCAACGGCGGCGGCTGCGCACGATTGCAGGAACAAGCGACGCGAAACCATGGCTTTCCTCGCCGATTGGTTTTTATGAATTCAGAACTATCAATTCGAAGCGGTAGTGAAGCTAGACTGAAGCCTCTTAGAGATTTTTGCAAGGCCGAACCGTTTATACCGGTTCTCACTCATTCCTCCGGCAGGCCAGCCTTGCGCAGCGCATCGAAGGCGGCCGCAAGAATCGGCTTGCGCTCGGCCAAAAATTTGACGCTGAGCTTCGGATTCAGGCGGCGGGCCTCGGCTAGCGCGGTCTTGGCTTGGTCAATGTCGCCCTTTAGCGCTCGGGCCGCGGCGAGGTTCAGATAGGAGAAATAGGTGCGGAAGCCAGCATCGATTGCCTTGCTGCTTTCTTCGATCGCGGCATCGAAACGCCCGAGGCCGAGTTCAGCGTCCGCCGTCAAGTTGTGCCAATTGCCTATCCTGGGGTCACGCGGACTCAGGCGCCTCGCTTGCTGAGCATCGGATTTCGCCAGCTCGAATTGACCCAAGTAGGTTTCGGCCGAACTGCGCGAGGCGAACAGAAGCGCGTCGTTTGGATTGAGGGCGAGCCCGGCGTTGGCGACGCGGAGGGCGTCGCTCGGTCGACGTGAAGCGTTCAAATAAAAGCTTTTTGCGCTGTACGCCCGAGCGCTATCGCGCGCGAGCGCCATGGCTCGGTCGGCCTGACCGATTACTTTTGCGTCGTAGTCGGTTTCGGGATCGTTCAGTCCATATACATATTCCAACATATGAGTGAGCGCCGAGCCGGCCAATGCATCGGCACTCTTCGGATCGATCTCAAGCGCTCTTTCGAATAAGGCTCGCGTTGCCACAATCTGGTCCTTCGTCGGCGGTTGTCGTACCCACTGGAAGCTTGCCGCATGACCGCGCATGACGAGGTCGATCGAATCGGGGTTCTTCGAGCGGGCCGCCGTTTCCGCCTCGGCGTTGATCAGTTCGTAGCTCAGCGCATTCGCCAAGCGGGCCACGACGTCATCTTGCAGCTTGAAGAGATCGGCGATCTCCTCCTGGAAACGGTCGGCCCAGAGGTGCGCGCCAGTTTCGGTGTCGATGAGCTGCGCGTTCACACGCACGCGGGCGCCAGCGCGCTGCACCGAACCTTCGAGCACGTAGCGCACCCCAAGCTCCCTGCCGATCTGCTTGGCGTCGACCGCCTTGCCCTTGAAGGTGAAGGCCGTGTTGCGCGAGATCACAAAGCTGCCTCGCAAACGGGAGAGATCCGTCGTCAGGTTTTCGGTGACGCCGTCGGCGAAATAGTCCTGGTCCGGATCGCTGGAGAGGTTCGTGAAAGGCAAAACGATGATCGAAAGACGGGGCGGCCCGGATTTTTCGAGCGCCGGGGCCGTCGCGGCCGTCGTCGGGGCGGGCGCTCCGACGCTGAGTGCATAGACCCGGATCGGCTCGGCGATATTCTTGAGCTCTTTCGGGCCGAGATCACTCGCCGCGAGATCGAGACGACCCTTGACCTGCCAATAGGCTTGTTCGGAGAGACAAATCCCACCAGGATTGGCGATGCCCTCGATCCGCGCCGCGATATTGACGCCATCGCCCATGAGATCGCCGTCGGCTTCCTCGACGATGTCGCCCAAATGAACGCCGATCCGAAACACGATCTCGGGCTCACCCGGCATTCCCGCGTTGCGCTGGACCATGCCGCTTTGCAGTTCGATGGCGCAGCGGGTGGCGTCGACTACGCTTCGGAACTCACAAATGAACCCGTCGCCGGTTCGCTTGACGACGCGCCCATGATGCGCGGCGACCGTAGGATCGATCAGATCGCTGCGCAGCGCCCTGAGCCGCGCGAGCGTCCCCTCCTCGTCGGCGCCGGCAAGCCGGCTATAGCCGACAACATCGGCAACCAGGATCGCAGCGATCTTCCGCGTTTCCGCCATGGCGCCGCCTCGGGACTTGGCGATGCTATCATGAATGGCGCATCGGCGCTCTCGCGTGGCGCAAGCGGCCGGCATCAACAGCAGCAGACAATTCACTATTTTAACAAAATAAATACGCTATTTTTCTCGCACACTTGCCCAACAGTCGGGAGAACGCAGTTGCAGAAAAATGAGCCTAAGTGATTGAAATGTTTGCGTCGCGCGCAAAATCGCACAGTGTGACCTCGCGTCGCCGCCCTGGCCCGTTTACATCAGAGGGCGGCTCAACCCCGCGGCGGCGCGTGGAGGAACCTCATGGAGGCTTTGTCCTCATTCGAACAGATCCTGCGCGACCTGCTTGTCTTCATCGTCGCGATGAGCGTGGTGCTCGCGGCGCTTCTAGTGATCATCTCGCGCATGCCGAACGACAATCCGCTCAAGCGGATCCTGGTCGCGCTCAGTTATCGCGTCGGCGCGACGGCCGCGGCGGGTATGCTGGTCATTCCCGCGACCCCGATCCCTGGTCTCGACGCCATCGTCGATTTCGGCGCGCCGCTCGCCCTCATCTGGTATTGGTGGACCTTCTTCCGCAACGCGCGACGNGGTTCGCCCGAGAAACCTGAGCCGTGAGATTCNTAAAGGCCAACGGCCTCGTCATCCACTATCNCGACCAGGGGCGCCGCGACGGACCGCCGCTCGTCTTCATCAATTCGCTCGGAACCGACTTCCGCATCTGGAATGAGGTCGCCGAGATCCTAGCGCCCAATTTCCGCATCGTTCTTCATGACAAGCGCGGCCACGGGCTTTCCGAATCCGGGCCCGACAAGAACGACATGGCCGATTATGCGCGCGACCTCGCGGCCCTTCTGGATCAAGTCGGCGTCGGACGCGCGACGATCGTCGGACTCTCCATCGGAGGCCTCATCGCCCAGGAGCTTTATCGTCAGAGTCCGGAGCGCGTCGCGGCGCTCGTGCTTTGCGACACCGCGGCGAAAATCGGAACGGATGAGGTCTGGGACCAGCGAATCGCCCAGGTCGAGCGTGGCGGCGTCGAATCCTTGGCCGATTCCGTCCTCGAACGGTGGTTCACCGCCGATTTCCGATCCCGGCGATCGGCCGAGCTCGCCGGCATGCGCGCCATGCTCACGCGAACGCCGCGCCAGGGCTATCTTGCCGCTTGCGGAGCCTTGAAGCGCGCCGACCTCCGACCATATGCCGGACGGATCGAGTTGCCGACCCTGTGTCTGGTCGGCGACCAGGACGGATCCACGCCCGTCGCTTTGGTTCAGGAAACGGCCGCGCTCATCCCCGGTTCGCGTTTTGAAGTCATTGAAGGCGCAGGGCATTTGCCAAACGTCGAGCGGCCAGAAATCGTGGCGAAATTGCTTGCCGAACATGCGAGACGAGCGGCCTCTTGAAGGGCAGGCACGCCGTAACGGGTGGCCTCGACACAAAAGAAGGCTCACAAGAGTTAGTAGGATGCGATAATTCCCGCACTTCCCGTCCCTGGGATGAGGGGGTATAGACACCCGCCGTTTTCAGGGCTGCCGAGAGCCGGCGACCCCGAGGTTTCCTTTACGCATGTCTCACCCCGTTTCGAAGGACGCTGCCCCCCCGCCAATTTATGGCGCCGAGGGTGACCTGACGCATTCGTCCGGGCGTTTCTGGGTGCTCACGCTCGGCTCGATCGGCGTCGTCTTCGGCGACATCGGCACAAGTCCCCTTTACGCACTGCAGACTGCGCTCGGTCAGTTCAAAAGCGCCGCGCTTCGACCGGCCGAGGTCATCGGCGTCGTGTCACTCATCATCTGGGCGCTGCTGATCGTCGTCACTGCGAAATATGTGCTGTACCTGATGCAAGCCGACAACAAGGGCGAGGGCGGCATCCTGTCCCTCAAGGCGCTGGCTCAGCGCGCCCTGGGGCAGAAGACGCCGATCGCGTTTCTGCTCGGCGTCGCCGGCGCCGCCCTGTTCTCGGGCGACGCCGTCATCACGCCGGCGATTTCAGTTCTCTCCGCCCTCGAGGGCCTGAAGCAAGTCAGCTCCAGTCTCACGCCGTACATCTTACCGGCGACCATCGTCATCCTCGTTATGCTGTTCGCCGCCCAAAGCCGAGGAACAGCCAAAGTTGCAGCCTTCTTCAGCCCGATCATGGTCGTGTTTTTCGCTGTCAACGCCGTGCTCGGAATCGTGCATATCGCCTACGATTGGAGGATCTTGGAGGCTTTAAGCCCAATCCCGGGCGCCGCGTTCATCTATGCCCGCGGGACGATCGGATTCATCGTCCTGGGCAGCGTTTTTCTGGCGGTGACAGGCGCGGAGGCACTCTACGCCGACATGGGCCATTTCGGGCGGCGGCCAATCCAGGCGGCCTGGCTGTTCATCGTCCTGCCGGCCCTGGTCTGCAACTATCTCGGCCAGGGCGCGCTCATCCTCAGCGACCCAAGCGCGATCCAAAACCCATTTTATTTGATGGCGCCGAGTTGGGGCTTAGCGCCGCTCGTTGTTCTGTCGACCGCCGCCACCGTCATCGCGAGCCAAGCTGTCATCACCGGCGCCTATTCGTTGGCCAGCCAGGCGATCCAGCTCGGATTGCTGCCTCGGCTCGAAATTGTCCACACCTCCTCCACTCAGGAGGGGCAGATTTTCATCCCCCGCGTCACCCGCGTGCTGCTGTTCGGGGTCCTGGGACTGGTGCTGCTCTTCCGTTCGTCGGACGCGTTGGCCAATGCCTATGGCATCGCGGTGTCCGGCACGATGGTGGCGACGACCTCCCTTGCCTTCTTTGTGGTCTGGAAGCTGTGGCGATGGCCGCTCTGGGCGGCGCTCGCATTGACTGGCGCTTTTCTTTCGATCGACGTCGCCTTTTTCATCGCCAACCTCTACAAGGTCGTGGACGGCGGCTGGGTGCCTCTCACGATCGGCGTGGCGATGTTCGTCCTGATGTGGACCTGGTCGCGAGGCAGCGTCATCTTGCTGGCTCGGACGCATCGGGACTCGATCCCGATGCTGGACCTGATCAAGATGCTCGAAAGGTCGAAGCCGGTGAGGGTCCCAGGGACGGCAGTTTTCCTCACCAATGATCCGACCGCGGCGCCGTCGTCGCTCATGCACAATCTCAAGCACAACAAAGTGCTGCACGAGCGCGTCGTCCTTTTGAACGTGCGCACGGAAACGACCCCGCGCGTACCGCTCAGCAATCGATACGAAATGAAAAGTCTGTCGCCTGATTTCATGTTGGTCGCGCTTCATTTCGGTTATATGGAGCAGCCGCACATCCCACGAGCGCTGGCGGCGATGCGCAAGGCTGGACTTAAGTTCGACATCATGACGACGTCGTTCTTCCTCGGGCGACGCACGCTGAAAACGGCGCCCAACTCGGGCATGCCGCAGTGGCAGGACAAGCTCTTCATCGCCATGACGAAACAGGCGGCGAGCGCCCCGGACTTCTTCAATTTGCCGTCCGATCGCGTCGTTGAGCTTGGCGCGCAGATGAAGGTCTGAGCGCTACGCTCCCGGCGAATTATCAAAGCGCACTCAACGCTGAACGAGCCGGAGTGAAAGCGCTGAGCGGAAGCGCAATGAAGATCTACCTGATCAACCTCGATCGCCACCCCGAACGCCTTGCGCATATGCGCAAGCAGCTGGATGGGGTCGCGTTCGAGCGTGTTTCCGCTGTCGACGGGTCGAGGCGCCCGCCGACGACGAAGGGCCTTACCCGCTTCGAACTGGCCTGCCTCGAAAGTCATCGGACCGCCTGGCGGAAATTCCTGGCAAGCGCCGACAGCCTTGCGTGCTTCCTGGAGGACGACCTGCATGTCCAGCCGGGCTTTGCCGCGCTGCTNAGCGGGACGAANTGGGCCCCGAAGGACGCCCATGCGGTGAAACTGGACACCTATTTTCAGAAGGTCAGACTTGGCGAGAGGCTGAGCGCGGGCGGCGGCCGCGAAATCGCTCGGCTCTACTCGCGTCACGAAAGCGCGGCGGCCTACATCCTGAGCCGCGACGGCGCCACGCGCTACCTTGAGCTGACCGAGAGCGCGAGGCAGCCCGCCGATTACGCGGTCTTCCCGAACAGTCCACGGCGCTTGGGTCTCCGCATTTATCAGCTGGTTCCGGCTGTCACGATCCAGGACCATCTTCTCAAGGACGGCAAGGGCTTCGCAACCGCGATGACCAAGACTGACGGCGGAGCCGTAGGGGCCCGTTCATCCCTTGTTGGGAAACTGGGGCGCGAAAGCGCGCGACTCGCCAACCATTTCTCGAGCCTTAGCGAGCGGGCTTATCAGAAGGTGTTTTTGCGGGTCGAGACGACGACAGTCGGACTTGAATGAGGCTTTGAGCGCGGACGCCCGTCACCCGCCAATATTGAAGCTGGCCATGGCGGCCATGTTCACGATGTCGGAATCCTTCGCGCCGAGGGAGACGATCTGCACCGGTTTCTCGAGCCCCACGATCAACGGTCCAATGACGGTCGCGCCGCCCAGTTCCTGGAGCATGCGAGTTGAGATGGCGGCGGAGTGGAAGGCTGGCATGATGAGCACGTTAGCCGTGTCTTTCAGCCGGCAGAACGGATAGGCGGCCATCAGTTCTTTGTTGAGCGCGACGTCGGCGCCCATTTCGCCGTCGTACTCGAAGTCGACCCGCTTGGCGTCGAGAATCCGCACCGCTTCCTGCACGCGCTGCGCGCGCTCGCCAGGCGGATGGCCGAAATTGGAAAAGGCGAGCATCGCCACGCGCGGCTCATAACCGAGCCGTCGAGCAACCCCCGCCGCCTCTATGGCGATTTCGGCGAGATCCGCGGCGGTCGGCGTCTCGGCGATCGCGGTGTCGGCGACCAAGATCGGACGCCCCCGTGACAGGACAATCGAGACGCCGACAACCCGGTGGCCCGGCTTGTCGTCGATCACACGCCGGACTTCCTCCAACGCGATCGAGAAATTGCGGGTGACACCCGTCACGATCGCATCGGCGTCTCCCCGCGCGACCATCGCGGCGGCGAAGTAATTGCGATCCTGGTTGATCATGCGCTGACAGTCGCGGAACAGGTAGCCCTTCCGCTGCAGCCGCTCGTAGAGGAATTGGGCGTAAATCGAATTGCGCTGCGAGAGGCGAGCATTGTGAATTTCAATGCCCTTGTCCGAAAGATCGAGGCCGGTCGCCTTGGCGACGCTCCGCACGCGGTCTTCCCGGCCAACCAGAATCGCCTCGCCAAGCCCCTGATTGACAAATGAATAGGCCGCGCGGATCACCTGCTCTTCTTCGCCTTCCGCAAAGACGACGCGTTTGGGCGTGCGGCGGACGCGCTCGATGATGAGTTGCATGGCGCCCGCGATCGGGTCGCGGCGCGCAGACAATTGCGCCTTGTAAGCCTCGAGATCGACGATCGGCCGCCGCGCCACGGCAGACGCCATGGCGGCCTTGGCCACTGCGATGGGCACGACATGAATGAGGCGCGGATCGAATGGCACCGGAATGATGTAGTCGCGCCCGAAGCGAGGCCTTGCGCCGCGATAGGCGGCAGCCACCTCGTCGGGAACGTCTTCGCGCGCGAGATCGGCGAGCGCGTGCGCGGCGGCGATCTTCATCTCCATGTTGATCGTCTTGGCGCGCACATCGAGCGCGCCGCGGAAAATATAGGGAAACCCGAGGACGTTATTGACCTGGTTGGGGTAGTCGGAACGCCCGGTGGCGATGATCACGTCGTCGCGCGCCTTCTTCGCCTCTTCCGGCGTGATCTCGGGATCCGGGTTCGCCATTGCGAAGATGATCGGATTGGGCGCCATGCTCTTGACCATTTCCGGGGTCAGCGCGCCCTTGGCGGAAAGACCAAAGAAAATATCCGCGTCTTTGAGCGCGTCTTCGAGCGTTCGCAGCGGTGTCTCGATCGCATGCGCCGACTTCCACTGATTCATGCCTTCTTGACGACCGCGATAGACGACGCCTTTCGTGTCGCACAGAATTACGTTGGCGGGCTCGAATCCCATCGCCTTGATCAGGTCGAGACAGGCGATGCCGGCGGCGCCGGCGCCGTTGCAGACGAGCCGCGTCGTCTGAATGTCACGCCCGGTCATATGCATGGCGTTGATCATCCCCGCGGCCGCGATGATCGCGGTGCCGTGCTGATCGTCATGAAAGACGGGAATGTCCATCATCTCGCGCAAGCGCTCCTCGATGTAGAAGCACTCCGGCGCCTTGATGTCCTCGAGATTGATCCCGCCGAACGACGGCCCGAGATACCTAACAGCGTTAACGAATTCGTCCGGGTCCTCAGTCCCGACTTCCAGGTCGATCGCATCGACGTCGGCAAAGCGCTTGAACAAGACCGCCTTGCCTTCCATCACCGGCTTGGAAGCGAGCGCGCCGAGGTTGCCGAGGCCAAGGATCGCCGTGCCGTTGGAGATGACCCCGACCATGTTGCCGCGCGTCGTGTAGTCGTAGGCGGTTGACGGATCGGCGGCGATCGCCTTGACCGGAACCGCAACGCCCGGCGAATAGGCGAGGGACAAGTCCCGCTGGGTCGCCATGGGCTTGGTCGGCATGATCTCGAGCTTGCCGGGGCGCCCGCGCGAGTGGAATTGCAGCGCCTCCTGATCGGTGATCGAAAAGCGCGTGTTCGGTCCCTCGACCTTGTCATTCATAACTGAAACCCTGCCTGGATCCTGAACGGGAGGCCGCGTTGCCGGTCGAAGCGCCACTCGGTCCATAACTGCTTGCGGGGAAGACAATTCCGCCGTTTCGAACGTTGTCCTCCGACGGCCGCTCTCATTCGTACAGGTCAGTTGGCCGTTTTAACTGGCCGCATACCGAGAGGGCGCCATGCTTTTCGCAGATCGCCGGGCGGTCGCAAAGGCTTTTGGTGGCCGCGTGCGGCGCAGCATGGCTTGCTTTCATATAAAGACATGTTTATATGATTATGTCAGTGCGCGACGGCTTGAGCTTAAGCAAATGAATTGGTCCTCCAATCCAGCCCCCGACACGCATTCCGCGCGCCACGAGGACGCGCTGTCAGCGCTGAGGCGCGCGGCGGCTGGGCGCATCCTGCTCATTGATGGGGCGATGGGCACCCAGATCCAATGCCTGAATCTCGGCGAGACTCACTTCCGCGGCGATCGTTTTCATTCCTGCGACCGCCTCTTGCAGGGCAACAATGACCTCTTAACCTTGACCCAACCCCAGGCGATCGAAGACATCCATCTGGCTTACGCGCTGGCCGGCGCGGACATTCTCGAGACCAACACCTTCTCATCGACCTCGATCGCCCAAGCCGACTACGGGATGGAGGACCAAGTCTACGAACTCAATCGCGACGGGGCGCGATTGGCGCGGCGGGCGGCGATCAAGGCGGAGAAAGCGGACGGACGGTGCCGTTTCGTCGCTGGCGCGTTAGGGCCTACGAATCGAACCGCGTCGCTATCGCCGGACGTCAACAATCCGGGTTTCCGCGCGGTCAGCTTCGACGAGCTTCGGATCGCCTATGGCGAGCAGATCCGAGGCCTCATCGACGGCGGCGCGGAGCTTCTCCTGATCGAAACCATCTTCGACACGCTCAACGCCAAGGCTGCGATCTTCGCCTGTTTCGAGGCCTTCGTTGAGCGCGGCTTTCAGATGCCGCTCATGATCTCGGGCACCATCACCGACCGCTCGGGGCGGACCCTTTCCGGCCAGACGCCGACTGCGTTCTGGCACTCGGTGCGCCATTCGCGCCCATTCTCCATCGGACTTAATTGCGCGCTTGGAGCGAGCGCGATGCGCGAGCATCTGGCCGAGATCTCCGCGGCGGCGGACACGCTCGTCTGCGCCTATCCGAACGCCGGCCTGCCCAACGCCTTCGGCCAATATGACGAAAGCCCCGAGGCGATGGCCGCGCAAATCGGCGACTTCGCCGCAGATGGCATCGTCAACATCGTCGGCGGCTGCTGCGGCTCGACGCCGGACCACATCCGCGCCATCGCGGACGCGGTCGGCAAGTTCAAGCCGCGCACGGTCCCGACGATCGCGCCGCTGATGCGGCTGTCCGGCCTCGAGCCGTTCACGCTCACCTCCGACATCCCCTTCGTCAACATCGGCGAGCGCACTAATGTCACCGGCTCCGCCAAATTCCGTAAGCTCGTCACTGCCGGCGACTATGCCGGCGCGCTCGTCGTCGCCCGCGATCAGGTGGCTAACGGAGCGCAGGTCATCGACATCAATATGGACGAGGGCCTCATCGATTCGAAGGCGGTGATGGTCGAGTTCCTCAACCTCGTCGCCTCCGAGCCCGATATCGCGCGCGTTCCGGTGATGGTCGATTCGTCGAAGTTCTCGGTGATCGAGGCCGGGCTCAAGTGCGTTCAAGGCAAGCCGATCGTCAACTCCATCTCAATGAAGGAAGGCGAGGAGGAATTCCTGCGCCAAGCCCGGCTCGTGCGTAACTATGGCGCGGCGGTGGTCGTGATGGCGTTCGATGAACAGGGTCAAGCCGACACGTTCGAGCGGAAAGTTTCGATTTGCACGCGGGCCTATAAGCTTTTGACGGAACAGGCCGACTTTCCGCCCGAGGACATCGTCTTCGACCCGAACATCTTCGCTGTCGCGACCGGCATCGAAGAGCACAACAGTTATGGCGTCGCCTTCATCGAAGCGACGCGACAGATTCGCCAGACGCTACCCCACGCGCATATTTCCGGCGGCGTCTCCAACCTGTCGTTTTCGTTCCGCGGCAACGAGCCGGTGCGCGAGGCGATGCACGCGGTGTTCCTCTATCACACCATCCAGGCCGGCATGGACCTGGGCATCGTCAACGCCGGTCAGCTCGGTGTCTATGAGACGATCGAACCCCAGCTGCGCGAGGCGTGCGAGGATGTCGTTCTCAACCGTCGTCCGGACGCGACCGAGCGCCTTCTCACCATCGCTGAGCGGTTCCGCGGCAAAGGTGGGATGGAGACGAAGCCGCAGGATCTGGAATGGCGCACATGGCCGGTCGACAAGCGCATCGCCCACGCGCTCGTCAACGGAATCACCGAATTCATCGAAGCCGACACCGAGGAAGCGCGGCTTCAGGCCAAGCGCCCGCTCGACGTGATCGAAGGCCCGCTGATGGCGGGCATGAACGTCGTCGGCGACCTGTTCGGCGCAGGAAAAATGTTCCTGCCGCAGGTCGTGAAGTCGGCGCGGGTGATGAAGCAGGCGGTGGCGATCCTGCTGCCCTATATGGAAGCGGAAAAGGCCGCCGGCGGCGACGAACGCCAGACGGCAGGCACAATCGTGCTCGCGACCGTCAAGGGCGACGTGCACGACATTGGCAAGAACATTGTCGGCGTCGTGCTCGCCTGCAACAATTACGAGATCATCGATCTTGGCGTGATGACGCCGGCGTCGAAGATCCTCGCCGTCGCGCGCGAGAAGAAGGCCCACGCCATCGGCCTCTCCGGCCTCATTACCCCGTCGCTCGACGAGATGGTTCACGTCGCTTCGGAAATGGAACGCGAGGGCTTCGACATTCCCCTCCTCATCGGCGGCGCGACGACCAGCCGTGTGCATACCGCGGTCAAGATTCATCCCCGCTATTCCCGCTGTCAGACGGTGCACGTCAACGACGCGAGCCGCGCGGTCGGCGTCGTTTCGTCGCTGCTGTCGCCGGAGACCCGTGCCGCCACGATCCAGTCGGTGCGCGTCGAGTATCGTAAGGTGGCGGAGGCGCATGAGCGCAGCGAAGCCGACAAGGTCCGGGTTCCGCTCGCGAAGGCGCGGGCCAATGCGCTCAAAGCGGACTGGAGCGCCTATCGCCCCACGACCCCGACCTACTTCGGGCCGCGCGCCTATGAGTGGAACGATCTCGCTGACCTTGCGCGCTACATCGACTGGACGCCATTCTTCCAGACCTGGGAATTGAGGGGCCGCTATCCGGCCATCCTCGAAGACCCTGAACAAGGGGCCGCGGCGCGCGCTTTGTTCGACGACGCGCAAGCGATGCTCAAGCGCATCATCGACGAGCAATGGTTCACACCGAAAGCGGTGGTCGGCTTCTGGCCAGCCGCGCAAGCGGGAGACGACATCCAGCTGTTCGCCGACGATGCGCGCGCGACGTCAGTCGCGACTTTGTTCACGCTTCGCCAGCAGCTCTCGCGCCGGGACGGGCGGCCGAACGTCGCGCTCGCCGATTTCGTTGCGCCTCCTTCAAGCGGCGCCCGCG
>JGI12659J15293_10000437_pt1 | contig 13421 bp, 14 predicted proteins | sample JacPinW_OM2H0_O1_FD_15293 | JGI IMG/M metagenome (IMG submission 15293) | reverse complement strand
GCGACGCTGGAGTGGGTGGACCGGTTCAACAATCGCCGGCTGCTGGAGCCCATCGGCAACATCCCGCCAGACGAAGCCGAGGAACGCTACTATGCCGTGACGGAGCATGTTGTTGAGTCAGGCGGGACACATTCGCCTCGGCAACATGGTCGATCCCAAATACACGCTCGGCGCTTCGATCTTGAAGAAATACCTCGTGGCTTGATGGCGAGGCGCAGCCATTTGCGAAAAGGAGAGGTGATCGCAATGAAACTGAAGTCGATGTTCTTATCGAGCGCCACGGCGCTCGTGCTGGGCGCGTTCTGCACAGCCTCCGCCTTTGCGGCGGATCCGATCAAGCTCGGCCTTATCGAAGATATCTCCGGAGATCTCGCCACTTACGGCATTCCCAAACTGCACGGTTCGCTGCTGGCCGTGGACGAGATCAACAAGGCGGGCGGCATCATGGGGCGTCCCATCGCGATGACCCATCTCGATCCACAGGGCGACAACGCCCGCTATCAGGAATTTGCTCGCCGCTTTCTCGACAAGGATCAGGTGGATGTACTGATCGGCGGAGAGACGTCCGCTTCGCGCGAGGCGATCCGCCCGATTGTGGACAAGCACGACGTGCCCTATTTCTACACCAACCAGTATGAGGGGGGCGTCTGCGACGCGCGCGAATTCTCAACCGGCGCCATTCCCGAGCAGCAGTTCTCGACCTTGATTCCCTACATGGTCAAGACCTTCGGCCCGAAGTCCTACGTCATTGCCGCGGATTACAAATTTCGGCCAGCTTTCGGCCGAGTGGAACCGCTCGATCCTTAAGCAGCCGGACGTCAACGGGACGGTTGCCGGCGAGGAATTCATCCCGCTCGGCGTGAGTCAGTTTGCGCAGACCATCCAGAACATTCAGAAGGCGAAGCCGGACTGGTTGCTCACCATCAACGTCGGTGATGCACAAGATAGCTTTTTCGAACAGGCCTCGGCGGCCAAGCTAAACCTGCCAATGGGCTCCTCGATCAAGATCATGCTTGGCTTCGAACATAAGCGCTTCAAACCGCCGGCGCTCAACAACATGCACGCCGCCGCCAACTGGTTCGAGGAGCTCAACACGCCTGCCGCGGAGGATTTCAAGAAGCGTTGGCACGCGATGTTCCCGAACGAGCCCTACATCAACGACATGGGCTACAACGCCTACGTCACCGTCTATCTCTACAAGGAGATGGTGGAGCGGGCGAAGTCGACTAAGCTCGATGATCTCCGCAAGGTGGTGGATCAGGGCGACTTATGCATCGACGCGCCCGAAGGCCACATCTGCATGGACCCCAAGAGCCAACACATGAGCCACCACATGTATCTTCTCTCGGTGGACGAGAAGCACGATGTCCATGTCGACAAAGACTTCGGCGTGATCCAGCCGTACTGGCTGGCTTCGATCGGCTGCGATCTCACCAAGGACGACCCGCAGGAGCAGTATAGCCCGAACAACCTGCCCCAGAAGTAATGGGGCTCCGTCATCCGTGGCGTTCCAAGGGAGCGTCACGGCCCTTATACGCTGATTGAGACTGCGATGATGGGTGACATTTTTTCTTACCTGTACCAATTCGCGGGTGTTTTCGCGTTTCTAATCCTGTCGGCCGCCGGTCTTGCCATCGTGTTCGGCATGATGGGCATCATCAATATGGCGCACGGCGAATTCATCATGTGCGGGGCCTATGTCACCGTCGGCCTCGTTCACACCGGCTTTCCGCTCGTCGCGGCACAGCTTTGCGGCGCAATCGTTGCGGGGCTGATCGGCGTGCTGATCGAAGTCATAATTGTCCGCCGTTTTTACAATGGCGCCGACGTGACGGGCGAACTGCCGTACCAGCGCGTGAAGCGCGGCATGAGCATCAAGATGCAGACGCCTTCGGTCTTCAAGGAGTTGCCTGTCAAGCAAAACATCCACATCGCGTTGCAGCACCACGTCCTGCATAGCGAGCTCGCATCAGAGGAGGACCGGCTGTTCGACCTTCTGAATCTGACCGCCGACTCGACGAAGCTGGCAGGCGAGCTTTCACATGGCCAGCAGCAATGGCTCGAGATTGGCATGGCGTTGGCCCTGAGGCCGAAGCTCCTCCTGCTCGACGAACCGACCGCTGGCATGTCGCCGGAGGAGACCTACCAGACTGGCGAATTAATCCTGAGATTGAATGCCTCGGGCACGACAATGTTGGTCGTCGAGCACGACATGACTTTCGTGCGCCAGATCGCCAAGGTCGTCACCGTGCTGCACTTCGGACGCGTGTTCGCGCGCGGCTCGATCAGTGAAGTCATCTCTGATCCTCGCGTGGCGGAAATCTATCTGGGTAAGACCGGCCATGAGCACTGACGCTTTTCTCGAAGTCTCTGGCTTGTGGGCACGCTACGGCGCCACGCCCATCCTTCAAGGCGTCGACCTCGCGGTGAACAAGGGGGAGGTCGTCAGTCTCATTGGCCGCAACGGTGTGGGGAAGACCACGACCATGCGGTGCTTGATTGGATTGCTCGGAGCGGCGGCGGGGAACGTGCGTTTCCTGGGGCGCGACGTCACGCGCCTTCCTGCCGAGAATCGAGCGCGCCTCGGGATGGGCTACATCCCGCAAGGGCGTCACGTCTTTCCGCGGATGACGGTTGAGGAAAATCTCGAAGTCGGGCGCCTCATCGGTGGACCCGGCGGCAAGAAGCTGCCTGAACTTGTCTTCGAATCCTTTCCGCGGCTCAAGGAGCGGCGGAATCAAATCGCCGGAACCATGTCCGGCGGGGAGCAACAGCAGCTTGCGATCGGACGCGCGCTGATCGGCAATCCCTCTCTCATGTTGCTCGACGAACCGTCAGAGGGTATTCAGCCCTCAATCGTGCAATTGATCTGTACAGCCCTTCGCGCCTTCTGTCGGGAACTCGGCACCACAATCCTGTTCGTGGAACAGAATCTCGACACCATTCTCTCTTTGAGCGACCGCTCCTACGTCATGGAGAAAGGCCGGATCGTCGCCGCCATCCCGGGGGTGGGGTCAATGCGGATGCGGTCCGACGCCATCTGATGCTCTGATAGCGCCGCATACGACTCCGAGCTACGCCGCCGAAGAACACTACTTCCTTAGTACAGTTTGGGGCGACATCCCGAACGTCCGCTTAAAGCTCCGGCTGAAATGGCCAAGGTCACTGAAGCCGTGGGCGAAGGCCGCGTCTGTTACGGAACGAACCTCGCCCTGCATAAGAGCGACCCGGCTCGCTTCAAGTCGTTCCGACCACACCCAGCGCATGGGAGTTGCGCCGAGCGTGCTGAAGAGGCGGTTCAGACTTCGCACGGACATTGCGCCCGCGGCGGCGAGCGCCTCAGGCCTAAGTTCCGGGTCATCCAGATTCGCACGCGCAAACCGCATAACTCGCTCTAAAGGCCGAGAAGTTTGTACCTCGGGCAAGCCATCTCGTTCCAGGTCGCAAATAGAAGCAACAAGATCAACGACGGCGTTCGATAGCCTTTTCGCAATCGACGGACCGGGCTCGCGAGAGAGTTCGATGTCCAGACATCGCGTTAAGAGCTCACTGAGGATTGACGAGAGCGGATTGCTGCAATCGATTTTGCGCGCCAGAAAGTCGGTTGGTCGGTCGAGCTTCGATTCGAGAAGTCGCCTCGGCACTTTCACCAGCTGAGTTCTTGCTCTCAACGCATAGTCGAATGTGGCGGCGGTATCATAGATCACAAGGTCGCCTGGACCTAGCCGCGCCGAACGGCCAAGCTGTGAAAGCTCGCCCGCCCCTTGCTGTATGAGACTGACGATAAAGACGTCCTGGCCGTCGTTTTGGATGTGACGAGCTGTCCGCGACCAGAAATGCAAGGGCGCATCTAGCTCGGCGACGACAAGAGGCCCCAGCTCTCCGCTCGTCAGACTCCCTGAAAATTCGTCGTCCACCACTTCAGTCTCCGCCGACGCGGAAACGTACTTCTTGCAAACGACCTCCTGCCAGAATTCCAAACGCTCGGACGGTTTCTTGTCGGAGGTCGTTAAACTCTGTCTCACCCTGCCGCGCCTCAGGTCATGCGTCGTTCCAGACTGACGTGACATCCGTATGAGGGCAAGCAAAAGCTATGCCAGGAGCCCTCGATAAACAAGGCTGAGTGACGGGAGTTCCAAAGAAAGCGAATGTGAAGTAGCGACTGCGGCACCGGTCCGCGTCCGCGACGCATCGAGGACGTCAGAATTTCTTCCAGTCTCCCGCTCCCTCGAATGCGCTTGCGCCTGCGTAGATCGTCTCCTCGTCGAAATGCCTGCCGATCAGCATGGCGCCAATCGGCAGTCCATCGCCCAGTCCGCAAGGGATACTCATTGCGGGATGACCCGTCACGTCGAAGGGCGCCGTGTTGCCAATCATTTCGAACGCGCGCTGCAGATAAAGGCTGAGCGGGGCGTCAGCGGGAGGAATTGGAGTGGCTTTCACCGGGAGGGTCGGCATGAGCAAGAGATCGTATGTCTCGAACGCCCGGTCGTAAGATCCGCGAACCTTGCGGGCCAGGTTTTGCGCCTTCGCGTAAAAACGCCCGCGATAGTGGGTGAGAAAGAACTGGCCCACCATCATCGAGATTTTGAGGCTATCGGAGAGATCGTCGGCCGTCTGGCGCCAATTGGCGTGGGCGTCGAGGAGACTGACCGTGTAGAGGCCTTTCCAGTTGAAGCCCATGCCGTTGCCGAGCATCATTTGCGCTTGCAGTCCTTCGAGCGCGATTGGCGTCCATACTGCCGGCGCAAGAAGATGATCCGGTATGGAGACCTCTTCGACGCTCGCGCCCAGCGACTTGAAGCGCTTGGCTGCTTCCCGCACGCTCGCGTCCACGTCCTTTTCGCTATTGGCGTGGCCGAAGCCTTCCTTGACGACGCCGATCTTCAGACCCTTTACGCCGCGCTTAATCGCAGCCAAATAGTCTCCGACCTTCGGCGCATATTGACGCGGGTCGAGCCCGTCCATTCCCGCTAAAACGTCCAGCATCAGCGCGTTGTCGGCAACGGTCGCCGTAATCGGGCCGGTGTGGTCGATGGTCGACTCGATCGGCATGACGCCAGTGTAGGGCACCAGGCCATGGGTCGGCTTCATTCCGTAGACACCGCAGAACGAAGCCGGCATCCGGATCGACCCGCCCTGGTCGCCGCCGATTGCGAGATCGACTTCGCCGGCCGCAACTAGCGCCCCACTTCCCGAAGACGATCCGCCTGCGGAATAGCCCCGTTTATGAGGGTTGTGCACGGGACCGAGCGCACCGGTGTGACTGCCGCCCGATAGACAAAAACATTCGCAATGCGCCTTGCCCTTGATCGTGGCGCCGGCGTCGAGGAGGCGTGTGACGATTGTCGCGTCAATGTTCGGGACGTAGCCTTCGAGGGTCGAGGAGCCGTTCATCATCGGCACGCCGGCGACGCAGACGTTGTCCTTCACCGCGACCGTCTTGCCCTTGAGCTTGCCTTTCGGTGCGCCCTGAATATCGGTCTTTACGTACCAGGCGTTGAGCGGATTCTCCTCTGGACTCGGCCGATATCCGGGTGTGCGCGGATATTTGACGACCGGAATCTCGTCCGCCATCTGATCGACGATATCGTAAGCGGCGAAGCTGCCGTCCATCAGCGAAATGAACTCGCCGACGCGTTCCTTCGTCATGGTCATGCCGAGGCTCTCGACGACGTCGCTCATCTGTTCGATTGTTGGGCGCTTCACTGTCATGAGCTGTCTCCTGGTCCCTATTTTCGGCCGCCCTGGCTCAAGAGCGGTCTTCGCCGACTGTCGACGCGCGCATGGTCACTCGCTCACGCCGATGAATTCGTTGATGAGGCCATGCCCGTGTAGTTCGTCCGGCTTGGCCGAATGCACGATCGTCCCTTTCTGGATGATCAAGACTCGCTCGGAGAGCGCCGCGATGAAGTCGAGATTTTGCTCGACCAGGATCATCGTCAACCCGCCCTTCGAACGAAGGCTGAGAAGCGTATCCACGATCTCGTCGATGATTGACGGCTGGATGCCCTCGGTGGGTTCGTCCAGCAAGACCAGCCTCGGACCGCCCACCAAGCAGCGGGCCATGGCAAGCAATTGCTGCTCGCCGCCGGATAGCGCTCCGCCGGGACGGTCGATCAGCCTCTTGAGTCGAGGGAAAGTTTCCAGCACCGACCCAATCGCCGCGGCTTCATTCTTTGGACTCGCGACCGCGCCCATCCGCAGATTGTCGCGGACGCTGAGGCCCGGAAAGATTTCGCGTCCTTGGGGGACATAGCCTATGCCGGCTCGCGCCCTCCGGTAGGGCTCGGCTCGGGTGATATCGGCTCCTTCCAACATCACGCGCCCGGCGGTTGCTGGAATGTATCCCATCAGCGCCCGCAGCAGCGTGGTCTTGCCCATGCCGTTGTGGCCGAGAACGCCGATGAACTCCCCCGGCGCGACGGTGAAGCTTACGCCGCCCAGAATCGGGATGCGGCCATAGCCAGCAGCGAGATCGCTGACCTCCAGCATCATGCCGCTGCCGCCTGCTTTCCAAGATAAACGTCGCGCACGGTCGGATTATGCATGATGGCTTCGACATTGTCCTCGATGAGAACAGCGCCCTGATTGAAGACCGTGACCTTGGTCGCGATCATCCGGATGAATTGCATGTCGTGCTCGACAACGATGAGCGCCTTGGTCTTATTGATGTCGCGCACAAGCTCGACGGTGCGCAGCACCTCCTGGTCCGTCATTCCGGCCGCCGGCTCGTCGAGCAGCACAAGATCGGGATCCGTTGACAGCACCACGCCAAGTTCGACCCACTGGCGCTGTCCGTGAGCCAGTTGCCCGACGAGCCGTGAAGCGACGGCGGCGAGGCCCAAACGCTCGAGCATGGCGTCGACCGCCGCCCGCACCCGAGCCCCGCGATGCACCCGCGAAGCGGCGAGCCAGAGATTCTCGCGCACGGTTAGGCCGTCAAACACGCTCGGCACCTGGGTCTTGATGCCGACGCCTCTCCGCGCGATGTCGTGCGGCTCGACCCCGGACACATCCTCGCCGCGCAGCAGAACCGTTCCGGACGTCGGTTTGAGCTGGCCAGTCAACATCTTGAAGAAAGTGCTCTTGCCGGCGCCGTTCGGACCGATCAGACACCGTAACTCTTGCTCACCGAGGGTGAAGTTGACGTCCTGGACCGCGAGGACGCCGCCGAAGCGCATGCTCAAGCCTCGGGTCTCAATCAGCGGGACGCTCAACGCGACGCCCCCGCGCGGGACCGGATGAGCAACGCATCAAGACCACCAATCGTTGGCACGAGACCTCTCGGCACGAGGAGCACGAAGGCGACCAGGATGGCGCCGAGGATGAGCGGAACGTTACCGAGCAAGGCTTGCCAGCCAGCAGCCCCGCTTGGCGCATTAGCCCCTAAGGCGGCTGTCAGCCATTGGATTCCAACGCAACCGAGGATCGGCCCAATTAACGTGCCGCGCCCGCCGACAATCACCCAGATGATGATCTGCGCCGACTGCGCCAAGCCGAAGATGGTCGGGCTTACGAAGTTGCCCCAGTTGGCGAACAGGCAGCCCGAGTAACCCGCAAGCGCCCCGCCGATCGTAAAGGTCGCCAGTTTGTAAATGCGAGGATCGTAGCCGAGGAGTTGCGCGCGCTGTTCATTTTCCCGGATTCCGACGATCGTGCGGCCAAAGTGACTGGCGAGCAACGCCCGGAGGCCGAAATAAGTGAGGATGAGCGAGGCGGTGGAAAGGGTGAACATCCCCCCGAGATCGATCTGCCAATCCTTGAAGAAGGGCACGTTCAGCGAGGGAATGCCTGGAATGCCGTTAAAGCCGCCGAGCTTCGCTAAGCCGATGTGAAACTCGGGCCCGGCGGTCGAGTTGATCGAATTGAAAAGGATCAATGTCACTGTCAGCGTGATCACACCGAGGTAGACGTCGCTGATGCGGCCATAAAATATAAAGTAGCCAAGCAAAGCCGCAAAAGCCGCCGGAACGAGAATAGCCAGGATGAGGGGCGCCGTGCTCTCGCCAATGTTGATCATCGCGATCGCGTAGGTGTAGGCGCCAAGTCCAAAAAACGCCGACTGTCCGAAACAGAGAATCCCTCCGAACCCCCAAACGAGGGCGAGCGACAAGGCGAGCACCGCCATGATCATGTAGACCGTGACGTTGAGCACCACGTCGAGATCAAACAGCCAAGGAACGAGGACGAGCACCGCGAGCCCGACGATCGCAACCAGCGCGAGCCCGAGACTATTGAGAGCGCGCGCGCTCAAAGGCTTCCCCTAAAGAAACGGCCCGTTATGCCTTGAGGCAGCGCACGGATGAGGACAATCGCCGCCGCTAGCAGCGCAACCTCGCCAAACACTGGAGTCGTGACATAAGTGGCGATCTGGTTGACCGCTCCGAATAGGGTCGACGACGACGCTGTGCCCATCACGATCGACGCGCCGCCGCCGATCACGGTGATGAAGCATTTGGCGACATACGCCGCGCCGATGGTTGGGAATATGCCCGACACAGGCGCGACAACGGCGCCTGCGAGCCCAGTAAGCGCGGCGCCAAGGCCAAAGGTAATCGAATAGACACGACTCGGATTGACCCCGAGCGCTGCCGCCATGTTCGCGTTCTGCATCGTTCCGCGCGCGATCAGACCAAGCTTGGTGAACCGCAGGGCTACGAGAACGCCGCCAAGGACGCCGATCGCGACGCCGATCACGAACAGCGTGTAGGCGCTCGTCCGATATTGTCCGATCTCGAAACTGCCCAACGGCGCCGAAAGGCCAACGGTGGTGTTGCCAAAAATCGCCGTCGTTAGGCCCACGAGAAACAGGCTCAAGCCCCAAGTCGCCAGCATCGTGTCGATCATGCGGCCGTAGAGCCAACGGATGATGGTGCGCTCGACGATGATTCCGATCGCACCGACAACGATCGGCGCAACGATCAGCATCGCGATCCAGATGCTAAGGCCGAGGCGATTGGCTTCGATGGCGGCGTAGCCGCCAAGCATCAAAAACTCGCCGTGCGCGAGGTTGATGACTTTCATCATCCCGAAGATGATCGCCAGTCCCACGCTCATGAGTGCGAGGCTGGCGATCGCGTAGATGACCTGGATCGCTAACAGCGCTACGAGATCCACGAGCGCGCCCGCATGCTCTGTCCGTGAAGCGCGCTCAGAACTTGATCACATATTGCTGGTTGTCGTTCGGATTCTTTTTAAGGTCGCAGACCGCGGCGGTGTCCGCCGGCTTTTGCTGCGAGAAGTCTTCGAGCAGATTAAATTTCTTGTCTTTGACCTCGGCGATGTGGACGTCGAGAATGCAGTGATGCGTCGGCGGATCAATCGTCACCTTGCCTGACGGCGCGTCAATGCTGATGCCGGTTTCGAGCGCTTCGATCACTTTCAGTCGGTCTATGCTTTCGGCCTTCTTCACGCCGTCCGCCCAAAGGTTGAAACCTTGGTAGGTCCCCATCGCTAGCTCGGTCACGTTCGGGTAGTCCGCGCCGAATCGCTTGTGGAATGCGCCAAGGAAAGCGGTGTTGGCTGGGTTTTTGACACCCTCGAAATAATTGTAGCAGACCAGCATGCCGTTCGCCTCCTCGGGTGACAGCACGATCTGTTCGTTGCCAACACCGAAAGTCGTTGATGCCATTGGAATGCTCTTGGTCATGCCCGCCGCTGCCCACTGGCGGTAGAACGAAATGTGGGCGCCGCCCACCAGAGCGGACCAGACAAAGTCCGGCTTTGCGGCCTGAATCTTTGAAATCGTCGAGGAGAAGTTGGTCACGTCGAGCGGGAAAAACTCGATCGAGAGAACCTCGCCTCCATTGTCGGTCGTGTATTTCTTCACCCATTGCGAGGTGATTTGCCCGTAGTTGTAATCCGCCGCAACGACATAAACCTTCTTGCCCCATTTCTTCATCGCATAGGGCACGAGCTTCTCGACTGTCTGCGCCGGCGTCACGCCGGTATCGAACTGGTTACGGTCGCATACGCCGCCTTCATACTGAGTGTTGTAGAAATAGAGCGTCTTGAATTTGTCGAGCACCGGGCGGATGACCTCTCGCGAGGCGGAGGTGATGCCGCCGTGCACGACCGCGACCTTATCTTTAAGCGCAGCCTGCTGGGCGAACTGGGTGTAAAGCTGCATGCTCGATTGGGTGTCGTAGTTGATGAGCTGAAGCTGGCGGCCCAGCAATCCGCCTGCGGCGTTGGCGTCCTCGATAGCGAATGTGAGAGCGTCGACCATCGGCTTGCCGTAGATGTCGAGGCCGCCCGAAAGATCGTGCAGGCTTCCAACCTTAATGGGATCGGCCGCGAAAGCGGGCCCGCCCAAAGCGCTCGCGCCGACCAGAGCTGCAGCGGTCCCCAGGAATTGCCTACGGTTGGCATTCATATCACTACTCCTTTTCCTTGCCCCGATATCCGACACGTGAAGCCGCCCTAGCTCGCGCCCCAATCGCGTCCGGAGCCGAGGCCGGCGCGATAGACGCCCCGCGAGACACAAGCAGGATAGATGCCACCTGGTCCGCTGCCATTACGCCGTCACACTCTAACGCGACTTTTCGCAACGTGCTTGCCTGCCTCGGCCACACGGCTTGTCTGCTGTTGCTCGCCTGAAGCGCTGACCTGAAGTCGTAGGCTTAGCATATTAGGCGACAGGCGGGTTGCGTCGGCGCCAGTCGGTGGCTAGCTGAAACGCGTGCCCGGCGCGGACGAGCACATCTTCAGAGAGATGGGGACCGACGAACTGCATGCTAAGCGGCATCCCGGCCAAATCCAGGCCGTTCGGCAGAGTGAGCGTCGGACTCCCTGAGAAGTCGAAGGGGGCGGTGAAGCGCAGGATGCTCAAGAGCACGTTAGGATCCTCGCCATAGGCCTTCATGAGCTGCAGGCTGGGAGTTGGAACCGGCATAGTCGGGATGAGTAGAACGTCGACACCTTGGAACAATTCTGACAGCTCGCGAGAAAATCGCATTCGTTCGAGTGCAATGCCCGCGATTTCGGTTCCCTTTATCGCCAGCCCTTGCTCGATCAGCGCCGCAAGGTCGGGCCCGTATTCCGATTTTCTTGCCGGATACGTTTCGGCATGCGCAGCCGCCGTCTCGACGGAGCACAGGGCGATCCATTGACTGACGAGCTTCTGATATGCCGGAAACCGTACCTCGCGGATCGTTGCGCCTAAGCCGCTCAATACCCGCTCCGCCTCGGTCAGCGCCGCGACGACTTGCCCATCGACCCCGTCAGCAGCATAAATCCGGTCGACGCCGACCCGCAGACCGCGAATTCCGTCGCCGATCGTCTCGAGATAGTCCGGGACCGCCGCCCTGTAGGTTGTCGGGTCATTTCTGTCCGCGCCTGCGATGACCCCGAGCACCGCGGCAGCATCTGCGACGGATCGCGTCATCGGACCGACATGGTCCAGCGTCTCCGCGAGCGGAAAAACGCCGTAGCGGCTCACCCGGCCCCACGTCGGCTTGATGCCCGTAAGACCGCAGGTGGCGGAGGGAAACCGGATCGACCCTCCCGTATCGCTGCCGAGGCTCCCGTAGCAAAGCCCCAACGATGTCGCGACGCCCGATCCGGTCGAAGAGGAGCCCACCCAATAATTCGTGTTCCACGGGTTCAGGGGACCCGCCACTTGGGGGTGATGAGATGTGTACGCGCCCTCGGTCATCTGCAGCTTTCCGAGGAGGATCGCGCCTGCGTCCTCAAGCCGCTCCACGACGGTGGCGTTGAAGGATGGAACGAAATTCTTGAAGATCGTGGCGCCGGCGAGAGTGGGAGCGAAGGTCGTGTAGCAAAGGTCCTTGACGGCGATCGGCACGCCATGGAGAGGGCCGCGCCAGAGGCCTCGCACAATGTCTGCGTCGGCGGCTTTCGCTCGATCCAGCGAGCGCTCCGCGAGCACAGTCGCGTAGGAGTGATATTGTCCGTCGAGCTTGGCGATGCGCTGCAGGATCGCGTCGGTTACCTCAACCGACGACAACCTCTTTCTCCGAATGAGATCGGAGACGGTGGTCAACGATTCATACGGTAAATCTGACGACATCGGGCGGTTCTCCGGGGCGCGCGTAAGGATGCGTCGCCAAGAAAGACGGCAGCTCGAAGCTTAAGCAAGCGCACCCGCAAAATATCGGGTCGCGCGAGCCGCGCTTGCCTCGCGAGGCCATCTCCGCTTGTCTCTGCGCGGCGGCGCGAAGGGGACCAGGCGAGACCCGTGTCATAGCGACCGCAAGCCCTTCAGTATGGGCCTGGCGCCGGGGGAGCGCAGGGGTGTGGTTGCGAAGACATCCTCATTCGCGTCCCATAAGCGTGATCGGAGCGATTTTAAGCTATATCAATGGCTTAATTCTTGGCGGAGGGGGGCGCCCGCCCAACCAGCGTTCTCAATTGTTCGACTTCGATCCAAGATTAGTAGGCAATCAAAGGCGCAGCGCCGCATTTCGTCCAAACCTATTCATTGATGTTCATCCCAAGCCGTGCTTTTAGTGGGGCAGGCGGCGGTCATGACAAAGACGCGGCAACGCAAGCAGAATCTTCTGACCGCGCGGGCGATCGAGGCGACGAAAGAGGCGGGCCGCTATTCCGACGGCAACGGGCTTTACCTCGTTGTTCGGGATGGCGGATCGAGGCAATGGACGTTCCTCTACCGGCGCGAAGGGAAGCTAAAGGAAATGGGCCTCAGTTCGCCCGCAAAGGGTGTGACACTGGCCATGGCCAGGGACCGCCGCAACGAAGCGCGGGCGATCTTGGCAGGCGGCCGCGATCCCCTCGAAGCCCGCAGGCAATCGGAACAGGCAAATCTTAGGCATTCCCACGTTCGGCGCCTATGCTCTCGCCCTCGTTGAGCGAATCGAAGAGGGTTCTCCAATCCGAAGCATCGTCAGCAATGGAAAAACGCGCTGCAAACTTATTGCGGGCCTATCTGGGGTTTGGCGATTGATCGCGTCGACACTGCGGGCGTGCTGGCCTGCCTGACGCCGATCTGGCAATCCAAGCCCCAAACCGCCTCGCGGGTGCATGGGCGAATCGAGCGAGTCTTGAACGCGGCGAAGGCGGAACGATTGCGAACCGGCGAAAATCCGGCGGCGTGGCACGGTCATCTGGACGCCACTTTGCCGAAGCCTGGAAAGTTCTCACGCGGTCATCATGCGGCGCTCGCCTATTCGGCATCTTGAGATTCATGAGTGACCTACGCGCCCGTCCGGCGGGCGCGGCGCTGGCCCTCAAATTGGCCGTATTGACTGTGACGCGGACATCCGAGGTCTTAAATGCCAAATACGGGGAATTCGATCTCAATGCGGGGCTCTGGACAATCCTGGCGGCGCGCATGGACAGGGCAGAGTCCTAACTCGTTAACGTCTGATTAACCAAGTTCGATTCGAAGGGCGTGGGAGGAACACGCCATGTCGCTTGGGTTTTTGGATCANATGCGG
>JGI12659J15293_10000433_pt1 | contig 13472 bp, 15 predicted proteins | sample JacPinW_OM2H0_O1_FD_15293 | JGI IMG/M metagenome (IMG submission 15293) | reverse complement strand
TCGAACTTCGACTTGGTCACGCTGTCGTTGACGTTGATCGCCGGCCACAGGAGCTTGCCCTCCTTGGCCATGATGTAGAGGCGATGGACGCCGGTCGTCGTCTCCTCGGTGACGCCGCGGATCGACGTGGCGTTCTTGCCGTACCAGCCGGGATGGCTCTTCAGCCGCGCCTTGATCGCGGCGTAGAGCACTTCCTCTTCCTCGTTCGAGGCGGTGTCGAGGAATTTCGTGTCGCCGTTCTCGGCGCGCTGGCCGAGGTGGATGAGCAGCGTCGCGTCGCCGCCGTCGTCGAGGATCATGTTGGGGAAGCCGCCGTCCGACCATTCGAAGATCCGGTGCGTATAGTCCCAATAATCTTTGAGGCTCTCGCCCTTGACCGCAAACACCGGCGTGCCCGTGGCCGCGATCGCCGCGGCGGCGTGATCCTGGGTCGAATAGATGTTGCAGGAGGCCCAGCGCACATCGGCTCCGAGCGCCCTCAGGGTCTCGATGAGAACGGCGGTCTGAATGGTCATGTGCAGGGAGCCGGCGACGCGCGCGCCCTTGAGCGGCTGGCTCTTGGCGTATTCGGCCCGCGTGGCCATCAGGCCGGGCATCTCGGTCTCGGCGATCGCGATCTCCTTGCGGCCGTAGTCCGCAAGCTTGATGTCGGCGATGGCATAATCGTGAGCCTTGCTCACGAGCGTCGTGGCGGTCTTGGTCATGGGCGGCGAAAGTCCTTTTTTCGTAACGGCCCGTCTCTTATCAGGGAGGATGGAAACGTGCAATAAACATATAAGCAAATCTTTATATCAATTTTTAGACCGACGGCCGCCTTTCGGGCGCTGTGGTTACACGGTTAATCCACATGTGCTATCTGATAGTAACTCTTGCAGGGCGACGTTAGCGTCGTTAACAAGGAGAGCGGGTTCGCGCCAATGGACTTGCAGGAACCGGCTCGGTGCGTGCTATGAAGCGAGCGGCATAAGCAAGAAGCAAGCCGCGGCCTTACGCGGCTGCGGCTGGGGCAAAAAGCAGGCTGCGGCAAACGTGGTTTGATGGTGCGTGAGGGGCTGGCGGTAAGGTATGGCGCTTTCGATCAAATTGGCGATGCGGCAGAGTCAGGCAATGGTTCTGACGCCGCAGCTTCTGCAGGCGATCAAGCTGTTGCAGATGCCGAACCTTGAACTGACCCAGTTCATCGAGAACGAATTGGCGAGCAATCCGCTGCTCGAACGGGCGGAGGAGCGTGAGGAGGTAAGCCTCCAGCAGGCCGACGCCGAAGCCGCGGGCTTTGCCGAAGCCCCAGTCGAACACGGCGATTGGGCGCGTGAGGCGCTTGGGACGGACACGGGCCACTTGGCTGCGAATCTTGGCACCGAGGTCGAGAACACATTCGATGCGGACCGCACCGCGCCAGCGATTCAGCCCACCCGGGCCGACGACCTGAGCGCGAACGCCTGGACTGGCGTCGGCGCCAGCCCCGACACCAGCGACGCCCCCGACCTCGAAGCTTATGTCGCGGAGGCGGTGTCGCTTCGCGACCATCTCGAGCGTCAGGCCGCGATTCTGCTTCCCGATCCGGCCGAACGCATGATCGGCGCTGCGCTGATCGACGCGCTGGACGAGGCCGGGTACGTCGTCGGCTCGATAGAAGAAATCGCCGAGCGGCTCGGCGCCGAGGTCGACCATGTCGAGCGCGTGCTCCTGCGCCTGCAAACCCTGGAGCCGACGGGGGTGTTTGCGCGCTCGCTCGCGGAGTGCCTGGCCCTTCAGCTCAAGGAGCGCGACCGCTTCGATCCGGCGATGCAGGCTTTCATCGAGAACCTCCCGGCGCTGGCCAGGCGAGATTTTGCGGTGCTGCGCCGCGCCTGCGGCGTTGACGACGAGGATCTGCGCGACATGTTGGCGGAGATCCGGCGCCTCGAGCCCAAGCCCGGGCGCGCCTTCGGCGATCCGCCGGCGGCGCCCGCGATACCCGACGTCCATGTCACCGCGGCGCGGGATTTCGGTTGGCGGGTCGAGCTCAATACCCGGGCGTTGCCACGCGTGCTCGTCAACGAGGTCTATGCGGCCGAGATCAAACGCGGCGCGAAGCGGGACGAGGACCGCCAATACATTTCCACCCACCTGCAGGCGGCCAACTGGCTGACCAAGAGCCTCGAACAGCGCGCGCGCACCATCCTCAACGTGGCGAGCGAGATCGTGCGGCGGCAGGATGCGTTCCTTCTCGAGGGCGTCTCGGGCTTAAGGCCGCTCAACCTGAAGATGATCGGCGAGGCCATCGGCGTGCACGAATCGACGGTCTCGCGCGCGACCGCCCATAAGTTCATTCAGACGCCGCGGGGTCTGTTCGAGATGAAATACTTCTTCACCGCGGCGATCGCGTCGAGCGAACCGGGACACGCCCATTCGGCTGAATCGGTGCGCCAGCGCATCCGGCAGATGATCGAGGACGAAGACCCGGACGACGTGTTGTCCGACGACGTGATCGTCGAACGCTTGCGCAAGGCGGATGTCCTTGTGGCGCGGCGCACGGTCGCTAAATATCGCGACAGCCTCAGAATCCCTTCGTCAGTCGAAAGGCGCAAGCTAAAGATGGCGACAGCGCGGGCCCGCGTTCGGCGCCACAATTCCCTTTCGGTCGAAGCATAATGGCAATTTTAGTATTAATATGAACCGTTTATCACGACGATTGACATGCGCCGAGCAGGCTCCTAACCCTAGCGGCGACTCGGCCGGCGGGGATCGACCGAGCAGAAACGGAAGGGGCGGGCAGGAACGCGCTGGGGGCGGTGCGGAGGGGTGGTGGGCCATAGGCCCCTGCGCCTGAATGGTAGGGCTAGCGTTCGATGACCTTGAGGGTATCGGGTAAGAACCTCGACATCGGGGAAGCTTTGCGTCAGCATGTCCTGGAAAAGGTTGAGGCAACGGTCGCTCGCTACTTCAGCGGCTCTGTCGGTGGCCACGTGGTGATGACGCGCGAAGGCTCCGGCTATCGTTCGGACTGCACCTTGCGTTTGAGCTCGGGATTGAGCTTGCACGCCGAGGGTCGAGCGCAAGAACCTTACCGTTGCTTCGAGCAGGCGGCCGATAAGATCGAAAGCCGCTTGCGCCGCTACAAGACCCGGCTGAAGGGCCATGCTGGCCCCTCCGTGGTTAATGCCCGGGGCAAGGTTGCCAGCTATCTTATCAAATCGCCGCTGGAGGAAGCGGAAGAACCCACTGAGGGCTTCGATCCCGTCGTGGTGGCGGAAGGAACAGAAGACCTCAAATCCCTTTCGGTCGCTTCAGCGGTCGCTGAACTCGATCTCACCGGCGCTTCAGTGATTGTCTTCCAGCATGCCGGCAGCAGCCGGGTGAATGTTGTCTACCGTCGCCGCGACGGCGCGATCGGCTGGCTCGATCCCCAGGCCCCTCGCGAACCGTCGCGCGCTTCATAATCGGGACGAATATGTCGTTATCGCAACTCCTTAGGCCGGACGCCGTGCTGGCCGCTCTGAGAGTGAATGGCAAGAAGCAGGCGCTGCAGGAGATGAGCGAGCGCGCGGCGCTGGTCTCAGGCCTGCCGGCGCGCGAAATCTTCGACGCGATCTTGCAACGCGAGCGGCTCGGCTCGACCGGAGTTGGCGACGGCGTCGCCATTCCGCATGGCAAGCTCGCCAAATGCCAACAGATTTTCGGCGTCTTTGCACGGCTTGAGCGCGCCATCGATTTCGAAGCCCCGGACGCTCTCCCCGTCGATCTCATTTTCATGCTGATCGCCCCGGAAGCGGCCGGGGCAGATCACCTCAAGGCGCTGGCGATGAGCGCTCGCCTCTTGCGCAACGGCGGGGTTGCCCCCCAATTGCGTGCGACCAAGGATCCGTCGGCGCTTTATGCGCTGCTGACTATGGCGCCGACCTCGAATGCGGCCTGACCGGCTGGGAGCCCTCGCCCCATGAAAGCGCGCGTGATTGTGACATTGAAGTCCAGCGTGCTGGATCCGCAAGGCAAGGCGATCGAGGGCGCGCTCAAGGGACTGGCTGTCGACGGCCTCTCAAGCGTGCGTCAAGGCAAGGTTTTCGACATCGAGCTCGACGGCGACGACCACGCGACCGCGCGCAGGAAGCTGAGCGAAGCTTGCGAGCGTCTGCTCGCCAACACCATTGTCGAGAATTACGCCATCGAAATCGCGTGAAGCGCCATGCGCGCGGCGATCATCCTCTTTCCCGGAATTAATCGCGAAGGCGACGTCGCGCGCGCTCTTCGACAGGCCACGGGCGCCGAGCCGGCGATTGTCTGGCACGCCGAACACGAATTGCCGCCGGGCGTGGATCTGGTCGTACTGCCGGGCGGATTCTCCTACGGCGACTATCTCCGCTGCGGCGCGATCGCGGCGAGAGCGCCGATCATGCGGGCGGTCGGCGATCACGCGGCGCGCGGCGGACTGGTGCTCGGCGTCTGCAATGGCTTCCAGATCCTGTGCGAGGCCGGCCTTTTGCCCGGCGTCTTGATGCGCAATTCGCAGCTGCGCTTCATCTGCAAAATGCAACATGTCCGGGTCGAGAACGCCCAAACTCCGTTCACGCGTCGTTACGCGCCGGGACAGGTGGTCAAATTCGCCATCGCGCACGGCGAGGGAAACTTCATCGCCGATGACGACACCATCCGCAGAATCGAGGCGGAAGGGCGGGTCGCGTTCCGCTATTGTGACATTGAGGGCAGGGTCGGCGACGACACGAGCCCCAACGGCGCCATCAATTCGATAGCGGGCGTGTTCAATGACCGGTTCAATGTGCTGGGTTTGATGCCGCATCCAGAAAACCTGATCGATCCCCTGGTCGGCGGCACAGACGGACGGGCGCTTTTCGCTTCGCTAGCAGCCTGAGCGGTTTGTCTGGCGCTGGGTAGGGATCCGGCTGCTTGCCCGATGCGAGTCCCGCCGGCAACTAATCCCCAGGCTTTTGCAAATAAATTTCCGTTTCCACCGTTTTGTCATACTGCGTGAACTCTTATTCGGCATTATCTGGTGTGAATAAGGATAATCCGAACGCATGACTGATTCGCTCGATAAGCTGTTCGCCGACGTCCAGGAGGCCCGGGACCGAAACCCTTCGGCGTCCCGCACCGCTAAGTTATTCCGTGACGGCGTGCAGAAAATGGCCAAGAAGCTGGTCGAGGAGGCGATCGAGGTCGGGCTCGATGCGGTGCAGATGAATCGCGAATCGGTGATCCTCGAGAGCGCCGATGTCATGTACCAACTTGCCGTCATCTGGGCCGAATGCGGCGTTTCGCCAGCCGACGTTATGGGCGAGATCGACCGTCGGGAGCGACTCTACGGCATCGCTGAAAAACTGCCCAAGCAGGCGAGCGTGGCTCAGATCCGGCGCATGGCGCCATGGGCCGCGCGCCGGAGGGCCTCCTGATCCGCCCCAAGACGCGGAGATCAAGTGCGCTTGGCTAGAGCACGACCGGATTCTGCCCGCCGTCCATGGATAGGGTCACGCCAGTGATGTAGCCGGCCTTCGCCGAGGCCAGAAAAATAACCGCGTCGGCGATTTCTTCCGCCGAAGCCATGCGACCCAACGGGAGCTTGGCGACTCCGCGGCTGCGCGCTTCTTCAACCGAGATGCCGGAAAGCCGAGCGTCGACCGCGAGCCCCTCCGCCACCCGGTCCGTATCCGTCAGGCTCGGACTGACGCCGACGACGCGAACGCCTTTGCCGGCGTAGGTCGCGCCAAGCCCGGCCGTGGCCAGCATCAAGGCGGCGTTGGCCGATCCGCCGGCGAGATGGGCGGACGAGGCGACCTTGCCGCCGACTCCGATGACGTTGATGATGACCCCGCTCCCGCGCTTGGCCATGCGCTTCACGACGGGATCGATGACGTTGATGTAAGAGAAGAACTTCGCGTCGAACGCGTCGCGCCAGACCGTAGGATTCAAGTCATCGGGCGGCGTGCGCTTCGCAGCGCCGGCTGAATTCACCAGGATATCGATTGGCCCGACGCGGTCTTCGACCGTGTCGATCATTCTCTCCGCCGCCTCGGCGTCCACGAGATCGGCGACGACGCCAAACGCCCCGTCGAGCTCGGCGCTGGCTTTGTCGATGTTTTCGCGCGAGCGCGAACAGATAGCGATCCGCGCGCCTTCGGCCGCGAAGCCCGAGGCGCAGGCAAGCCCAATCCCCTTCGAGCCACCGGTGACGAGCACGACTTTACCTTTGAGGCCAAGCTCCATCGCCCGGCCTAACCCAGTCGCTTGTTCAGGAACGCCGTCGCCCGGCTCCACGCCAGCTCCGCGGCCTGGCGATCGTGCGCCGCCATTCGCTGCTCGTTGACGAACGCATGATCGGCGTCATAGCGGAAGAACTCGGCGTCCTTGTTCGTAACCTTCAGCGCCTTCTCGAAAGCGTCGACCGCGGCGGGCGTTATGTGCTCGTCCTTGTTGGCGAAGTGGCCCTGAAGCGGAATCTTGACGTCCGCGGCTTTGACGGCCTGCTCGGGCGGAAGTCCGTAAAACGAAACCGCCGCGGTCAGCTCCGTGATTTTTGCGGCCCCGATGATCGCGACCGCCCCGCCCATGCAAAATCCGGCGATTCCGACCTTAGCCCCATTGCGTTTGAGATATTGGACTGCCCCACGTACGGTCTGCTCGGTCGCGTCGAGGAAGTTCAACGACATCATCTCTTTCGCGGCGCGCTCCGCGTGGTGATAAGGCACGACAACGCCGTTGAAGAGGTCGGGCGCCAGCGCGTCAAAACCGGCAAGCGCGAAACGATCGACCAAAGCCTTGATCTGTTCGGCCAGCCCCCACCACTCCTGTATGACGACGACCCCGGGGGCGTCTCCGCGCGCGGCGTTGGTGAGGTAGCCCTTGGCGTCGCCGCCGTCGGGACGTTTGAAAGTGATTTCGACGCCCATTGTTTCTCCGCTGCGTTCCGAGCTTCGACAACCGACGCGTAAGACATTACCCCCAGCGCGTCGCCTTCGCGTTCAATTGTCCGCTAGCGGCCGCGCCGTCGCTTCAGCCGAGCTTCGACCCGTTGGTCATCAGCAGGACCGAATAGAGCGAGGTTGTGCCGCAGATGTACAGGCGGTTGCGCTTCGGACCGCCGAAAGTCAGGTTGGCGACGATCTCGGGGATCAGGATCTTGCCGATCAGTTTTCCGTCCGGCTCGTAGCAATAAACGCCCTTGCCGGTGCTCGTCCAGATCCGTCCGGATCGGTCGACCCGGAAGCCGTCGTACATTCCGTCTTCTGGCGCCAATTCAACGAAGCTTTCTCCCGGCCCTTTCACACTTTTACCGTCCGCGTTGACGCTGTAGCGGCGAATGGCGCGCGGCGTATTCTCCTTATGCGATGCGCCAGTGTCCGCGACATAGATGAGCTTCTCGTCGGGCGAAAAGGCGATGCCGTTCGGCCGCACCATATTGTCGATGAGCTTTGTGACCGCGCCGCTTGGATCGATGCGATAGACGTAGCAGCCGTCAATCTCCGGCGTCGCCGGGTCGCCCTCGTTGTCGCCGTCGATGCCGTAGGCCGGGTCGGTGAACCAGATCGAGTCGTCCGATTTCACGACCGCGTCGTTCGGCGAGTTGAAGCGCTTGCCCTCCCACTTGTCCGCCAGCACCTTGATCGAGCCGTCGAACTCGGTGCGGGTGACGCGGCGGGTCAGATGTTCACAGGTGACCAGCCGGCCCTGGTTGTCGACCGTGTTGCCGTTCGAATTGTTGGAGGCCTGCCGGAAAACGGACACTTGGCCCGATTCCTCGACGAAGCGCAGCATCCGGTTGTTGGGAATGTCCGACCAGATGAGATAGCGGCCAGCCGCGAACCAGGCCGGACCCTCGGCCCAAACGGAACCGGTCCAGTGGCGCGTCACCCGCATATATCCGGCGAATAGCTTCCCGAAGCGCTTGTCCAGCACGACAAGGTCCGTGCCCTCGACTTGTCCGTGGAACATGAGTCTTCCCCCCGTTCGATGTGGCGACTGTTCGGCTAAGGTTGGCGCCTCCGGCGCGCAAGGGCAAGAGCGGCGCCGCCCGCCCCATGTCAAGGAAAAGTGACTGCCGGCCTAAGAAGATCCGCGCACTGAAACGTGCGTCGAGGCTTGCAGGGCGCGCCGACATCCGCCACATTGACGCTCATGAATCGCTCGCCAGCGCGGGGCGACGCCTCGCGGCTCATCGCCGTTCTGGGCCCGACGAATACGGGCAAGACACATTTGGCGGTCGAGCGCATGCTGGGACATGCCTCGGGCATGATCGGCCTGCCGCTGAGGCTGCTCGCGCGCGAGATCTACGATCGCGTGGTCAAGGCGCGGGGCGCGGCTGAGGTCGCGCTGATCACCGGCGAAGAAAAGATCGTGCCCCTCAGGCCGCGCTACTTCGTCTGCACGGTCGAGGCGATGCCGCTCGACCGCAAGGTCGAATTTCTTGCCGTCGACGAGATCCAGCTTTGCGCCGATCCTGAGCGCGGCCACCTGTTCACCCATCGGCTTCTGCATGCGCGAGGATCGTCCGAGACGATGCTGATGGGCGCGGCGACCGTCGCCTCGCTGATCCGTCACCTCTGTCCCGAGGCCGAGATCCAATTCCGCGAGCGACTGTCTGAGCTCACCTACGCCGGCCCTAAGAAGCTGACCCGCCTGCCTCGGCGCAGCGCCGTCGTCGCTTTCTCGGCGGATGCGGTTTACGCCATCGCCGAGCTCATCCGCCGCCAGCGCGGGGGCGCGGCCGTGGTCATGGGCTCGCTTAGCCCGCGCACCCGCAACGCCCAGGTCAATCTGTTTCAGTCCGGCGAAGTCGATTTCCTGGTCGCAACCGACGCGATCGGGATGGGATTGAACATGGACGTCGACCACGTCGCCTTCGCGGGGTTACGCAAATTCGACGGGCGTCGGCTGCGCGGGCTTTATTCGCAGGAGATCGCCCAGATCGCCGGGCGCGCCGGCCGGTTTCGCAACGACGGCGCGTTCGGCGTAACCGGCGATGCGCCCGATCTCGACCCTGACATCGTCGCGGCGGTCGAAGGTCATGTCTTCCCATCGGTCATGACCGCCGAATGGCGCAATCATCGGCTTGATTTCCAGTCGCTTCACGGACTGATCCGTTCGCTCGTCGCATCGCCGCCTGCCTCTGGATTGCGGCTCTCGGCGGAGAGCCAGGATGAAACGACCCTGCGTCAATTGTCGACCGACGAGATGGTCATGCGGCGCACGCGCGACCGGGCCAACCTGATGCGGTTGTGGGACATCTGCCAGACGCCGGACTTTCGTAAGACGACGCAGGACGAGCACACGCGGCTCATCGGGACGATGTTCGAGCATCTCACCCAAGGGGACCGGCGGATGCCGGAAGACTGGATGCAGGGACAATTCGCAAGCCTCGACCGGACCGACGGGGACATCGACGCCCTGTCGTCTCGGCTCGCCCGGGTGCGCACTTTGGCCTATGTCGCCAATCGCGCGGACTGGCTCGCCGATCCGCAGACATGGCAGGGCCGGGCGCGAGATCTTGAGGACCGGCTCTCCGACATGCTCCATCAATCCCTGATGCAGCGCTTTGTCGACCGGCGCACGAGCGCGCTTCTGCGCAGCTTAAGCCAGCGCGCGGGCCCGATCCTGGGCGGCATCGACGGCGATGGGGCGGTGACGGTGGAGGGCCACCTGGTTGGCCGGCTCGCCGGCTTCCATTTCGAGCCTGAGCGCGGCGCCACCGCGCTCGAGAATCGCGCCTTGCGGGGCGCGGTCGAGCGGGTCGTCGCCCCTGAGCTCGCCCGTCGGCTTGGCGCGCTGGCGAGCGAGGGCGACGAGGCCTTTGGGATTGCGCCCGGCGGCGTCGTCAACTGGCGGGGCGAAGCGGCGGGCGAGATCATCGCGGGCGAGCCGTTCGCGCCGCGCGTCAGACTCATCGGCGAGTTTGGCGCCGAGCCGCAACGTGAGCGCGCCGTGCGACGCCTGGAGGCTTTCGTAGCCGCCGAGGCAAGCCGGCGTCTTTACGCGCTCAAGCATCTCAAGGAGGCGATCGAGGACGGGCGGCTCAGGGGGCTCGCGCGCGGCCTCGCCTATCAGCTCGTCGAGCAGTTCGGGGCCTTGGATCGTGGCGCGGCCGATGCGCGCATCAGGCTACTCAGCCGCAACGAACGCCGGACCCTCAAGGCGCTTGGCGTGCGCTTTGGCGCGTTCAGTCTTTACTTGCCGTCGCTTCTCGAGCCGGAGGCGCAGGTGCTCGCGTTCGCCTATGCGGAACTCGCAAGCTCGTCGTGGCGGCCGGATCCGAAGACCCTCAATCCGCTGCCGCGTCCGCCGCCGCGTCCGCAAGCGCTCGCCCTGCGTGGCTTGCGCCCGGTGGGGCAGCTTGCCGCGCCGATCGCAGCGCTTGAGCGGCTCGACGCGATCGCGCGTGCCGCTTGGCCGGAGGGGGCGGGCGCCATCGACGTCACCGAGGCGCTGCTTGCGGATCTGGGATGGCGGCGCGACGATGCCCATCACATCCTGCGCGCGCTTGGGTTTGCGCGTGTGCGTGAGGGCGAAGGCGCCGAGCGGGCTTTGTTTCGCCGCCGGCCGGCGTCCGAGCAATCGACGCTCAAAGCGGGTCCCGCCGAGACCCCGTTCGCCGCGCTTGCGGCGCTTACGAAACCGGCGGAGCGTCGGACGCGCCGCCGCAAACGCAGACGCGCCCAGACCGCCGGACGCGCAGCCTCGTGACGGAGGACGCCTGCCGCATCGATATCTGGCTCTGGCGCGCCCGGTTTTTCAAGACGAGAAGCCTTGCTGCGCGCGTGGTCGAGGATGGCGGCGTGCGCCTCCTGCGCGGCCAAGCCCGCGCGCCGGTCGACAAACCCAGCCGCCCGGTCCGCCGCGGCGACGTGCTGAGCTTCGCGCAAGGACCGAGATGGGTCGCGGTCAAGGTTGAAGCGCTCGGCGAGCGGCGCGGTCCGGCGCCAGAAGCGCGCGCGCTGTATAGTGCGCTGACCGATGCTGGCGGTGGCGCCACAGGCGCAGACGTCGCGCCGAAGATAAGCGGACGTGCAGTCGAAGGCGGTGACTTTAACCACACGCGCGGCTAGACTAAAGAACGCTCTGCCGACGATGGGTTGTCATGAAACGCACTCTCCTTGCGATGCTTGCCGCGGTCGCCCTCTCCGCTTCCGCCTTCGCACAGAGCGATCAGCAGCCCCCCGCACCACCGAGCGATCAGAAGCCCACGCACGCCGAGCTCGCGCAGCGTTGGGCGGAGGCGGCTCTCGATACCCAGCTCAAGGGCATGAAGGCCAGTCTCGGGCTGACCGCTGACCAGGAAAAGGACTGGGATCCGTTTGAGGCTGCAGTCAGGGACGCCGCCAAAGCGCGGGTGCTCGCCCTGCAAAAGGAGCAAAGCAGCGGCCTATCACCAATGGATCGCAACTTGGCGAAGGCGGACCGCATTGGGCAAGGCCAGGCAAGTCTTGCAAAGATCGTCGAAGCGGCCAAGCCTTTGTACGCGAGCCTCGATAATGCGTACAAACAGAAATTCATCACGCTTGGACGAACGCTCGTGCCCGAACGCGGGCAGTTTGTGAAGGCGATGAGGCATCTCCACTGAGATAGGCTTTGGCCATCCGCCGGGTCACATTCGCGAATGGCGATCACGATGGGGTCGATTCCGAGGCCACAGTCGAGGTGGTCGCGGAGCGCCTGGTCGCGCGCATGCAGCAGCCGGGCTTCGACCATAGGCGTGGCCCATGTAGCCTTGCCGGCAGCGACGCTCGTGAAAGGTCGGAACTTCCCGGGGCCACCGGAGGTTCACTGTTGAGTTGATTGCTCGAGATCCGATCGTGATGGTCCCCCAAGCGCTGCTGCAGCCCCGTCCGGCACGGATTCTCGTTGTCGAAGATGAGGTCTTAGTCCGCGCGCTCATTGCCGAAGAATTACGGCTTGCGGGATTCGACGTGATCGAAGCCGATCGCGCCGATGATGCGCTCACATATATTGGAGCCGGCGAGCAAGTCGATCTCGTATTCTCAGATATCCAGACGCCCGGCTCGCTCGACGGACTGCAACTGGCCGAAACACTCCGTGATAAATATCCCGACATTCCCGTCATTCTCACGTCAGGAAATGCCCCGATAAGGCGGGTCGGAATAGTGGAGGCATTTGTTCCGAAGCCATACGACGTCACGCAAACAATCGCACTCATGTCAGCGATCTTAGCTCAAAAGTCTCCCGGCGAACCCCTATGAGCGAACCCTGCATCTTGATCGTCGAGGAGGAGCTGCTCGTGAGAACCCCGCTCGCCGAGTATCTTCGCGAGTGTGGCTACCTTGTGCTGGAGGCGTCTAGCGCCGGCGATGCCCGCACCCTCTTGGAAGATGGCTCAAGGCGGGTCGACATTGTCCTCGCGGAGGTCAAGTCCGGGGAGCCAAGCGGTTTCGCTCTAGCGAGTTGGGTGCGAGCCCATCTGCCCGACACTCAGGTTGTTCTGGCGGGAACAATCGCAACAGCCACCGAAAAAGCTGGAGACATCTGCCAAGAGGGACCCGCCCTCTCCAAGCCTTATGACCACCGCGTCGTGCTGGACTATATCCAACGTCTCCTCGCCGCAAGAGATCGGAACGATCGCACCTGACGCCGCCCTGGCCGCGCTCCAGAGCGACGTGATGCTGCTTCTCGCGAAGGCTGATTCGGCTGATTCATCGAAAAGCACAAGCTGTCCGTGGATACGAAAAAACACTCTTAGACCAGCGGGCGTTCGCCCTCCCTGTTACCTTTGAGTTACCAGATCCTCGATGGATGCTCGGCCATTCTCAGTAAGTATTTGATTTTGTTGGCGCGCCCGGACGGGTTCGAACCGCCAACCCTCGGTTTCGAAGACCGATACTCTATCCAGTTGAGCTACGGGCGCTTGAAGCGCGGCCGCCATAGCACGAAGCGCCGGCGCGTTGGAAGCGCGTCAGGTCGGAGACTTCTTGCCCGGGGCCCGGAAATGGACCTTCTTCTTGCTCGCTCGGTCCATTTCGTCAGGCGTCAACAGCACGATTGTCCTGCTTGCGATCAGACCGCTCTCGTTGACGGCGAGAGAAAGGGCCGCCGCGCTCACATTGTCCGGCAGGTCGACGATAACGAAACAATCGATTTCGCCGAGCGCGAAATACATCGATTCCAGCTTGCCGCCGACGTCCTCGAGATGCTTCTTGACGGCATCGCGGCGGCCCGTGCCGCCTTCCTTTGCAAGACCAACGGCGCCTTCGGGGCTGTAGCGGGCTTCAAACAGGTATTTGGGCATGGCGTCCTCCCTTCGAGGAGCCTTCACGCTATCTTCCCCATAAGCAATGTGCAAATTGGAGGTTCAGCGCACGGCGACGACGAACAGCCTGGGAAACGGCAGAAGAACCGTCCCGTCGGCCTCCGCAGGATAGGCTTTCCCGACTGCCGCTTCGTAGCGCGCAAGGAAGAGTTCACGCTCGCTCTCCTCGAGAGGGTCGAGGAACGGGCGAAGACCCGTTCCCTTCAGCCACTCGACGACGGCATGC
>JGI12659J15293_10000430_pt1 | contig 13488 bp, 11 predicted proteins | sample JacPinW_OM2H0_O1_FD_15293 | JGI IMG/M metagenome (IMG submission 15293) | reverse complement strand
CGATATAGGACAAGGCGATCATCGGCTTGCGGCCGACGGTGTCGAAGAAGCGTCCGAGCACCAGCGGCCCGAAAAAGTTGCTCAGCGCCCACAGAATGTAGAACTGCGGCACCTTGCCGGCGTCAACTCCGTAGAAGCCGCTCAGCAATGTGCCCAGATTGAATGTCACGCCGTTGTAGAGAAACGCCTGTCCGATGAACAGCGCCAACCCGAGGATCGCGCGCCGCGGATAGAGCTTGAAGGCGACCCGGGCGATTTCGAGAAATGAAATCGTCTCGCGCTGACGGATTTTCAGTGGCTTTCCCTGCGGCTCCGGCAGCGGCCGGCCGGTTTCTCGTTCAACATCGGTTTCGATCTCGCCGACGATCCGCTCGGCTTCCTGGTTGCGTCCGTGAATGAACAGCCAGCGCGGGCTTTCCGGAATGTTGCGCCGGACCAGCAGCACGAAGATGCCGAAGAGGGCGCCGACGCCGAACGCAAGTCGCCATCCGATGTTGGCCGGGAAGTTCGACGTGTCCAGCAGGACAAGGGCGCCGCCCGCTCCGGCGGCTGATCCCAGCCAGTATGTCCCGTTGATCACCAGATCCACGCGACCGCGCACACGCGCGGGGATCAGCTCGTCGATCGCTGAATTGATGGCCGCGTATTCTCCGCCGATGCCTGAGCCGGTGAAGAACCGGGTCAGAAAGAAAAACCAGGGCGCGAACGCGAACGCCGTGGCAACGGTCGCGGTCAAGTAGACCGCAAGGGTCAGGATGAACAGATTGCGCCGGCCGAAACGGTCGGTCAGGTGACCGAAGAACAACGCACCCAAGCATGCTCCGGCGATGTAGAACGCCGCCGCCATCCCGATGTCCGCAGGAGTGAGCGCAATGCCGCTGCCGCGCTCGGTGAGGCGCGACGACACGTTGCCGACCATCGTGACCTCGAGCCCGTCCAGGATCCACACCCCGCCGAGGCCCACGACCACGCGCCAGTGAAATCGCGACCACGGCAGCCGATCCAGGCGTGCCGGAACCTGCGTTGTGATTGTTCCGGTTTGGGCGCTCCCGCTCATGCTTCTCCGTTCTCGTCAGATCCCGCGGACGTTCAAGTGATCAATCCCGGCGGATCAGCACTGTCGGCCGGGCCCGGCAGATCGAGCTGCATCCAGGCGACGTCGTGCCAGCTGTCGAGTTTCCATTCAACGCGGCGATACAAACCCACATCCTGGAATCCCATGGATCGATGAAACGCGTTGCTGGCCTCGTTGGGCTGAGTGATGGCGGCGAACGCTCGTCGGTAGCCACGCTCGCCAAGGCGGCTCAAAAGTTGGGTGTACAGCGTTCGGCCACCCCCGCAACGATGATGATCGTCGGCGACGTAGAGGCCGGTCTGCACCGACCACCGGTAGGCGGGAAAGCGATTGAAGTCGTGCCCGTAAGCGAATCCGATTGTCCGGTGGTCACTTTCGAGGACGAGCCACGCGTGCGTGTCGCAGGCTGCGGTGATCCGCTCCGCCATCTCCTCGACGGTCGGGACGTCGAGTTCCCAACTCACCGCGGAGTTCTCGACGTACGGGCGATAGATCGTTAGGCATCCGAGGGCGTCCCGCGGGCCGGCTTGGCGCACACGGGTGTCGATGACGGGCATGCCTTCAGTCTTGCAGTCTCGCGACAGGAGCTGCGCCGGTCGCGAAGAACAGCCGGACCCTGCGGCGTGGTGTTAGGTTCGAGCGGCGGAGCAAAGGAGTGGGATGTGAGTACGTATTTCTGGGGTCTGCTCGCGTTGATCGCCCTGGCGGTGACATTGCTGCTGTTGTCGATCGGAACTTTCTACGCGCGACGGTTGGAGGCGGAACCCAAGCTGCCGTTCGGCGAGGAAATCGGGGCCGCGCCGCGGGTCATCAAGAAGCTGCGCAAAGGCGAAACCATGACGCGAGAAGAGTTCGAGTACGCGCAGCGCATCGTCGCCATCCGCGGCAATCCCATGGCTTTCTGCATCCCCTTAACCCTGTTCGCGATGTCGACCTACTACATCTTCGCGTGTCTGGAATACCTCCAGGGAGCCACCCCGTCCGAGCGGCATTTCATCGGCGTGATCCCGATGATCACCTCGACAAACCTAGCCATTCAGCTGCTGCGCGCAAGGCGACTCAAGGGTCGTCTGCGCACCGCACAAGTGGTGGGCTGAGGCCCAGTCACACGTGCTGCCGAGTGCGCCGGGTGGTGATAACGTTCCGCAAGTTGTAGTCGTCTCCGTTCTGTACTGGTAACGTCATAGCGGCCAATATATCAAGCTTGTTGATATATCGCCCAGACGATGAGGTCGGATCGAAGGACGAGATACGGGAAGCGTTCCGAAAGGGTGATTGGGTGAGCCCTCGTCCAAGCGCGCGGACTGTCCTGGCGCGGTTCTGGATGCCGCTGGTTGCCGTCATCGCAGTAAGCGTCGGCCTGGTCTGTATGTACAAAGTGCACCAGTTTTCCGAACCGGAGCCAGTCATCACGGTCAACGGTCCGCAGGCGCCGGAGGAATTCAACATCAAACGGCTCACGTATCAGGTGTTCGGCCCCGCCGGAAAGACCGCGAAGATCGTTTATGTCGACATCGACGGGCACCCGCATCCGGTTGATGTCACATTCACGAAGGAGCCCTGGACTCACGACGAGACCACCACACTGACAGTGGCGTCCGGCGCCCTTTCAGTGCACGTCCACGGCGGTCCGTTGCGTTGCCGCATGCTGGTGAATGGCATGCTGCCACCCCCGGAGTCCGGCGTCCCCGAGGCTTCGGATAATCATCCGGACGCTGACGTCGAGTGCCGGGTGAAATCCGCGTGAGCGAACACCGGCTGGATGAACCCCGGGTCAAGCGCCCGTTCCTTCCCAGGATGGTGCGTAGATTCGCGGTACCACTCATTTTCTTCTGGGGTTTTTCCGCGGTCACGATGACTGCGTTCACGCCCAAGGTGGAGGACGTCGCAGAAGAACTCGCCGGCCCGATGGTCCCGCACTATGCGCCGTCGCAGCGGGCGTTGCTGCACATCGGCGAAAAGTTCCACGAGTCCAATTCGACGAACTTGACCATGGTGGTGTTCGAGGCGCAAAACCGACGACTGGGCGACCAGGATCACGCGTACTACGACGATTTGATGAAGCGTTTCCAGCGCGACACCAAGCACGTGCAGTACGTGATGAATCTCTGGGGCCAGCCTTTCACGGCCGCCGGAGCGCAAAGTGTGGACGGCAAGTGCACCTACACGCTGCTGCGCCTGGCCGGCGACATCGGCCAGATGGAGGCCAATGACTCGGTGAACGCGGTCCGCGACATGATCGCAAAGGACCCACCACCGCCGGGACTAAAGGCTTTTGTGAGCGGTGCGGCGCCACTGGCCTCGGACACGCTGAGCATCGCCAACTCGAGCTTGAACAACGTCACGATCATCACGATCATCCTCATCCTGGTGATGTTGATGTTCGTCTATCGCTCACCCCCCACGCTGCTGCCCGTTTTGCTCGGCGTCCTGATCGAAATGCTGTTTGCCAAAGGGCTCATCTCACTCCTCGGGCATCACGGATGGCTCGAGTTGTCCTCGTTCGCGGTGAACATCGTCATCGCACTGACCTTGGGAGCCGGAACGGACTACGGCATCTTCCTGATGGGGCGCTATCACGAGGCGCGGCAAGCCGGAGAGAGCCGAGAAGACAGCTTCTACATCGCCTACAAGGGCGTCACGCCGATCATCATCGGGTCCGGGCTGACGATCGCCGGCGCGTGTTACTGCCTGACGTTTGCGCGCCTGAACTACTTCCACACCATGGGTCCGGCTGTCGCGATCACCATGCTGTTCACCATCGCCGCAGCGCTGACGCTCGGTCCGGCGATTTTGACGTTGGGGAGCCTGTTCGGGATGTTCGATCCGCGACAGGCCGCTAAGGCGCATGTGTATCGACGGATCGGAGCGAGCGTGGTGCGCTGGCCGGTGCCGATCCTGGTCGCCAGTTCGGCCATCGTCATGTTGGGTGCGATCTTCGTGCCGAGCTATCGGCAGAACTACGACGATCGGCAGTACCAGCCGCACAATTCGCGGTCGAATCTGGGTTTCCAAGCCGCCGACCGGCATTTCCCCAAGAGCAAATTGTTCTCCGAAATGCTGATGGTGGAGACCGACCACGATATGCGCAACTCGGCCGATTTCATCTCGCTGGACCGGGTCGCTCGAGCTCTGATCCGCCTGCATGGTGTGGCGATGGTCCAAGGCATGACCAGGCCTTTGGGGCGACCGCTCGAACACGCCAGCATTCCCTACTTGTTCACTACTCAGGGCAGCGGCAACGGTCAACAGCTGCCGTTCAACCGGGAGCAGAACACCAACACCGACGATCAGGCAAAGATCCAGGAAGACTCAGTCGCGGTGCTACGCAAAGAGATCACCTTTTTCCAAAGGGTCTCCGATGAACTGCATAACACGGTTCTCACCATCGAAGATCTGGAGCATGTCAGCAACGAGATCAACGACGACGTCTCGAATCTCGACGATTTCTTCCGTCCGATCAAAAGCTACTTCTTCTGGGAGAAGCACTGCTTCGACATTCCCATTTGCTGGACGTTCAGGTCGGTGTTCGCGACCATTGACCAGATCGACCATTTGGCCGAAGACATCAAATACGCCAGGATTTCTCTCGCGGTGGTGGACGAGACCTTTCCGAAGATCATTGCCGAGCTGAAGGCCACTGCCGACGACACCGAGGCGCTGAAGGCGAAGTTGGTCAACTCATACGGTTCTGCCGACCTTCAATCCCTGGCGACCGAGCAGACATTCGATGACTCGATCAACGTCGGGAACGACTGGGACAAGTCCCGCAGCGACGACTTCTTCTACATCCCGCACGAGGGTTTCGACAACGAAGACGTCAAAACCGGCGAGAAATTGATGATGTCACCGGACGGCAAGGCAGCCCGCTTCATCGTCACCCACGAGGGTGACGCGATGGGCCCCGAAGGCGTCGAACATGTCGAAATGTTCCCCGATGCAATAAAAACGATCCTCAAAGAGACGTCGCTGGCGGGTGCTCGCGTCTATATCGGTGGTTCGGGAGCCACCGACAAGGACATCAAGGGATACGCCGCATCGGATCTGCTCATCGCTGCCATCGCTGCCTTCGTGCTGATCTTCTTGATCATGATGTTCATCACGCGAAGTCTGGTGGCGGCCTTGGTGATTCCCGCCACGGTGGCATTCTCCTATGCCGGTGCGTTCGGGTTGTCGATCCTGCTCTGGCAGCACCTGATCGGGCTGCCGTTGCACTGGCTGATATTGCCGCTGACGTTCATCATCCTGGTGGCGGTGGGATCGGACTACAACCTGCTGCTGATCAACCGGGTCAAAGAAGAACTTCACGGTGGAATACATACCGGTCTGATCCGCGCACTCGGCAGCACGGGCGGCGTGGTGACATCGGCCGGTCTGGTGTTCGCGTTCACCATGCTGGCCATGCTCACCAGCGGTCTCCGAACCATCGGTCAGATGGGATCAACCGTCTGCATAGGACTGCTGCTCGACACGCTGATCGTGCGGTCGTTCGTCGTGCCGTCCATCCTCGCCATTCTGGGGCCGTGGTTCTGGTGGCCGACCGTCGTACGCCGACGGCCCGAAGCGCAGCTAACTCACCGATAGACGTCATCTGCTCGTAAGAAACGCTGGGCAGAATTAGAAACTATGCCGACGCCATCAAGCCGAGTGCTCCAAATGCGGGCAGTCGACCTCACCAATCGCTTGCCGGGTTATCAGCTCCGCGAGCACGGCGAAGGCGACGACGCGTGGAAGCGAGTCAAAACGAGGGTTGTCTGCGAGCTGGCCCCGTACGAGGGCGGCTTCCTGCCGGAGGTCTGCACGGTGACGTTCGCCGACGGAACCGAGCGCTATTTCAACCCCAACGATCAAGTGGAAATCCGGCCGTAAACGGTCAGGCGGGCACCTTGACGGCGTAGAGCTCGTGGGTGCCCTGAAGGCCTTTGAGTTCGGCCGCGCGGGGTCCGGATAAATCGATGTTGGGGGCACCGTCGACCGCGTCGCGGACCGCCTCGCTGACGAGGATTTCGCCACCGCCGGCTTGATCGGCGATCCGGGCGGCCATCGCGACGTTGCGGCCGAACAGGTCGTCCCCGCGTCTGACCGACGGTCCGATATGGATGCCGATCCGGACCCGGATACCCGCCCACTGCTCGGCGTTTTTGAGCAGCGCGCGCTGGATGCCAATCCCGCACAGCACCGCCTGTTCGGTGTCGGCGAAAGCGATCATGAATCCATCGCCCTGGGCCTTGACCACGTGCCCGCCGTGATCGGAGACAAGCTTTCCGATGAGCCGGTTGTGGCGCTCCAGGACCTTCACCCATTCGCGATCCCCCAGCTCTTCGTTATGCGCTGTGGAGTCCTCGATGTCGGAAAAGGCGATCACGACATCGCCGTCTGCGGTCAGTCGCGCGAGGTCGGGACGTTCGACCTGCGCCCAGCCGGCCAGGTCTTCGATCGAGTTACGGACCGTGGCGCCAATACCTTTCGTGATCAGGGAGTCAGCTGTCCGCCATGCCGTTCTGATCGCGAACGGCGCGAGTCCAGGGCGCCGGCGCCGGCTGGCAATCCTGGGTTGGCGAGCGCGCTCAAGTTCGGACCGAGTCTCCTTCAGCTGATGTCGCGACACGATGAGCAGCACCGCGAGCGCAATGAGTCCGCCGAGTTCAACGACCGCGATTCCGCTCGCCACCAGGGCCGCGCTCATCGGTAGTCCGCAGACGCGAACGGTGTTGTCACTGTCCGATTATGACCGTCGACCCCACGCGACTAGCGAGCCGATGGCGTGGGTGTGCAACTCCTAAGCGAGTCAAAGCTGAACCTGGCTTATTCATAGGCTTCCTAACAAAGGTGTAGCGAGTGATTCCACGAGCCGCTGCGCCGCCACCGTCACCGTCGATGGCGCCGGCGCCTGCACCGTCACCGTCGAAGTAAGCGCAGTCCGATGCGGCTGACCACCGCTTCAAGGCAGGATGTCAGGCGTGAGTTGGTCGAGGTACGAGGGAAAGGCGCCCGCGGAGAGAACTCTCACCGGAGCCGCACGAGACGCAGAGCTCGAAGACTTTATCCGCCTGCAGAACCCGCATCTCACCGATGTCCGTTTGGAGCGGGCAACTGCTATGGAGGACGAAGACACCAATCGCCAGTGGTACAGCGTCACCTACTTGGCCGACGACGGCGAAGGCCATAGCGCCGACAAGTAAAAAGGATGTCGGGAGTCGTGGTCAACTCGTCGGACATGGTTCGGCCCCAACAAGCTCGATGGCATCGACCAACCGTCCGCGTGTCAGCCTTGGGCGAGTGCCGTCATGTCCGGAGCCAGCACGTCGGCGACCGTCGACCACGGCACGGTGATCACCGGCAGACCGTGTCCAAACTGGCCGTCCGTAAAGTGCAGCTCTATCCCCGCCGCGGTGGGGATCCAATTGGCGAAGTTTTTCGGAACCGGCCGATTACCGGGCTCGTCGAGCATCGGAGGACCGTCACCACCGGGACCGTAGACCTTGGGCCAGATGATTTTGGTTTGCTCCGACAGACGGTCAAGCCCGGCCTGTTCCTCGGTGAACAAGTCGCCAAGGGTAATGGGATGCGCGCTGCGGCTATCAATGACGACCGTGCTGACGTAGTCGGTGGGGTGTGCCGCTCCTTTGGTGTAGGAGGACCCGCTGAGCACTTCGCCGATTGCTGTCGGTCGGAACGTTATCGCCGACTTGAGCTCAAGATTCCACCCCTGTACCCCGTTGGCGTCGGCGCTGGCTTGGTCGATCTGTTGGTGAGCTGAGGCGCTACTCGATTTGTTGAACGCGTCGGTCACCGCCGGGTCGCCGCCGGAGAGCTGACCTACCAAGACATGCCAGCGACCCGCGCCGTCCGGCGTGGTGCCGTCGATGGCCATCATCGTGACGGTGTAGTCCTTGTTGTTGGACACGCCCGACGCCACGGGCGGCCCCGCTGCGACGCTGGTTGTAGTGCTGGTGGAAGCGGGCTTTGGCGACACGCTTTGTGCTGCGGGCGGGCCGGATTTTGTGCTCGCGCAACCGACCGCCGCCAACCCGACTGTGGCGGCGACGCTGACGGTGAGCAGTCGCGACTTCGTATGCGAGATCATCCCGTGCCCAACAGCTTCAGGATCTTGTTGTAGTTGTCGATGCGGGCTTGCAGCCCGTGGTCGCCACCGTTGATCGCCCGTGAGATGGCTGTGATATTGCCTTGATCGGCGAGCTCGTTGAGATCGCCGAGGCCAGTGCCGTGGTTCCAGAACCACCCCGCGGTGCGCCATCCGACGACGGGATCGCTGGCGACCTGACCGGGATTGTCGACCAGATCCAGCCCCAGAGCTTTGCCTGCCGAGCTGTAATTGCTTCGTCCGGTCAATTGCAGTCCGCCTCGACCTTTGTATCTGGGACCGTCGCCGGGGTTGACGTTGCCCAAGTCGGTGCGTCCTTCGTACTCTGACCCGTCCGCGTACTCGGTGAGGGTGTCGCCCCAGGCGGTCTCCTCGGCGGCTTCGGCGAGGAATGCCGCCCGGCGTTCCGGAGTGTTGATGTTGGCCTCCTGCATGGCTTGATTGATCGCTGCTGTCCACGCTTGGGCTTTAGCTTCGGCGGCAGCCGGCGACAACGGAACGTGATTGTTGGTCGCGTAGTTGGGAAAGATCTGCTTGAACTGTTCCTCGGTGATCCCCTGCACCGGAGGGGCCGGCGCCTGCGGTATTTCGCGTCCATTTTGGTCGAGCTTGGCGTCCCCGACCGCGGCGCGCATCGCGGTGGCCAGCTCGTGGTCAGTGGTGTGCGCCTTGGTTTTCACAGTGTCGAGTTGGCTCTGCAGAATCTGCTGCTCTAACTGAGCCTCCATCGGTCCCATCAACAACCCGGCGGTGCCGATGTCGACCTTCCAGTCGTTGGTGATCGTGAAACCCAGCCCTGAAGCGGTGTCGTCAACCTCGCTCATCATTCCCTTGGTGATCTGCACGTCCTCCCACGCGTCGCACACCGCCGACGCCACCTGAGCGGACTCGCGTCCGTCAGCCTCGATGTCGGTGCGCGCCCTGCCCAGGCTGCCCTGAAACGCCGCTCCCGCTTCACCTTCCCAGTCGGCGAGATTCAGTCCGACCTGACCCAGATCATCGCCGAACGTCCGCAGGGTGCCGGCGCGATCGTTGGCGACCTGAAACACTTTGAGGACCGCCGCGGGATCCCAGCGGCGCACATCGTCTGGAGTCAGGTCGCTCATCTGCCGCCTTGCGCGAACGCCGCCGAATCGACATTTGTAGACCCGGTCGCCATCGCGCTTCCTTCCCACACTGCGGCGCCCAGTTGTACCGCGCTTGGCAACTATTTCGGGCGCTGGCTGTCGCAGAAGTCAACGGTTAGGTTAACGGCCTCGGGCTAGTCCAGAGTTGGAATAGCCGGCCAGGGTTAATTGGCATGCGGCGGCGTGCCGTTGGCGGGCGGGCGAACGCCGCCGCCGATCAGCCCTTGTCCGACCAGCGGAAAACTGTGAGGCAGGCCGCCAATCCGCCGATAGTCCATGCGATCAGCACCAAAAATATGTGCCAGTGCTCCCAACTGCCGGCCGGCTCGAAGGCGGCCATTTTCGACGGCAGCAGCACTGACCGGAAGCCTTGCGCCATCCACTTGACCGGGAATATGGAGCCCACGACCAACATCCACGTCGGTAGCACGATGAGCGGCACGTAGGTGCCCGACACGAACTGCAAACCGACCGCCGGACCGTTGGTGACCACGGCGGCCGCGACCGCGTTACTTGCGAGATTACTGATGAAGATGCCAAGCAGCGAACAGCTGACGATCCCCAGCACAAACACCCACGTCAGGGTGCACCATCCGAAAACCGTTGCAGGCAAATGCAGATCGAAGAACAATAAGCCCACACTCAGAAGGATGACGGCCTCGGCCAGGCTGACAATTGCGACAAGGCAAATCTTCCCGATGAAATAGGACAGCGCTGTGGTTGGCGTCCCACGCAGACGTCGTAATGCGCCGGTGTCGCGGTCGGCGGCAATGCTGATGCCCAGGTTGATGAACGACGTCGAGAGAATGCCGTACGCGAGCATGCTGGCTGCGATGACGGCACCGGTGCTGGTTTCGGTGTGGGGCAATTTGGTGGAGAAGATCGAACCCAGCAGGATGCAGATGACGGCCGGTAGCGAAAATGTCAGCACCATTTGCTCCGGTCGGCGATAAAACATCTTGAGCTCGGGCACAACTCGCGACAATCCGATACGTATCGGGGACGGAAGTGGTGGCCGTGACGCAGTCAGCCGGCGTTCGCGGGGCGCGGCGCTGGCCATGCGGTCGGTTCCCGTCATTTCATGCCGATCAACTGAAGGTAGGCGTCCTCGAGAGTGGGGCGAGAGACCGTCAGGTCAGTCAACTCCGCACCGGCCACCGACCGTTCTCTGATCAGTTTAGTCGGGCGATCGGTTTCCACTGTGTGGATCTCGCCGCCCGCCCTCCATCGGACGGTCGCGGCCGAGCTGACATACCGGATCAGATCCAGGGGTGAGTCGATTGCCACCACCTGTCCGTCGGCGATGACCGCGACACGGTCTGCCAGCGCTGCCGCTTCCTCGAGATAGTGGGTAGTCAGCAGGATCGTCGTGCCGCCACTTGCCAGCAGCCGGATGAGGTCCCAAAAGCGCAGTCTCGCTTCGGGATCAAATCCGGTCGTCGGTTCGTCGAGAAACAGCAGTGCCGGCCGGTTGATGATGCCCAAAGCGACATCGAGCCGACGACGCTGGCCCCCTGAGAGCGTCCGAACTTTCGATTCGGACACCGAACCGAGCCCGACGAGTTCGAGCACCTCCTCGGGGACACGCGCCGCCCCGTAGCATTTGGCGAACATTCGCGTGGTTTCAGCGACTGTCAGCATTCCGGCGTCGCTGACTTCTTGGAGGACGATGCCGATCTTGGCGCGCCACTCCCTGCCCGCGACTCCAGGGTCTTCGCCTAACACGCTGACTTGTCCTGAATCACGCTTTCGGTGACCCTCGAGGATCTCGATGGTCGTTGATTTGCCCGCACCGTTGGGCCCGAGGATCGCAAACACTTCGCCGTGTCCGACATCGAGGTTCACCTCCCGCACGGCCTGCAGTTGCCCGTAGGATTTCGACAAATTCCGAACGCGCACCGCGGAATTCACGAGTGTCCTCCGCCTTGTTTCTCGAGTTCAGCCAACACTTGCCGGAGCTCCGCCGCGGACAGTTCTTCGATGAACCGGTCGGCGTCGTCGGTCTCTGGCACTTGTTCGGTGACCGTGGCTGGGCCGGTGTCCGTCAGGTGGAGGTCGGTCAGGATTCTGGTGGCCAGCGAGTTGACACTTACGCCTCGGAGCAGCTCGAGCAGCGGCAGATCTATCGCGAACATCGCATTGACCCTGAGCCTGAATTCCATGGCCATCAAGGAGTCCAGACCGATGTCGTCAAGGGCGTCGTCGAGTCCGATATCGGCGACTCCGAGCTCGAACACTGCGGCAGCGACCTGTTGGACATGGCCGGCGACGATGTCGAGCCGTTCGGCTGGTGGACATGCTGAGAGGAAGTCGAGGATCGACGAGTCCGAATCGCCTGCGTCGGACAAAGTCTCGGCTGTACCCAACTCGGCGAACATGGGTGGCAGTTGACCGGCGAGGCCAGCGTGGCGGGCCCGCGCCCAGTCGGCACTGATCGCGATGACGTTGGGAATCTTCTGGTTGATGAGTCGATCAAGGATGTGGGTGCCGGCCGCGGGCGTGATGAGTCCGATCCCCCGCTGCGCGTAGATTTTTTCCAGCTTGAGTTCTTCGACCATCCCCACTGACCATGGGCCCCAACCGATTGTGAGAGCGGGCAGACCCTGGTCCTGTCGGTAATGCGCGAACGTATCGAGGAATGCGTTTGCGGCGGCGTAGTTGCCTTGCCCGGGAGACGCGATGACTGATCCTGCCGACCCGAACATCACGAAGAATTCCAGATCGGCTCCGTGAAACACATTGTGCAGGACTAGAGCCCCCTTGATTTTCGGCGCCATGACGGTGGTGAAGTCACTTTCGGTCATGTTCACCAGAAGGCGGTCGTCGACAGATCCCGCGGCGTGGATGATTCCGCGTACCGGTTGGCCTCCGTCTCGAGCATGACTAGTCAGCCAGGCTTTGACCTGGTCGGTTTCGGTGATGTCGACACTGGCGGTGGTTACTCGGGTACCGAGCTGCTCAATCTTGCGGAGCATGTCAACGGTCGCCTGATGCACGTGGTCGTCGGGCAGCTGCGACCATTGCTCTCTCGGCGGGATCTCGCTTCGCGACAGCAGTGCAATATGACGTGCTCCACGTTCGGCCAGGTAGGCAGCCACGATGCGGCCGAGGGCCCCGGTTCCACCGGTGACGACGTAGGTCGCGTTGGGAGTGAGTTTGGTTGGGAAGGCTTGCGTCAGGCCCGTGCTCGCGCGGAGACGCGGGACGTACATCGTGCGGCCCCGGATCGCGATCTGATCCTCGAGATCCTCAGAGAGAATGTGCTCGCAGATGCGCGATGCGGTCTCCGTGTGGTCGTCGGCGTCGCCGATGTCGATCAGTCCGCCCCATCGGTTGACGAACTCTTGGTGTCCGACGACGCGCCCGAGCCCCCAAACCGTGGACTGCTCGAGGGCGAGTCTTCCGGTTCCAGGTGCGGGTTGCGTGTTGGCGGTGATCACGTAAAGCCGCGCCGCCATGGTGTCGTGCTCTGCGAACGCCTTGGCGAGGTGCAGGATCGTGAAAACACCTAGGTGGTCATTCATTTCACCAGACGTCGCCGCGTGACGGCCGTTGGATGCGTCGCGCATGTCTAGCGGCCAGCAGTTGATGATGCCGGCGAGGTCACCTTCGTTTTCGTGGTGAGTTTGAATCAACCGGTTGAGTTGCTCGGGCCGCTGGGGGTTCAGCGCGTACCCACCATCAATCTTCGTCAGCACAGTGACGGGTTGGTGCAGGACTACCCGTACCCGGTGGCCGCTACGGCGCAATCGGTCGGCCACTGTTGTCCCAATGCCGTCGCCGTCGAGGAAGACCAACCAGGACAGGCTGTCTGATGCCGCTGCTTTCTCAGGCTGATCGCTCTGGATCTCGGTATGCGCGATCCACTGAATTTCGTACAGCCCTTTGTCTACCCGTTCGGGTGACATCGTTGATGAAGCGCTCAGCGATTGCAGCGTGAAACCGGTGAATACGGCCAATGAGTCTCCGTCGTCGCCGAAGAGTGTTATGTCGCTTTCGATCTCGTCCTTGGTGGCCGACACCACCGAGACTTGCGCGGTCATGTGTTGTTCAGGCGCGCCGTAGATGGCGCTGCGCCGGATTCGAGTGGGAAGGTAGGCGTCTTCGTCTGTCTCGCGCCCGAGCAGGGTTGTGCCGATCAGAGTTTGGAAGGCACCGTCGACGAGGGCCGGGTGGAATCG